>JAAGKN010000483.1_pt1 | contig 82509 bp, 77 predicted proteins | sample 6206371 | NCBI WGS metagenome assembly JAAGKN01 (sample SAMN11533720, study PRJNA540317) | gut metagenome | isolation source: fecal pellets from male and female animal of same cohort | host: Peromyscus leucopus | place: USA:CA | collected 2017 | reverse complement strand
TTTTTCTCCACATCGAACACCCCGTCGTCAGTGAAAAACGGATTGAATGAAATCGGCTTTTCCTCGGTGTAGGTGTAATAAATGCCGTCCTCGCCGTGGGTTCGGTTGTGGATCAGGTTGCACAGTCCTTCGTATGAATTGCCGGTGTCAATCAGCAGCACATGGGTTCCTTGCTCGTAGTATTGGCGCACCAAGTGGTTAGTGAAGAACGACTTTCCGCTACCCGACGGACCAAGTATGAACTTGTTTCGGTTGGTGGTTATGCCACGCTTCATCGGCTCATCGGAAATATCCAAGTGGACGGGCTTTCCCGTAAGGCGGTCAACCATGCGGATGCCGAACGGCGATAGCGAGTCCTTGTAGGATGTTTCCCCGATGAACAGGCATAATGCCTGTTCGATGAAGGTGTGGAAGCTCTCCTCGAACGGGAAATCACCGGCATTGCCGGGTATCGCCGCCCAGAACAGCGTCGGGACATCGACCGTGTTGTGGCGCGGCTTCGCCTCCATGAGTGCCAGCTGGCTGCCGACATCGTTCTTGACGCGCTTCAGCTTCTCCCGGTCATCGCTCCATGCCATGACGTTGCAGTGCGCCCGGATGGAGGTCAGCCCCTTGCTGTGTGCCTCGTTCAAGTATTCCTCGATCCATTCGCGGTTGATCTGGTTGGAACGGCTGTAACGGGAAAGCGAGTGCATGTTCCTCGCGGTCTGCTCGAACTTGCGCAGGGTCTCCGCCGAATCGTCAATGAAGAGGTACTGGTTCACGACATGATTGCACGTGAGCAGGATGCCTATCGGTGCGGCGAAGGAGAAGCGGCAGTCACTCCGGTCGGTAGACAACCGTTCGTAACGGCAGTCGGTAGCCACGTTCGAGGGCAGGTCTTCCGGGTCGGAAAGGGTGTGCAGGCAGAGATAGTTGTCGCCTATCTTCATCTCCCCGGCACCGAGTGACAGGTCCTGCAAACAGGCGGTGTCCTCCTGCGAGAGCGAGAAGTACTTCTCTATGATTCCCGCCGAGGTGTCCGTTCCCGTGATTTCCTCATCCGTCAGGCGTGTCATGCGGAGCAGGCCGCTGTCGTTCACGATACGCTCGAACTGTTCACAACTCTCCATGAAACGGGATACGGTCTCCCTGTCCGTCATTTCCTTCGGGATGATAAAGTTTCGCGTGAGGGCGTTGAAGCTGCTGGTCGTGCGACTACGCTCCTTTGTCGTCTTGGTCAGGAACAGGTAACAGGTATGCTGCAAGTACGGGCGTTCGTTGAAATGCCGCTCGAAACTGCGGCTGAGAAAACTCAGGTCGTCCTTGCAAATGTCGGGACGGTAGCTTTCCTCGATGAAGAAGTCCTGTTTGTGCACGATGCTGTAGTTCGGCAGCACTTTGACCGCTTTCGCCCAGGTCGAGTGGACGGCCTCGTATTCCGCTTTCGTGAGCGTGAAGAGTTCGGGCAGCTCCACCCTGTAGGCCACGGTAATGTCCGCGTCCTTGCTGATGATGCACCCGTGCTCCACGGAAAGCAGCGGAAACTTACTTTCCAGCGTCGCTGTTTTCATTATGTTTCTCATACTTTTCTTTTTTGGAGGTTGGAGAAATCAACCGAAGGAACTTCCTCCGGTTGATGATGTAGCGGGGATGGCTGCGCAACGCGTGGAGTTTCATAAGCCCCCATTCGCCGTACTTCGCGTTCATGCGGAATGTTGCCCAGACGAGTACCGAAGCGGAAATGACACCGAAGCCGATGCAGAACCACTGGCCGATACCCGCCATGTACATGACGACGAACACCACGAACAGGGCGAGCAGCCCGCCCGCGAAAACGAACAGGTACTGGCTCTTGAGTCCCTTGAACTCCGGGCTGCGGCCTATCCCCTTGTTGACCGGATACCTTGCCATGTTACAGGAAGAATGAGCGTAGGATGGTGGCGGCCACGATAAGGAAGATGCAGGCGCCGAACCACGATGCGGCGGTCTTGCTCGTGTCGGGGTCGCCCGACGAGAACTTGGAGTAGACCTTGACGCCCCCGATAAGCCCGACGACGGCGCCGATGGCGTATATCAGTTTGGTTCCGGGGTCGAAGTAGGAAGTGACCATGTTGGTGGCTTCCGTAATCCCGCCGATACCGTTACCCTGGGCGAAAGCCCCGACTGTCGCAAGCAGCATGAAAGCTGCCGAAAAGAATCTTTTTTTCATGTGTCGAAAATTTTAATTGGTGAGACAAAAAATCATTTCGACAGCGAATATATAGCGTTTAATTTATTGATTTACAAACCTTACGATGCGTGTCATCGTATGTCATCACGTTACATCGGCAAGGGATCTTGAGCTCTCTTAAAAAGGATTCTAAGAACAATATAAAAACAGGAATAAGAGGACGATAATGAATAACCGCCAGAAAAAACAGTTTATGAAATGCTCTACAATTAAATTATTCGATAATAAAATGGGTTGTTAATATGATTCAGTACAACCGCATCAAAAAAATATTGGCATTTTAACTTGAGGATAATTAAATATAGTCCTTCGCAGTATTTGACAAGGTATTTGTTTAATAAATATTGATTATCAGGTAATTGGCATTTTTGATGCGGTTGCCATGAATATGATTAAGTCAAAAATAGCGAATAATTTTGTATTGACTTTCAAATTAATCAGTATAAAATATAAAACAATATATCAAATTGTTACAAATTGTAAACAATACTATTGTTCACTAAAAATGGACGTGGTTAAAAATTAAATAAATTCGGTTCACTTGAACCATAGAGAACATTGACATCGTTGATATTCTTTTTGTCGAACAAGTTCCGTATATGGGTTTTGTCGGTAAGCGAGATTCGTTCAATCATGCATTTACCATAATCCTCAAAGATTCGGTAATTGCGCCGCTCGTTAGCTTTGCCAAGATTGTTTCGCATCACTGACTTTCCCATTCCGATATGGTAAAGTTTGCTGCTATGCGCCTCGGTTGCGACAATGAGGTAGTGCAGACTTCTTCAGTTGCCCAACTGCCCGAACATCATTGTGAGTAACTGATTCTAACACAGAAAACTATTGATATATTTGCCACCTTTATATTTTTTGACAATACGAAGAAACTTGAACTGATTCATGAACTAGCTAATAAAGACAAATCGTTGCGCTTCCAAATTACATATAACAATTCAATAATATCAAAGAACTCTTATATTTTTTAGCGGACACTAATGGTTGGATATTGACACTGACACAGAATTGTAGGGATAGAATTAAGTGTGAATGAGAAAGTTTACAGCATTTTTCTCCATTTAATCAAATAAACAACGTAATTTTGCAATCTAAATAAATTGGTTGGTTCTGAAAGAAACATTAGCAAAAGCTCCAACCATTAGTTGTTAATTAAAAAATATACAATATGCTTCGATTATTACTCCTTTCAGATATACATTTTCTATCTCTTTATAAGGAGATGGATCCCAATGCTTGTCTCAGAAAAGCTTTTTTAAAAGACCTTGCTGACTATCGCAAGGAACATGGAGCAATAGATCATATATTGGTTTGCGGTGATATTGCATATAAAGGCGCAAAGCATGAGTATGAAGCAGCCCATGTTTTTTTTGAGCAAATATGCAATATAGTAAATTGCAAACCAGAAGAAATATATATTGTTCCAGGAAATCACGATAAAAATTTCTATGCGGCCAATGAAGAGGTAAGACATTTAATTAATGCAGGACTCTCTAACGAGAAAGTAGATACAGACAAGCTTTTCGTAGAATTCTTAGATAAAAACTTTACCCTATTCAAGGCTTGTTATCAACCTTTTAAAGATTATCAAGATTTTGCAGTAAAAATGGTGAGTACAGAACCGCTAATGACTAAATGTTTAGACGAGAAAGGTGGTATTGAATATGATAACGAGAAAGACAAGGCATATATGAAGACGTATCTAGGAACAATAGGTAGCTATCCTGTAATATTATACGCAATGAATACTGCCTTATGTTCCGACTGGTGTGATGTGAATGATTTTGAGAAAGGACATAAATTATTTCTTCCAAAGTTGAGTTACAATACGAATGCAGATAGAGAAGGTTGTATTAATATAGCTATGATGCATCATCCGACATCTCGACTCGTTTGTGGTAAACAAATTGCAAAAATTCTTGACGAGAGCTTTCAAATCCAGATTTTCGGACATTTGCACAAACCCGTTTCAAATGTTAATAATGCAGTGCATATTCATTCAGGTGCTCTACAGCCACCCAAAGACGAAAATGATAAGTCAGAAGGTTATTTTTCTGTCTACAATATACTTGAAATGGACGTAACATGTGAAAATGGAATAGACAATTTGAACGTCCTGCTAAGAGTGGAACAATATAGTGAAGATAGTAAAAAATATACAGAGAATGACAACGAATCAAAAAAGTTCATCCTTCCTTTAGAAAAACATAAAAATCGCTGGCATGCAGAAAATGAAAAGCAGATTCAATCTGAAGTACTGCCAGAAGGAGTGACAAACCGAACTGTAAAATACAGATTCTTGCAATTAGATAATCCAAAGACCATTATGAAATGTATGCACTATTCTTATGATGAAAATAAATCCCATAATAAGAACTGTATAGACTTTTTAAATAACATGCAATCTGAACGACGCATGTTAGAATTGTGGAACAAAATTAATTAGAAATAAATAGTATGAGCATAAGTTTGAAGCAAATGCTTGAAGGTGCAACGGCAATACCTTATAGTGATACACTCATCGCTATTCTTAAAACTACCAGTCTGACGTATAAGGATGACAACAAGTTTGAACGTGTTGATGAGTTGATTGTAGGTTTTGTTACCGGCAGTATTCCGAACAAATTTAAAAGTCATGTTGAAAAAGCAATGGAGGAACAGGGGTTTCAGGAAATTCCTACCGATGATGTATTTGTTCGATTGGCTCAATATGTAGTATTGGACACAATATTGAATAATGAAGATGAATTGGCACAGACTATCTGTGCAAGTAAATTGATGAATTATATGCTTGTTGCCAAGGCGCTAAAACGTTCTATTCCGAATAGAAGCTATCTGCTTCAAGTGTATGATTACCATCTGTCAAAATATCTGGAAAAGGTAGATAAAGTGACAGAGGATACACAAACTGAACTACGTTCAGAAGTGCCAAATGCAGATTTTCCGTTAGAAATCTCTGAAGACAAGGCTAAAGATCTTTGTTTAGTATTTAAAGAAGCCGAGTTATACAGAGTTGAGCGTTTGTTGACATCTGATAAAATTCAAAATATAGAGAATCCTTTCGTAAGAATATATGTGGGGTTATGCGAAATGTTTGACCGTTTGGCTTATCATCTCTATAACGTGGATTTAAATAGAATTATAGGTTTGCTGATTGGCAACAAGGATGAAAGGAAACGCAAGAAACTTTCTAAAATCATAGAAGAACTCACGCAAACAAATTGCGAGTTTAGAAATAATTGCAGTCAAACAGCAGTTATATTATTGATGATAAAAGGTGAAGAGCAAGGGGCTGTAGGAGATTTAATACTCCCCATAAAAGAGTTTGCAGTTTACTTGTACTATGAACTTTTGACAGAAAAAATTCTTGCTACACAAAATTAATGTTGTTATGAGCGAAAAGATAGATTTAATTAAAGGTACTGTCCAAACTGCTAATCAGACCATCTCTAATAATACGGAATCATCAAATGTTGGTAATTTCATAGGAGAAGCTTGGAATAATGATGAAAAAATCAATTGCCTAATGTCTACGGTCAAGCCTGAGATTACTGTTTTGGTTGGCTTTGTTGGCTATGGCAAAACTTCGTTTGTTGCATCTTGCTACCATCTACTTTTAACGGAAAACAAAGTAGGTAATTATGTATTCTATGATTCGGATACACTGACAGGATTTGAACGTAGAGTTTACCTTCGCAGAGTATCTGATCAGTATGAAACAATAACACCTCAAACCAAACGTACTATACGTGGTGAACCTCATTTGTTAACATTCCGTCTTTCCCATCATGAACATGGCGATAAGGTCGTTGTGATATCTGATCATTCTGGAGAAGATTATGACGATTATAGAAATAAAAAAGCTAACTTAGACAAGGACATTCTGCTTAAGAATGCAGATCGTATTCTGTTTTTTGTAGATTGTGAAAAGCTTGTAAATAATGGTCGTTTGAATATGCAAAATCAGTATTTTCAGCTAATTCAGAATATGCATGAAATGTCTTCATTTCGAAAAGGTGTTAAGATTCAATTTTTATTTAATAAGGTGGACTTAATTAAAGGAAAAGAAGATAAGTATGAATCTGAAAAGAAACGTTTTCTGGACGCAATGAATGACGTTCTACGTTTGCCCGTTGAAGTGAGTGTAGAGGTTATTTCCAATCAAGTTGATAGTAAAACAGTTGAAAAGTTATTGCTTGATATTATTGAGAATACAAGGACGAAAATCCAAAGTGAGAATGATTTCTCTGAATTGGATTGGGTAAAATCAATATTAAAGTAACACGAGTATGACAAAATGTTTAATAGCAGGACTGCCTGCCGCAGGTAAATCGACATATATTGGGGCATTAGCATATATGCTTCAGAATCCTGTAAATAATCAGATATTAACGTTGAATGAGAATCCCGAGGATTTGTCATATCTGAACAAACTGATTGATCCTTGGCTTAGTCTCCAAAGAATGGAACGTACAACGCGAGGTTTTGCCAATAACATAGATTTGAATTTGGTAAGGAAGGCTGATAATAAAACCTTCTCTATATCATTACCCGATATTGCTGGGGAGGATTATGAATCTATTGTTCGCATGAATTCTGAAGTAATTGCAAGCTGGTCTGATAAGCCAGAGGCTATGCTGTTGTTTATTAATGAATGGGATAATGATATCTTAAAAGAACAACTTGGAGAAACAGAGCCATTTGATAAGAACGCAGAACCTCCTACATTTGAATTAAAAAATATGTCGGCCGTTGTTCAAAATGTCTTAATGTTAAAGGAATTGCATCTCCTTTTCCCGTGGAAAAAATTGGCTATTGGTCTATCTTCATGGGATAAGCATCAAAAGGATTATGGTTCACCTATAGATATGCTAAAAACCCGTGCATCTTTTTTGTATAATTTCATTATGCATTATTTTCCTAATGCCTATATTTTTGGTGTAAGTGCCCAAGGAGATGAATATGTAGAAGATGATAATATTCAAAATAAGTTAATAGAGAAAACGGAAAATGGTACACGTGCGTTTATAGTTGATAACAAAGGGAGCAAATCTTATGACTTGACTTTGCCTCTCAACTTTTTAATATCTGACTAATATGATTATACATCAAGCTCTTCACGGATATAGCCAAGGGCATAATAGATTGGCATCCTCTTATCCTTTGTCAACACAAGACGATGACAAGATGAAGATGCTTAGTGATTGGTCTGAGTTCTCGGGCAACAAGGATAATTCATATATAACTACATATCCCCTATCAGATGGCAATCATTATGTGGTTGCTAAAAGTTGGTATGCAGATGATATGGAACGTCCTGGATGTGTGTGGACACATTCATTGATATTTGATTTGGCAAATTTAGATGAAAAATTTGATTTTAGATTATTAGCAGGTTTATTTAAAAGACCAGTCAAGGGAGATTATACATCTTATTCTGAAACAATTAATTATACTCCTCATACAGAAACTAATATTGATAACCTCTTCCCAGATGATATATTAATATGGTTATATGCTAATCTAGTGAATTTGGAGACAAATGCTAGAATGCTTTATCGTGTAGAGCAGGAATCATTATATTACCAAGATTTAATATTACTACTATTACAGTACCTTCCTCTTGGGTTCTTTAAAAATGTAGCCATGTGTTCAGGTTCTGCTTATGGTCGTAAATATAGTAATGTTGAATACAATTTGCAGTTTGCTACATCAGGGCAAACAAGTTTGACTGCTGTAGTCAAGGATTCTGTAGAAGCTATTGATGGAGTTTGTGAGGGAATTAAGTCTATATGTAGAACAATGACTAGAAAAGGATCTGATACGAGTGAAGCATTAAGACTCTTTTCTCATGACATTGAAAATAACTATATGAAATTGTGTGCTGTTGGCTTGTTATTAAAATATCTAGATAATGCTATAGCACAATCAGAGGATACTCCACCATTTTCTTCTGTATTAGAAGTGTTGGCACATACTTTTTCTTCTACTTCTGAAGGTGAAAAAGTGAAAATCACTTTTTGCAAGAAAAACATTTCCAATCTCTTTTCATCTGAATCTGTTGTCTTGAAAGATTTAGCGACAATAGCAGCTGATGGTTTGTTAGATTTTGAAAGTATCGACTATCATCAACGAGTCATTGCATTCAAGTCTGATAAGGGGATTGATGAATTTGCAAAATATTTATCATCTATACTAGATTCTGACAGTATGAATGCTGCTGGTGAACATACATTGAAGTATTCTTCAGAGCATCTACTTGTTGGAGATTATAAATATCTTGCCCAAAATTACTGGTCAGTATATATGTCTCTAGTAATGGCTAATCCTAACATATTAAAATATAGTTTTTGGATAGATTTGCCGGAGGGACATTTTATTCCTGCTTATGAAGAGTTTAGAAAACATTGTTTTATGGATTTTGATGCTTGGAATAAATTGTTTGCAGTTGTTCTTTATCAAAATTATGCTATTGATAAAAATTTGATGGATTGTTTTGCAAAAAATGTCCATAATATTCTATTTGAAGTAATGGAGTATCTCAATAATTCTATTTCATACCATCTAGATTTGTTAATTCAACAGTATTGTGCCACAAAAATTTCAGACGTGTTAATCTGGCTGAAAAATCAAGAAGAACTCAAAATGCCAACTGTTCGTTTTTTAGTTGAGCACATCATACCTACTGATAATATAATACAAAATTCTGGAAGTGATTTGTGGCGTACTTTTTACCGCTGTGACCGATATGAGACTCATTCTTATTATATATTCTTATTTATTCTTGGGCATAATTGGTCTGATTCAAACGGCTTGCAATTTATAAAGCGTTCATTTTATCCATTGCATAAGGCACTTGCAACAGATCAACTCCCTACCCATCTATGGGATAAGATAGAGCCTTATACAGCAAAATTGCGTTTTTTTAACGAATGGGACAAATGCAAGAAATTGAGAAAAGGGATAGTTAAGTATTTCAAATTATCAGGATATCAAAAATCAGTTTTATCAGAATTTACTCCAGATAAAGAGCTAAACGATACACTTAAAAATATTTGGTAGGATACAAGTTGAAATCTGAAACAGAATCTATGCAAATTGTAGATTCTGTTTCTTTTCATTAAAGTTACTCCATTGATTCCCGAATAATCCGCTGAATGTCTTTCTTATACTCCTTACGGTCATTTTCAAATCCTCTGCACCTCCAACAGCTACATAGAGTTCCTGTAGTATAGAAAAAGACATGCCAATATCACATCGACATGTCTTCAAAAACTATGACAGCAAAAAGAAACAATTAAACGAATTTATTTATGTTGAAAGCCTCCACCTTCTTGGATGCGGTCTTTCGTTTTGCCAACGGTCTGCCCGTTTCATCCAGACATTCGCTGACCAGGTGGTTTACCTTTTCCTGATTACTCAACTTGTCCGTGAGAAAAGACAGTATAACCGTATCGTGCATCTTGTGATGTATGGTAGTGGCTGCACGTATAGCTTTCTCTTCATCCGGATTTTCAGACATCAGCACCTCTGCCACATTGTTTATATCCTCAAAGGTCATGGCTGTGTCAAAATCCGGGTCAGGTTCAGCATCCACAGGAGCCATCAACTCTTCTTTTTCCTCTTTGGTGAGACCTTTTTCTTCCTGTATTACATCATCCGGACCGATTTCCTCATCTTCCTCTATAGGCTCTTTTTCCATAGGTTCGGAACGTGTCGGAGTTTTTCTCGCCACTTCCGGGTCTTCGAGATAGACAATTTTTGTTTTGCCGATGACATCTTCAGTAACAGAAGAATACGACTGTGCCGTTTGCATGTTCTGTGCGTCGGTCTTTTTTCTGCGCTTTGCCTTTTTATCGGCGTCACGCGCTTTTTGTTCCGAACGTTTCTTCCGATATTTCCATAGATTGATACGGACTATGCGCATCAAATGGCAGACTTTCTCCCAGATGCCATACATTTCCCGATTGAAGATGAATATCCACAAATGCCGGAATATGAAAACCGCACACACGAGTTTTACCGTGAAATAAATTTTTGCTTCCATGGCTACAGGGGGTTATTTATGGACTCCGTGTACAACTTAGACATCTCATCCTCATATTTCATCAGATGCTCATCAATGATTTTGCTTACATATCCGAACATGGATGTCTCCGGAGCGACAACTGCCAAAAAACGTTTGATGTAGGCATAGCTGTCCCTGTTTATGTAAACCTGGATTCGATTACCTATAGGGTGATTTATCAGATATGTCATGCGATACGATGAATCTTCAATGATTTGAATTGAAGACGTGTTGATGACATCCTTTAAGTCAGGTGTATAAGCGGTGTATTCCCAAGTATCCGGTTCCGCTTTTCCGGAAGTTTCAGGCGGAGGAACGTGGACGTGCTTTCCAATGTTTTTGTTCTTGCGCATTCTTTTGTGAATGAACAATCCGAAACGGCAAACTGTGTAAACGATGCAGGCAATGGCCGCAACGTGAAAGATAATCTGTGTCATGACTAAAATGGTTTTAATGGTTTGTAATATTCTTTGTTATACAATTCGCTGATTTCCTCCCAATACTGCTGGATATGGTCAACGAGGATATTGCTTATATACCCCGATATGCTCATGTCCGGGGCGATGACCGGGAGGATGCGCTTGATACATTCGGCCACCTCGCGGTTTATATAGACATGGGAACGGTTGGATGCCGGGATGTTTACCAGATACTTGTCTCTATAGCTACCCGCTTCATCTTTCTTTTTTCGAGGTTTTACAGGGGGCGTTTTCTCAGACTGTATCTCAACCGGTTCGGTAGCTGGAGCCGGTTCCGTATTTTTGACGGGTACGGATTCCTGTCCGGGTTGTTCCGTATTCTCGTTCATGGGCTTCTCCCTGCCGAAGACAGGAATATCCCCGACAATGATATTCTTGAGGATATCCTCATTCACTTCCACTTTTTTCTTTGTCATGCGTGTTCCAATTTAAGTTTGACAATAAGCTCCTCCGCCAGTTCCTTCAGACCGCTTCCTTCCAATTGCTTGGAGGGAGGAGGCAGCAGGGTGCAGCGGAAAAAATCACGTTTTGCATGGGTGATTTCCTTCTCGTAGCGGCATAAATCGGGAAGTTTGCTGTCAAGGACAGTCAGATGCAGTTCCTTCATGACCTCAGCATAGGATTTGTAAATTTCCACGTTGGTACGTTTTTTCAGCTTGTTCCAAAAGAAGAGGATATCCTTGAGCGGCACATCTTTCGTGTTCTTGACATAATCAAGAACCGTCGTGGAAAAGGCGAGCGTGCTCTGCATGATGATAAGGTCGGGAGTGGTGGGAGTCAGGACATAATCCATGTTGACAATGGTACGGAACACCCCCGTGGATTCTACCGTTCCGGGCAGGTCCACAAAAATAAGGTCATAGTCACCGCTTGCGGCAAGCTCGTCCGCGGCTTCCCTTGCCTTTTCCGAAGTAGACCCGACAATCGGATAGGCTTTCTTTGGTACGCGGTTCCATTGCTGCTTTAGCAATTGTTGAAAATAGGCGCTGTTGGCAATGGCTTTTTTGTCCCGTTCCCTCATGCGCACGAGGCTGTGCTGTGGTGAATCACAATCAATGATTGCCACGTTCAGGTTTTTCTCGAAATGGAGGTAGCTGGAAAGCACTACCGTCAAGGCCGATTTCCCGACCCCTCCCTTCTGGTTGCTGACTGCAACGAATAAAGGCTCTTTGCTCATAATCTTTCTTTTAATGGGTTATTGAATATATGTCTGTTTCATCCGTCAATCCGTGAACGCTTCCTTCCAACCGACCACGGTATGCTTCATCCGTTATTCCGACCGGTAACTTATCCGTTATCGCATCCTTCCGTTAATGGTCGGTCTGTTGGTCATGACATTCCGATAACTGTCATATCCGACATTGCTTCCACTATCCGGACCGATAACGGAAGCATCAAACAATATGACCATTATACCATTATCGGAAGTGCGGTTTCATCCGTTCACGCTGCAAATAAAAGTGTATTTTTTCATACCGTCACCATGTTTCATAGGAGGTGACGACCTATGTCGTCGTTTGTCATCACGTTGCATATAATGCGCTATTCCACAACATGATATGCCGCCGTAACTTTGCACCGACAACGGAACGGATACCGCTTTGGGACTTTCCCGAAGCCGAAGAATGAGGCCGGAGGGTCAAACACAATTTGACGGAAGGCAAATTCATGTTCAAGCGAACATAGCAAGTTGTGTTTTGAGGCACCCGAAATAAATTCGGGCACTCAAAACAACTTGCCGCTCGCCTGACGGCTCGGGAAGGATTCACTCCAAAGTCGTGAATCCGGGACAGAAGATTAGAAACTGAAAATATCAATGCGTATGGAAGAAAACAAGAGGAAAAAATTAAAAAAAGGAGTGGGTAGAAAACCAAAATCCGACCCTGCCGTGCATCGTTATGTAGTGCGGTTGAACTCGGAAGAGAACGGACGTTTTGACATTCAATTCCAAAAATCAGGATTAAAGGAACGCTCCAAGTTTATCAAGACAATGATTTTCGGTAAAGAAATCAAGGTAGTAAAAATCGACAAGGCAACGATGGACTATTACATCCGTCTGACCAATTTCTACCATCAGTTCCAGAGTATCGGCAACAATTACAACCAGACGGTAAAAGCCGTCAAGACCAACTTCGGGGAGAAACGGGCCTATGCCCTGCTACACAATCTGGAAAAGGCGACGATAGACCTGGTGCTGCTGAGCAAGCGGATTATCCTGCTGACCCGTGAATTTGAGGATGCCTATCTGATAAAGAGGAAAAGGGAGGAGGAATGACATGGTGGCGAAAATCAACAGGGGTGTCTCGCTCTATGGGGCGATCACCTACAACCAACAGAAAGTGAATGACACCACCGCGCGTATCATTGCGGGAAACCGTATGGTTACTGATGTGGCAGGCAATCCGGATCGTGTCATGCAGCAGACCCTTTGGGCGTTTGACAACTACCTCCTCGCCAACAAGAACACGGAAAAGCCTATCCTGCATATTTCCCTGAATCCTTCGGTAGACGACCGTCTTACGGATGCCCAATTCGCAGAACTGGCAAAAGAGTACATGCAGCGGATGGGCTACGGCGACCAGCCCTACATTGTATATATACACGAGGACATAGACCGGAGGCATATCCATATCGTTTCCACCTGTGTGAACGAGAAAGGGGAAAAGATAGACGACGCCTACGAGTGGAACCGCTCGATGAAAGCCTGCCGGGAGCTGGAAAAGAAATTCGGGTTGAAGCAGGTGGAGGACAAGCGGAAGGAGTTGCTGGAGCCGTACATGAAAAAGGCGGACTACCAAAACGGTGATGTGAAACGGCAGGTTTCCAATATCGTGAAGAGCGTGTTCGGCACGTACCGTTTCCAGTCTTTCGGTGAGTACAGTGCCTTGCTCTCCTGTTTCAATATCGAGGCAAAACAGGTCAGGGGTGAGTTCGATGGTACGTCCTATAACGGCATCGTCTATACCATGACTGACGATATGAGAAAGCCGATATGTACTCCCGTCAAGTCTTCCCTTATCGGGAAACGGTACGGTTACGAGGGATTGGAAAAGCGTATCGGGTACAACGCCCGTGAATACAGGAACAAGAAATGGCAACCAAAGATACGGAACGAGGTGGCACTTGCCATGCACGGATGCCGTGGAGACAGGGACGAGTTCGTCCGTCTGCTTGCCGGAAAAGGCATTGATGCGGTATTCCGCGAAAATGACGAGGGACGTATCTATGGAGCAACTTTCATCGACCACAAGAACCGGGAGGTGTACAACGGCTCCCGGCTCGGCAAGGAATTCTCGGCAAATGCTTTTGAGCGGCTGTTCAACACTCCGGTCAATATTCCCGATTTGGACGCGCCTGTGCCTGGCCTTGACCGGCAAGGCGGTTTCTCCTCCGATATGGAAAGTTCCATCGAGCAGGCTTTCGGAATCTTCGGCATTGACACCAACGGTCCCGACCCGCAGGAAGAGGCTCTTGCCCGCAGGCTGCAACGCAAGAAGAAAAAGAAACGCCGCTCCCGTGGAATATCCTGATTACAGAATTTATAAACGAACCATTAAAATTATATCATTATGCAACAAGAAGATGATTTGAGAGGACTGGCCAAGGTCATGGAGTTCATGCGTGCCATATCCATCGTGTTTATTGTCATCCACGTCTATTGGTACTGCTACCGTTCATTCGTGGATATGGGTATCAATATCGGTATAGTCGACAGGATACTCCTGAATTTCCAGAGAACGGCAGGGCTTTTCAGCAACCTGCTCATAACAAAAGTATTCGCCGTCATATTCCTCGCCCTCTCGTGTTTAGGCACAAAAGGCGTTAAAAATCAGGAAATGACATGGCGGAAGATATACGCCTCTTTCCTTGCCGGGCTGGTGCTGTTTTTCATGAACTGGTGGATGCTTGACCTGCCGTTCAGCCCGATGGCCGGTTCCGCCCTGTACACGGCAACGCTTACTGCCGGGTATATCCTGCTGCTGATGTTGGGCGTATGGATAAGCCGGATGCTGAAGCACAATCTCATGGAAGACGTGTTCAACACGGCCAACGAGAGCTTCATGCAGGAGACACGGCTCATGGAGAACGAGTATTCCGTCAACCTGCCGACAAAGTTCGTCTATCAAGGCAGGGAATGGGACGGATGGATTAATATAATCAACCCCTTCCGCGCTACCATCGTGCTTGGAACGCCCGGTTCGGGCAAGAGTTACGCGGTAGTAAACAATTACATCAAACAGCAGATTTCCAAAGGATTCGCTCTTTATCTGTATGATTATAAATTCGATGACCTTTCCATTATCGCCTATAACGAACTGCTGAAAAATCTTGATAAATACAAAGCCAAACCGGAATTTTATGTCATAAATTTCGACGACCCGCGACGCAGCCACCGGTGCAATCCCATCAACTCGAAATTCATGGTGGATATCAGTGATGCCTACGAATCGGCATATACCATACTCTTGAATTTGAACAAGACCTGGATACAGAAACAGGGTGATTTCTTCGTGGAATCCCCGATTATCCTTCTGGCTGCCATTATATGGTATTTACGCATATACCAGGACGGTAAATACTGCACGTTCCCTCATGCGATAGAATTTTTGAACAAGCCGTATGCTGATATTTTCACTATCCTGACCTCGTACCCGTCTTTGGAAAATTACCTTTCCCCGTTCATGGATGCCTGGCAAGGGGGCGCGCAAGACCAGTTGCAACTGCGCCCGTAAGGGCATATAATAAATATAGCTTTGGCAAGCTATTAGGTTCGTGTTCTTTGAAATAATAACCTATCACCAGCCGACTTATCCATTCAACGAAAGACGATGGGGAGTGTAGCATGTCGGAAAAGCCACAAGTGGACCAACTGTCAAGTCCTGACCGTGTGGCGAGGTGAAAAGACAGATATGAGGATAAAGCCTATACTGGTTGAACGATAGTCCGAGCGGCTCGATGGTTAAGCCTTAACGGAAGACAGTTACAGACGTTATGCTGTGATACCCAACTTCTCCTTGCAGGTCGATTGGGCAAAAGAACTTATCACAGAGCGACTACATACATAGTAAAGGACGAAAGTCGTATCCGACAATCTGCCATGCCAAATAGTTATTATATGTCTAAACGGGGATTACCTAAATCGGAACGCCAACAGAGGTTGGCTATGGGGTGAAGGCCTTTGAATATCCGACATGGTAACGGAGCCTCCGTAGTAGTCCGAGCGAGGGAAAGCCTCGTACATGGCGAAGGGAGGCAGCCTATATCGTTTAATGTCAAATTTTGGAAAATGTGAGAGACATGAAAAGAAATCCGGAAAAGATATTAAACAGTCTGACGCAACACAGTTCCGACTTGGAATACAAGTTCGAACGTCTGTATCGGGTACTGTTTAATGAAGAGATGTACTACATAGCCTACCAGCACATATATGCCAAACAAGGCAATATGACAAAGGGAGTTGACGGAAAGACCGTTGACGGCTTCAGTATATCCCACATTGAACAGTTAATTGCTACGCTCAAGAATGAGACGTATCAGCCGAAACCCTCACAGCGAGTTTATATTCCGAAGAAAAACGGAAAGATGAGACCGCTGGGTATTCCGACATTCATAGACAAACTTCTGCAAGAGGTTATCCGAATGATTTTGGAAGCAATATATGAGGGCAGTTTTGAAAATTCTTCTCACGGTTTCAGACCACAAAGAAGTCCACATACTGCACTTTCAAGCATTCAAAAGACATTCAATAATACAAAATGGTTTATTGAGGGAGACATCAAAGGCTTCTTCGATAACATAGACCACGAAGTGCTGATAGCCATTCTTTCAGAAAGGATTTCTGACGAGAGATTTCTTCGACTTATCAGAAAGTTCCTGAATGCGGGATACGTTGAAGATTGGGTATTCCACAAATCATACAGCGGAACTCCGCAAGGTGGTATTATTAGCCCCATATTGGCTAATATATACCTTGACAAGTTTGATAAGTATATTAAAGAATACATCGAAAACTTTAACAAGGGAAAAAGACGTAAGGAAAATCCGATTGCAAAACAGCTCGGACATCGTAAAGCCAAGTTAGTTGCAAAACTACGAAACACTGTTGATGAAATGGAACGTAAACAGTTGTTTGCAGAAATTAGAGAAACAGTCAAAGAACGACTGAAATATCCAGCTGGTGATGAAATGGATAACAGTATCAAACGACTGAAATACATAAGATATGCGGATGATTTTCTAATTGGAGTAATCGGTAGCAAGCAGGATTGTATCCAAATCAAGGAGGACATAAAGCAATTTATGGCTGACAGATTAAAACTGGAACTGTCTAATGAGAAAACTCTGATTATCAACGCAAGAAAACATGCCAAATTTCTTGGGTATGATGTTTTTGTACGAAAGTCCAATGATACACACAGAGATAAGAACGGTCATTTGACAAGGTCGTTAGACCACAAGATTGTCCTATATGTAACAACCGAAACGATGCGGAAAAAACTTCTTGAATATGATGCTGTAAAGATTGTCAAGCGGAATGGAAAAGAGGTTTGGAAATCCAAAGGTCGCCCATATATGAGATGTCTTGATGATTTGGAGATTATAAGCCAATATAACTCTGAAATCGTAGGGTTTTACAACTACTACTCGATAGCAAACAACAGTCCTGTCATTGACTCATTCTATAATATTATGGAGTATAGTATGTACAAGACATACGCAGGCAAATACAGTACTTCAAAGAAAAAGATTATCGCGAAGTACAAGAAAAACAGCGTATTCTCCATACCGTACACAAATAAGAAAGGATATGAGGTCAGACGTGAGTTTTACGACAAGGGTTTCAAACGCAAGGAACTGCCGAATCGAAATTTAGATGATAAATTGCCTAATACAGTCGCCATAACGGGTGGCAGAAATAGTCTAATCAAGAGGCTCCAAGCACGGGTATGTGAAAACTGCGGTGCAACAGATAATCTTGAAATGCACCATGTACGCAAACTTAAAGACTTGAAAGGCAAAAGTGATTGGGAAATAAAAATGATTTCCCGTAACCGTAAAACATTAGCAGTATGCACAGTATGTCATCAAAAAATACATTCGGGGAAGTTAGACTGAATGATAAGGTGGAGAGCCGTGTACGGGGAGACCTGTCAGCACGGTTCGGAGGCGAGTGCTTGGAAACCTGCCATGGTAAAACATGGCAAGGCGCCGGGTGCTTAGCCAGTGGCCAGATAGCAAGTGCGAAAATCCCACTTTCAAGGATGATATCCCCACAACTTTACTGGGTGATGACCGGTGATGATTTCACACTCGACCTGAACAATCCCGAACACCCTAAAATTCTGTGTGTCGGCAACAACCCCGACAGGCAGAACATCTATTCCGCAGCCCTCGGACTGTACAACAGCCGTATCGTGAAATTGGTAAACAAGAAGGGGCAACTCAAATCATCCATCATCATAGATGAACTTCCCACGATATATTTTCGCGGCATCGACAACCTGATTGCCACCGCCCGTAGTAACAAGGTGGCGGTCTGTCTCGGCTTCCAGGACTTCTCGCAGTTGACCCGTGACTACGGTGAGAAAGAAGCGAAGGTCATCCAAAACACAGTGGGCAATATATTCAGCGGTCAGGTTGTGGGAGAAACAGCAAAGAATCTCTCGGAACGCTTCGGCAAGATACTCCAACAGCGGCACTCCATTTCCATCAACCGGCAGGACACCTCCACCTCCATCAACACACAGATGGACTCCCTCATTCCGGCATCGAAAATCGCCAACCTCTCACAGGGCACGTTCGTGGGCAGCGTAGCGGACAACTTCGGGGAAGAGATTGACCAGAAGATTTTCCATGCCCGCATTATTGTCGATAACGAGAAGGTAGCAGCGGAAACCAAAGCCTACAAGAAAATACCCGTCATCAACGAGTTCAAGGATGCGGACGGCAACGACATCATGCAACAGCAGATAGACCGAAACTATTCCCAGATAAAAGCGGACGTGGTGCGGATAATCGAAGATGAGATGACCCGTATAAAGAACGACCCTGATTTGAAACACCTGATACCACAGGAAGAAAATGACAAGGATAATGAATAGCCATTGAAAGGCCGCTTTTTTATTTTAGCCTGCAAAGGTCGTCCCGTGCCTTTTGGATTGAGCAAGGTCGAGCCCTACGGGTTTTCGGGAAAATCTTCCGCGCTCCGCTTGCGGTATTTTCTCGAAAAGCCTTGCACAATCCGGCTCGGGACGGTAAGGCAGGCAAGAAATAAAATACCGGCTCGCCGGTCGGAATTGTTTAACTAAAAAACAAGTTATGAGCAATATAAGAGTAACCAATATCCGCAAGGAAATATAGGAAGAGCGGGACATGGGAAAGACGGTTATTTCGGAAATCCGTTCAGGCTGGAAGCGACAATGACAAGGGGCGGCACGCTGGACCGTTACAGGAAGTATTTCTACCATCGTTTAAGTACGGATGAAAAATTCCGCAGACGAATCGGAGAATTGCAGGGCAAGACATTGGGGTGTTTCTGCAAGCCGAATCCTTGTCATGGGGACATCATCAAGGAATACTTGGAACGCATGGAGGGATGTACCGATGAAATAGCCATAGAAAAGACCTATTGGAAAGGAATGGCTTATCCAATCCGGGAAATCCAAGTCGGTAATGACATTTTCAGGGTGTCAGTAAGAAGCCTGTGCGATGAGCTGGTGAACGATATGCGTAACGGCATTTATGAGGCGATGGAAGTGAACGAAGAGATTGACGGATATTGCACGGACGAGGAACTGTGTACACTGACCGACAATGACCTGTACAAAATGTACTGCTGAAACAAAATTCAAACAATAAAAAATATAAATGACATGAAAAAGAGAAGCAACTTCACACCGATGAAAAGATTCTATGAGATTCTTGACAATTATGGCTTGAAACTGATGGAGGTGGGAACCAACCACCTGAGAATATTCTTTGGCAACCGGAAATTATTCGACTACTATCCGCTGAGAATGAAATTGTTTGATTACCGGCAGTGGCAGCAACTGACCTATCCGTCGGTCATGGACGGTACGGACAAATGGGAAACGGAACTGGAAGGCATCATCAACAAACTTATGGTATCACCGCAATAAACAACGACATTATGAACAAGGAAAACAGACAGACGCTCGTTTGGGACAACATTCCCGAATGGGCGATTTTCGCATTGGAATACGGTATCGAGGAAGAATTGTTCCTGCCGAATGAGGATTTGGAGATGATAAGCCGGTTCATCGGCGAGAATTTCCCGAACGGCTATACGATGAGTGTGGATTGGGAATCATGCACGGAGTTCAACCCACGTCCGGCATTCGGGAAACCGTGCAAGACTTACAAGGTGACTTTTGTTGCAAATTGAACATACTGCCATGAGAAAGATAACATTAAACGAATACAATTCCATCCCGAAGGATTACCGAGGGATTTGGACCGTGGAGTGTTGGGAGTTGCCGAATTGGGCGGAAATACGCGGGAGACACATGGGAAAACGTACCATGATGGTATATGACAAGGGAACATGCCTGTTGGTGGAAGGGCTTGGTTTTGAAATCGTGGACGACAGCACTTGGAAAAAGTCGGATGAAGTCAAGAAGGAAATCAGCGGTCTCCATCTGAAATTCTATAGTGAGCAGGGACGTGAACCTCATTATGCGGACTGCACTATCTGGTGGTACGACACGCTGGAAACGGAAGAAGTGAGGATTGCGCTGGCTATGGATTCCGACAACGAGAAGGACGATGAGATATTCTTCTACTGCGACAGCTTGGAAAATTTAAAATCACTGGCGGACAAAGGTAAAGAGGATTTCACCATAGCCGGATGCTCCGGTTTTGGGATATACGAAGAATTGTTACAAACAACTTAAAAACATCGGATATGAAAATCAAATGTCAGGAACACTATGAAAAGACCGTCAAGTATGCTGAAAGCATCGGTGACACGACATTGAACAAATGTATCGAACGGCTCAAGCAATGGGAGGTCAATTCTAATGGCAGGTACGAAATAGAATTGTATTATGATTCCTCGCCATATTCATTCGGGTTCGCAGAAGTGGCGAAAGACGGGACAAGAGGTGTTGTCGGAGGGCTTCTCTATCACGGCAATCCGGATCGGTCATTTGCCGTAATGATTGGTGGACCGTTTCACGGCTGGAGCATACACACTTGAAAAATCGTTTCGCAGTTTGTGTTGAGCGAAAAAAGCGCAGAAGTGCTCAAAATCTGATTACCTTTTACACTTTTTTCGCTCATATTTTATTTCCGTCTGCTCATTCTGAAATCTCCAAAATCAGAAAGCTAAAATCTGTATTTGACGGATTAAAATTCAATTCTCGCAGGTTTTCCGCAAAAATCAAAGATTAAATCGTTATATGGCAAATTTAGATACCGGCAATATTTCTTTTTCAGATATTACTTTTATTGATATGCTATTTTTGCAATCTGTCTATTAATTGAGAACGAACAAGGTCATATCCCAACTGAGGATTGAACTCCCTCTCCGGACGGATAAGATTTTGTGTGTCTCCTAAGAACTCAGGGTCGGACATTTTCTCTTCCATATTGTTAATGAACTGTTTGTATGTCGGTGGTTGCTGAACAGTAAAAGACATATAGCGGTGGTAACAACGCATAATTTCTTCGACATCAACTGATGCCTCAGACAAAGCGACATACAAGTCAAAAAGGTCACGACCCTTTTTCCTTTGGTACAAGGCTCTCAGTTTTGTTCCCAACAGTTCATTTAAACGATATGTTGTTACTTCGCACTTGCCGGAGAACCAACTATTTTCCATTTCAAATGGTATTTTGACTAATCCGAGTTCATTGAAATGCTCAAAACAGTTTATCTCGATTTTTAAGCGTAGAGGAATTGTGGGAGGTATTTCCGACTCCATACGAAACAACATCGTGTTATTATATCGTTTTTGTTTTGTTACTCTATCCGGCAAAAAATCCAAAACTTCCCCAAGTCTGAACATTATTGGCTTTATCGGTCCGGGAGTAATTTGAACTAAGTCAATATCTTCACTATATCTGGGCTGTGGCGTCAGATATAGTTTATGAAGTGCAGTTCCTCCCCTGAATGCTAATTGTGAAGCAAGAAACTCATCGCTAAAAATAGCGACTAACGCACGTGATATAATGAGGTCTTGCTCTACTTGTGCATTGTCATTCCATGGAACTATCTTATTCCATTGAGTTATGGCTGTTCTGTTTATCATATTTCGTCAGTTTCTATTATCGTATTTACAAAAATTTTCCAACGGTTATTCCTTTCCGCGCAATCTTTTGATTTATTTGTAGTTAGAGGAATATATTTGAAACGCTTTACATATAAAGTCAATTCCATATATAGCGTATCTGCAATTTCTGCTGCATTTAGAACTTCATCCAGTATATATCCCAATCGTTGAATAGTTGCGATTGATGTATAACCAAACAACTTATTGGAAGCACCACGAAAATCTAATTTTTCTGTAAGTTCTTCCAATATAGTAGATGCTCTTGAAAGTCCCCCTATATATTGCTCATATTGTACAATGTCAAGAGCTGTCAATTCTGCATTCGAATAATATATCACTCCTGTTTCAGAATTTTTTGATAACAAAAAATCTGTTGGAATTTCCTTACGGTATACCCAAACAAGTGTATTGTTCTTTGATTGCGAAACAGAAGACTTTGGAAATACCGACATTACAGAAAATTTCTGTGGACGTTGATGAGCTGCACCATGAATTTCTGCCGCATTTAAGAGACTAATATAATAAGGCTTGTTTAGATACGACATCAACTGATCTATGTAATATATCGGTGGTACCATTCTTTTGGCAGCATAATGAGGAGGAATAATAACGTAGAAACCTTTATAGACCGGATATATTATACCTTGTGATGATATACGGAACAAATCATTTTTAATGACCTGCTCTGAATAATGTGGCAATGCCAACCTAATTTCTTCAACTGAAAAAGTTGGAAATCCACTTATCTCTCTATCTCTAATCCATTCACGTATTGTCATAATGCGTAATTTTAGTGCAAAGGTACTCAAAAAATGATTACCATTGCACTAAGACGATGCGTATTTTCGTTCAAAGGGTAATTTTTCCATATTCTTCCATAAACAGCCATCCTAAGTCACGCTTCACTCACTAAGTCCCTTGAAGAAGATAACTCGGAGGACGATACCTTTCACGTTCAAGTCTTAGGTTTTCGTGCAAAAAATTCCCTACGGTAATTTTTCTTCGAAAAAACGTTCCGGTATCGCCGTCCGAGTTGGGTAAAAAGTTCGGGACTTAGCAAGCGAAGCGACCTACGACGCATAAGACAAGGTCAAGACAAAACCAGACGGCGGTATTTTACAAAATCAGACCGTCTCAATTGGAACATTTTTCTAATTACTAAATCATTTTCCTTTCAGCCGCCTGTCTTATGAGAAATACAAGGAGGTAGGGACAAAAGCAGCTCGCTCTCAACTCTGCATAATACGGGTTTCTTTTTTCTCCTCTTCGTTCCCTTTCCCTGCTTCGGTTTCTCTATGCCCCCGTACCTTGTTCCGCCCTTTTTCCTTCGTTTTTTTCCTTTTTCATCCCCACGCTGTCACCCCTGCGGTGAAACGTGATGACAAGCGGTGTAATGGATAGTTCAATATGTTGTAAATCAATTATTTATCAAAATTTGCTATATATATTTGCGGTGACAATAGTAGTTATCAACTCTAAAAACTCAAAGTTATGGCAAAGAAAAATGTGAGGGACGAACCCCTGAAGCCGCAAGTGAGCGAGAACGAACAGATGAGCGACATCGTGTTCATACTCGACAAGATGGAACTGATTTTACAGGCGGTGTCAAAAATCGGAAAGGACGGGAAATACAGCACCGTTCCGGCAGACAAGGAACACAGCAACTCCTTCCTGAAAATCGACCGGTACGCCAACATGTTCGAGAACTTCATCAAGAACTTCTGGAGCCAGCTCAAAGACCCGACCCGTTTCGGCATCCTCTCCGTCAAGGCGGACACACTGGACAGTCCGGAAGTGAGGCAGGCCATCGAAGACCTCGCTGCCGGAAAGCAGACAAAAGCCGTGGAAGATTTCCTTAAAAAATACGAGGTCGTTCCACGCGACAAGGAAAACCAAAGTATCAACAATCAAAATCAAGAAGAAATGGCAAAGAAAAATGAGACACAGCAGCAGGCCGCCCAGGGTGACGGCACGCAGCAACCCAAGTACCGCTACAACGAGTCCATGATCAACTGGGAGGAACTGAAGAATTTCGGACTGTCCCGTGAATACCTCATGGAGCGCGGTCTCCTCGACCAGATGCTCAGGGGCTACAAGACCAACCAGGTGGTACCTATCAGCATGAATTTCGGCTCCGCCGTATTACGTACCGATGCACGCCTGTCATTCCAGCAGTCCGTGGGAGGCCCTATCGTATTAGGTATCCACGGTATCCGTCAGAAACCCGAACTCGAACGCCCGTACTTCGGTCACATCTTTTCCGAGGAGGACAAGAAGAACCTGCTTGAAACCGGCAACATGGGACGTGTCGTGGAACTGAAAGGGCGCAACGGCGAATACATTCCCTCTTTCATCAGCATCGACAAGCTCACCAACGAGGTAGTCGCCATGCGCGCGGAAAACGCCTTCATCCCGAGAGAAATCAAGGGCGTGAAACTGACCGACCAGGAAATCAACGACCTGCGCGAAGGCAAGAAGGTGTTCATCGAAGGCATGATTTCCAACAATGGCAAGGAATTCGACGCCCATATCCAGGTCAACGCCGAGCGCAGGGGCATCGAATACATCTTCGAGAACGACAAGTTGTTCAACCGGCAATCACTGGGTGGCGTGGAGCTTACCAAACAGCAGGTTGAAGACCTCAATGCAGGCAAGGCCATCTTCGTGGAGGGTATGGAACGCAAGGACGGCGAGGTGTTCTCCTCGTATGTCAAGCTGGACGAAGCCACCGGCAGACCAGCCTACACACGCTACAATCCCGATTCCCCGGAGGGAGCGCGTGAAATCTACATCCCGAATGAAATCAACGGCGTGAAAATCACCGCCGAGGAACAACAGCAACTGCGCGAGGGCAAGGCCATCTTCCTCAACGACATGGTGAACCGCAAGGGGGAGGAATTTTCCTCCTTCATCAAGGCGGACCTGGAAACGGGACGCCTGAGCTACTCACGTACCCCCGACGGCTTCGAGCAGCGTGCCGAGTTCAAGATACCGGAAAAGGTATGGGACGTGAAACTGACGAGGAACCAGCGTGCCGACCTCCAGAGCGGCAAGGCGGTACTGGTCGAGGGCATCAAGGGCTACGACGGCAAGACTATCTCGCAGTATGTCAAGGCGAACTTCAACCAGGGCAGGCTGGACTTCTATAACGAGAACCCCGACCGCAAGCGTGACGCTTCACAGCGCAACGTGGTGGCGAACGCCCAGAAGCAGGGGCAGGAACAGAGCAACCGCAAATCCAAGGGGGCAAGCATTGCCTGAGCGTGAATCAAATGAATGTCAAATCAAAAAAACTGAAATATGAACATGAACAATAAGGACAACACGCCTTTCAAGACGGAAGACGTGAACTGGGAAGAACTCGCCGGAATCGGTATCCTGAAGGACGAGCTGGAAATGTCGGGGGAACTTGACACGCTGCTCCGGGGCGAAAAGACGAAAGTGATGCCGCTCAGCCTCGTGCTGCTCGGCGTGGACGTGGAAATGGACGCCACCCTGCAACTGGTGCGCAAGGACGGCGGGGCACTGATTGAAATCCTCGGTGTCAAGCCGGTGGCATGACAAACGCCCGTTCAGTATAACAAGCAAGTAAGTAAAATATGTCAAACCGCCGTTTCCCGTTTTTCCGGTTCCGGTAGCGGGGAACGGCTTAAATTTTATCCGAACATGAAAGCAATCATAGCAGAAAAACCGAGTGTCGGCATGGATATAGCCCATGTGGTCGGGGCTACCGACAAGAAGGACGGCTACTGTACAGGCAACGGGTATATGGTCACGTGGGCGTTGGGACACCTGGTGTCGCTCGCCATGCCGGGTGCGTACGGCTACACGAAAACCTCCGCCGAAGACCTCCCGATGCTGCCTGACCCGTTCCGTCTGGTGTCCCGCCAGGTCAGGACGGACAAAGGGATGGTGACGGACATCGCCGCCGCCAAACAACTGAAGGTCATCGACAGCGTGTTCGACCGGTGCGACAGCATCATCGTGGCCACCGACTGTGCCCGTGAGGGAGAACTTATCTTCCGGTGGATCTATTCCTACCTGGGCTACACCAAACCTTTCCAGCGCCTGTGGATCTCCTCGCTAACCGACGAGGCCATCCGCGAGGGCATGGCAAACCTGAAGGACGGCAGGGACTACGACAGCCTGTATGCCGCTGCCGACTGCCGGGCGAAGGCGGACTGGCTGGTGGGCATGAACGCGAGCCGCGCGTTGGCGGTAGCCTCCGGCTCGGCGAACAACTCCATCGGGCGTGTGCAGACCCCGACACTCGCCATGATCTGTGCCCGCTTCAAGGAAAACCGGAATTTCGTATCCACCCCTTACTGGCTGCTGCACCTCACGCTGAAACAGCAGGACGCACACCGCATGTTCATCCACACGGAAGAGTTCAAGGAGAAGGACGCGGCTGAAACGGCATACCGGAAAATCACTTCCGGTTCTGTGGCGACAATCACCAAGGCGGAACGCAAAAGGACTTTCCAACAGGCTCCGCTCCTGTACGACCTGACTACGCTCCAGAAAGACTGCAATGTCCATTATGACCTGACGGCGGAGAAGACCCTTTCCATCGCCCAGTCACTATATGAGAAGAAACTGATTTCCTATCCGAGGACAGGGAGCCGTTATCTCCCCGAGGATGTCATGCTGCACATTCCTTCCTTGCTGGAGAAAGTGGTTGCCATGCCGGAATTCAGGGAATACGGACAGTCTTTCAACCTGTCCAGTCTGAATACCCGCAGCGTGGACGATACGAAAGTGACCGACCACCATGCCCTGATTATCACGGGCATTTCACCCGAAGGGTTGTCCGAGGCGGAATCCACCGTTTATGCTATGATAGCCGGAAGGATGCTGGAAGCATTCTCGCCACCCTGCGAGAAGGAACTTTTGGTCATGGAATGTGCCTGCGAGGGAATGGCGTTCCGTTCCCGCTCTTCCTCCATCGTCAGACCGGGCTGGCGCGGCGTGTTCGCCAGAAAGGAGGACAGGGAGAAGGACGAGCCGGAACGTGACGGAGGGACGGCGGAGTTTGCCGAAGGCGAGACCGTTCCGGTCATGGGACACGGGATGGCGCAGAAGAAGACCCTGCCCAAGCCGCTGTACACGGAGGCCACCTTGCTGGCGGCGATGGAGACCTGCGGGAAAAACATCACGGACGAACAGGCGAAGGATGCCATCAAGGATTTGGGCATAGGCACACCCGCCACCCGTGCCGCCATCATTACCACCCTTGTCAAACGTGACTATATCGTCCGCTCCGGCAAGAGCATCCTCCCGACCGAAAAAGGGATGTATGTCTATGAGGCGGTGAAGGACATGCGTGTGGCGGACGTGGAACTGACCGGAAGCTGGGAGAAGACCCTGTTGCAGGTAGAGGGACATACCCTCGGCACGGAAACCTTCATGCAGTCCATCCGAGATTACACCCGCAGGGCAACCGCGGAGATCCTGCGCCTGGAGTTCCCGACCATGCAGGAAAAGGCATTCACCTGCCCCAAGTGCAAGACGGGAAAAATCATCCTCCGTTCCAAAGTGGCCAGGTGTGACCATGACGGGTGCGGGCTGCTGGTGTTCCGCCGCATCCTGAACAAGGAACTGACCGCCACCCACCTAGAACAGCTTTTCTCCTCCGGCACCACCAGACTCATCAAGGGGTTCAAGGGGAAGAAAGGCGTACCGTTCGATGCCGCCGTCACCTTCGATGCGGAATACAACACGGTATTCTCGTTCCCGAAAACCGGGAACGGAAAGAAAAAATAACACCGTCATTCCAATTCGCGGGCAAAGGTAGCGCACCGCCTTTTTCCACCGGCAAGGTCAGGCCCTCCGGGTTTCGGGGAAAATCATCCTCGCGCCGCTCCGGTATTTTCCCTCGAAAACCTTGCCTGTGGAGGCGGTACGCGTTCCGGCCCTTGAAATTGGAAAAGACTGTTTCACCCGTTAATAATTAAGTGTCATGAAAACAAGGGAATGTATCAATAAGATTAAAGCAAGCGGATGGGTACGGACCACCGCGTTGGGCATTATCGCCTTCATCGTGTTCAGTTATATGTACACACGGGGCATATCCCCCGTGTGGGCTGCGGTAGCCATCGTGTGCTTCAGGGGATTCTTCAGGTTCCTCTACCGGATAGCCTGCCTTCTGGTGGCTGCCGCCATACTTTTCTTCATCCTCAGTTTTCTGGTATCCTGACACTATCCGGGTATGAAACAGAACCGTTATCCAACAATATACCGCATGACCTTACGAATAGGGGCTGTCCTACCGGGCGGCCCTTTCTTTTTCCCTTGTATCATAAGGCCAAAGGGCATAAAGACAAGAATAATAAGAAATGGGATGAAGAATGCAGGCTTGGCATACCGGGAACTACCGGGCAAAGTTGGCAAATGCTTCTTTTCGGACGGCAAGGTCGGGCCTTCAGGTTTCGGAAAAAATCATCCTCACTACGTTGCGGTATTTTTCCCGAAAACCTTGCCTTACCGGAAGCATTTACCGTCCGGCCCTTGTAGTTCAACGGGCTGCCAAAGCCCGAATATTCACAATTAAAAAATAAAGAAGTCATGAACCAAGCATTTGCAACAAGCGCACCGCCGGCTCCCATGAGGATGCCCATGCCGGTAACGAGAAGAAAAAGACCGGCGGAACCCGGACCCGCCATCAAGTTCCCGCCACGGGGGACGACAGGACCGGTACACATTTCCACCCTGTTGAACCCGATTCTGGAAATATGCCACCATCCTGACAGGAACAGGCTGCTGGCCAAACTGTTCAGCGAAGAATAAACCGAGTAATAACTTTTAATACGTCAAGATTATGTTTTTTACAGCAATCCACCAGATGATGACAGAAGGCGTGGACCTCACGCTCGTCATCCGCAAAGCGAACGGACAACTGACAGTATCCACACTGCCGAAGTCGAACGGGCTGAAAGACGAAGCCCAGAACCACCTCGTCCCCCTGACCGTCAGCGGACTGCCGCAGGAACTGGACGCAGGTTTCCTGCAAGCCGTCGCACGGCCAATACAGAAGGCGACGGGGCTGATCTCCAACATGGCGCAATTCGAGGCGCAGGCAGAGAAGGCCGCGTCCGAGAGCAAGGCGGCAAAGGAAACGAAGGCGAAGGAGACGAAGGAGGAAAAGGAGAAGCGGGAGAAGTACGAGAAACATTTCAAGAAAGCGGAGGAACTGATCGCTGCCAAGAGCCACAAGGAGGCGGTTACCGCACTCGGACAGGCTCGTCTTTACGCCAAACCGCAGGACCAGAAGAAGATTGACGAGATGGTGGCGGAACAGACAAAGGCGATGAACAAGGGCAGTCTGTTTGAACTGATGGAAGAACCGGCTCCACAGCCACAACAGCCGCAGGCACAACCGGCAGCCGCACCGGTCCAACAACCACGGCAGGCTCCACAATATCCTCCGCAACCGCAGGCGCAGAGCCCGATGGTAACGCAGGCTCCCGGCGGACAGCAGAGACCAGCAGCCAGCCCTCAGCAACAGCAGGCAATGTGGCCGCTGCAACAACTGTCACAGGGACCGGCACAATACTACCAGCCACAGCCGCAACCCTATATGGGACAGCAACCCGTGCCGCAACAGGCTCCACAAGCCGCACACGGAGGATACCATGGGACATATTGGCAGGAGCCGGCACAGCACCCGGAAGAACTGGTCCCACATTACCATGCCGGAGAGGATGAACCCAATTACCGTCCGGAGGATTACGAGGAATATCCCGATTTCCCGCAGTCCATGTTAGAAAATCATGTCTCACAATATCAAGCAGTATAAGATTATGGCACTCGAAGTAACAGGAATGACACGCTCATTCACATTCAAGAAAGGCAGCGGAATGACAACGCTCGATGACCCCAACCCGTCGGACAGTCCCGAAATGGTCATGAGCTATTACTCCAACTTCTACCCGGAGCTGACAACGGCAACGGTACACGGACCGGTCATCAAGGATGATAAGGCCGTATACGAGTTCAAGACCACCATCGGGACCAAAGGATAGGAAGCATGAAGAAGGAACGAAAGAAAAAGAACAACAAGAAAAGGAAACCATGTGTACCATTGGACGAACAACAGTCAAGGCAGCTGGCGAGGCTCATCATCGGTCAGACGCAAAGGCATGTACGGTACGGCGTGAACAGGGAAGAACGGATTGCGGCTCCAAGCGGGGTCGTAATTCTTTTCTAAGCACAGCCTTCATACCGCTGGCACAGAATAATCTTACCGTGGATTGTTACGACAGTGGCGAATGCAACAGTATAAACGTAATCACGCTGGATAACTACGAATTCCTGCGTGATTCGTATTTCAGGTATTCCCTGCTGTTGCAGAAGGAAGGCGTACACACGCCCGGAAAAAGTGTCGGGGAAGGCATCGCCAATCTGTACGATGAAATGAACACGCTTGTCGGGGACGAACTGCATGTCAACATCGAGCAGGAAGCCGGCAGGCTTTTCTTCCGGTTGTGGAAATACCACAAGTGGGGAAGTTTCACGCTGTACTACTTCCCGGTGAAGTTTCTGGAATCGCTCAATCCCATTTTAAGGAGGATTGCCATTACATTTATTCATAAACTGATGAAAGCAAACGGCATCGGCACCTTCTGGGATGACTATGAGGCGGACTTTATGTTTGAAATGCTCTCGGAATGTGAAGAAAGCGATTCTTCGGAAGGAAAAGAACGGACGAAATTGCTGGATTCCTACCGGAACGGAAAAATCGACAGGCTGCTCAAAAGAGTGGAAACGAAATCGTATTACAGCGATTTGCCGAAAGCACTTGAGTCGTACACGTCGCAGAACGGGTTTGAGCAGCCTCTGGTAGAGGCGATGAAACAGGGCCTCCCGTTCCTGACACCTGAAATGGGTATCATGCAATACGGGTATGACGCCTACTACTCGGAAAATCCGGACTTTCATCCGATGTACCTGCAACAGCAGATAAGGATCGTGTATGATACCGAAGACATCGTATCCGAGTATCTTATTGACTATTACAATTCCTGCAGCAGGGAGACCTACGACATCACTCCGGTGACCGTCCGCGACCTGTCGCCCGATACCGAAGAACTGTTCAGCATGGATGATTACCCGGAACGATTCTTCCGGTGGGCGGACGAATTCATATCTTTAATCAGTTGAATTATGTTGGAAACGAATGAACTTACCCAGAAATTGAGGACGCTGCTCCATCCGAGGGCGGCGTTGATTGCCTATTCAGGCGAGAAAGACAATTCTTATGCCTCTGACAACAACTATTTTGTTGAGATAAGGAACATAGACGATAACGGAATGATGGGAGAAGGCCGGCCTGTCACGGTGGATTTCATGAACGAACTGGTGCGCGGTTATTCCGAAAGCCACAGCACCACGCCATACGGCAGGATTCCGCCCAATATGCTGTGGTGCGACCCGCGCAAGGGCAGCGAGAGGTATATCTGGTACAATCCCCCACAGAAGCGGATGATGTTTTTCAAGGAATCCCTTCAAATTGAGAATGCAAAATACAACCTGCCGGGAGTCATTTACGTGGCTGGAGGAACCTCGTTGAGCATCTACGCTTACAAGGACAAGAAACTGACGGAAAAGACGGATCTTTATGCCGCACCGTTCTTCAACGTGACAGGGGCGAACGTCTGTCTGGGTTCCGTTAAAATAGACAAGCCGAGAGATCTGACCTACAAAAACCTGTTGGAGTATTGGGAGAAGAAGTTCTGGCTGACGGAGTTCTCGCACTTGGGCGGCGGAGGCAACCCGACCAGATCCAACCTGGTATTGGTAACGAAATCGGCAAAGGACAAGCCTTTCAACCTCGATGAACTGAAACCTTTGAATAACTTGAAACTGAAAGATATATTGAAATGAAAAGAGTACACTACATAGATAACTATCTGCTGAACCCGCAACACCCGGTCACGGTGAATCTGATCGGCGCGGGAGGAACCGGCTCGCAGGTACTGACCTGCCTGGCACGGCTGGACGTGACATTGCGGGCACTCGGACATCCGGGATTGTTCGTGACACTTTATGACCCGGACATCGTGACGGATGCCAACATCGGCCGTCAGCTTTTCGGCTGTTCCGACCTTGGACTGAACAAGGCGCAATGTCTGATTACCCGTGTGAACAATTTCTTTGGTAATGATTGGAAAGCGGTACCGGATATTTTCCCGACTGTGCTGAAAGATGCCAGACGGGATGACATGGCGAATATCACCGTCACCTGTACCGACAACATCAAGTCACGGCTTGACTTATGGAACGTATTGAAAGCCGTGCCCACCTCGAATTACCGTGATTACGAGACACCGCTTTACTGGATGGATTTCGGGAACACGCAAAGTACGGGGCAGGTTGTGTTGGGAACCATACCCAAGAAAATAAAACAGCCCGCTTCCGAGCTGTACAAGACTGTCGATTCATTGAAGGTCATTACCCGGTTTGTGAAATACGCAAGGGTAAAGGAGGCAGATTCCGGACCGAGCTGCTCCTTGGCGGAGGCGTTGGAGAAACAGGACTTGTTCATCAACTCCACGCTGGCACAACTCGGCTGTAATATCCTTTGGAAGATGTTCCGTAACGGGATGATTGAACATCATGGAGTATTTCTGAATCTGGAAACGATGAAGGTGAATCCGATATTAGTATAAAGCATAAAACAATAGTTCACTTTTAAATTGAAAGACAGGCCTATAAGTTGTTATAATAGGAAAACAGAAAGATTCAATGACAAAAAAACGCATGATTGTTTGGCAGATTCAATCGTTTATCGTATTTTTGCGATGGATTAGAAAAAAGAAGTGATTATGGCATATAGTAAAGCACAGCATTTTGAAGACCGGGACGTGATGGCTGCTCGATATGCCAAGGCATTGAGCCACCCTGCAAGAATAGCTATTCTTCGATTGCTCAATAAGCAAAGTTCTTGTTATTGCGGCGATTTGGTTAATGACCTGCCCATCGCACAGGCAACGGTATCGCAGCACTTGAAGGAGTTGAAGGATGCCGGACTGATTGACGGCGAGATAACTCCGCCCAAAGTGCGTTATTGCATCAATCGGGAGAACTTCGAGCAGGCGCGATTGTATTTCAAGGATTTATTCATGTAGTTTTTTATTTATAACCAATAATCGTATATCTACGATTATTCTGTTTGCGCTGTGTATTATCGTATATTTACAATAAACAATAAACTAAAATCGAAGAGTATGAGTAACAAAAAAACAGTATGGTCGACAGTGGCAGGTATCCTGTCCTCGGTGTTGGCGTTTTTAGGTATCGTAAGTTGCTGCGGGATGCCTGTTATTGCAGGCATTCTTGCGGCGTTCGGAATCGGGGCTTCGCAGCTTTCGTTCTTTGCGGAATATCGGGGGTGGTTTATCGGATTTGCCATTGTCTCCCTCCTGTTCGGTTTTTACCAAAGTTATTTCCGGTCGTGTACCTGCTGTGGAAACGATTCGGAGGAGGCCAAACGTAAAAAGGCTCGCTCGGTAGCCGTTCAACGGGTTTTCCTATGGATCGGGGCGATGATTGTGGCCGCTCTGCTGTTTGTCGGCAGAGGCGGAGAAACAACGTCTACAGGATGCTGCCCTGCGCAATCCACGGAAACCTCGTCTGCGGGCTGTTGCGGAAATGCCGATAAAGCGGAAACACCCTCTTGCTGCGGCTCGTCTCAGCCGACGACGTGCTGCCCCGCAGAGACAGAACGCGAACCAACCGGCAACTGTTGCGGCAAATAAACGTTAAACAGCAATTCAATAACAACAATAAAACAGTTTGATTTATGGAAAAGAAAGAAGAAAAGAAAGGTTTTTGGGCGTCGTTGTTCACGCCGAAACCGTGTTCCTGCTCCTGCGGCGGCAACATCATCGAGGAGTTCGAAGAAAAGAAAGAAAAGCAGCCGGAAGAGCCTGCCGAAAATGAGGATGGAGACGAGAATGAAGATGGAAACCACAGTTCCTGCTGCGGATGACAGAATAACCGGAGATGAATATTCTTATTCTGGCAGATAGAAGCAGTTGGGCGCAGGTCGCAACCGGAATGCTAAGGAAGATGGACAGCCGTCTGGCTGTCTATTCTTCCTATGAATTGCCGGAGGAGGAGTACTTGAAAGGGACATGGGCTTAGTGTGTTGTTTTTTTTAGGAATAATCATCGTAAATAAACGATAATATGGAACCAATTTGTAAAATTAAAACCGTTGTCGCCCTGCTGTTCCTGCTGGCGGGCACGTCCATGCCTGCTTTAGCCCAAAGGAAAGCCGCCGTAGGAGGACAGTTCAGTGTATGGCACAACGGAAAAGAGAACTCAACGACAGTATCCATCACTCCGGATATCGGGTACACGCTCTCTTCACGGTGGTATTTGGGAGCCGGTATCGGTTACGCTTTCCGGGATTTGGAGGAGGCGAAGAACCATACGGTAACACTCAATCCGTATGCCCGCTATTTCTACTACACCAGCGGACGGGTACGTCTGTATGTGGATTCCACTGTCGGTTTCGGCATCGGCAAAAATGAGAGCGAGGAGGCTGCTTTCGCTTGGCAGGCGGGGTTCAGGCCCGGTGTCATTCTTGGTTTGACCGACCGTTTCAGTCTGGCGGCAGGATTCGGTTTTTTAGGGTATTGTAAATCGGATAACGGAACTTCTGCTCTCGGCGAGGAGGGCTGGGGATTTGATTTTAGTGGCAACAGCCTAAGCCTCGGATTTTTCTATAGTTTTTAATTCATAAAATCATTCATCACATGAACTCTTTACTTGTAACATTGGAATACTTCGTATTCATCACCTTCGAGCTGATCGCGCTGTTCATGCTCATCAGTGCGGTCGTGGAAATCATCCTGATGTATATCCCGCAAGAAAAAATCAAGAAGCGGCTTTCGGGACGCGGCGTTTTCGGCAATGTAATGGCGGCCGGATTCGGTGCGCTGACACCGTTCTGCGCCTGCTCCACCATACCGATGACCGTCGGGTTTCTCAATGCCGGCGTACCTTTCGGCTCTACGATGTCGTTTCTTATAGCGTCGCCGTTGCTCAATCCGATCATCATCGGCATGCTCGGCGCGATGGTCGGCGTCAAGACTATGGTAATCTATTTCGCACTTGCATTTATCGCCGCCGTATTGTTCGGCTTCGTGCTTGAAAAAGCTGGGATGCAGAAATATGTCAAGAACGTCCGGTTGAAAGGCGGGAACGACGAAGCGGGCGAAAACAAACGGGCGTGGCCGTTGAAGCGGAAGTTGAAAGAGGCGTTCGCCGGTGCGTGGGGCAGCCTGCGTCCCATCATGGGCTACCTGTTGATCGGAGTTGCGCTTGGTGCCGGTATCTATGGATATATGCCGCAGGATTTCGTCATGAAAATTGCCGGGCCGGACAATGTATTCGCCATTCCGGTTGCCGCCGTACTGGGCATTCCGCTTTACATACGTGCCGAAACGGCTATTCCTATCGGTGTGGCCTTGATGTCCAAGGGAATGAGCATCGGCACAGTAATTGCCCTGATTATCGGCGGTGCGGGTATGGCTATTCCCGAAATGACGATGCTCGCCAGCATCTTCCGCAGGAAGTTGGTTGCCGCCATCGTCGCCGTTATTTTCTTGACCGCTGTAATTTCGGGCTATCTTTTCAATATTTTGCTATAGCTCGGGGGTACGGAACTGGTATAATTACGGATTGTGAAGCCTGAACTTGTTTCTTAAACAGCAAGTTCGGGCTTTTTTATAAAATATCTCCAAAATATTTTGTGCATTGGAAGAATGTTTGTACTTTTGCGAATAACAAACATTGTGAAGTATGAATAAAAAGAAAGAATACACCTTCAAGCAGGAGCAACTGGCACGTTTCGCCAAGGCTTTGGGGCATCCGGCACGCGTTGCCATTATCCAGTTTCTTGCGGGACAGAAGTGCTGCTATTTCGGGGACATACACGAAGAATTGCCCATAGCGAAAGCCACCGTGTCCCAGCATCTGAAAGAGTTGAAAGATGCGGGGCTGATACAGGGCGAAATCGAGATTCCCAAAGTCAAGTACTGTATCAACAAGGAAAACTGGCAGTTGGCGAAAGAGCTGTTCGGGGAGTTTTTCGGTCAATGTATCTGCAAGAAAGAGGATTGCTGTTCCTGACAGCCTCTTTTTTTGCCGCACATGTTCGTTGTTTTGCGAATTACATTTAATAAACTAAATTTTAATAACCATGAAACAGATGATTTTATTACTGACGTTATGTCTGAGTTTGGTTGCCTGCGGTAACGGCAATGCGAAGCAGACGAAAGCCAGCGGTGATTCCGAGGTGTCGGACAAAGAGTATGTGGAAGTACTCTATTTCCACGGCAAGCAGCGATGCGCCACTTGCAAGGCGATAGAGGCCAACGCAAAAGAGGTAGTCGAAGCACAGTTTGCCGACGAACTGAAAAAGGGGGATGTGGTATTCAGGATCGTCGATATCTCCCGCCCCGAAAACGAGCGGATTGCCGAAAAGTATGAAGTGACGTGGTCGTCGCTCATCTTGGTAAAGCATGCCGGAGGCAAGGAACAGGCGGAGAACCTGACGGAATTCGCATTCGGGAATGCCCGCACAGCGCCCGAAACGTTTAAGAAAGCGGTGGTGGAGAAGGTAACGTCATTGCTTAAATAGGGTTCGATTATGGAATGGTTACAGTCGTTATTGGATAACAGCACCGCCCCGGCTCTGACCGCTTTTCTGCTGGGGTTGCTTACTGCTCTTTCGCCTTGCCCGCTGGCTACGAACATTGCGGCCATCGGGTTCATCGGTAAAGACATCGAAGACCGGCGCCGGATTTTCCGCAATGGATTGCTCTATACGCTGGGGCGTGTCATCGCCTATACCGCACTTGCATTGGTACTGATTGCCATCTTGAAAGAGGGGTCGAGTCTGTTCGGCATCCAGCGTTTTATCGGGAAATACGGTGAAATGGTACTTGGCCCGGCGCTGTGCCTCATCGGCTTGTTCATGCTTTTCGGCGACCGGTTGCCGTTACCGTCTTTCGGGTTCAAAGGCAACGGGGAAGGGATGAAAAAACGCGGCGGAACGGGGATGTTGCTTTTGGGCATGTTGTTCGCCATGGCGTTTTGCCCTACGAGCGGCGTGTTCTATTTCGGAATGCTGATTCCGATGTCGGCGACTTCTGCGGCAGGTTATCTGTTTCCGGTGTTGTTTGCCGTTGCCACCGCATTGCCCGTGCTGGTCGTCGCGTGGATATTGGCGTTCAGTGCCCAACGCATCGGCGTGGTCTACGGACGGATGCAGGTCATACAGAAATGGCTCAACCGGATTGTCGGAATCCTGTTTGTGGCAATCGGCATCTATTATTGCATCATGATGTATTGTTAGTTTTTTACTTGCGGACAATGTTCGTAATACGACGAAATACAAATAATAAAAATAAAGCGAATTATGGAAATCAAAGTTTTGGGAGCCGGATGCTCCAAGTGCAAGGCTACGTATGCCGCAATCGAGAAAGTCGTAAAGGAGAATGGACTTGACGTTACACTCACGAAAGTGGAGGATATCATGGAGTTGCTTAACCTCAATATCATGACCACACCAGCAGTTACGGTGGACGGTGAGGTGCGCATCAAGGGACACGTCCCGTCGGAGAGTGAAATCAAAAAGATGTTGGGAATATAAATGTGTAAGTCATGGAGCCAAGAAAAGAACTGAAGATTCTCTTTTGGATCGTGGCGGTGTTCGCCGCTGTCTTCTTCCTGCCGCTCGGCAGCGAGCGGTTTATGACCGCCGTCGATGCAACCCTCGACCTTGCAAAATGGTATGCGCAGGAACACGTCGTGCTATGCCTGCTGCCCGCCTTCTTCATCGCGGGCGTTATCGCCGTATTCGTCAGTCAGGGGTCGGTGTTGAAATACTTCGGAGCGAATGCGAAGAAGTGGGTGTCCTACTCCGTCGCCGCCATTTCCGGAGGTATATTGGCGGTGTGTTCCTGCACCATCTTGCCGCTCTTCACCAGTATCTACAAGCGCGGAGCCGGACTGGGCCCGGCCGTAGCGTTTCTCTATTCCGGTCCGGCAATCAGCATCCTTTCCATTATTCTGACCGCCCGTATTCTCGGTCTTGAAATGGGTGTGGCACGCATGATCGGAGCGGTAGCCTTTTCTGTCATCATCGGGCTTGCCATGTCGTTCATCTTCCGGAATGAGGAAAAAGTGAAGAAAGAGCAGCAGATGAACATAGTGCCGCCGCCCGAAAAACGACCGATGTGGCAGACGTCGCTGCACTTCTTCACGCTGGTACTGATACTTGTCTTCGCCAACTGGGGCGCTCCCGCCGCAGGAGACACGGGTGTGTGGAGCATGATTTTCACACATAAGTGGTACATCGTGGGAGCATTCTCCCTATTGCTGTGCTGGTCGCTGGTAAAGGTATTGAAACTGAAAACGCTTTGGGTAGCAGCCGGTGCGGTCGTGACGGGATTATCCGTTGTCTTGGCCAATCTGTTTGTGGCAAACGCCAAGCTCGTACCGTTGGTGCCGATGATTGTCGCCATCGCCGCACTCTCCGTTATCCTGCTTTTCGATAATCGGGACGAAGAGAACCGCGAATGGGCCTTGTCGTCGTGGGGTTTCGCCAAGCAGATTATGCCCCTGCTGGCCATCGGTGTGGTGACGGCAGGCTTCCTGCTCGGTTCGACGCACGACGATACGGCGATAGCCGGTGTCATTCCCAACGAATGGATCGAGTGGGCGGTAGGCGGAAATTCGTTGCTCTCCAACTTCTTCGCCTCGTTCACGGGAGCTTTCATGTACTTCGCTACATTGACCGAAGTGCCCATCATACAGGGGCTGCTGGCTTCGGGCATGGGCAAAGGTCCGGCATTGGCACTCCTTCTCGCGGGTCCTTCGCTCTCGCTGCCCAACATGCTGGTCATCCGCGGTGTGATGGGGACGAAAAAGACGGCCGTATATGTGGCGTTGGTCATCGTGATGGCGACGATTTCGGGATATGTTTTCGGGACATTCTTCTGATTGGAACATGGGCAAGAGAAAATACCTGTTTGCGGCTACCTTATTATTCGGAATGGCAGTTTGCTCCGCACAAGAACCGGGGCAGACTGCCCCGATAAAGGGAAAGCCCATATTGACGGTTTTTGCCGATTACAAAGCCGGGCTGGGTCATGTCAATGATGTTTCGGGATTCAACCTGAACCGTGCGTTCATCGGCTATGAGGCATCGTTGCCCAAAGGCTTTTCGGCAAAGGTGGTGCTGAACGTGGAAACCTATGCAACGGAAGACGGAAAGACGAAGTTCGACGCTTACCTAAAGAACGCACAGGTGAACTGGAAGAAAAATGCCTTCTCGGTTGCGCTCGGTCTGGTCAATCTCAATCAGTTCTCCGTTCAGGAGAATGCGTGGGGACACCGCTATATCGCCAAATCGTTTCAGGAAGAGTATGGTTTCGCCTATTGCGAGGATATCGGCATCGTGGCCGCTTATGATTTTTTGCCTTCACTTTCCGCCGATATCGCTTTCACGAATGGCGAGGGGCGGAAATTCAGGAACGAGGACAACAACTACCGTTACGGTGCGGGCATTACATGGCGGCCGATAAAAGGACTGTCGTTGCGAGGCTATGCCGATGTGCATAGCCGCACGGGAACGCCGGAAGGGGCACTGCCGTTCAAAGACCAATATTCATTGGCTCTTTTTGCCGGATATGCCCACCGGCTGTTTTCTGTCGGGGCGGAGTTCAACAAATCGTACAACCATTATTTCATTTCCGGTGCGGATCTGACCGGATATTCGGTCTATTCCACCGTACCGCTCTATAAGAAGTGGCAATGCTATGGACGGTTCGATTTGCTGGACGCATCGCAAGATGATATGATACAAAGGGAAGGCAACCTGATAATTTTAGGTGTGGATTATCGACCGATACCGTATTTGAGATTATCCCCTAATTTTCAGAGTTGGAAAGGCAAGGGGCAGGAACGAAATAATTATCTGCTTGTCAGTGTCGAGCTTAAAATATGAATGATAAGGTATGAAGAAAAACGAAGGCATAGGTTTCTTTGAACGCTATCTGACGCTTTGGGTAGCGTTGTGCATCATGGCAGGTATTGCAGTCGGACAATGGATTCCGGCTCTTCCCGATGTGTTTGGTCGTTGGGAATACGCCAATGTTTCCATACCCATCGCCTTGTTGATATGGCTGATGATTTACCCGATGATGCTGAAAGTGGATTTTCAGAGCGTGAAGAATGTGGGAAAACGCCCCAAAGGCATCCTTGTAACATGCGTCACGAATTGGCTGATAAAACCCTTCACGATGTTCGGTATCGCATGGTTCTTTTTCTTTGTGGCGTTCAAGGCGTGGATTCCGGCGGAACTTGCCGACCAATACCTTGCCGGGGCTGTGCTGCTCGGAGCCGCTCCTTGCACGGCGATGGTGTTCGTATGGAGTTATCTGACGAAAGGAGATACGGCCTATACGCTGGTACAGGTAGCCGTGAATGATTTGATTATATTGGTAGCCTTCGCTCCTATCGTGGCGTTGCTGCTCGACGTGGGAGGAGTGACTATCCCGTGGGCGACATTGCTGCTCTCTGTCTTGCTGTTCGTGGTTATTCCGCTGACGGCAGGTATCGTGACACGTATATATGTAGTCCGAAAGAGAGGCATCGAATATTTCAACGATATCTTTATTCGCAAATTCGATAAAGCGACCATTGTCGGACTGCTGCTTACGCTGGTTATCCTTTTCTCTTTTCAGGGAGAGACAATCCTCGCCAATCCGCTGCATATTTTGCTGATAGCCGTGCCGCTGGTTGTGCAGACCGTACTGATTTTCTTTACGGCATACGGCTGGTGCCGATGGTTGAAACTGCCGCACGATGTTGCCGCACCTGCCGGAATGATAGGGGCAAGCAACTTCTTCGAACTGGCGGTTGCCGTTGCGATTTCATTGTTCGGATTGCAATCCGGGGCAGCACTGGCTACCGTGGTCGGTGTGCTGGTCGAAGTGCCCGTGATGTTGGCATTGGTACGGATTGCGAATAATACACGCCGATATTTCAAGTAAAAAAGATGTTTAATGAGAAATGTGTAGAAATCATCTTGTGAGTGTTGTAGTAACTTAATATGTTATAAGTGAATGAAATTACAATTGTTTGCCGTTTTTTTGTAAAAAACCATTCTAAATATGAAAGTTTTGCTACAGCATAAGATATTTGCTGGATATTTCCTTTTAATGGCGATCATCGGCAGTATGGTCGCTATTGTTCTGCACGAGCGTCATCGTGTACAAAAAATAGAAAACGAATCAATCGCTATTTTTCAAACCCAGCACAATATCAATACCGCCCACCGCCATGTGACCACGTTAGTGACTTACGGTGAATCCCTCATGGTGTGGAATGAGGAGGACTCTTTGATGTACCGGGAACGCCGAATGCAGACTGATTCCATGCTGCAAACATTACGTACACAATGCAGGGATTTCATATAACCCGAACAGATAGATTCCCTTCGGGCATTGTTAGCCGCCAAAGAAGAACATCTGTTCCAAATAATGGGAGCAATCCGACAACAGAAGAGAGCTGGCAGCCTTCTATCCAATCAGAAACCAATTGTAACGACACAAACCACCACACGAACCGTTACCCGTAAAAAGAAAGGCATCGCCGGATTTTTCGGAGGCAAGGAAACCGTACAGCTGCCTGTTGTCACAACCAGGCAAACCACACCGGACAAAGAACTGATCTCATTGTTGAACAAACAGCATCGGGACATAGAAACTTATACAGACAGTCTGCGGTTGTGCAATAGGGAAATCAACCGAAAACTGCGCTCGCTGATTACAAGTCTGGACGAACAGACATGGAACGCCTTCCAAAGCAAGGAAGAGCGTTTGAAAGCCTCTTACGAACACTCTTCCCTTGTCATTACCGGCCTGATTGTATTCTCAATCATCCTATTGTCCATCTCGTACCTTGTCATACAACGGGATATCAAGGTCAAGGCCAAGAACAGGAAGCATCTGGAAGAAACGATAGAACAGAACATCGCCTTGCTGGAAATGCGGAAGAATATCATCCTGACAATTTCCCATGACATCCGCGCCCCTCTGAACGTCATCAGCGGCAGCGCGGAACTTGCCGTGGATACCCGCGAGAAGAAACGCAGGAACACGCACTTGAACAACATCAGGATCGTGTGCCGGCACGTAGTGCACCTGCTCAATAACCTGTTGGACGTGTACCGCCTGAACGAGGCGAGAGAAACCCGTAACGATGTGCCGTTCAACCTGGATACCCTTCTGGAACGTATTGCCTTCGGCTTCTCCCACGTGGCCAACAACAAAGGTATCCTGTTCAGCCACGATTTTACCGGTACCGATGTCAAGCTTTGCGGCGACGTGGACCGTATCGAGCAGATTTTGGACAACCTGCTCAGCAATGCCGTCAAATTCACGGAAACCGGCACTATCAGTCTGAATGCCCGCTATGACGACGGCGAGTTGCTGCTGGAGGTCAAGGATACCGGCATCGGTATGAGCGAAGATGCGCTTTCCCGCATATTCCGCCCGTTTGAACGGTTGGGTTCCGTCAGGAACGCGGAGGGATTCGGGTTAGGCCTGCCGATAACCAAAGGACTTGTCAACCTGCTTGGCGGGACAATAGAGGTGACGAGCAACATCGACCAAGGCAGCACATTCCGTGTGACGCTTCCATTGAAAACCACGGATGAAACGGTAGAGAGCGAGAACCTGATAATGCCCCATCCGGGACATCTGCCTCAGAATGTGCTTGTCATTGATGACGATACGATGCTGTTGAATGTTATAAAGGAAATGCTGGAGCGCAACGGAATGAACTGTACGACCTGCGCAACTTCCAAGGAGGTGGTCAAGGCGATGCGTTGCAAGGATTATGATCTTCTGATTTCCGATATTCAAATGCCTGACACCAACGGCTTTGACCTGCTAACCCTGTTGCGCAACTCGAACATCGGAAACTCCCGTACCATTCCCATTATTGCCATGACAGCACGTGGAGACAGGGACAAGGATGCTTTTCTTCAAGCCGGATTTACGGACTACATCTATAAACCGTTTTCTTCTTCGGAGCTGCTCGCCATGCTTTCGAGGATAAAAACAGACCGGTGGGAGGAAAAGCAAAAGGTTGATTTCAGTATGGTACTCTCGGAAGTCCGTGACAAGCACAAGACCCTGATTGCCTTCATATCCCAGTCGGAAAAGGACAGGGAGGAACTGGAAGCCGCCATAAAAAACGGCAACCGGCAGAAGTTGCGTGAAATCACCCACCGGATGCAACCGATGTGGGAGTTCCTGCGGATGGCGGAACCCCTGCTGGCATACCGGACTTTATTGAAAGACAGTGAAACAAGCGACAAAGAGTTAAACGAATATACCCGGCAGATAATAGACAGCACCGCCATGCTCATCAAGGCGGCGGAAGCCGAGATAAAAAGACTGACGAATGAAACGGAAGATACTGATAGTTGAAGACAACGTGGGGCTGTCGCAAATGCAGAAAGACTGGCTTGCCCGGGCTGGTTATGACGCTGTGACAGCCATGAGCGAGCCGATAGCCCGCTCGTTGATACGCCGGATGCAGTTCGACCTGATATTGTCGGACGTTCGCTTGCCGGAAGGCGACGGCATTTCCCTTTTGGAATGGTTGCGCAAGGAGAAGAAAGACATCCCGTTCATCATAACGACCGAATACGTTTCCGTCCCGGACGTTGTGCGCACCATCAAACTGGGTGCCAGGGACTACCTGCCCAAGCCGGTACACAGGGAGCATCTGTTGGAACTGGCGGAAGAACTGTTCCATCCGGTGGCCACTGTGAGAAAGCAGGAGAAACAGTTGTTCCACCGTACAAGCCCCCTGATCCAGAAAGTGGAAAAGTTCGCCAGGCTGGTCGCCCCGTCCGACATGTCCGTGATGATACTCGGGGCCAATGGCACAGGCAAGGAGTCGGTAGCACAGGCCATCCATAACAACAGCGAACGATGGGACAAACCTTTCGTGGCTGTCAACTGCGGGGCGTTACCACGCGAATTAGCCGCCTCACTGTTCTTCGGGCACGAGAAAGGCGCGTTCACCGGGGCGGACACGGCAAAGACCGGATATTTCGACCTGGCGAAAGGCGGCACGCTGTTCCTTGACGAGATAGGCACGATGCCGCATGACATCCAATCCATGCTGCTACGGGTATTGCAGGAGAATGTATATACCCCGATAGGAAGCGGCAGGGAACGGATTGCAGATGTCAGAATCATAACCGCGACAAACGAGGATATGGAACTGGCTATCAAGGAAGGACGGTTTAGGGAAGACCTTTACCATCGCCTGAACGAGTTTGAGATACGGCAGCCATCACTTGAGGAATGCCCGGAAGACATCATCCCGCTGGCGGAATTTTTCCGTGAACGTTTCTCCAAAGAGCTGAAAAGGGAGACACAGGGATTTACGGATGACGCCAGACGAAGGATGCTTGCCTACCGGTGGCCGGGCAACGTGCGTGAACTGCAAAACCGTATCAAGCGTGCCGTGCTGGTTTCGGAGGCACCGATGCTTGATGTTGACGGATTGGAAATGGCTGCCGGTGTATGCGTAAACGAGGAAGCGGATACGTCCGCAATCCTGAATCGTTTGAGAAAGAGAACATTATCAAAGCCCTCAAAGCTTGTAACGGACATCGGGAACAAGCGGCCGGAATGCTCAACATCAACCCTGCCACATTGTACAGAAAGATGAAGAAATACGGCCTGAAGTGAATTTGACGGCTAAAAATAGTGCAACTGTCGCTGAATATGTGTACTTTTGTACTTAAATAGCGAAAAAGGCGGCGTACTGTCCCAAAGGCAGTCGCTGTTTATATATAGACATAAGACCGCAAGGCGTCCTAATGGGAATCTGGAAAATTAACATTAACAGGAACTATTGCGTGATTGCTTATGCTATGCCTTGGCATAGCGTGCATTCACCTATTCCTGTTAAGGGCATTCCAGAGCCTCCATTAGAGATAGCGTGGATTGCACGCTTCTTTTTTACGGCTTCCGGTTTTAAAAAACAATGGAAGCTATGGCAAGGATTCAAGTTGTAACGGCAATGACATTGGACGGTTTCCTCTCGGAAACGGCCGGAGCACTTGTGTCCTGGATAAGAAACGACAGGCGGGGCTTTCCCCTGTGGCGTGAACCTTGCTCGGCCTTTATATTGCCCCATTCCATCCTGGATCTGCTTTGCGAAAAAGATTGCAAGGGGGATTCATTCACCTATCTTGCTGAAATCATAGAACCGGAATCGGTGGAGCTGCTCCGCGGGCTTTTCCTTTATAATCTTGTCGACGAACTCGTCATTTACCTGTTACCGATCTCTGCCGGACAAGGGATTTCCGTGCTGAATACATTCCGGCCACAACACTGGGAACTGCATAAAACCACCTCTTTTCCCAACGGCATCTGCCGCCTTATCTACCGCAAACCTCGCAGGATGTAACTTGCATTTTGCGAAAAACCTTGCATTTTGCAAGAACTTTTTTCCCTCCATTTTTTAGCTTAATTTTTTTTATTCTGTTGTATTTCAACGGAATGCCGATGCCATTCCGTGAAATACATGGTCATTGGAACGCCATTAGCCCTATATGTAGTATAACCTGTTGCGCGACAAGGTGTAAGTAAAACTATCATTTACACTAAAGACAGAATACATTATGCTACAGATAAACAGCGAAAGTGCCCAAATGATGTTCATGCAGATCATGGAACGGTTCGACCGGATCGACCGCACTCTGGAGCGGATGAACAAACTGAAGGAGTGTCTGGAAGGCGACACACTTCTGGACAACTACGACCTTTGCCAGTTGCTCGGCATCACCAAACGCACGCTGGCGCGTTACCGTCAGAAAAAGTATGTCACCTATTACATGATTGACGGGCGTACCTACTACAAGGCTTCCGAGGTGGAAGCGTTCTTAAACCGGAAAGGGAAGGTGCTGCCTCCGAATCTGAAAAATCAAATGGATGTCCAACTCAAAAAATGACGGATATGGAAATCGTATGTATAGACAAACAGACATTTGATGAACTCCGGGTGCGTTTCGGCAAACTGGAGGAAAAGGTGGCGAGAGTGTGCCGTCCGGCGGAAGACCTCGGCTTGAAAAAATGGCTTGACAATCAGGAGGTGTGCGAGATACTGCGCATATCCAAAAAGACGCTCCAGGTATACCGAGACAAGGGCATTCTGCCGTTCTCACGCATCAAGCACAAGATATTCTTCAAGACCGAAGACGTGCATAGATTGCTGGAATCCAATTATCACCATTTAAAAAGAGAATCATGAGCTATCATTTTTTAGAACGGAAAGACCCGCGTGTCGATGTCCTGTTTCAGGGACTGGACAATATGGAGCAGTTAATAGCAACGATGGAAGATATTCCCAGGTCCGTATTCCATGGAGAACGTTTCCTGACGGACGAGGAACTCTCCAGGATTCTGAGGGTCAGCAGGCGGACATTGCAAGAATACCGCACACTCGGTGTTGTCCCTTACTATCTTGTGCAAGGCAAGGCCCTATACAAGGAATCGGATATTCTGAAAATATTGGATGATGCCTACAAACGGTGCAGGGAAGATATGCGGTGGGTGTGACATGACAAAACGGAGAAACAGCGTGTTCAGCGACATACGTTTCTCCGTTCTTGTTTTTCACGAGGTACGAGCTATTCTTTTTCTGCTTTTTCGGGTGGCGAAATCCTCTTCGCAAAGTTCGGCCGTGCCACTGAAGCCGTTTGCCCTCAAAGCTTTCATGTCCTCATCCACTTTCTTGTCCGTCACCTGCGCATAAAGCTGCGTTGTTGAAATCGACATGTGCCCCATCATGCGACTGACCGTCTCTATAGGGACACCGAGCGAGAGTGTGACATGGGTTCCGAAATTATGCCGGGCCTGGTGAAAGGTTAAATCGAAACCGTACACCTTTCCCAATTCCCGTGTCAGCAGGATAAAGTAGCCACGACGGTAAACATTAAAAACGTTGTCACCTTTCCTTTGGTCTTTGTATTTTTCAATAATCCGCAAAGGGATATCCAACAGGCGGACAGATGAAAACGTGTCCGTTTTCTGACGGCGTATGTGAATCCACCACGCACCGTCTTCGGATTGTGAGATGTCACTCGCCTTCAACCTTTTCAAGTCCGCGTAAGCCAACCCGGTGAACGTTGAAAAGATGAACATGTCCCTCACGAATTGCAGTTGCGGCTTTTCTACCGGAGTTTCCATGAGTTTCTTGAGGTCTTCCAACTTCATGTGGCGGCTCTTCCGTCTTGGCAGTGCAGGATGGAGACGGCAGTAAGGATCACGGCGTAGCGTACCCTGGCTGACTGCCAGCTTGGTCATCTTTTTCAGGCGGTACAGGTGCTCATGCACGGTTTTGGGCATCATGTGGCAGTCCTTGCAAAGGAACAGTTCAAAGTCATCATAGAATATTCTGTCAAGGCTGCGCAACGTGACATCTTCCACACCTTTCTTTTCCTTGATGAAAGCGGCAAGGTGCTTGTAAGACCTCAGATAAGAGTCATGGGTTTCCTTTATACGGTCCATTCCGACACGTTTGCCGAACTCCTCGTTATGTTCACGGAACAGAGCCAGCAGGGTGAGCGGTTTCTGACCTATACCCATCACGGCATTCTTCACCAGTTCTGCCGTGATGAAGCCGAGACTGTTCTTTATCCTGTTATAATGTCCGGTTATTTCTTCCGTCAGTTCATCTATGGCGCGGTTCACAGTCAAGGCATTCGCACTACGTCCGTTGGCACGTCCTTTCTCCGGATTCCAGATAGTCGGATCTACTGACACTTTCGTGCCTATCTGCTCCCATTCGGCATCGATGCTTACCTTGCATAGCAACTGGCACGTCCCGTCCTTGCGTATTTTGGTTCGGTTGATATAAAACAGTATCGCAAATGTGCTGCGATGTCTGATATTACTGTTATCCTTTTCTATTTTCTTTTTCATCTTATTGTTTTTTAGTCGTTTTCAAATAACCACGGAGAAACGTTCCGCAATTCTCTCGTTCAGCACCCGGGTGTCGGCATTTATCTTGTCGTCAGTCACTTTAGCGTAGATTTGGGTCGTTTCAATCTGGCTGTGCCCCAACATTTTGCTGACCGTTTCAAGCGGGACCCCGTGTCCGAGCGTGATTTCGGTCGCATAGGTATGCCGTCCGGCATGGAAGACCAACGGGCATCCTATGTCGCAGAGCTGCGCGATGCGCTTCAGGTAGAGGTTCATCGTGCTATTTGAATACATGGGCAGCAGCCTGCCGTCCGGTGCCGTATCCCTGTATTTCTCCATGATGCGTAACGGCAGGTCCAGCAGGGGGATTTCAAACCCGACTCCGGTTTTCCGGCGAGAGCTCCTGATCCACCATGTGCCGTCGTCGGCAAGCGACAGGTGTTCCTTTGACAGAAGCCGCATATCGCTGTACGGGATGCCGGTATAGCATGAGAACAGGAACAAGTCCCGTGTGAGATAGAGGTTCGGCTTGTGTAAAGGCGTGGTCATGAGCCGTTGCAGTTCCTCGGACGTAAGATATCTCCGTTTCTGTTTCGGACGCACGGGTTCATAGCCGGCAAACGGGTAAGTGGTGATGATGCCATCCGCCACGGCTTCACCGACGATGATTTTCAATTGCACGGTCAGGTTGATAATCGTTCCCGGCGCAAGATGGCAATCCGTCCGCAGGTGCAAGTCGTAATCATCTATGAAAGACCGGTTCAATGCCGAAAACGGGATGTCGGACAAATTGTACTTCTCCCGCAAGAACCTCTCTACATGGTTACAGGCATTCCTATAGCTCCTTAAACTGCCTTCGGTACGGTTTACGCCCACCCGTTTTGCGAAGTTTTCGATAAACGTGCGGAAATAGCTCAACAGCGTGGCCTGTTCTCCCGCCATGCCCAACAGCAGACTTTTGACATCCCCGGCAGTCACACCGTCACGGACAGCCGACAGTTCCGTATAGACACCCAATGCCATAGCCCGTATCTCATCCAGGCGGTTGTTGATTTCCTTCGCCTTCACGCTTTTGCCCGAAGCACGTCCCGAGTTCCACATGGACTGCGGCACACGGAACTTCACGCTGAAGGCCGCTTCAGAATACTTTCCGATGTTCAGCCTCGCCATCACGGGACACAACCCATCGGCATCCGCCTCGCTCTTTTTGAGGTAGAACGACACCTTTACATTCGATTGATCCATAACCTTTTACTTTGTTTGCAAAATTATCGGATATCGAGCAGATGAACGGCATGACGAATATAGTGAAATATGGAAAGAAACTCCATGCGCCAAATTCAGAACCTGTATTTCCTCCCTTTTGCGAAAAAAGCATTAACTTTGTAAGCGCAAAAGATGAATGAAACAGCGTTCTTTACGGTGATTTCAGGGGCAGTACAAAGACCTTTTATCCATACTGTTTTCGACCTTGAATCGGCAACGGATAAGTAGCAATTTATTTTCCTAACTCCTCCCAAACGGGTCAAAAACCAATAATGGATGAACATAGGTAAAACCTACATATCCCCATTTAATTCCAACGGTTTGCATTATTCCTGCGAAATCCATCCGTATGTGAGCGAGTTTCCGTATCTTTGTGTTGAGGAACGAGAAAACTATTTTATCAGTTTGTATAAATAAGATATGAAAAAGCTGCTACTGTTGTTGTGTTTTGTATTTATACACCAAGTGGTCTATCCGGTTTATTTTAAACATCTTGGCATGAGTGACGGCTTGTCGCAGGTCTCTGTGATGTCGATTTATCAGGATTGCCTGGGACGTATGTGGTTCGGTACACGCGAAGGTGTCAGTATCTATGACGGGGAACGGATGCGGGTGTATAAAGGCTGGGAGAATCTGGACCCGGAAAGCTCTATAAATGTTTTACTCGGACATGAATGTGATCATCTTACTGGAAACAGGCAAGGGGATATTTTCTTTAGGACTTGCGATTCGTTGGTGAGGTATGATATACGGGAAGAGAAATTTTGTGTTGTTAGCGGTTGTAAGGCGAAAACGATAACCTCGGCCGATGGTGATATATGGACGGGGTACGATGATATGGTTTGCCGGTATGATGAAAAAGGAGATAGTCTGCAACTTTATGCGAAGACAAACACTCCCGGTATATCCAGCCTGCTGATCTTGGGGAAGAAGATTTGGATCGGGACTTATGAAGGCCTGTATGTAATTGAAGAGGATAAAAAAGTCCGTTGTCTGATTGAAGGACCTGAATTTTATCGCTTATTTGAAAGTTCTACTGGCGAGATATGGGCCGGTTGCCGTACCGGTGGTTTATACAGGATCACACAAGACGAACGAATCACCTGGTATTCGGAAAGTAATTCCGCACCTTTCCATATAAAGAATAGTCAAATACGGAGCTTTGCTGAAGATCGGTTTGGGAATATCTGGTTCGGCACTTTTATGGGACTGCATAAATATACCCCTTACACGGACCAGTTTACAGTATATCAACAGGATCATTTGCCAGGTAGCCTGTCACATTCTTCTGTTTTCTCTGTTTATATAGATGCACAGGAAACCATATGGGTAGGAACCTATTATGGAGGTGTGAACTATTTTAATGCAGAAAGGGAAATATTCGCTCATTATACGGATAACCCTTTGCGGAAGGAATGCCTGAATTATTCGTTTGTCGGGAATCTGGCGGAAGATAAAGAAGGAAACATCTGGATTTGTACTGAAGGGGGAGGATTGAACTTCATGGATCGTAAAACACGAACCTTTAAATATTTCACTGCAGGTCACCGTAATTCCGTATTGCAGAATAACCTGAAATGCATTGCGTATGACGGAAAGCGGAACCGTCTGTATATCGGCACGCATCATGGAGGGCTTACCCGCTACGATATAAAGACCGGTATTTTTCATAACTACCTGAATGATTACAGGGAAGGAGACATAAAACCGGACGGTATTATCTTCCATACGATGATTCATAACGATAAGCTGTATGTAAGCGCGATGAACGGAACTTTTGTCATGGATCTTGATACGGACCGGTTCCAATGGATATGCAGAAATGCTCAAAGCTTTACGATCGATAGGGAAGAGAATCTATGGATTTTGATTGGGACTTCTTTATACAAGATGGAGCTGGCCCATCCGGATAATCAGAAACATTATGCTTTGCCCCGTTATGGAATCCAGTTCGAACCTAAACGGATCATGACTACTCGCGCGGGGGATATCTATTTCGTAGTTTTGGGAGGTGGCCTGTATCGGTATGACAAACAGACCGATTCTTTTATCCATTATTCTCAGGAAAGCGGACATCTATTGAGCAATTATTGTTACAATGTCGCAGAGACCAATTCGGAAGAGCTGCTGGTGACCAGTGATAAGGGGGTTACTTTCCTGAATCCTTTCAGTGGAAATGCCCGGTTTGCGACGTTGGGGGCGAACTTACCGATCACGTCCATTGCGGATGGTTGCGGGATTCTGGTGTGCCGGAATAATGAACTTTTTATCGGAGGGAATGACGGACTGACCTCTTTTTATCGGGAAGATCTTGATAAGACGGAAAAGAATTACTCCTTATATTTTTCGGAGCTGTATATTCATAATAAAAGAATCTATCCGGGAGCTGTCTCGGGAGGCATACTAAAGGAGGCTTTTCCTTTCAGCGAATCTATCCGATTGAACTATAAGCAAAACAACCTGATTATAAACTTTGCCACAACCAATTATATTGATATCCAAAAAAATAATGAATATCAATATCGATTAGTTGGTTTTGACGATGATTGGGTTCCCACCTCTTCTTCCAGTATTTATTATACGAACCTGGACCCCGGCAAATATACATTGCTGGTTCGTGAAAAGAATCTGTCCCGGCATTTGATGAACCATCGTGAAATATCTCTGGATATCCAGATCGCCCAACCCTGGTATAAAACGGGTTGGGCGTGGGTATTATATGTCCTGACAACTTTTATGATTACTTATCTCACTGTACGGATTTTGAATGCCCGGCGCAAACTGGCACTATCCCTTGAAAAGGAACGGGAAGAGAAAGAGCGTAACGAAGAGTTGAACCAGGCGAAACTACGTTTCTTTACCAATATCAGCCATGAGTTCCGGACACCTCTAACTCTTATTATTAGTCAGATAGATATGCTTTTTCAGAGTTCCTCTCTTTCTCCGACCTTGTATAACCGGATTATTAAGATCAGCAAGAATGCAAACCGGATGCGGAATATGATTTCCGAGTTACTGGAATTCAGAAAGTTAGAACAAAATTATGTTTCGTTGCATGTTTGCGAACAGAACTTGATTCCATTTCTGAAAGATATTTATCTTTCGTATTGTGAGTTGGCGACTCAACAATCTATTACATTTAATTTTCAGAATGCAGAGGAGAATCTACTGTTATGGTTTGATTCCAATCAGTTGCAGAAAGTGTTTTACAATCTTTTGTCAAACGCATTTAAATACACGAAGCCGGGAGGTACAGTAGAATTGTATGTATCTTCGGATGAAAATGAAGTTTGTATAAAAGTAATCGATACGGGTATCGGGCTTTCGGCAGATGATGTATCGCATATCTTTGACCGCTTTTATCAGGCCGAAAACGGGAAACAGGTAGCAGGAGCTAATCCTGGTACGGGGCTCGGACTGGCTTTAAGTAAAAATATCATTCATCTTCATCATGGGGATATTGCGGTGCAGAGCCAGGTCGGTTATGGAACGATATTTACAGTTACGTTATTAAGGGGAAATATTCATTTTGAGAATGATAAGAATGCGATTCTTTTGGAAAGTCCGGACGAACCGATGATCAAGGAAGAATCCTTGCCGGATTCTATTTCTTCTGAAGAATATGAAGAAATGGAGAAAGCTTTTCCCGGTTTGAAGTCAGGCTCTTATAAAGTTCTGATTGTTGAGGACAATGAAGAGCTGTTACAGATATTAAATGCGCTTTTTGCTCCTTTCTATCAGGTTATATTAGCCAGGAATGGGGAAGAAGGATTGAGGAAGGCGAACGAGGAAAAACCGGATTTGGTTGTCAGTGATGTTATGATGCCTTTGATGAGTGGTATGGAGATGTGCATGAAAATCAAGAATAATATCGATTTGTGCCATATTCCGGTTGTTTTGCTTACAGCTCTCGATTCTGTCGAATATAATATAGAGGGACTTCAACAGGGAGCGGATGATTATATCAGCAAACCTTTCCATGCAAAAGTATTGTTGATGCGCTGCAATAATTTGATTCGGAACCGTTTGTTGTTGAAGTCCCAGTTGACTAAGCAAGTTGACTTTGATGTGTGGTTGCTGGCTACGACTTCATTGGATCAACAACTTTTGAACCGGATTATGGAGATCGTCGATCAGCGGATGGGAGAACCGGACTTTGATGTCAATGCTCTTGCCCGCGAGTTGAATATGGGGCGTAGTTCGTTCTTTACAAAAGTCAAGAACCTGACCGGAATGACTCCTAGTGAATTTATGCAAAACCAACGCATCAACCGTGCGGCAACCTTATTACGGGAACAGCCGGATTTGTTGGTGAATGAAATATCGGATCGGTTAGGGTTTTCCTCAACGGTATATTTTAGTCGATGCTTTAAAGCGAAGTTCGGAGTATCGCCTGCTCAATTCAGAAAGAAAGAGCAGTAAAAAACATATCGAATTTCTAATCGTTTATATTCAAATAGTTAAATCTTCTATTTGGACTATGTGTACATAAGAAACGGACGCTAAGTATAGGTCCGTTTTTTTATGCCCGGCTACATTTGCTTCCGGAGTTTATCAAAATTTATTAATCTAAATCTACCTATTAATGATGAATGATTTAAACATTCCTTTCTTTAGGAAAACGGTGTTTGCAGGAATGGCCACACTATTCTTGTCGACAGGAGTTACCCTGGCCAATCCGGTTAGTGCCGGGGAAGAAGTGATGGAAAAGTATGCTGTAGCATTGTCTCAGCAAAAGAAAGTGACGATTACGGGAATAGTAAAGGATGCTCTCGGTCCGGTAGTTGGTGCCAACGTAGTGGAAAAAGGAACTACGAGCGGGACGGTTACAGATATGGAAGGACATTTTTCTTTGCAGGTATCCTCGAATGCCGTACTAGTCGTTTCTTACATCGGTTATATAGATCAGGCGATTCCGGTGAACGGAAAGACCTCTTTCACGGTTCTGCTGAAAGAAGATTCACAGGCTTTGGATGAAGTGGTGGTTGTGGGATATGGTACGCAAAAGAAGGTGAATATGACCGGTGCGGTCACTTCTGTCGATATGAGCAAGATGGTAGACAGCCGTCCGATCACTTCTCTCTCCACCGGACTTGCCGGTATGGCTCCCGGTGTTTCTGTAACAGCCGGTAATGGTGGACGTCCCGGTAACGATGGGGCAACGATCCGTGTACGTGGGCAGGGTACGTTAAATGATTCCAATCCGTTAGTAATCATCGACGGAGTGGAAGCCAGCATGAATAATATCAACCCGCAAGACGTAGAAAGCATTTCGGTATTGAAGGATGCTGCTTCGTCTGCCATTTATGGTTCCCGTGCGGCAAACGGTGTCATTCTGATCACTACCCGTAGGGGGAAATCGGGTGAAGCGAAAATATCTTATAATGGTTATGTCACAATGCAGAAAGTGGCGAACCGTATCGACTTGGTCTCCAATTATGCCGATTATATGGAATTGTATAACGAAGGGCAACTCAATAGCGACCTCCCCGCGATCTTCAGTCAAGAGAAAATCGATGAATGGCGGGCGGCTGGTAACAGTGATCCTGTCAAATATCCGAACTCTGACTGGCAGGACGCTCTATTTCAGACTGGATGGATGCAGAACCATACAATCAATATCAATGGAGGATCTGACAAGATTCACTATTATATATCTGGTAATTACATGAACAATCCCGGTATTATGGAAAATTCCGGGTATGAACGTTATAGTGCCCGTGTTAATTTGGACGCGGAAGTCAAAGATTGGTTTACTATTGGTGTCAATGCTTACGGTACGCGTGGAAAAGAGGAGTTAGGGTTGTTGAAGACAGAATCGAATGACAATTTCTATACCTACATGCAAGCTACCACACCGGGTATCTGCTATCAGGCACCTGATGGCCGGTATGGTGGTGTAAACAATCCGGAAGACGACCCGCAGAGTAGCTCCAACAATGTCTTGAAGATGTTGAACGACGTCAAAGGAAATCGTACGACCAATAATATCGTTTCTCGTTTTTATGCCCAGCTGAGGCCGTTTAAAGGTTTGACGATTGAAGGATCTTATACGTATGCTTTTTCCGACCAGTTTCTATATCAACAGCCGGTTTTCCATGATTTGTGGAACTTGTATGACAATACGTTGCAGATTGCCGGAACTGGAGTTTCGAAAGTTATCAACCGCAATAATAAGACTGTCCGTAACAATATGGACGGGCTGGTCAGATATGAAACCGAGATCGACCGGTTGAACATTCAAGCAACGGTCGGAGCCAGTCAGGAAGCCTACCGTAACAACTGGTTTGAGGCCTCCAAAGAAAATTTGACATCATCTGAATTGACGGAGTTGAATGCTGCCACTGCCAATGCTACTGCAACCGGAACCTATTCCAATTGGGCTATGCGTTCATTTTTTGGTCGGGTCAATTTAAACTGGGATGAAAAATACTTGTTGGAAGCCAATCTTCGTGCCGATGCCTCTTCCCGTTTTGCCAAGAAATATCGTTGGGGCTATTTCCCTTCTTTCTCGTTGGGCTGGCGTATGGAACAGGAAGCTTTCATGAAAGATATCTCATGGCTTAACCAGTTGAAAATCCGCGCCTCGTATGGCTCGTTAGGAAACAATGCTGTGGGAAACTATGACTATCAGTTGTATTATCAGGCCTCTAATTATGTCTTGAACAACGCCTTGCAGGTCGGTATGGCGCAACGTGCTCTTTCGAATGCGGCGTTGACTTGGGAAACTTCCTATGTCACTAATTTCGGTGTGGACTTCGCTCTGTTCTCTAAATTGAGCGGAACTGTCGATGCTTTCGTCAAAAACACCAAAGGGATTCTGATCGAACTGCCAGCACCATTGGTGCATGGTAATGCTACCGTTCCTAAATCCAATGCGGCTGAGGTCCGCAACCGGGGTGTCGAGCTGAGTTTGAACTGGAATGACAAAATCGGTTCTGTGAACTATTTTGTCGGGGGGAATTTCTCATATGTTAAAAATAAAGTGACGAAGTTTAAAGGTGACGAGATGTCTCTGAACGGAACCAACATGATTTTGGAGGGTGAACCGATCAATATCCAATATGTGCTTTCGGTCGACCGGATTATCCAGACGGAAGAGGATATGGCAATAGTGGAAGCTATGGAAGCGAATAATCCAGATGCTTTCAAGCAATATAAGAAACCGGAATATGGAGATTTCTTATATAAAGATGTTGACGGAGACGGATGCATCACTGACAACGACAAGATCAAAGTTGGCAATGGTACTAACCCGACATTCACTTTTGGATTCAATTTCGGTGCCAACTGGAAAGGTTGGGATTTTAGCTGTATCCTGCAAGGTGCTACCGGATTGAAAACATACTGGAGCGGATTGGATGGCGCCAGCTATTGGCCTCAAGTGCGCCGGGGTAACCAGATCAACAAGACCATTGCAGACGGACGTTGGTATCCGGGGCGTACGGATGCTACTTATCCGCGTCTCCTAAATTATACTGATGGACGGAACCGGGTGGCAAGTGACTTCTGGGTACAGGATAAGTCTTATTTGAGAGTGAAAAATGTCCAGTTGGGATATACTGTTCCGAAACATCTCTCGCAAAAACTCCAGATCGACAACTTCCGTTTATATGTCAGCATCGATAATGCTTTGACCTTTACGGGATATAAGGGATTGGACCCTGAGGTATCGGGCACGAAATATCCGACTATGCGATTAACAACATTTGGTTTAAACCTTACATTTTAAATAGTTGAAAACATGAAAAAGATCATAATCTATTTGGCGACAATGCTTTTAGCTGCCATGACATTCACCGGTTGCTATGATTTGGAGACCTATCCGGGAGACAAAGTCAACGAAGGTACATTTTACAAGACCGGCGATCACGCTCATCAAGGCTTGATGGGAATCTATGGCATGCTGCGTCTGAACGAGGCATACGGTTACCAATTCTGCTTCGATCATTTGGGAGATATCGCTTACGGGTATAACTATTATATGATGTTCCTGGCTACCTATACCGACCGTGATGGAACGATACAAGCCCATTGGCAGACCTTCTATGACGGTATACATCGTGTCAATACCTTTATACGTTCCGTAAAGGGAATGAGCGGTATTATCACTGATGAACAGATCAATGAATATGTGGCGGAAGCCAAATTCCTTCGTGCGATGTTCTACTTTTCCTTGACAGACCTTTTCGGTGGGGTTCCCTATTATGATGAGTCAACTAATGTCAACGAGGAGTTTATGAATCTGAAACAGCCGAGAAGTAGCCTCGAAGAGGTACGTGTTCATATTTTGGAAGATTTGGACGAGGCGATCAAATACCTTCCTGTCGAACATGCTGCCAGCGAATATGGGCGTGCTACTAAAGGTGCTGCCTATGCCCTTCGTGGTAAAGTGTATCTTTATGACAAGGAGTGGCAATCAGCCATCAACGATTTTGAGGAAATCGTCTATAACAAGTCCAATAACTATGGTTATGATCTCGATGACGATTACGCCCGTGTTTTCAAACTCTATAACGGGGCGAAAAGTCCGGAAACAGTATTCTCGATCCAGAATAAGAGTGGTGTTGGCACTGAATATGGGATGCAGATACAAGCTTTGATGGGATGCCGTGGCGCTTATGGGAGTTGCTGGAACAATACAGTTCCTTCTACACAATTGGTGGATATGTATGAGTTCAAAGATGGCCGCTCTTTCAACTGGGATGAGATTTTCCCCGGTTATAACGCGATGACACCTGAACAGCGTAAGGAACTCCTTAGTGTCGAGATGGACGGAGCCGGAGCCATAGTTGGGCTTCGTGAAGCAGATACCGCCAAAATCCTGAGTGCCTATACCTGTCGCGATCCGCGCCTGATGGCCACTGTGATCGTTCCTTATTCACACTATATGGGAAATATTGGTCGAACGACTAACGTGGATTTGATCTTCGCTTTGGATCATAACCTGTCGGGGAATGCCAACGGTGGCACAATCCAGAACAATGCAGGTTGGGTATCTTATCTCTATCGGAAGTTCGTGACCGAAGGAGATCAGGGCGGTGCGATCAGCAACCGTTTGCATACACCGTTCGCTTTTCCTTTGATCCGCTTTGCTGACGTTCTCTTGATGCTTTCCGAGGCCTACAACGAAGCGGGACAGTTAGACAAGGCCGTGACCGAATTCAACAAGGTTCGTACCCGTGTTGGTATGCCGGGCTTGAACTCCGGTCCAGAGTGGATGGTTGTCAGCAATAAAGAACAGATGGCCGAGCGGATACGCAAGGAACGTGCCGTTGAGTTTGCCGGGGAAGGACTTCGTTTCAGTGACTTGCGTCGTTGGGGATATGAAATTGCCCACAAAACGCTCAATAACGTTGATGCTGTCAATATCTATGGCGAGCCGATCTATACCCATCTGTTTACCGAACGTGATATGCTTTGGCCTATACCCGGTGTGGAAAGGGAACGGAATGATGCGTTGACACAGAATCCGGGTTGGTAACCTCGATTGATTAAGAAACTGTTTTGATTTTTTCGCTTCATGATTTGAGATGTATTTTTGGATCAGATTCATCTCTCTGATGAGGAAGATAGCGGGCTATCTGACGGAGAAGAGAGGCGGATATGACCAAAAAGACGCTCAAAGTATAGGCAAAAACAATGGCAAAATAACAAAGTAGGCTGTTTGTAAAAAATCAAAACAGTTTCTAAGCAGTTGTGTTAAGTTTGATATAGTAGCATAGAGGTACAGAGTCGCGGAGCTCTGATTAGCATATAAGAAAGCTTTGTGAACACTGTGTCTCTTTTATTTGGATCATTGAAAATCCCTTTAACTTATGTGTTTATGAGATTGATTAATTTAATAGGTTTATTTTTCCTGTTGTTCTCCTTTGTGGTAACAGGGCGAGATCTCTCTGTCCGGCAATCCGGAAAAGACTTGCTCCAGCATCCCAAGTTACTTTTCAGTAAGCAAGAGGAACAGCGGATTCGTGATTTATTTGGAACCGAACCTTTATTGGATAGCTTATACGTCGGCCTGATGAAGGAGGCGGAACGTTTGTTGCTGGTTCCTCCGCAGGAAGATCCTCGAAGGGAAATAAAAAACACGAAAGATATACTGCCTATCAGCCGTGAACAGGTTTACCGGATGATAAACCTGGCCCTGGCCTACCGGTTAAGCGGAGAAAGACGTTTTGCAGAGAAGGCGGAGAAAGAGTTGGTCCACGTTTGTAATTTCCCTGACTGGGACCCTATTCACTACTTGGATGTGGCGGAAATGACGACGGCTGTAGCCATTGGTTACGATTGGCTGTACGATGTGTTGGCTCCTTCGACCAGACAGTTGGTTGTTCATTCAATTAAAACAAAGGCATTGGATCTTGTCGTTGAGGAATATAACACTGGAAATGCGGATTCTTGGGCGAAACGCGAAACGAACTGGAATGTGGTTTGCAATACCGGAATGGTATTGGGTGCTTTGGCCATTGAAGAGCATTATCCGGAACTGGCCAAGCATATCATTGGTGAAGCGGTCAAGTATATCCGGAACTGCCTGAAGCATTTTGCACCGGATGGTGTTTGCTACGAGGGACCTGCTTATTGGGGATATACGAACATGTACTTATCTCTTTTGTTGAAAGTGTTGAATGATAATTTTGGCGGGGACTTCGGACTTTCGGAAATGGTGGGAGTGGATAAAAGCGTCCTATATTATATGCATAGCACAAGCCCTTCCGGCAAGATATTCAATTTTGCCAATTCCGGTAGTACGGCTCCTGCGGCAGAGCCCATTTACTTTTATTTCAGTCGGGCTTTCAACCAACCGGAAGTAGCGACATTTTATCGGGATGTCTTGTCAAAGACGATCCATGAGGGAAATTATTTCAGATTCTACTTCCTGTCCATTCCTTGGTATGATACGGCCTCTTCTACTGCTGATGCTTTGCCGAAACTGAAGGTGTACGAAGGTATCAATGACATTGTCGTGTTCAACGGAAACCGGAATATTCCTAACAGTCTCTATCTGATTGCTAAAACCGGAGATCCGGATATGGCGCACCAACAGCTGGATATAGGGACCTTTATTGTCGAGATGAACGGGATAAGGTGGACGGACGATCTGGGGACTGATAACTATAACCTACCCGGATTCTGGGATTATAAGCCGGATGGACAGCGCTGGACGTACTTCAGAAATTCGAATTTCAGCCACAATACGTTGTCGATTGACCATAAACTGCAAAACTCGGCCGGGACAGGTGAGATCGATCGGCTGGACGACAGGGCCGCCCAACCTTTTGTCACAATGAATATGAGTACGGCTTATGCCGGACAGAGCCGTTTTGTTTATCGGACATTCCGTATGCTCGATGATACTCGTATACTGGTTACGGACAGTGTAGGGTTGCAGAGCCCGTCTCAGTCGGTGCAATGGTCCGTGATAACTTCGGCAGACGTTGAATGTAAAGGAAATACTCCGTTCTCAGGAAAGACGGTAAGTCTTTTTCCTTGAAGATTGTTTCACCCACCAATGCTTCTTTTACGATAAAGGCGGCAAAAAGAGGGACGGAAGCGGAGAAACCGATAGAGGGGTATACGGTCCTATCGGCATCAGTATCGGGTGAGCCTGTGCAAGTGATCAAAGTTCTCCTGTCGGGAGAATAGAAGAGTAGTTACATTAAAAAATAAATAATATAAAGATGGTAAAAGTGAAGCATTTAATGGGCATGACACTCAGTGTTGCGTTGATTTCCTGCGGAGGAACAGGAAATGGGTTTGTTGAAGAGAACGTAGAGTTTGCCCGTAAACAGATAGGACAAGAAATCGAGCTGATCGAGGCGAGCGGCAAGTTTATGAACCCGACTACGCTGAATCCGGACGGTTCCGTTTATTATTGTAACTTGGCGGACTGGCGCAGTGGTTTTTTCCCCGGTTCGGTTTGGTATTTATATGAATTGACAGGGGATAAGAGCCTGTTGCCTCTTGCACAGAAATACACGGAAGCGGTGAAAGATGCCAAAAACATCAAGTGGAACCATGATGTCGGCTTTATGATTTATTGCAGTTTTGGGAACGGTTTGCGTCTGACGGGCGATCCGGAATATAAGGAGGTGATTGTCGAAGCTGCCCGTTCCTTGTCTACCCGCTTCCGGCCGGTAGCGGGGATTATCCAGTCATGGGACGTGGATAGAGGATGGATTTCGGAACGGGGCTGGGAGTGTCCGGTGATCATCGATAATATGATGAATCTCGAACTGTTGTTTGCCGCTACACGGTTGTCCGGCGACTCTGCTTTCTATAAGGTTGCCGTTTCGCATGTTGACCGTACTATAAAGGAACAATATCGCCCGGATGGCAGTTGTTATCATGTGGTGGATTATAGCATGAAAGACGGATCCGTACGCAATCGGCATACGGCGCAGGGATATGCGCACGAATCGGCATGGAGCCGTGGACAAGCCTGGGGCATTTACGGTCTGACGCTGTGTTACCGGGAGACCGGAGACCGGAAGTATCTCGACCTGGCTTTAAAAGCAGTCCGTTTTATGTTCAGTCATAAAAATACGCCCGAAGACCTTGTATTTTATTGGGATATGGATGCCCCGAACATTCCTGACGATTACCGGGATGCTTCGGCCGCTGCTTGTATCGCCTCCGCTTTGTATGAGATCAGTACGATGGATGTGCCTGAACCGCAAACGTATAAGGCATATGCCGACCGGATCATGAAAAGTCTGGCTTCTCCGGCTTACCGAGCTGAGTTGGGTACGAACGGAAACTTTTTGCTGATGCATTGTGTCGGAAGCATTCCACATAATGGAGAAATAGATGTCCCGTTGAATTATGCCGACTATTACTTCCTGGAAGCTTTGAGGCGGAAACGAGACATTGAGCAAAAGGGTTCCAAAGGCTGCTAATTACATCTGCAAAACCGGTTCGCGCCGCAGGTGCAAGTAGGCCCGTATCCACCGTTCTGTATTTCGTCGCAATACAGGTCGTACATTTTCATTTTGACCTGGTTGCTGATCCGGCGAAATTCACCGGCAATGGATTCGGGCGTACCTTTTGCACGTGTCGGGTTGTAGAAGCTGGTGTGTATCAGGTTGCGTACTTTTCCTGTGAAAGCGGGACAGTTTTCTTCGGCATCTCTGCTGACGGTGATCACATAGTCCCAGGGTTCATCTATATATTCTTCTACCGCTTCCGGTTTATGATGGCTGATATCGATGCCGGAAGATGCCAGTGTCTGGACGGCGAGCGGATGTACCTCTATGGCCGGACTGATCCCGGCGGAATGAACGATGAGCGTTCTGTCAAATGATTGCAGCCAGCCTTGTGCCATCTGGCTGAGGCAACTGTTGTCGGAGCAAAGGATTAATATTTTCATGTTCTTCTTTTTCTATTTAACAAACAAATGTAATAAATGTTAGGCTTTAGAGATAATCTTTTACCTTTGCTGCCGATTGATTTTTTTATTGCATGAAAGATATTGTTTATATAGGCTCGTTATTGTTCGCTCTGATACTTGTCTCTTGTGAAAAACGGGTTGCCCCTTTTCTTGATAATCAAGTCGCCGAGGTTCTTTTGAGAATCATCCGGACAGCTTGAATTTGCAAATGTCGTTTTACAAACATCGGACTCTGTTTTCATGACGGGAGTTTCCACTGATGTCAATGAAAGTTCCTGTGCTTTCTTCCTTACCTTCGCCTGGAATTTCCAGTTTGGACGGAAATACCAGAACGGCGGAAAGAAAATCTGGAATCAGGATATGGATGCTGGCGTGATGAATACTTCCAAATAATGAAATTTTTGCAGGCCTAACTCCTGTTCTTTATTATTATTTCGGCAATATTTCGTATATTTACAGCCTATTATGGCTTATGAGCAATTGCCACAGAGCCCGGGATGATGCAAAAGATTTGGATTGAGATATATGAGACCAGAAGATATTACAGAACAGGACGAGAACGAAAAAATAAAGGATACGGAAGGGCTACCGGCTACTGATGAAAACAGGGATGAGACTGTCGAAACGGAAGCGAACCGGGAGATACATTCGGAATATAAGATACCGGGCAAATCGGAAAGCCGGGTTTCTTATCATTTGTCGGGTATGTATCAGGATTGGTTCCTCGATTATGCCTCCTATGTAATTTTGGAGCGTGCCGTTCCGCATATCAACGACGGACTGAAACCCGTACAGCGCCGAATTCTGCACTCGATGAAGCGGTTGGACGACGGACGATACAACAAGGTGGCGAACATTGTCGGACATACCATGCAATTCCACCCGCATGGCGACGCCTCTATCGGTGATGCATTGGTACAGCTCGGACAGAAAGACTTGTTGATCGACTGCCAGGGAAACTGGGGTAATATTCTCACCGGCGACGGTGCTGCGGCTCCGCGTTATATCGAGGCGCGCCTCTCCAAGTTCGCGCTTGAAACGGTCTTCAATCCGAAAACGACTCTCTGGCAACTTTCCTACGACGGGCGGAACAAGGAGCCGGTGACGCTTCCCGTCAAGTTCCCTTTGCTGTTGGCACAAGGTGTGGAAGGTATCGCCGTAGGGCTTTCTTCCAAAATATTGCCGCATAATTTCAACGAACTTTTGGATGCATCCGTCGCTTATTTGCGAGGGGAAGAGTTTACCTTGTATCCCGATTTCCAGACCGGCGGGTATATTGATGTTTCAAAATATAACGACGGTGAACGCGGTGGTTCCGTAAAGGTGCGTGCCAAGATTACGAAACTGGACAACAAGACACTTGTCATCAGCGAGATCCCATATGGAAAGACAACCTCTACTTTGATTGAATCGATCCTGAAAGCAAACGATAAGGGAAAGATCAAAATCAAGAAGGTGGATGATAATACGGCCCGTAACGTGGAAATCCTCGTGCATTTGGCTCCGGGTGTCTCTTCCGACAAAACGATCGATGCGTTATATGCTTTCACGGATTGCGAGATCAGCATTTCACCGAATTGTTGTGTCATTATGGACAACAAGCCGCACTTCCTGACGGTAAGCGATGTGCTGAAGCATTCGACTGACGACACGCTGCACCTGCTCCGTACCGAACTGGAGATACAGAAAGGGGAATTGGAAGAATCGCTCTTTTTTGCTTCCCTGGAAAAGATATTCATCGAAGAACGCATCTACAAAGACAAGGAATTTGAAGAGGCGAAAGATATGGACGAGGCGATCGCTCACATCGACAAACGCCTTGACCCGTTCAAACCGCACTTTATCCGCGAAGTGACCCGTGAGGATATCCTGAAACTGATGGAGATCAAGATGGGCCGTATCCTTAAGTTCAATACGGACAAATGTAATGCTACCATTGCCCAGTATAAGGAAGAGATTGCCAAGATTGACGACCATCTGGCGCATATCGTGGATTATACGGTCGACTGGTTTATGATGCTGAAAGAAAAATACGGCAAGAACTATCCGCGTATGACCGAGGTGCGCAATTTCGACACGATCGAGGCGACTAAAGTGGTCGAGGCGAACGAAAAACTATATATCAACCGTGCCGAAGGATTTATAGGGACAGGTTTGAAGAAGGACGAATTTGTCTGCAACTGTTCCGACATCGACGATATTATTCTTTTCTACCGCAACGGCACGTACAAGGTCGTGAAAGTGAGCGAGAAGATGTTCGTCGGAAAAGATATCCTTTACTTGAATGTCTTCAAGAGGAATGATAACCGTACGATCTATAATGTGATTTATCGGGATGGAAAGGTGGGGTATAATTATATCAAACGTTTTGCCGTAACAGGTGTGACACGTGATAAGGAATATGATATTACCAAGGGAACGGAAGGTTCTCGCATCCTTTATTTCAGTGCCAATGCCAATGGCGAAGCCGAGACGGTAAAGGTGATCCTGAAGCCGAAACCCCGCCAGAAATTACTTGTCTTTGAGAAGGATTTCAGCGAGATCGCGATCAAAGGGCGTGGCTCTATGGGGAATATTCTGACAAAGGCGGATATCCATAAGGTCAGCCTGAAACAGAAAGGAAGTTCGACATTGGGAGGCCGTATGGTTTGGTTTGATCGCGATGTATTACGCCTGAATTACGACGGGCGTGGAGAGGAGTTGGGTGAATTCCAGAGTGACGATCTGATTCTGGTGATTCTTCAGAATGGCGATTTCTATACGACCAATTTCGATCTGAGCAACCATTATGAACCTACTATATTGAATATCGAGAAGTTCGATACGAATAAGGTTTGGACGGCTGCCCTTTACGATGCCGACCAAAAGTATTATTATCTGAAACGTTTCCAGCTGGAGGCAGGAAACCGCAAGCAGAATTTCCTCGGTGAGAATCCGAAAAGTCGTTTGATGCTGCTTACCGACGAGGCTTATCCGCGAATCGAGGCGGTGTTTGGCGGGCATGACGCTTTTCGTGAACCACTGGTGTTGGATGCGGAAGAATTCATTGCCGTGAAAGGATTCAAGGCGAAGGGAAAACGTATTTCGACTTTTGATATAGAAACAATCAACGAACTCGATCCCGTCCGTTTTACTCCGGTGGAACAACCGCAAGAGCAGAATGACGATGATGGAGGGGAAGCGGATCTTGATCCGGATGCAGATAAGAGCAACTCGGATATTATCGATGAGATTACCGGGCAAATGAAGCTTTTTTGAGTATGAAGAATGAATAATTTAAAAAGAATGATTTAGGTGTCAACTGTTAAACGTCCACTATTAATTGTCAACTGTCAATTGTCAATTGTCAATTTCCTCTGCCTTCTATTCCTTTGCCTCCCTTTTCCGGCAACCGCTCAGGCAGAGGACGCGCATCGCTCGACCAACGAGAGCACGATGGTCGGGATCGGCAGTTATAATTTGAGGGATACCTATCTCTCGCCTAGTACGGACATCAATTATACAGGTTGGGTGGCACGGATTCTCAATGAACGGATGAAAGTCGTACGGTTGGCAGACTATAATGTGTCCCGCCAGCAATTGATTAATGTGGAGTTCGGCTCGACCCGAAATGGCGCAGGGACAGCAAACGAATATGCAGGATTCGTGGATTATAGTCTGGGCTATCATTACCGTTTTCCTCACCTGCAACCCGGATTGAAGGTTCTGACCGGAGCGTCCGCACGTCTTTCGGGAGGTTTTATCTATAATACGCGTAATAGCAACAATCCGGTTTCAGGCAAGGCGGATTTCGATTTGAACCTGTCAGCTTTGGTAATCTATAATTTCAAGATCAAGGACTTTCCGCTCACGCTCCGTTATCAGGCGGAGATACCGTTTGCCGGTGTGCTCTTTTCAGTGCATAAAGGCGAACCCTATTATTTCTTGACGCAAGGTAGTGCGGACGGGATCGTGCGGTTCAGTTCGTTCCATAATAAGTTTGCGATGAGGAACTATTTCACGCTCGATATTCCGATGTCGAGCTTTACGGTCCGTGTCGGTTACTTGAACAGTATGTACCGGACGGATGTGAACAGCATCAAGACGCATGTCCTCTCCAACTCGTTTATGATCGGACTTGTGAAAGAGTTTGTTTCTTTCGGAGGCAAGCGGTTGAAGAGCGAGCAAGATCGGTATAAAAGTGCTTACTATTAAAGATTTATGATTTATGAGACCTTTTCTCTTTTCCCTCTGTCTCCTCTTTCTCTTCGGTTGCGAGAAAGCAACGGAATATAATTCGTCTCCCCGTGATAATTTCGAGGCGCTTTGGCGTATCATGGACGAGAACTACTGTTTCTTTGCTTTCAAGGATGTCGACTGGGACGAGGTGCACGACCGCTACAATCTGCTTGTTAAAGATACGATGGATCAGTACGAATTGTTTGATATCCTCGGCAAGATGTTGGCCGAGGTAAAAGATGGGCATACCAACCTGATCTCTTCTTTTGATATGTCTCGTTACTGGGCTTGGTATGAAGATTATCCGGCCAACTTCTATACCGAAATACAAGATAATTATCTCGGCACGGATTACAAGATTGCCGGAGGCATGAAGTACAAACGTTTGGCGGACGATAAGATCGGATATGTCTATTACGGTAGTTTTTCGAGCGGTGTGGGTGAAAACAACCTTGATTATATGTTCGCACATTTCAAGGGATGCGAAGGGTTGATATTCGATGTGCGCGACAATGGGGGCGGTTCCATGCTCTATTCCGACCGCATCGCCTCGCGTTTCCTTGAGGAAAGGATTCTGACGGGGTATACGCAATATAAGAAAGGAAACGGGCATAACGATTTCACCCTGCCCAGTCCGGTCTATCTTTCTCCTTCAGACCGTATTCGCTGGCCTCATCCGGTGGTCGTGTTGACCAACCGGCATTCCTATAGTTCCACGAACGATTTTGTCAATGTGATGCGTCTCCTTCCGCAAGTCACGGTCATGGGTGACCGTACGGGAGGCGGCAGCGGCTTGCCTTTCAGCTCGGAATTACCGAACGGATGGAGTGTCCGTTTCTCGGCCTGCCCGGTCCTGGATGTGAACAAACAGCATACGGAGTTCGGAATCGATCCGGACATTGCGGTTTCCATTACGGGCGAGGATATCCAAAAAGGACGGGATACGATCATAGAGGCGGCGATAGAGTTGTTGTTGGCAAAAGGGGATCACAAATAAAGAGAAACAGAAGTATCTTTTCCTCATAAAGATAGGATTATTTCTTCACTTAAACCGGTGTATTTTGCGATGGTCGCAATGTCTACTCCCGTGTTTTTCATCTTGGAAGCGACTTGACGTATACCATCTGCAAGACCTTCTGCTTTCCCCTCTATTCTCCCTTCTAATTTGGCTGTGCCGATCACGTCGTTTTGAATCATGATGGCGTCAAGGTGACGATCATAGACAAGGCGTTCCTCGGGCGACATCGAGTAGTATTTCAAAATCTCGCGTGCCTCTTTCAAGCCCGGTGCGGTCGTGTCAGGATGGATTGTGCCGTCTTTCAGGTATTCGATCCATTCGTCTAAAGGGGTAAGAGCCACTTTGTCGAACTCGTTTACACGGATCAGGATATATTCGGGGAAGATTTCGGCAGGAAGACGTGAGACGATCACATCCCGTTCACGCGTGTTGACACGCAGATGGTCTCTCGTATGTACACCGATGAAATGATTTTGGCCGTGATAGATATAGTCTGTCCCAATACCAATGTCGAAATAGAGGATGCTGATGGAGTAGACTTTCTTGATTTTCTCGTAGCCTTCGCCAAGCGAGATATGTTCAGTGATAGCTTTAGCTACGCCGTACAGGATGCGTTCCAAGTAGTGCAGTTCGCGTGTGTTCTGTATCTCGACAAGGATGATTTCACCTTTGCTGTTCAAGGCTTTGATGTCGACACGATTGAACTTGTCGTCGGCGCTTTCCTGATTGCCTTCGCTTTCGAGGATTTCGACGATCCTGATTTCTTCGTTCAGCATGACGGTCAGGAAACCGTCAAGCACATCGAAATTGGCCTTTTGGCGCAACAAACGCTTGATGGCCCAGTCGAAGCGAATATACCTGTCCTGCAACTTTCTTCTTTCCATCTCTTCCGTGATTTTCAGATCCGACCCTTTTTCTTTCATAGTCACTGTTCTTATTTATTATTACTTGATCCACAAATATACATATTATTTATAAACGGGCAACGGATTGGGAAGAACGTTCAAGGTCGCCACACCCAATCCTGCAACAACAATTTCTTATTTCTATGGAGAGAAAAATCTTTTTTGTCTCGGATAATTCTTTCTTAAGTGCCTATTAATTCTGTAATCGGTGCCAGTGATTTTATAATCAGTGATTGTGATTATATAATTGCTGGCACTGATTTTATAATCGCAACCACCGATTACAGAATTAATAGGTACTCTGATGTTTTTTTATGCCTATGTAGATAAGTTTTCCAGCAACATTTGCAGATTAACAGAATTTGTTTACCTTTGCAAACGCAATGCGGCTGTGGTGTAATTGGTAGCCACGTCAGACTTAGGATCTGATGCTTCACGGCGTGGGGGTTCGAGTCCCTTCAGCCGCACAAAAGAGTTTGTTCGATTGAGAGCAAGCTCTTTTTTTATTTGCCGGATGTTCCTATCTTTGTATCCTTGTCAAAATGAATAATAAGATGAAATATACCGGAATATATATCCTGTTGACGGTACTGTTGCTACTTGCCGCATGTACCGGAAAGCTGACGGAAGGAAAGGCGGTGACAGTGACGATAGAGCCACAACGTTTCTTTGCTGAAAAGATAGCAGGAGATAAGTTTGCCATCCATTGTGTAGTTCCATCCGGACAGAGTCCGGAGACATATGATCCGACTCCAAGGCAAATGGTGCAGATCGGACAGAGCGAAGCGTATCTGCAAATCGGTTATATCGGTTTCGAGCAGGTATGGATGCAGAAGATTCGTGAAAATAATCCCGATTTGAAGATATTCGATGTCTCGCAGGGTATGCAGTTTGTAAAAGAAACGGAGGAAGAGGAGCACCGGCATGAGGGGCATGGTGATGGACATCATCACCATGCGGGCGGTATCGACCCACATATCTGGAGTTCCGTCGAAGGGGCAAAGGTCATTGCCTGGAATACGCTGAACGCTTTTATTGAACTGGATAAGGAGAATACGGAGTATTATTGGAAAAATTATAACGATTTGCTGGCGGATATCGATAAGACGGAGGTTGAGATCAAGCGTCTACTCGACCCGTTGACCGACCGTACTTTTATCATCTATCATCCTGCTTTGACTTATTTTGCCGATGAATTCAACCTCGTCCAACTTTGTATCGAGATGGATGGGAAAGAACCTTCACCTGCCCAGTTGAAGCAATTGGTAATGACGGCGAAGGAACACCATACGAAAGTTGTTTTTATCCAGCAGGAGTTCGATCAGAAAAATGCCGAACTGATTGCGAAAGAAACAGGTTGCCGGCTCGTGAGAATCAACCCGCTGGATTATCATTGGAATACGGAACTGATTCATATAGCGAAAGCATTGGCTGATGGAGAAACTGATTGACATAAAACATGTGACGGCTGCCTACGGTAATAAAATCGTATTGCGGGATATCTCTTTGACGGTTTGGGAAGGTGATTTCTTGGGTATTATCGGACCGAACGGAGGAGGGAAGACGACCTTGCTGAAGGTTATACTCGGCTTGTTGCCGCCTGTTTCCGGTATGATCCGCTTTTATGAGGACGGACAGATGGTCCCTTCTCTCCGGATCGGTTATCTTCCTCAGTTGAACAACATTGATAAGAAGTTCCCGATCTCCGTGCGCGAGGTGGTGACTTCGGGGTTGGCTTCGGAAAAGCCGCTGTTCCGTTCTTACTGTGCAAGCCAGAAACAGCGAGTGGAGGAGGTACTTGGAAAAATGGGGTTGGAAGATTTGGCGGGCCGGGCGATCGGCGAGCTGTCCGGCGGACAATTGCAACGTGTGTTGTTGGGACGTTCCATTGTTTCCCGTCCGCAGGTGCTGATCTTAGACGAGCCGAACTCATATGTAGACAAGCGGTTCGAGTCTCATTTCTATAAACTCCTGGATGAGATCAATAAGGAGAGTGCGATCATTCTGGTTTCGCATGATATCGGAACCGTATTGGCGATGGTGAAAAACATTGCTTGTGTAAACGAAACATTACATTACCATCCCGGAGCGGATGTGTCCGAAGAGTGGCTGGGCGAGAAATATGCCTGCCCGATAGAACTGATCGGACATGGAGATCTACCGCATCGGGTTTTGAAAAAACACGAACATGAGTAATCTTTGTTTGATAGGCTTGCCGGAAGTCGGATATATTACCGGTATCGCTGTTCTTATATTCGGTATTACCGCTGTGAGGCAAAATCCTTTCATCAGTCGTGGACAGAAGATTCTTTGGATACTGACTATTGTCGTTTTGAACTGGATCGGCCTGTTGCTGTATTACTATACCTATTATATTAAGAAGAATTGACAATTATGAAAAAGATATTGATTACGGGGGCCAGTGGTTTTATTGGTGGTTTCCTGGTGAAGGAGGCGCTTGAACGGGGATATGAAACCTGGGCGGGTGTCCGTTCGACAAGTAGTCGTGCGAATTTGCAGGATAAACGGATTCGTTTTATCGATTTGAAATATTCCGACCGTGAGTCATTGACTGCCCAGTTGGCTGATTTTGTCCGGGAGCATGGCCCTTGGGATTATGTGATCCATAACGCCGGACTGACGAAGACACTTGATAAAAGGAACTTTTATCGTATCAATGCCCAGAATACGGCTAACCTGATCGAGGCGCTTGCCACATCGGGTTGCAAGCCGGAGAAATTTCTCCTGATGAGCAGCTTGAGCAGCTACGGGCGTGGAGACGAGAAAACGTTCCGCCCCATCTCTCTGGATGATCCTCAATTGCCTGACACAGAATATGGGAAGAGCAAGCTGGAGGCGGAGAATTATTTGCGGCATCAGTCTTATTTCCCGTATGTGATCCTGCGTCCGACGGGAGTGTATGGGCCGGGCGAGAAAGATTATTTCATGGAGATTAAAAGTATAAAGTCCGGTTTTGATTTTGCTGTCGGTTTTACGCCTCAGCGTATTACTTTTATATATGTAAAGGATCTGGCTACCGTTGCTTTCCTTGCTTTGGAAAATGAGGCTGTCCGGAACCGCCATTATTTTGTGGCGGACGGCGATGTCTATACAGATGAATCGTTCGCCCGGATGATACAGGAAATCCTGCGGAAGAAACATGTTCTGCATGCCCGTATTCCAATGGGACTGGTGCATATAGCCTGCCAAGGGTCCGAATGGATAGGCAAGCTACTGAAGAAGAGTATGACATTGAATACAGATAAATATATAATCCTGAAACAGCGTAACTGGATTTGTGATGTCACGCCGCTTCAGGATGAATTGGGCTTCGTCCCGGCTTACCCGTTACGCCGTGGCCTGGAAGAAAGCATAGAATGGTATAGGAAGGAAGGCTGGCTGTGAATCAGTCTGCTTTCCTTGTCATCACAATCCCCTCCGTCGAAAGGCTTGGGTTGCCTTTGTAGCTCAACTTGGCGAGTCCGGCAGCTTCCAAATTCAGAGATTGGCTTGCGTATACTTGGAATATTCCGAAACCAGCTACTTCACAAGATACATTCCGGGCTTTCAGGTCGTATGCTTTGATTGTTCCTTTTCCGGCAATCTCGATTGAAACCTTTTGGGCTGTGCCTCCCAGCTCATATCTTCCTGATCCGGCGACCTCGCTATGCAAAGTTCCTACATTCAGTGCTTTTCCTTTGATGGAGGAACTTCCGGCTATGCTTGTAGAAAGTCGGTCTACTAAAACCGAGTCGTTCAGATTGATTTTTCCCGATCCAGCTACTGATATATCCAGCTTTTCCGCTGTGAAAAGACCGTCCAGATTGACCTCGGCCTTACCGGCAAGGTCGATTTCTTTCATTTTGGGGGAGCTTGCATGGATCGTAAATTCAGATGGCCAAATGAACTTATCTTTATAGGTGTCTTTGAGCTTGATGACTAATGTCTTGCCCGATACATATATATTCAGCATATCATAGATGTTGAGGTCTGTCGTAATCAAGAGAGTGGATGTTTCTTCTGATTGGTTATAATAGATCTTCCCGGTCGGGCAGGCGATAGACAACTCTTCGTACTCTTCGACGGGTACACTCCTCTCTTCCACTTTTCCGTCTCCTTTGATGATACGGGAACAACCCGACATCACGATAAGGATGCAGGAGAGTACTAATAAAGATAATTTCATTTTCATATTTATTTTACTTCTTCAACGGTCCCTTTGCCGATGACTTTCTGTTGTACGGCTGTCGGACCTTTATAGCGGATATTTCCTTTTCCTACGATTGTTGCTTTCAGGTTGTTGGTCGGATGGATCTGGGCGGAACCTTTACCTGCGATTTTACAGTTCACTTCGGGCACTGCTATCCCGAAAGCCATTATTTCACCATCAGTCGTGATGTTATAGTCTGCTTCTTCGGCGTTTCCTGCTTTCAGGTTGATCGTGCCGGAGCCGTTAATACTGCATTCCAACTTGTCGGTTTTTAGTTCATTCACGACCATATTGGCACTACCGGATACGTTCAGATCGAGCTTGCCGACTTCGACTTTCTGCTTTAGTTGGACGAGACAGTTGGAGTTTGCGTTGATTTTCAACTCGTCACCTGTCAATGGGCTGTTGGCCATGAAATTCGCATTGCCAGAAGCTTTTACCTCTTTCAGCCATTTGGAGTTGGTCTTGACGATGAATTTGGTGAAATGATCGACTTTTACCTCCTTGAATCCGACGGTAAGAACACGGTCTTTGATGTCGATGTTCACGTACGGGTGCAGGTTCTCATCTACGGTTATTTCGATATGCGGAGTAGACTCCGACTGCTCGTAGTTGAAGTCGATCACCCCGTCGAACTTGATGGCATTGAAGTCGTCGATCGTTATTTTCTTGGTTGAGAGCTTTCCGTTTCCTTTTACATGGTCTGCTGCCTGGGCAGAGAAAAACATTCCTATCAGGAAAACGATCATTAGTAAACCTTTTGTTTTCATGTCTGTCTTCTTTACGTTATACTTATAGACGCGTTTGTCGCACTTAGGTTACAAATGTAGGATGAATTTTATAAAAATGCTAATTCTTTTTGATCGAACCCCCGCCTACGACGCTTTTACTGAGCTCCGGGTCTCCTTCATATCGTATGTGGCCACCACCAGCTATACTGGCATCCAGTTGTTCGGATGCGTGTACTTCAATATCGCCACCACCGGCTACGCTACATTCCGCTTTCCGAAGGACACATTCGAAAGCACTGATATCCCCGCCGCCGGCTACGCTCAGATCCCCTCTTTCGGCCTCTCCTTTGAGGAGGATGGAACCGCTGCCAGCCACGCTGCAATCCAGGTTGTCTACTTTCAGTTTGGTTGCGTTGATGTCTCCTGATCCTGCCACGCTGAAGTTGATTTTGCGTGCTTCCAGCTGCTTATCGAAGTTTATTGTGCTGCTTCCGGCAATACTGATATCCAGTTTATCACCTTTAAGAGGACTTTTGGCGACAAACTCTCCACCTCCTATTGCGTTTATCTCTTTCAGTTCACGGGAGTTGGTTTTTATCTCGCATACGGTCGGTTGGAGGTTGAGTCCGTATGATATTCCGTTCAAGACTTTCTTTTCGTCTTTGGGTTGTATGATCAATTTCTTACCCTTTACTTTTATGTTGAGGTGGGACAGTATGTTTTCGTCTATCGTTATCTTAAAGGAAGGAGATGCATTGGATTGTTCATATTCGATGTTTACTTTTCCCACATATGAGATTTCATCATAATCGGATATGGAAATTTCTTTCGTGATAATGTTTCCGTTTCCTTTTATTGTATTCTGGGCAAATCCGTTCGTTGCCAGTAACCAGATACAAACCATAAAGAAAAATGCTTTTGTTTTCATGTCTTGTTATATTTTCGTTTGTTTTCTTTTATAGACGAGCAGGGACATATTACGGTTGCATATTTTCTTTACTTTTTCAGAAATTAGTTTTTCTTATATGCCTTACAACACAAATTAGCATTTTGACTATTGACAAATTGGGAAAAACCCGTATCTTTGCATTGTGGTTTTTTCATAATAGTATTAGATTTAAGGTTAACAAAGTTGGTTAGGGGTTGTCGTGAGACAGCCTTTAATTGTTTATAGGAGTTTCTGTGGTGCAGGAACCTTTTCGGATCATACCGAAATCCTGAGGGATTAAAATATAATCATCTCCCAAAGTATCTATTGCATCTTCCTAATAAGCCCCCTGATAGTATTCAAGTATTTTATTATTATCCCCGATAGTGTAAAAATAACTTTCATGGCTTACATCTTTTGTTGATTATATTGATAAATATACAGGCAAATATACCATATTATTTGTAAATTTGCCCCTCTTAATACAATATAGATATGGAACACCCATTAAGCATTTACAACACACTCACAAGAAAAAAGGAACAGTTCATCCCGCTGCACGAACCGCATGTGGGTATGTATGTTTGTGGTCCCACCGTCTATGGCGATGCCCATCTGGGCCATGCACGTCCGGCGATCACATTTGACCTGCTGTTCCGTTATCTGACTCATATAGGATACAAAGTACGCTATGTACGCAACATAACGGATGTCGGCCACTTGGAACACGATGCGGACGACGGTGAAGACAAGATTGCCAAGAAAGCCCGTCTCGAGCAACTCGAACCGATGGAGGTCGTGCAATATTACCTGAACCGTTACCACCATGCAATGGAAGCGCTCAATGTATTGCCTCCCAGCATCGAACCGCACGCGTCCGGTCACATCATCGAGCAGATAGAACTGGTCAAGAAGATACTGGACAACGGTTATGCATACGAAAGCGAAGGTTCCGTTTATTTTGATGTGGAGAAATACAACAAGGATCATAACTATGGCGTTCTTTCCGGACGCAACATTGACGATATGTTGAATACGACCCGCGCGTTGGACGGACAGGATGAGAAGCATAATCCGATCGACTTTGCCCTTTGGAAATGCGCCCAGCCGGAACATATCATGCGCTGGCCTTCTCCCTGGAGCGATGGATTCCCCGGCTGGCATTGCGAATGCACGGCGATGGGTAAGAAATACCTGGGCGAACATTTCGACATCCACGGAGGTGGTATGGACTTGATCTTCCCGCATCACGAATGCGAGATTGCACAAGCTGTCGCTTCCCAAGGTGAGGATATGGTCCATTACTGGATGCACAACAATATGATCACCATCAACGGACAGAAGATGGGAAAATCCTTGGGGAACTTCATCACGCTGGATGAGTTCTTTAGCGGGGACAATAAGATGTTGAGCCAAGCCTATTCACCTATGACCATCCGTTTCTTTATCCTTCAGGCTCATTATCGCAGCACGGTGGATTTCAGCAACGAAGCTTTGCAGGCCGCCGAAAAGGGGTTAGAACGCTTGATGGACGCCTACAACCACCTGATGAAGCTGAAAGCAACCGATGTTTCAACAGTGGACGTAAAGGATTTGCGTCGCAAATGCTACGATGCGATGAACGACGACCTGAACTCACCGATCGTGATCGCCCATCTATTCGACGCAACTCGCACAATCAACTCCGTAAAAGACGGTAAGGCTACCATTTCGCTCGAAGACCTGAAAGAGTTACAGGATGTATTCCATACGTTCATTTTCGATATCCTCGGAATGAAAGATGAAGCGGCTTCAGTTGGAAATAACAGCAATGAAGCGTTCGGCAAAGCTATGGATCTGTTGCTAACCATCCGCCAACAGGCAAAAGCCAACAAGGACTGGGCTACATCAGACAAGATCCGCAACGAACTAACAGCTATCGGCTTCGAGATCAAAGACACGAAAGATGGAGCCGAATGGAAATTAAGCAAATAGAAAGATGACTATACAGGAATTTCTACAGGGCGACAAGTTCGCCCTGCTTGCTGGTGTCGAATTATTAGAAACCGCAAGCGGGTATGCAAAAGCACGCATGGAAATAAAACCGGAACATCTCAACGGTGGTGGCGTATGCCAAGGAGGCGCCATTTTCACGTTAGCAGACCTGGCCTTTGCAGCAGCCACAAACAGTCATGCACGCCTGACACTTTCCATCACATCCAGCATCAACTTCTTTAAAGCTGAAAGCAAAGGTTATCTTTATGCCGAAGCCCATGAGACATTTAACCACAAACGGCTCGCGAACTGTGAAGTACGCATTACCAATGAAACCGGTGACCTGATCGCCAGCTTCAACGGTACAGGCTATCGGAAAGACACGGAGCTGCCTTTTGCCCCAATAGAATAAGATTCATCTCAACATTTCCAACAGGTGGTGTCTGTTTCGTTACTTCTTAAGTAAGTTTTCGTGTCAGTCGAATAATTTACTTAAAAGCCCCGACTACCGTTCCGGTTGAATGAAATCTGGAATAACACGCATCCATCGGGTTTCTTTGAAATTACCATTGACTCTTGTCCTCATCTCGCTCCATCCGCAGAAAATTAGCTACCTTTGCCCAACACAAGTACACAAGCCTGCATACATCTTGGATATACTTCAATTAAAAGTCTGGCTTCGCTGTCCGTAGAATGATAATTGGCCCATAGATGCCGTATGGAAGAGTACCTGTCGTGATGCGACCGCGACTTGTGATTCTCTAATATACAGGTAATACTACTTATATGCAACAGGTAGTACTGCCTATTGACAGCATATAGTACTACGTATCTACGGTAGATAGTATTACATAAGTAATATGGATATGCCAAGTGTCGTTCTCTATTGCATTTTTTCTATATAAAGATTTGAATTGGATAAAATCTAAACAGGCTCTATTATCATGATCATACAGATTTTCAAAGATGAATATTCAGGAAACAATCCACCCAACTTTTTGATACAGACTTCCTGCTATCGCTCGTCGACCTTGACCGGCGACAAAGTTTGCCAGGACGTTCCTCTTTGCAATCACCTTCTTCCGTAGTCGATATAAACACAAAGCAAGCTTTTCGCCTCATGATTTGAGATGTATTAAATCAAAACAGTTTCTGAGTTTCCTAACAATTTTCAATTACCAATAATGGTTTATCTAAAGCAAATCAAACTAATCAATCCGGACGAGGTATCGGGGCCGGTAGAAGATCTGAAATATCCGTACAAGGCAGCAGTCGTACGGTATATGGACAAACTGGTATTCACGAGGCCTGTCACATTCCTGGTAGGAGAAAACGGGATCGGTAAATCGACCTTGTTAGAGGCCGTCATGTATAAATACGAGAGGCGTAACGAAGATCTGCAAGGCATGCTGAACGACGGCGACGAGAGCCACAAGGTACTCGCCAACGTTTTACCCGATCAGATTCGTTTAGTGGAAGTACGCAAACCGGACGACTATTTCTTTTTCCGTGCCGAATCTTTTTTCGACCATGCCCGCGAGATCGATGCCCAATCGATGCGTGACATCCTCAAATACGGACGCGATTACTCCATGGCATGCTATGGAGGACGGCGTCTGCTGGAGCAGTCGCACGGTGAAAGTTTCCTCAGCACATTCCTCAACTACGGAGAACGGAATATGCTCTATATCCTCGACGAACCGGAAGCAGCCCTTTCCCCCCAGCGCCAACTGTCATTGCTTGTACGGATAAAAGAATTGGTGGACCAAGGATGCCAACTCATCATCTCCACCCATTCGCCGATACTGATGGCTTATCCGGAAGCCGACATCTACAACATAGACGAAGACGGCGCCCGCCTGACTCCTTTTGAGGAAACGGAACATTACCAACTGACGAAATATTTCCTGACACACACGCAGCAAATGCTCCGCGAACTGGGAATCGGTTGAACAGGATATCCTGCATACGCCCGTCCCCTGACTTTCGGCAGTGCCGGGAGATTATCTCTCCCAGGCATTTAGGATTTCCGCCACATAGACGTTATGCGGATTCCCAGCCATCGTGCTGTACCACTTTTCGTATAAGGCGAAATCGACAAAATGATCCTTATCCATCTTAGTTACATAAAGAGTTTTGCATTCAAGTGTCAGGCGCGATTCCTCGAAACAAGGGTTACCCAAATCGGTAAAACAGGGCGTCAAACCTGTCGCAGCCACCTTATCAATCTCCCGTCCCGACTTCGAACCGCAAATCTTATGAGCGGCCTTATGTTCTTCCCCCAAGAAGGAAAGCGTGAAAGTACCCTTCGCATCGACAAACTCGCGGGTATAACGTTCCGGACGGATAAAGACGAACACTACCGGCTTGTTCCACAGGAAACCTACACCTCCCCAACTTGCCGTCATCATGTTGAACTTGTCTTTGTCACCGGCGCTTACCAGCATCCACTCTTTTCCGATAATCTCTATAAAATTGTCTTTGACCCGACCCGGCTCTATTGCCTTCATAATTTCATACCTTAATTTTATAACCACCCAAAGATACAGAAATATTCATTTGTGTATATGCTGAGTGTAAATATCTCTCTACAACATATAAAACTATTTTAGTACGGTTAACCAGATATTCTTGTCCATACAGAATATTTTCTTTAGGTTTGCATCTTAATATTCACGTAATTATCAAGACTATAAACATCCGAAATGGAAATACTGAACGACTGGATCAGCGAGATGAACGACCTCCTATGGTCGTATGTTTTAATTATCATGCTATTAGGATGCGCCTTCCGGTTCACCTTCAAAACCCGTTTCGTCCAGTTTCGTATGTTCCGGGAGATGATACGCGTGCTCGGCGACTCCGCCAACAAAGCCCATGAAGGCGAAAAGCATATCTCATCTTTCCAAGCGTTCGCCGTATCGCTCGCCAGCCGCGTCGGGACAGGCAATCTGGCCGGAGTAGCCACAGCCATCGCCGTAGGAGGTCCGGGAGCAGTGTTCTGGATGTGGATCATCGCCCTTTTAGGTTCGGCCAGCGCTTTTGTCGAGTCTACGCTCGCACAGCTTTACAAACGGAAAGGGAAGGACTCCTTTATCGGAGGACCGGCCTACTATATGCGATACGGCCTGGGGCTGAACTGGATGGGCGTGTTGTTCGCCATCTTGATCTCCGTCACTTTCGGTTTCGCGTTCAACTCGGTACAGAGCAACACGATCTGCGAGGCCATGCAAGGCTCGTTCGGTTTGGATCCGAGGCTCGTAGGTACGATACTGACAATACTGACACTTGCCATTATCTTCGGGGGAATCCAGCGAATAGCCAAAGTCAGCAGCGTGCTCGTCCCCATGATGGCATTGGGATACGTGGCCCTCGCATTGGGGATCGTACTGTTCAATATCACGGAACTGCCGGCCGTCATCAAACAGATCGTAAGCAGCGCTTTCGGATGGGAACAGGCGGTAGGCGGAACGGTCGGAACCGCCCTGATGCAAGGGATCAAGCGCGGCCTGTTCAGCAACGAGGCCGGTATGGGTTCGGCCCCGAACGTGGCGGCTACGGCATCCGTCACCCATCCGGTCAAACAGGGGTTGATCCAGACTCTGGGTGTTTTCACCGACACTTTGTTGATCTGTACTTGCACAGCTTTTATCATCCTGTTCAGCGGGGCACCGCTGGACGGTTCGGTAAACGGAGTACAACTGACACAGTATGCCCTGACGCTCGAGGTAGGACAAGCCGGAGGGATATTCGTTGCCGTAGCAATCTTCTTGTTCGCTTTCAGTAGCATTATCGGGAACTACTATTACGGAGAAGCCAACATCCGTTTCATCACGCCGAAAAAAAGCGTGCTTTATATTTACCGCTTGTTGGTCGGCGGCATGGTGATGTTCGGAGCGTTGGCAAGCCTGGAACTCGCCTGGAGTCTGGCGGATATCACGATGGCTTTCATGACGATCTGCAACCTGGTCGCTATCTCGTTGCTGAGCAGACAGGCCTTCCTGCTGCTGCACGATTACATTGCTCAGAAACGCAGCGGGATCAAGAGTCCGGTGTTCGATAAAAACAAGCTACCGGAACTAAAGGACAAGGCAAAATACTGGTAAACGCTTCTTATTGATAGATCAGGCTAAACAAACGTTCAGGAGCAAAAACTTCGTTGGCAACCTCCTGTATCTCTTCAGCGGTCAACCTTTCCACCTTGGCAAAGACTTCCGGCAGGGTATCGTAGCGGTTATAATGGAGAAAACTCTTTCCCAACCCCAAGAACAGCCCTTCCCGGTTATCACCGGAGACGCCCAACTGCCCGATCATCTGCTTCTTGGCCGCCGCCAACTGGGTTGCGGTCAGTTTCACATCGCGCAGCTTCGCCAGTTCCTTATAAACAAGCCTGACCGCTTTCTCCTTATTCTTCGGATCAGTCCCGAAATAGATGCTTGTCAGTCCTGTATCGGTATAAGAAGTCACATTTGATTCGACGTTATAAACGAGCCCGTTCTTTTCCCGGAGAGAGACATTCAAACGGTTATTCATCCCCGGACCTCCCAAGAGGTTGTTCAGCAGGAACAGCGACAGACGTTTCTCATCGTGCATACTATATGCCCGTCCTCCGATCAGCACATGCGCCTGATGGGTCTCTTTGTGTATCCGGCGGCTGACGGGAAGAATCTCGCCGGGTGCCGTCCGGTTACGTGCCGCCATCGGAAAAGCGACATCAGACAGGGTACTTTCCGCCATCTGCACGATCTTCTTGAACGGAATCCGACCCATCGAGAAGAACACCATGTTTTCAGGTGCATAGAAACGCCTCATAAACGATTTTCCGGATTCGCTTCCGAAACCGAGCAGCGAATGCTCGTCTCCTAAGATATTATGCCCCAATGCATGACCGTCGAACAGCAGATTCTCGAATTCATCGAAGATCAGTTCAGAAGGGCTGTCCTCATATGAATTAATTTCGTCCAGGATCACATCCACCTCCTTCTCGATCTCCTGCTCCGGGAACTGCGAATGGAACATCAGGTCGGTCAACAGTTCAAAAGCCCGCCGGAAATGTTCCTCCATAAAGATGGAATAGACGAAAGTTTCCTCCTTCGTAGTATAGGCGTTCAATTCTCCTCCCACATTCTCCATTCGGTTCAGGATATGCCAGGACTTGCGTTTTTCCGTTCCCTTAAATATCATGTGTTCGACAAAATGAGCCAAGCCGAATTCGTCCGCCTCCTCATCCCGTGTCCCGGCATTCACGGCAAACCCGCAATACGAGACCGGAGAAGCAGCGGGAAGATGTACGATACGTAAACCGTTCGGCAATATATGAGAGAAGTACTCTTTTTCCATTATCCATTCATTTAGAGGGCACAAAAGTACAACAAATATTTGCAATTCCTATTTTTCTTCATATACTACGCCATGGCTTCTTCCTTATTTAAATGCAAATCCAAGAAACTGAGAATATAGAAAAGGGAATATCAAAAAAAACAGAGCTTATTGTCATACTTGACTTATTGTATTGTTTTTCCAACTGTAGTTTCGCACCCCTGTCCAGGCTTCAAAAAAGGATAAAAAATAACAAGTGACATGAAAAAAATTGTAACTTAGATGTTGCAAAAAAACTGAATTACAACAATTTCAAGATCACTTGTTATTATGAATGTAAAAATAGACAAAATATCAGAGATATCCTCCTTTTTTGTTACAAAAGATCAACCCTGTTCCATTTTGACTCGCTTGTATAAAGTGCTCGATTTGGGTAAGCATTCGAAATCCGTT
>JAAGKN010000073.1_pt1 | contig 82532 bp, 67 predicted proteins | sample 6206371 | NCBI WGS metagenome assembly JAAGKN01 (sample SAMN11533720, study PRJNA540317) | gut metagenome | isolation source: fecal pellets from male and female animal of same cohort | host: Peromyscus leucopus | place: USA:CA | collected 2017 | reverse complement strand
GAGATTTTGGTGCGGTTGCCCTGTGTTAAAATTGACACAGACTTTTGATTTTTATGCGTTTACATCTCTTTATTTATGAATAAAAATCGTACTTTTGCAGTCAAGAGCTGTGGTTGCTTATGGATGCTTATTTTCGGATTTGCGATATAATTGCAACACGTGTACGCAAGTTGCTCATACAGAGATGCTGTTGATTTTGAGGAAGTAAAATAAAAAGAAGCGGTTTTAATCGCTCCTTTACTCCACATAAGATAGAAAAACGGCTATCGGGTCCTTCGGGATCTGATAGCCGTTTTTTATTTTAGCCCTATATATTCAATAAAAAAGCCATTGATATCCAATAACTATTAACAAGTTTATACTCGCATAAAGTACGTATATAGATAGGCACATTAAAGCTACGTTACATGAGCAATATGCTCAAGCAGACATTCGGGTCGATAATAATCGCATCATGTATATACCGGTAGAGATCGCTACTTTGGACAGGGTCAATCAAAGCTTAAAACGACCGGATAGTACGACCGTCAACGTCGTGCCCGTGCAAGGAGACAAGCTATCAGCTGTTTCTTGGTACATGAGTAAACACGTCCCTTACATCTACTATCTACAGGCCAAACGGGATTACCGGGTATTGAACACCAGCCGTTTTTCCAGTAAACCCTCTTTTACGGCGATCAACGAGGATCTAGGATATTCGAATAAACTTGTAGGTGGCTATATCACCTCCTTGGAAACCCAAATAGAAGAATCTACCGATAGAGCCGCGGAAATATTAAAAGGCTCCCCTAGCGAATCATTCCCACAGATAACAAAGAGCAAGAAGAATTATGTATTTGATTTCAATGAAGTCAAATATTGGAATATCGATAAAAGGCTTCTTCCGAAGGATGCTATACTTTTGAACTTTCCTTTTAAGGACCAATATCCAAGATTATTCTGGAGCTTGATAATCGTAGTCTGCACGATGTGCTACTTTGTCTTCGGTAGCTTCATCATCATGTATACCCAAGGAATCCAAGGCAAAACGACAAGCGCAAAAAGCCCTATTACATGAAAAGGAATCATTAGCGGAAGCCTTGGAGAAAGCCAATGAGTCCGACCGGATGAAATCCGTATTCTTGGCTAACATGAGTCATGAGATACGTACCCCTCTAAATGCGATCATCGGCTTTTCAAGCCTAATCGCCGAACTGGATCTGACAGCGGAAAAGAAGGAGCAATACGCTAACATCATCACGACCAATAACGAGTTATTACTAAAGCTAGTCAATGACATATTGGATTTGGCAAGGATTGAATCCTGAGGTATCGTCTTTCATAAGAGATCACCTTAGAATCCAAAGAAGGGGAAGGTAGCACATTCATCGTGACCCTCCCCTACACTCCCAGATTATCGGTATAAGATTATTTTTTCTTGAAACGCAAGAACGGCAATACAATAAATAAAGGTATGCAACAGATCATTACCCAGATAAAGAAATGTTGGTAACCGATCTGCTCCTGTATCCATCCCGATGCCATTCCCGGTAGCATCATACCTAACGCCATGAAACCGGTACTGATCGCATAATGCGAAGTCTTATATTCCCCCTCGGCGAAAAGCATCAGATACATCGTATAAGCCGTAAAGCCAAATCCGTAGCCGAATTGCTCGACAGCGACACAAGCGTTTACGACAACAATACTCTCCGGCATCGTATAAGCCATATACAAATAGACCAGATTCGGCAAGGAGATAGCCAATGCCATAGGCCATAACCAAGTCTTCAAGCCACCCCGGGATATAGCCAGACCTCCTAAAACCCCTCCGAGCAATAAGGAGATCACTCCCACCGTACCATAAGCGAACCCGACCTCACCGGTACTGAGCGCCAACCCGCCAACCTCCCGCCCATCCAGCAGGAAAGGAGAAGCCAACTTTACCAATTGGGATTCCCCCAAACGATACGTCAGCATAAAAAGCAAAGCCGGGATAATCCCTTTCTTGCTGAAAAAGCTCACGAAAGTATTGCCGAACTCCACCAAGATGGTATGAGGGGTGATATTCGTACGTTGCGCGTCACTCGCCGGACGGGGTAAGATATACTTATGCCACAAAGCCAAGGCGATAAAGGTACCGGCCAATACAAAAAACACCAGACTCCAAGCAAAAGAAATCCGCCCGGTACTCTCCTCCAAAAGCCCCGCCAACATGACCAGCAGACCTTGTCCCGTTAGCATCGCCACCCTGTAGAACGTATTTCGGATACCGATAAAGAACGCTTGTTGCTCCTCCGTCAAGCCCAGCATATAGAACCCATCCGCGGCGATATCGTGCGTAGCGGAACTAAACGCCATCAACCAAAAGAAAGCCAAGGTAAACCGCAGAAAGAAATCCCCGGGAAGGACGAACGCCACACCTGCCATTCCCCCGCCAATCAATAGCTGCATGCTATAAATCCACCAACGCTTCGTTTTAATCAAGTCTACGAACGGGCTCCAGATGGGCTTGATCACCCAAGGAAAATAAAGCCAACTGGTAAATAAGGCGATATCCGTATTTGAGACGCCCAGACGTTTATACATGATCACAGAAAGCGTCATGACTACCACATAGGGCAAGCCTTCGGCAAAATAAAGAGACGGGATCCAAGCCCAAGGATTACGTTTTTCCATAATAAGAAGGAATTAAACGATTAGAAGTCAATACTAAATCCATCCGCATCCTTCCACGCCGGGAACTTAGCCCGGAACTCATCCAGCTCGCTCTTCTTCAAGGTACATGTCCGGGTGATTTCCTCTCGTTTTCCGGCATCAGCCAATTTCTTTCCTTTTGCGTTATAAATCATGGAATCCCCTCTGAAAAGAAAACCTTTCCCATCTACCCCCACACGGTTCACGCCACAGACATAAGCCATGTTCTCGATGGCACGTGCATGCAGCAATGCCTTCCACGCCTTCTTCCGGGCCTCGGGCCAATTGGCTACATAAATCAAAAGATCATATTCGTTATTCACGTTGCGGCTCCAAACCGGGAAACGTAGGTCATAACAAACCTGCAAACAGATATTCCAGCCTTTATAAGGCACGATCAGACGTTTGTCGCCCGCCGAGAAATGCTTGTCCTCTTCCGCCATACGGAACAAATGACGTTTATCGTAATAATACTCATCTCCTTCCGGAGTGATGAAAAAAGCCCGGTTGTAGAACTTTCCGTTATCTTTCGCGATAAAACTTCCAGCCACGGCCAGTTTATATTTCTTAGCCCATTCTTTTATAGTCGGTACAGTCCGTCCATCCATCGTATCGGCTTGTTTTTCTACGTCCATGGAAAATCCCGTAGTAAACGTCTCCGGCAATACCGCTAAATCGGTTCTTCCACTAACACGACGCAACAGTTCGCCATAATAACCCAAGTTCTCTTCACGGTCTTCCCAAATGATATGGGATTGTATCATACTGATACGTAAGTCTTCAGTCATAGAATAAAGATATTAAGGTAATAAAAAGACATATTGTGACAAGGAAACAGTTTCATGGTGAAGAAACAGTAGTTTCTTCATAGCAAAACTTTTGTTTCTCCTAGGGAAAACTTTTGTTTTCCTATAGCAAAACTCTTATTTCTTCACCATGAAACCTATACCTGTACGAAATTCTCAGGATGGCAGGCGGTAACTCCCCGATACATCTCTCGTATCGTATGGATATCTTTATCCACATCACCTGTCGGATAAAAAACACCTTTCGTACCCACCTCTTTCTTTCCATAATCAAAATAAGCCACCACGATCGGCACGTTCGCTTTCAAAGCGATAAAATAGAATCCTTTTTTCCAGTCCTTGGCCCGCTTCCGGGTACCTTCCGGTGTGACGGCCAATTGAAACCGCTCACTGGTCTTGAAACGTTCCACCATCTGATCGGTCACCGACGTACGTTTACCACGATCCACCGGAACACCTCCCAGCCAGTTAAACAGCAAATTAAAAGGGAAAAAGAACCACTCTTTCTTAATAAGGAAACCGGCGTTACACCCGATCGAGGTATAAAAAAGTTTCCCTACGATAAAATCCCAGTTACTGGTATGCGGAGCCACACATACGATACATTTCGGCAAATCCACGCCATCCACCGGGCCCAGCTTCCACCCCGCCATACGGAGTATCGCCTTACTAATTGCCTTCTTCATGCCTATTTGTCCTTGCTCAACTCTCCTATCTCGTCGGCGATAGCGTTAACCTCGTTTTGCAAGTCCTCTCTTAATTTGCGATAATAATTCCGTACGAGAGCCTTGTTATCCTTGCCGTCGGGGTGTCCGGCACGAACGATATAACTATCTTGCATATCTAGGATACGAGCCATCAAAGCATCCGCTTTCTCTTGATTTACTCCGGGTATATACAATTTGCAAACCAGCGCTTCCGTGAACAATTCACCAGCCACGTAGCTGATCTCTTTCTTCAAAATTCTTCTTTTAGCCATAATTATTTCATATTTAATTATCCACAAATATAGAACATATGTTATTAAATACCGAGGAAAGGCCAAGAAAAAACATAAAATGAATTATCTTTGCAGCGGTGAAATCATTGATTATAAACAAATCAAATATGAACGAAATGATAAAGACGCCAGAGTTTCTCTTTGAAAGCAGCTGGGAAGTCTGTAATAAAGTGGGAGGTATTTATACCGTACTATCGACTAAAGCTCATACGCTTCAACAAATTTTTAACGACAAAGTAATATTCATCGGTCCGGATGTGTGGGCAAACACAACTGCTCCCGATTTTACGGAAGACGCATCTTTGTTTGAGGATTGGAGAAAGCACGCCGAGGCAGTGGATCACTTGAAAGTTAAGGTTGGTCGCTGGAACGTACCGGGTACTCCCCCTGTTATACTGGTAGATTTCAAATCCTACTTCAGTGAACGAGACGCCTTTTTCTATTCTATGTGGGAAAATTTCCGAGTTGACTCCATCCATGCCTACGGCGATTATGATGAGTCTTGTATCTTCGCGTATGCGGTCGGTAAGGTAATAGAGAGTTTCTATCACTTCTACAAACTGGGAAACAAGAAAGTCGCCGCCCTATTCAACGAATGGATGTTGGCGATGGGAGCGCTTTACATTCAAAAGCAAATCCCTGCCATAGCGACACTTTTCACGACGCATGCCACATCGATCGGACGCTCTATCGCCGGTAACAACAAAGCGTTATACGCTTATATGGACGGTTACAACGGCGATCAGATGGCTAAGGAGCTAAACATGGAGGCCAAGCATTCCGTAGAGAAGCAGGCCGCCCATTACGTGGATTGTTTCACGACCGTAAGCGATATCACGGCCCGTGAATGTAAACAGTTATTGGATAAGGCACCGGATATCGTTACCCCGAACGGCTTTGAGCCCAACTTCGTACCCGAGGGTAAGGAATACGCTAAAAAGCGGAAGGAGGCACGTCGTACATTAATTAATGTAGCGGAGAAATTATTGGGCTGCTCCATCGACCCGAACGCTTTGCTGGTTTCCACCAGTGGCCGCTATGAATACAGAAATAAAGGTATCGATGTCTTCATCGAGGCGATGAACCGTGTACGTACGTCCGGACGCCTGCAGCGTGAGGTCGTCGCCTTTATCATGGTACCGGCTTGGGTACGTGCTGCCCGTGCGGATTTAAAAGAGGCGATCGAGCAGGACATAAAGACGACCTCTCCGCTTCAAATCCCTTTCATTACGCACTGGTTGCATAATATGCCAGAAGATAAGGTCTTGAATTATATCAACCACGCCGGCTTCACGAACGCGTCATCCGAAAAACTAAAGATCATATTCGTTCCTTGTTATTTGGACGGTAAAGGAGGTATTTTCAATAAGACCTATTATGATATGCTGATAGGGATGGACGCTACCGTATATCCTTCCTACTACGAGCCGTGGGGATATACCCCGCTGGAAAGTATCGCTTTCGGTATACCGACGATCACGACCAATCTGGCCGGTTTCGGTATGTGGGCGAAGAAAACGGTATCCGGAGATAACCTTAGCGAAGGCGTAGAGGTTATTAATCGTACGGATTTCAATTATTTTGAGGTAGCGGACGCTATCATGAACTCCATCCTGGCTCTCAGCCAAAAGGATGCTACGGACATCGAGGAAATCAAACAGCGTTGTTTCGATCTCGCTCGAAAAGCTGAATGGAGCAAGTTTATCGACTATTATCTGACCGCATTCGATATCGCCATGAGGCATGCCGAGGAAAGAAATAGTTAAATATTGCTCATAATTAATAAGATAATGCTATCTTTGCACTCGTTTTAGACAAACACTTTAAACTTCACGATAATGAAAATTAAGGCGAATAACGCAAACAGTCCTATTTGGAAGGACGTCTACTCACATTCCAAGCTTCCACAACAGTTGGAACCACTTAATGAGATCGCTACGAATCTTTGGTGGGTATGGAATCATGAAGGCGCTAAACTATTTGGCAAGATCGACAAACAACTTTGGAAATCCACAGAAGGTAACCCTGTACAGCTATTGCAAAGCCTTTCACACAAACGTATGGAAGAGATCTTAGCAGATAAGGAGTTAATGGCTGAAATCCAAAAGGTATACGCTGATTTCAAAGCTTATATCAATGTAAAACCCGACAAGACACAACCGTCTGTAGCCTACTTCAGCATGGAGTACGGTTTGACCAATGTATTAAAGATTTACTCAGGTGGTCTGGGAGTATTAGCCGGTGACTACTTGAAAGAGGCCAGCGATAGCAATATCGATTTATGTGCCGTAGGTTTCTTGTATCGTTACGGATATTTCACACAGACTTTGTCCATGGACGGTCAGCAGATCGCCAATTACGAGCCGCAAAATTTCAACGCCCTGCCGTTGACTCAGGTATTGCAGTCGAACGGAGAGCCGATGGTATTGGAAGTTCCTTATCCGGGCAGAACCGTTTACGCTCATATCTGGAAAGTTAGCGTAGGTCGTGTACCTTTGTACTTAATGGATACGGATATTCCTCAGAACAGCGAATGGGATCGTTCCATCACGCACCAATTATATGGTGGCGACTGGGAGAACCGTATGAAACAAGAGTATTTGTTGGGTATCGGTGGTATCATGATGCTGAACAAGTTAGGTATCAAGAAACAAATTTATCACTGCAACGAGGGACACGCCGCTTTGATCAACGCTCAGCGTTTGGTAGACTATATCCAGAACGACGGCCTTTCATTCAACCAAGCGTTGGAGGTAGTTCGTGCTTCCGCCCTCTATACGGTACACACTCCGGTTCCGGCAGGTCACGATTACTTCGACGAGGGTTTGTTCGGACGTTACATGGGTGAGTTCCCCGGCAAGTTAGGTATTAGCTGGCAAGACTTCATCGATATGGGACGTGAGAACCCGGGCTCTAACGAGAAATTCTCCATGAGCGTATTCGCCTTGAACACTTGCCAAGAGGCTAACGGCGTAAGCTGGTTGCACGGTAAGGTTTCTCAGCGTATGTTCGCCCCGGTTTGGAAAGGTTACTTCCCGGATGAACTGCACGTTGGTTATGTAACGAACGGTGTACACATGCCGACTTGGGCCGCTACGGAGATGAAGAAATTCTATACGGATAAACTAGGTAAAAACTTATTCAAAGATCAATCTAACAGAAAACAATGGGAAGGAATCCAGAATGTATCCGACGAGGAAATCTGGAATCTCCGTATGACCTTGAAGAATAAATTGATTGATTACATCCGTGTTCAATACAAAGATAGCTGGTTGAAGAACCAAGGTGATCCTTCTAAGGTAGTTTCCATCCTTGAGAAGATCAATCCGAATGCCCTATTGATTGGTTTCGGTCGTCGTTTCGCTACTTATAAGCGTGCGCACTTGTTGTTCACGGACTTAGACCGTTTGGCTAAGATCGTTAACAATGAGAAGTTCCCGATTCAGTTCGTATTCACCGGTAAGGCTCACCCAGCTGATGGTGGTGGTCAAGGTTTGATCAAACACATCGTAGAGATCTCTCGCCGTCCGGAGTTCTTAGGAAAGATTATCTTCTTGGAGAACTACGATATGCGTTTGGCCCGTCGTTTGATTTCTGGTGTTGACGTATGGTTGAACACGCCGACTCGTCCGTTGGAGGCTTCCGGTACTTCCGGTGAGAAAGCCGAGATGAACGGTGTATTGAACTTCTCCGTTCTTGACGGTTGGTGGTATGAGGGTTACGTAGAAGGCGCAGGTTGGGCATTGACCGACAAACGTACGTACGAGAACCAACAATATCAAGATCAGTTGGATGCCGCTACGATCTATCATATGTTGGAGACAGAGATCATCCCGACTTACTACGCTAAGAACAGCAAGGGATACTCTCCTGACTGGATCCAATATATCAAGAACTCTATCGCCAAGATCGCTCCAGACTATACGATGAAGCGTATGTTGGACGATTACGAGGATCGTTTCTACCACAAGTTGGCTACCCGTTCCGCTCATATCGGTGCGGACAACTATAAGGTGGCTAAGGAAATCGCCGCATGGAAAGAGGAAGTGGCTCAGCATTGGGATAGCTTCCAGATTGAATCTTTCACGTGCGACCAAGAATTCACCTTGAACGGACCGGTAGTAGGAAAAGAATACAACTTCAATTTGGTGATCGACCGTCATGAGTTGCAAGGTATGTTAGGCGCCGAGATGGTTCTCACGAAAGAAGATCCGGAGAAACATGTCTTGAACTTGGTTAGTACAGCTCAGTTCGAGCTGATGAAGGAAGAGGGATCTAAGTTATACTTCAAGCTGACGACTACTCCTTCCGAGGCGGGTAACCAAAAGATGGGCTTCCGTGTATACCCTGTAAACAAGGAATTGCCTCACCGCATGGACTTCGCTTATGTACGTTGGATTCAGTTATAATCGGCAACAAGCAAAACAAATAATCAAGAAGGGGGTGCGTTATGCACCCTCTTTTTTTGTGCCATACCCAGCTATGCTTTACAGTGACAAAAACCCATGGTTATGAGCCGTAAAGCATAGGTTCATATAGTCCGGTTGAATACCCATGAATCAAAAAAAGGAAGCCGCACGACAGGCTGCTTCCTTTTTCAGGATGATACAAATATTTTCAAGCTTAGAAAGCGTAGTCCAAACTTAGTCCGAACACCTTATTGGTGCGGCTATACACATTCTGCCCAGGAAGTCCCGTGCCGCAATAGTTATCCATCTTCTTGGTATAATCGTGGTAAGTTGTCCACATATATCCCACGTTCAAAGCCATTTTTTCGCTCAACATCACTTTAGCACCAAAGCCCAGCGAATAAGAATCGCAAGAGAAACTAACATCACTTTGGAAATTATCAGACAAACCATAATCTGTAATTTGAGCGCCACCGCTAATGGTCAATCTCTTAACAACATCCCACTCTATACCAAACAGATACTCATTCGTACCTCTTTCCAGTTCCTTCTGCTTTCCACCAGCCATTCCCGCCTTCTTGTCATCGAAGAAGTGATACTCAACAGAAGCCTTCAACATGGGCAAAAACCGATAAGAAGCTGCCACCGAAAGCATGGAAGGAATATCGTTCGGCGTATTTACACCATGCTTATAAGGGCCAACCAAATCTTCCGCACTGTCGGGATAATCCAACTTCTTGGTATTGTTTTCGATGTTCAAGTTCGTCTTAAACTCATATTTAGCTCCGAAATTGAATTTACCATATTTGACATCGACACCCAAAACCGGTGTCAACCCCCAACCTGTCTGGTCGCAATCCAAAGCCAGGTTCATTAAATCCGCTCCACCAAAATTCTGTTTTAATTTTGCATCCAGATACCCGTCATAGTTTCCTGAGAAATAGTTCATCCGGCCACCGGCAAAGGCAGAAAGCCAATCCGTGATCTTGTATGACAGGCCAAGTTGTAGGGAATAAATATACTGTTTTCCGTCCATCGCACTGTTAATAGTATACATATCCGGCGTGACGATAGGACTTTGACCGCCAGTCTTGATATATTTCGCTACACTTTCCTTGAAGATACCGGCCATAGCAGCCGATTCGAACATTGGCAGGCCATCGTCAAACGAAGCCTTACCACCTCCACCCGTAATGGCAAAGAAACCGGAGATTGTCCAATCACCTTTTTTGTAAGCAGCAAAAACACTCGGAATCACGGGAGCGGCTGCCTTTCCTTTGTAATACTTTTTATAGGGAACGTCGCTCACTGTCGGCACCTTATTCACTGGGTCGAAACCATTGTATGTACTGAAAGAGGCATCAATATCCCGGGTCTGGAAAGCACTTTGGATACTCACACCAACGCGAAAACCGTCTGTCGGCAAAAAAGAAAGACCCGCCGGGTTTGACAAAGCGCCGTCTATATCAATTGCAGCACCTCGCGAAAGTGACCTTAAAAAGGCCGCATGCTGATTCGTATTCGTCAAATATCCTCCAGCGAAAGAAACCAAAGGCATCATCATCAATGCCGCACCTAATACTACTTTTTTCTTCATGTTTTACTTTTCTTGATTACAAAACGGTCGCAAAGATAAATACTTTTTTCAAACACTGCACACTTTTAATAAAAATGTGCCGCGCAAAACAGCAAATACTGTGCAAACACATAAGACTAATTAACAATAGAAGAACCGCAAAGATACTAATGTGACATCAGGCATTAATTATAACCAACAAGAATCATCCAACTCAGAAAAGAATATATACAGCAAGTTCCAAAGAAGATATACTTACTTTACCAAAAAAGATATACTACAAGCGCCAAGTAAGTATAACTTCTATTTTTCCGAAATAAATCGTATCTTTGTCTCTATAACTTAATTCTTTAAACCGTATCGATAAAATGAAAAGACTAGTATTACTCGCGGCTCTCTTACTGCCGCTATCCATGGCTTTCGCCCAACAGAACGTAGGATTCAAGGCCGATAAGGTAGAACCACTCGTGATCAACCCTGATAATAGCGTCACTTTCAACGTAGAAGCCCCTAAAGCGAAGTCCGTATCCGTAAAAGGAGACTGGGAAGCCAACGAGGGCAACGGCCAGATGACGAAAGGGAAAAACGGAATATGGAGCTATACGACTCCCCCACTGCCATCCGAAATGTACACCTATCGTTTAAATATAGATGGTATTTATAACATCGCCCCCAATAACCCATTCTCTTGCCGTGACGTAGGCACCTTGTTCAGCCTGTTCTATATCAACGGGGGAAATGGCGATTATTATCAAGTACGTGACGTACCTCATGGCAATGTTACAACCACTTGGTATCACTCGGACATCCTCGGGAGCGAACGAAGACTTAGCGTTTATACGCCTCCTTTTTACGATAAGAACATCCAGTCTTATCCCGTTCTGTACCTGTTACATGGCAGTGGCGGTGACGAGAACGCTTGGCTGGAGCTTGGCCGTACCGCCCGTATCATGGATAACTTGATTGCCGAAGGCAAGATACAGCCAATGCTTGTCGTTATGCCAAACGGTAATCCCAGCAAGCAGGCCGCTCCCGGCGAAACGCCCGATAACCTGAATTACAAGCCGGCCATGAGCAACAGCTTCCCCGGTTATAAGGATGGCTCGTACGAGAAGAGTTTCACCGAGATCATTCATTTCATCGATAACCGTTACCGTACGATCCCGGATAAGCGACACCGGGCCATAGCCGGACTTTCGATGGGTGGTTTCCATACATTATATATATCATTGAATTATCCGGACTATTTTAACTATATAGGACTTTTCTCCGCTGGGCTCAGCGCAAATGGTGTAGACCCCAATAGCCCGATGTACACGAACCTCGACGAGAAGTTAGGAAACCTCAAGAGATCCGGTTATCAATTGTTCTGGATCGGTATCGGAAAGACCGATTTCTTATACGACGCAAACCAGCAATTCCGCCAGCGAATGGATAGCCTAGGTATGAAATATCAGTACGTAGAATCCACCCGAGGACATATCTGGGCCAATTGGCGGGCTTATCTCCTCCAATTCGCTCCCATGCTTTTCAAATAAAAGACATGAGCAGATGAATCATAATATACCGCAATACGACTTCTATAAACACAAATACGGCGATGAGCTACTTATCGACGTCGTTCCCTTGAACACGATCAAGAAGTATCTCAAGGAACAACCCGTACATATATTGACGTATTACGATATAACATTGATTACTAGCGGGGAGGGAGAATTCCTTATCGATCATCAAGCGAACCGGGTAAAGCCTCAAGATATTATCTTTACCCGGCCCGGCGAAATACGCAAATGGGACGATAAAACGATACAAGACGGATTCGCTCTTATCTTTGAGGAAGAGTTCCTGCTCTCTTTTTTCAATGATCCGGCATTTCTCCGGAACCTCTCTTATTTCCATACGGAAAGACGGTCTTCCAAGCTCAGTCTCGACAAGAAAGCCTATGGCCGCATCTCCGAGTTGATCTCGGAGATCGATAAAGAGATCAAGGACTATCAGTCGAAAGACAAACACTTGCTCCGGGCCTTGTTGTACGAGACATTAATGTTGCTCAACAGGTTATATTCTAACTCGAACGCTTTACCCCCAGACACAAACGCCCGATCTAAAAGCATCTATGTAGACCGATTTATCGAGTTAGTAAACCATTCCTTCAAGCAAGATCATTCCATCCGGAGCTATGCCGATCAGCTTTGCATCACCCCGAACTACCTGAATGAGATCGTGAAAAACGCTACGGGTATCAACGCTAAACAATACATCCTAAACAAAATACTAATCGAGAGCAAACGACTATTGACTTATACAGACTTGCCTATATCAGCCATAACGGAAGCTCTAGGTTACGAGGATCCATCCTATTTCATCCGTCTATTTCGTTCCCAAACAAACATGACCCCGCTAAACTATCGCAGGAATACAAAACCGTAAAAAGTACTATTTCCTCCTTTATACGTATTATACGAACTCCATTCGATATGTCTAATTTTGCCTCTATCAATAAATAAAGCATCATGAGACAATACAAATCATGGATAGCGGCTCTCATATTAGGAAGCACGTTATCCGCTAACGCACAACAAAAGAATATGGAGAACAAAACATTAAACGAGAACATCCCGGAGATGATCATCTCCCTTGAAAAAGAGGCCCTAGCCTCGACCGACCCGATGGCATTCGTAGAGCTTTCAGACACCGACGTGATTTACTTCGATCCTTCCCTAGAGACGAAAATAGAGGGATTGGAACAACTGCGCACTTATTATAAAGGTATGCAACTTCCTCCGGCGGATCATTTCGAGATGATCCGCCCGATCGTACAAGTCACGCAAAACATAGCGGTCCTCACGTTCAACCTTGATAGCTACTTATCCGACAAGGTAATAAAATGGAACTGCACCGAGGTTTACAGACGCAACCCCGACAACCAGTGGAAGATCATACAAACCCACTGGTCTTACGTGAAACCGATAGATTAAGGTTAAAGCATTTGCCGCTTTCTGAACCAAAACGGTTCGCAAAATGTATTATATAGACTATTCACTAAACACAAATTATATGATACGGAATTTACTGAAAGCGGCAAATGCGCTTACATTTAGCACGATGTTCCTGTTACTCCTCGCCGGATGCAACAAGAACACGATTATTTTTGAGGATGGAACAACCCCGAACAGCTCTTCGGGAAACGAGGACCCGGGAAACAGTACGTTGGTGACCTTCAACGCCTCCGTGGAGGGCCGGAACCTATTACGTTCCATGTCTCCCATGAATAAAGGGATACAAAGCAGGGTTTATGTCTTCGACAGCAGCGCAGGAACCAAGGGAAGCCCCGAGGCGTCAGGCCTTTACATAACCTCATCTCCCGGGGTGTTAACAGGAAGTGACGGATATAAAATGTTTCTCTCCAATGGCACTTATAATTTCTACGCCGTATCCGACAATTTCTCCACGATCCCCCCGACATTCACAAGTGGCGTATCCGAACCCCTCTTCAACGGTATCGATTATCTTTGGTGGAGCGCCATACAACAGGATGTTAATAGCTCCCAAATCAATATACCGATTGTTTATGGGCATGTGGCTACCCAAGTCGTAGTAGAATTAACCGGCGGTGAAGGCATCACGATCAACCAACTGGTCTCCGCCATGATCACTCCTCCCGTGGTTGGGGCTACCATGGATCTGGGTACAGGTGTCATCACTCCTGCTACCGCTTTCGGGAAAGCGGATAAGATGGGGATAAACGGATTAACCGCCCAATATATCATGTTGCCGATAAGACATACGGCTCCCATGACTCTCACGTTGGAAATATCCGCCGACAATGAAAACAGCACCCGTACCTACACCACCCAAGTGCCCCTTCCGGATGGCGAGTTGAAAGCGGGAAACTCTTATTTATTTAAAGCGGTAATCAACGGTAATTCGGTCACTTTGGCCAGTGTCAACGTAAAAGACTGGACAGATGTGGACGAGACAGGAAAGCCCCTTTATCCGACCCAGAATTAAAGTCCGGTTCCTATTTTCCGTATCAATGAATATTGGTACGGAAAATATGCCTATATTTACCCTGTCACCTCTAAAAACAATACGAATATGATTGAGATTCCCGAATCCGCCACCATTGGCAAACAGGCTAGCGAAACGCTAAAGGGTAAAAGAATAGCGCATGTTATCGAGTCGAACAGTCCTCACCGTTTCACGTTCTATAATGGCGATCCGGCGGAATACTCCAATAGGCTGGTAGGACGAACGGTCCTAGGCGCCCAAGGCTATGGCGCATTCGTGGACATCCTTATGGACGCGGATACCCACCTCTTAATCGGAGACGGAACCAATATGCGTTATTATACCTCTGCGGAAAAGGCCCCGAAGAAATATCAGCTTATGATCGTATTCGAGGACGATTCGTTCCTAGCTTTCACGGTTTCGATGTATGGTTCCATCTACGCTTTCAAAGGCGAGTTTGACAATCCCTATTATAAAGGTAGCATCCATAAGCTATGTCCGTTGGACGAGAGATTCGATAAAGCCTATTTTATCAGTCTCATCCGGAATCTCAAGAAAGATATATCCGCAAAGGCGTTACTCGCCACCGAGCAACGTATTCCGGGTCTGGGGAACGGAGTCTGCCAAGATATCTTGTTCAATGCCCGGATCTCCCCCAAACGAAAAATATCGACTTTATCAGAAGAGGATACAGACCGCCTCTTCAACACCGTGAAATCCACGCTGGAAGAGATGACTCGCGGAGGAGGCCGAGATACGGAGAAGGATCTATACGGTGCCTTAGGCAATTACCGCACGATCCTATCGAAGAACACCTACCATGCCCCTTGCCCCGTCTGTGGCGAACAGATACAGAAAGAGGCTTACCTCGGAGGCAGCATTTACTATTGCCCGCATTGCCAGCGAGAAAGATAAGTAATACGCTCAAATTGACAATATGACAATATGTAATCTGAAGCCCCGGAGAATCGTTTTTTCCGGTCTAAGGTACATACTGTTACCAAATACGAGAAAAAATATCAGCAATCAATTGTATTATAACACTTTGCTTAAATATACCCTTTCATTCTAGCGAGATTAATTCATCCTATCTCATATTTATGCAGGAGAAAGGCGCTTTTCATACGGATGCGTCGCCCATTTCTATAGGTTGCGTACCCAATTCCTACCGTATGTATCGCCAAACACATACGGTAGCGTTGTCTAACACTGGCTTTCGCGTTACCTAATCCCATTACTTTCGTCTCCCAACAGAGATATTCATGCAAAAAAACAGGGTAAAATGAATAATTTGACCATAAAGCACTCCCTATTTCTTCTATTCGCAAAAAGGCCCTGTCATCATAATCCTGGATTTTCAAACAAAACGTCAAGGTTATCGCATTTTCGCTTACAACATCATTGAAGCCAACCGCAAAACAGATTGCCGCCCCCTGCTTTTGCGAATGTTTTACAAACATAGAGTTTTGCAGGTGAGCCGTCATTCTTGATAAGTGAGGAAAAAGAAAAAGCCCTGTAATCTTTAAATTACAGAGCTTTACTTTATTCTGCTTTCTTCGAAAGCGGTGCGGACGGGACTCGAACCCGCGACCCCATGCGTGACAGGCATGTATTCTAACCAGCTGAACTACCGCACCATTTTATAATCAATAATAATTTTGAAAAAGAGGCGGTGCGGACGGGACTCGAACCCGCGACCCCATGCGTGACAGGCATGTATTCTAACCAGGCTGAACTACCGCACCTCTTTTCTTTTATCGCTATCTCTCTCGATTGCGGTGCAAAGGTAAGTATTATTTTTAAACCTGCAATAGCTGACGCAAAAAAATATCATATTTGATAGTAAAAATATCTGGAGAGACCTCAGAAGCTACATAATTATGCCGCCCCTATCCCCTTCCCGATCACACCAGTTTATCACAAATACATTTCATTTTGGAACTTTTCAGTCGCCATTCATAATTATGTAATGATAATTTGTTACTTTTGCGACTCAATATAAATGCTTAACAACAATGGACGTTGCCATTATTAAATATAATGCCGGAAACATCTACTCGGTAGATTACGCTTTGAAGCGGTTGGGCGTTACCCCGATCATCACGGCTGATCCGGAATTATTAAATAAAGCGGATAAGGTTATCTTTCCCGGAGTAGGTGAAGCTTTCACGACCATGGAGTATTTAAGGGAGCATAAATTGGATCAGGTGATCTTGAACCTAAAGCAACCGGTACTCGGGATATGCCTCGGCATGCAATTGATGTGCATGCGTTCGGAGGAGGGAAACGCTGATTGCTTAGGGATCTTCCCTACGGAAGTGAAACGTTTCATTCCGCGAAAGCATGAGGACAAGGTTCCTCACATGGGTTGGAATACCTTGACAAACGTTAAAAGCGGCCTATTCAATGAGCGATTGGAGAACAAATTTGTTTACTTCGTACATAGTTATTATGTACTTGTAAATGAATATACGGCGGCTACGACCGATTACATCCTTCCGTTCAGCGCCGCTTTACATAAGGACAACTTCTACGCGACACAGTTCCATCCGGAAAAAAGCGGGTCGGTAGGAGAGGTTATATTGAAAAACTTTTTAAAGATATGATTGAGCTTATTCCCGCTATAGATATAATAGATGGCAAATGCGTCCGGTTGACGCAAGGAGATTACGCGACCAAGAAGGTTTACAACGAAGATCCTCTGGAGGCGGCCAAGATGTTCGAGGGTAACGGCATCCGGCGTTTGCATGTGGTAGATTTGGATGGAGCCCGTGAAGGACGCATCATCAACTACCGTATCCTTGAGCGGATAGCGACCCGGACTTCCTTGATCATTGATTTCGGAGGGGGCTTGAAACAAGAGGATGATCTGGAGATCGCCTTCGAAAGCGGCGCCCAGATGGTAACCGGGGGCAGTATCGCCGTGAAGAACCCGGAAATGTTCACCTCTTGGATCAGCAAGTTCGGTAGCGAGAAAATCATATTAGGGGCCGATGCCAAGGAAAAGAAGATCGCCATCAGCGGTTGGGAGGAAACGACCAGCCAAGAGTTGATTCCTTTTATCAAAGGATATTACGACAAGGGGATTACCAAGGTGATCTGCACGGATATCGCACGGGATGGTATGCTGCAAGGCCCGGCTATCGATTTATATAAAGAGATACGGGACGAGATCCCCTTCCTTTATATCATAGCGAGCGGTGGCGTAAGCTCGATCGAGGATATTGAGAAATTATCTGAGGCTGGGATTCCCGCTGTCATTTTCGGCAAGGCCATTTATGAAGGGAAGATCCAGCTGAAAGATTTACTTCGTTTTACTTGAAATAATAAAATAGATATATGCTAGCCAAGAGAATTGTTCCCTGTCTGGATATAAAGGATGGAAAGACCGTAAAAGGCATCAACTTCGTGAACTTTCGCGACGCTGGAGACCCCGTGGAGTTGGGCGCCCAGTACAGCCGTGAAGGGGCCGACGAATTAGTGTACTTGGATATTACCGCCTCACACGAGGGGCGAAAGACTTTCACCGAACTGGTAAAGCAAGTGGCGGCCCATATCAGCATCCCTTTTACCGTGGGTGGAGGTATCAATGAGTTGAAGGACGTGGATCGTTTGCTTAGCGCTGGCGCCGATAAGGTCTCGATCAACTCGGCGGCTTTACGGAACCCGGCATTAATCGAGGAGATCGCCAAGAACTTTGGTAGTCAGGTATGCGTAGTCGCTATCGACGCTAATTTTGAGAACAATGACTGGCTATGCTATCTAAACGGAGGGCGTGTCCCAACAGATAAGTATTTGTTTCAATGGGCCTCGGAAGCGGAAAGCCGTGGCGCCGGCGAGATCCTTTTCACCAGTATGACGCACGATGGCGTAAAAGACGGATATGCGAACGACGCTCTGGCTACCTTGGCCGATACGTTGCATATCCCGGTTATCGCCTCTGGTGGAGCGGGAAAGATGGAACATTTCCGGGATACGTTTTCCAACGGGAAAGCGGACGCGGCTTTAGCGGCCAGCGTTTTCCATTTCGGCGAGATACGGATAGGCGACTTGAAGCAATACCTCAAGGACGAGGGGATCAATGTAAGGATATAAACATTATATATAAAGATGAAATTAGATTTCGAGAAAATGGGCGGATTAATACCCGCTATCGTACAAGACAACAACACTAGTAAGGTATTAATGTTGGGCTTCATGAATCAAGAAGCTTATGATGAGACAGTAAGTACGGGTAAGGTTACATTCTTTAGCCGCACGAAAAACCGTTTGTGGATGAAGGGAGAGAGTAGCGGAAATACGTTGCAGGTGGTTAGCATCACGGCGGATTGCGACAACGATACATTATTGATCAAGGCGATTCCAGCCGGACCGGTTTGTCATACGGGAGCGGATACTTGTTTCGGCGAGAAGAACGTAGAGGATATCATGTTCTTGAAATACTTGCAGAACTTCATCGAGCGTCGCCGTCAAGAAATGCCGGAAGGTTCCTATACGACTACCTTATTCCAGAAAGGAGTGAATCGCATGGCCCAGAAAGTCGGCGAAGAAGCGGTAGAGACCGTTATCGAGGCGACCAACGGAACCGAAGACGGCTTCATCTATGAGGCATCCGACTTGGTTTACCACTTAATCGTATTATTGACAAGCAAGGGACTTCGTCTGGAAGACCTCGCCCGTGAATTAAAGAAAAGACATAAAGGTTGATAAATTCTATGGAAGAAGATATTCTACTCAAATTAGAAAACGTGGAGATATGCCGTGAGGAAAACAGGGTATTACACGACGCATGCCTCACGCTTCGTAACGGGGAGTTCGTATATGTGATCGGAAAGGTAGGCTCCGGTAAAAGCAGCCTGCTCAAGTCCTTTTATTGCGAGATACCGATCTTGCGAGGCGAGGCACGTATCATGGATTACAACCTCACCAAGATGAAGCGGAAGGATATCCCTTATTTGCGTAGGAAACTAGGTATCGTCTTCCAAGATTTTCAATTGTTGACCGACCGTTCCGTCTCCAAGAATCTGGAATTCGTGTTGAAAGCCACCGGATGGAAAAAGAAAAGCGAGATCAAGGAACGGATAGACAACGTGCTCCGTCAGGTAGGCATGCAAGACAAAGGCTATAAAATGCCGCATGAGCTATCCGGCGGGGAACAACAACGTATCGTTATTGCCCGTGCCCTTCTGAACAACCCCAAGTTGATACTGGCGGACGAGCCGACCGGCAACTTGGACCCGGAGACGAGCGGACAAATCGTACAACTCTTACACGACATCTGCCAGCAGGGAACGGCGGTGATTATGACCACTCATAACTATACGATCGTGCATAATTATCCTGCCCGCATAGTAAAATGCGAGAATGCCTGTCTAAGTGATGTCAGAGAATAATTTTTTTGTAACTTTGCGGTCGCATTCGATTGAAAAAGAAAACAATTTAATATAGAACAAAAGAAGATGAAAGTTTTAAAGTTTGGCGGTACTTCTGTGGGATCTGCACAGAGAATGAAGGATGTAGCGAAACTGATCACGGGAGACCGTAAGATCGTTGTATTGTCAGCCATGTCGGGTACAACCAACTCGTTAGTCGAGATTTCCGACTACCTGTACAAAAAGAACCCAGACGGAGCGAATGAGATCATCAACAAGCTTGCCATGAAATACATGGGCCATGTTGAGGAACTATACAGCACCGAGGAATATAAACAGAAGGCCAAAGAACTGATAAAATCTCATTTCGAATATATCCGTACGTTCACGAAGGATCTGTTTACCTTGTTCGAGGAAAAGGTTGTCTTGGCACAAGGAGAGTTGATCTCTACGGGTATGATGAATCTTTATTTGAACGAATGCGGCGTGAAATCCGTATTGATCCCGGCTTTGGATTATATGCGTACGGATAAGAATGCGGAACCGGACCCTGTCTATATCAAAGAGAAATTGGTAAAATTACTCGCTGATAATAAGGATGCTGATCTATACATCACACAAGGTTATATCTGCCGCAACGCTTACGGCGAGATCGATAACCTGCAACGGGGTGGTAGCGACTATAGCGCATCCTTAATCGGCGCGGCTATCGGTGCGGAAGAGATCCAGATCTGGACAGACATCGACGGTATGCACAATAACGACCCTCGTATCGTACAGGGAACGTCTCCAGTCCGTCAATTGCATTTCGAGGAAGCTGCCGAGTTAGCTTATTTCGGAGCCAAGATCCTTCACCCGACTTGTATATTGCCGGCTAAATTGAACAACATCCCGGTCCGTTTGCTAAATACGATGCAACCGGACGCTCCGGGTACATTGATCTCTAACGCGATCGAGAAAGGTAAGATCAAGGCGGTTGCCGCCAAAGACAATATTACCTCTATCAAGATCAAGAGCGGACGTATGTTGCTAGCTACAGGTTTCTTGCGTAAGGTATTCGAGACTTTCGAGAACTACCAGACTCCGATCGATATGGTTACGACTTCCGAAGTGGGTGTCTCCGTTACGATCGATAACCGCAAGCATCTGGAAGAGATCGTTGACGATTTGAAGAAGTACGGAACCGTGACCGTAGACGAGGATATGGTTATCGTTTGCGTGGTTGGCGACCTAGAATGGGATAACATCGGCTTCGAGGCTCGTATCGTACAGGCCATGAAGGATGTCCCGGTCCGTATGATCTCCTACGGAGGAAGCAACTACAACGTCTCCTTGCTGATTAAGGCCTCGGACAAGCAGAGAGCGCTGCAAGCTCTAAGCGATCATTTATTTAACAACAAATAAAAACAAACGAGGGCGGCCTTTTACAGACTGCCCTTATTTATCTTTATATAATTTCGTATAATATGCTCAAAGGAACATTTCCTGTAGAAAAGTTCAAACAGCTTTCTACACCTTTTTATTATTATGATGTCAAGCTATTGCAAGATACATTAGACGTAGTAAAAACCGAATCCGGGAAATATGGTTACCACGTGCATTATGCCGTGAAAGCGAATGCCAATCCCCGTATCCTTTCCATCATAGCGGCAAACGGCCTTGGCGCAGACTGCGTAAGTGGCGGCGAGGTACAGGCAGCTTTAGATGCCGGTTTTCCTGCCGATAAGATTGTCTTTGCCGGTGTCGGCAAAGCGGATTGGGAGATCAACCTAGGGCTGGACAATGATATTTTCTGCTTTAACGTGGAATCTGCCGTTGAACTGGAAATCATCAATGAGCTGGCGGTCGCTAAAAATAAAGTAGCCTCTATCGCCCTTCGTATCAACCCGGAAGTGGATGCCCATACGCATGCCAAGATCACGACAGGTATGAAGGAGAATAAATTCGGTATCAACCTGAGCCAATTAGGAGGCGTACTGGATAAATTAAAGGAGATGAAGAACGTGAAGTTGATCGGTATCCATAGCCATATCGGTTCACAGATCACGGATATGTCTAGCTTCCGCAATTTGGTAATTCGTTTCAATGAGATACAGGAAGAACTGGAAGCTCACGGGGTTACGGTGGAGAACCTGAACTTCGGAGGTGGATTAGGTATCGATTACTATCACCCGAATCATTTATCGATCCCGGCTTTCGATAACTATTTCGCGGCCATTCATAAACTGCTTCAAGTACGTCCGGGTCAACAGGTACATTTTGAGCCGGGACGTTCGATCGTCGCTCAATGCGGAACATTAATCTCTAAGGTATTATATGTCAAGGAAGGAGAGACGAAGAAATTCGCTATCCTTGACGCAGGTTTCACGGAATTGATCCGCCCGGCGATGTACGACGCTTATCACCGTATCGAGAACATCAGCAGCGATGAGGCAGTAGAGACTTACGATGTAGTGGGCCCGATCTGTGAGTCATCGGATGTATTCGGTAAGGATGTAGAGTTGAATAAGGCTCATCGTGGCGACTTGATCGCCCTTCGTTCCGCCGGCGCTTATGGCGAGGTCATGGCCTCCCAATACAACTGCCGTCATTTACCGAAAGCCTATTATTCCGATACGATAAAATAATGAGCCAATTGATCAATGTGCCAATGTAAATACCTTGAGTAGCTTATTGGCACATTGGCTCATTAATGATATTGGCACATTGGCATATTAATCACATTGGCACATTATTATGTTTCTACTCAATAATACAGAGCTTTTCCTATTGGGAATCTCCTTAATAGGGTTCGTTATCTTATCTCTTTATTATCTGATCGCTTATGCCCACCCTTTACGTGCGTCAAAACGAACGGATGATACCTTAGAGGAAGGTAATAAACTCCCCGTATCCATCATCATATACGCTAAAAATGATTCTGAGAACCTCAAGAAACACCTTCCTGCGTTACTTACACAAGATTACCCTGAATATCAGGTAGTCGTTATCAACGATGGCTCGAGCGACGATACCGACGATACGCTAAAGTTCTTTCAAAATGAATATAAACATTTGTATCATACTTACGTCCCCTCGGACGCTCGTTACCTAAGCCGCCGTAAACTGGCGTTTACCTTAGGTGCGAAAGCGGCCAAATACGATATTCTTCTATTCACGGAGGCGAATTGCCAACCGCTCAACGATCAATGGTTATCCGCCATGGTTGGTGGATACACACCCGAGACCAGTATTATCTTGGGCTACTGCAAATACAGCAACTACAAGGGATTCTTTCATAAGTTGATCGCCTATGATAACTTATTGACGGGTTTACGTTATCTATCTTCCGCCCTCTCCCATCACCCATATACCGGAAACGGACGAAATTTATCTTATCGGAAAGAGTTATTCTTCAAGCATAAAGGTTACTACCAATCCTTGAACTTGCATGCGGGAGACGATGACTTATTCATCAACGAAGCCTCGACCAAGGAGAATACGAAAGTAATCTATACCCCGGACAGCCTAACGGAAATGGATCAAATCGAACGTTTTGGAATCTGGAAAGAGATGAAGGTTTCCCGTGCCGCCACTCAACGGTATTACAAAGGAAGCGCCTTGACATTCTATCATCTCGAATCCACTTGTTTCTACCTTTTCCAAGCATCGGTTATCGCTACGGTAGTGATCGGATTACAGGGCAACTGGCTAATCTCCTTGATCGCCGTATTATTATATTTGACACGTTTTATAATCAAGGCAATCGTTTTCGGCAAATCGGCCCGAATGCTCCAACAAAGCCCTACTATCGGTTGGTTATTCCTATTGGAATTTATTCAACCTATGTTTAATGGCTACATACGTATTTACCGACTTTTCAGAAGCAGAAAAGATTATACGTTTCGATTAAAAAACTAGGTTTCGTACCGGTACATATGCGCCCAACCATCTGCCTTCAACTTTCTTTCTCTTTCCGTTGTTTCTTCTAAAAGAATGGATTACCTTTGACTCATTCCCGTAAGTATGAACTAAAAGAACAGGAGCGATTATGGAAAATGTAAAAGAAGTCCCTTATGGTATTGCCAATTTCGTGGAAGTGGTAGAGCAGAACATGTATTATGTGGATAAGACCATGTACTTGCCCTTGCTGGAAAAACAACCTAGAAATCTTTTCTTTATCCGTCCTCGCCGCTTCGGAAAGAGCATTTTCTTAAGCATGCTACGGGCTTACTATGACATTACGCAAAAAGAAAAGTTCGATAAACGCTTCGGCAATTTGTGGATAGGCAACCATCCCACACCATTGCAAGGAAAGTTTCAGGTAGTTTATCTCGACTTCTCGCGTGCCAGTGGTGGTAACGGTTCACTAGCCCAAAACTTTGATGATTATTGCAGTATGGCAATGGACGTATTCGGAAGAATGTATGAGCCCTATTACTATCCTGGTTATGCTGAAGAGATGAAAAGCAAAACCAGTTTTGTTAGTAAACTGAACTTCCTAAATTTTCATTCGGCTGAATATGGCGCCAAGCTCTATCTCATCATCGATGAATATGATAACTTCACCAACGTTGTCCTCAACGAGCAAGGCAACGAGGTATATCATGCCTTGACCCATGCCAGCGGCTTCTACCGAGAGATCTTCAAGAAGTTCAAGGGGATGTTCGAACGTATCTTCATGACCGGAGTCAGTCCCGTAACGTTGGACGACTTAACGAGCGGATTCAATATCGGCTGGAATATCAGTACCGACCACAGATTCAACATGATGTTGGGATTCAGCGAGACGGACGTGCGCATCATGTTCCAATATTATAAAGAAACCGGGCAACTCCCGGCAGACGCAGACATAGATGCGATGATCCAAGAGATGAAACCGTGGTACGACAATTATTGTTTCGCGGAAGAGAGCTTAGACCATGATCCAAAGATATTCAACTGCGACATGGTGCTTTACTATCTACGCAATTACATGACGCTGGGCAAATCACCCAAAGAGATGATCGACCCCAATACCCGCACGGACTATAATAAGATGAAAAGACTCATCCAACTGGACAAGCTGGACGGGAATCGCAAGGGTGTATTGCGTAAGATCACGGAGGAAGGGCAGATTGTCACGAACTTGATAACCACCTTCCCCGCGACCCAGATCGCTAACCCGGAAATCTTCCCCAGCCTGCTTTTTTATTACGGTATGCTGACCATCACAGCCAAACGAGGGAATTATCTGGTGCTAAGCATCCCTAACAATAACGTGCGCAAGCAGTACTACGAATTTTTGCTAGAGGAATATCAAGATAAGCGTCATATCAACTTGAACGACCTAGGCTTGATGTTCTATGATATGGCTTACGATGGCCATTGGCGCGAAAGCCTCGAATTTATAGCCAATGCTTATAAGGAGAACTCGTCCGTACGCAGCGCTATCGAGGGCGAGCGAAACATACAAGGCTTCTTCACCGCCTACCTAAGCGTGAACGCCTATTACCTAACCGCACCGGAAGTAGAGTTGAACCACGGTTATTGTGATCTGTTCCTTATGCCAGACCTGCTCCGGTATGAGGTAAAGCATAGCTATATCCTTGAATTGAAATATCTTTCTTCCAAGGACACGGAAGAGAAAGCTGAGACTCAATGGAAAGAGGCCGTGGAACAGATAAAGAAATATGCCGCAGCCCCCAAAGTACGGCAGTTGATACACGACACGAAGTTGCACTGCATCGTGATGCAAATCCGCGGATCCGAGCTGAAACGAATGGAGGAAGTTCAATAGGGTTCTTCCTCTTCCGCCACTTTGGGGAGTTCTTCTTCCGCTAAAAGAGAGTAGGCCGGGGTAAACTTTGCTTGGTAAGTAGATTCCAAATACGTCTTTTCCAATAAACGGACGACATTTTCTAAAGTAGCTTGCCGTTCTTTGGGTTTAAGCTGGCATTCCCAGATCACCATCGTATTCCAGCCCATCGCTCGTAATTCCTCACGTACACGGGCATCCCGGGCTTTATTCCGGTTTAGTTTCTCGGTCCACCACTCTACCCGGGTACGGGGAGGACGAAATTCCGGACAACCCTCGTGCCCATGCCAGAAACAGCCGTTCACGAAGATAGCGGTCTTATATTTACGCAATACGATATCAGGAGTACCGGGAAGGCGCTTTACATTCACACGAAAGCGAAAGCCACAATGGAACAGGTATTTACGGACTATAATCTCGGGCTTTGTATTCTTGCCCTTAATCATAGACATGATATAGCTACGCTTTTCTTTAGAGATAAGATCTGTCATATCAATCCGGCAAAACTAGAACGTATGCCAAAGATACGGCTTTTATTCAAAACGGATACTCTTGGCCGGATCAATCTTCGTAATCAAATAGGAAGGTCCTAACATCATCAACATGGAGGCGGCCAATGTCCCTATATTCAAAAGGAGCAATGAAAATAGACTCAGATCGATAGGCACGGCATCCAAATAATAAATAGAAGGGTCTAATTGGATAATATGGAAATGAGATTGAAGCAAACAAAGAGAGATACCGATGATATTCCCCCACAACATTCCTTTGCCGATCAAGAAGAAAGAGACATACAAGAAGATCTTGCGAATACTATTATTATTTTGTCCCAAGGCTTTTAGGATTCCGATCATATTGGTACGTTCCAAGATTATGATCAATAATCCGGAGATCATGGTAAACCCTGCGACGGAAAGCATCAGAGCCAAGATAACCACCACATTGATGTCTAGCACATCCAGCCAATTAAAGATCATCGGGTTCAACTCCTTAATCGAGCGGGCGTAGAACGTATTGCCATTCCGGTCTTGCCGTTCCGTCAGATCGAAATAAATATCCTCGGCTACTTGGTCCAAACGATCATAGTCGTCCACCTGCAACTCCAGTCCGCTTACTTGATCTTTATCCCAACCGTTCAAGCGACGTATCTGCTTAATATCAGCGATTACGAACATCTTGTCATAATCAAGGAAACCCGTCTCATAAATCCCCGTGATCGTGAACTTACGGGCACGCACATCGTCTTGCACAAAATAAGTCAGGAAAGAATCCCCGACCTTTAGTCCTAGCAGATCTGACAAATACTTGGAAATAATAACATCTGTAGAGTTCTTATCCGGTTGGATCGTAAAGATCTCGCCTTCTTTTAAATTATCCTTGAAGAAAGTCCAATCATAATCCGTGTCCACCCCTTTCAAGACAATTCCTTGGAAATCTTGGTCAGTCTTCAAGATGCCTAGCTTCGTCGCAAATTTCTCGACATGGCGAATACCGGGGAATGCATCGAGCGCATTCAATAAAGTATCGCTAACCGCTATCGGCTGCGACTCATAGGAAGAATTACTATCGAAATTCGTGATTTGGATATGCGAACCGAAACCGATCACCTTGTTCCGGACCTCTTTCTTAAAGCCTATCACGATCGCCACCGAAAGAATCATCACCGCCAATCCCAAGGCGATCCCGATCATGGCAATACGAACAGCGGGAGGAGTAACCTCACGATCCCCCTCCTTGCTGAAATGTATCTTTTTGGCGATAAATAGCTCTAAATTCATTTATAACGTTCTTCCCGGATAAGCTTCCAACGCCTTTGATAACACCGTCAAAGCTTTCGCCAGATCTTCCTTTTTCAAGACATAGGCCATACGAACCTCATTCTTACCAAGTCCCGGTGTCGTGTAAAAACCCGACGCCGGCGCCATCATGACCGTCTGCCCTTCATATTCAAACTCTTCCAGACACCAAGCGCAGAACTTATCGGCATCATCCACCGGAAGTTTAGCCACCGTATAGAAAGCGCCCATCGGTATGGGAGAATAAACTCCGGGAATACGGTTCAAGCCATCGATCAAGCATTTACGCCGTTCCACATACTCATCATAAGTCTCACGGGCATACTCCTCGGAAGCATCCAAAGAAGCCTCGGCCGCGATCTGTCCGATCAAAGGAGGGCTTAAACGAGCTTGGCAGAATTTCATGACGGCACTACGCACTTCGGTATTTTTCGTAATCAACGCACCGATACGGATACCACATTCCGAATAGCGTTTGGAAACAGAATCGATCAATACCACGTTCTGCTCGATACCTTCCAGATGACAAGCCGAGATATACGGAGAACCGGTATAGATAAACTCCCGGTATACCTCATCCGAGAAAAGATAAAGATCATATTTCTTTACGATATCCCGGATTTGATTCATCTCACGACGCGTATACAAATAACCCGTAGGATTGTTCGGGTTACAGATCAGGATCGCTTTGGTACGCTCATTGATCAACTCCTCGAATTTCTCTACTTTCGGAAGAGAAAATCCTTCCTCTATCGTAGTCGTCACTGTCCGGATCACGGCTCCTGCCGAGATAGCGAATGCCATATAATTAGCATAAGCAGGTTCCGGTACGATAATCTCATCACCCGGATTCAAGCAACTCAAGAAGGCAAACAAAACAGCCTCCGAACCACCGGTAGTGATGATAATATCGTCAACCGTAAGATTAATATCATACTTTTTATAATATCCAACCAACTTCTCGCGATAACTGCGATATCCCTGACTAGGGCTATATTCCAACACCGTACGATCGACATTACGGATCGCGTCGAGTGCCGCTCGCGGAGTGGGAAGGTCGGGCTGACCGATATTCAGGTGATACACATGAACTCCTCTCTGTTTGGCAGCATCGGCCAATGGAGCCAGCTTCCGGATCGGGGAAGCGGGCATTTCGACTCCTCTTTGTGAGATGTTGGGCATTATTATTCTATATTTATTCGTTTTTGAGTGGCAAAGATAGTGATTTTAGTTGACAATTAACACCAAATTCAAGTCGTTTATGACTTGAACCGCATCACGCTCTTTACAGTCATCGACTCATCATCGGCAGTGAGGTAAGTAACCGAATAGTCCTTGCCTCCCTCCTCGACATTGACAATTACATGACCGGCATCAAACGACGAGGGGTTAAGTATATCAAGCCACGGTTGTCCGGCATCCTCGGCACGACGCTCCGCAGGAAACACGGTAGGACACACGATGCGCTCGCCGGGATAAAGATTCCGGTTATAAAAACGCTCCATGACCGAAGGCAGCGTATGAAGCTGATCCCACACGTTGTTGACAACAACACGCGGACGCAACGCAGCCACAAGCTTATCAGTCATTGACTTGTGTCCGTGGTGATTTATTTTCGCCACACTCACCGGCTCAACCACGTCGGCTATCGCATCCTCTATCTCGAACCTCTCTCCATCAGGCAACTCCCAGCCATCAGAGAAGTCTCCCGCCGTATAGAATTTGAAATCACCGTAGGTAAAGATCATGCCCAAGCTCATACCATTTTCGTTGAGCTTAACAGGATTGGATTTCTTACGCTCCTCATAGAGGTCACGTATATTACCCTCTTTATCGGCAATGCGGCCGTTGGCACAGATATTTCTTACCGAGAACCCAGAATATGCCGTAGCGTCTTTCTTCATGGCGATCTGATTGATTTCGCCAAGACGGAACTTCTCAATCTCCATCTTCTTATGAGCCAACATATAGTCGTAAAAATCCCTCATGTGCTCAAAAGCATCGGCAGCCTCCTGGGTCAAGGGAAGAGGATCGTTGTAGTCGGGCCAGCAACGGTCAAAAGCCTTGCCAAACGTAAGGTACTCGGCAGCCTGAGAGAATCCGCTCAGGTAGTAATCCTTACCGTCTCTCGTCTCCTTACGAGCGTAGAATTTATTGTTGCCACCATGATCTGAGTGATAGTGCGTCAACATCATGTAATCCACATAATCCTTCTGGGGGTTCACTCTCAAGACATAACGAGAGATCCACTCCCCGGCATGCCGATCGGGATTGGGAAGCACCGGCACAGCCAATTTACCACGCCCAATAGCATTATGATCACCACAATCAAGTAGCATCGTTGTACCGTCGGGGAAAATCAAGAACATCGATTCCGACACCCCGGTATAAATCAGATGAATCTGGAACTGCCCTTTTTTCCATCCTTTCCATGCTTTTCCTACTTCAGCATCCTTAGCGCCCAATGCCAAAGCCTCCCTGAAATCCATCAAACAAGCAGCGCTCACAAGCGTAGCATTCTTCAAAAAACCTCTTCTATCCATAATTCAAAACCGATATTAATAATAACCTACCCACAAATATACGGAATAAATCTTAATTCTCTTAAATACCCGGTCTGGGCGAATCCTTGCTAGCGTGCATCGTAGAAACGAAGGCGTGGGGATCGATCTCCTTCACCTCATCTTTCAAGCGGGGCATATCTTTCCGTTCGGCGATCGTGAATATGATCTCGGTCTCATGTCCCTCGTACATACCTTTACCATGGATAAATGTGCCCCGCATACCCATCTTATCTACGATCAAGTCACGCATCTCCTTTGTCTTCCGGGAAACGATAAAGACGGCACGGTTGGGGTTCTCCGTCTGGAACATCTCCACGATCTTTCCATATACGAAGATCGTAAACCATGAATACAAAGGCACGGCCCAATCCTTAAATACGATCAAACCGAGTAAAACGACAGCGGAGTCGAGCACGATGATCATATTGCTGACCTTCAAGTTGGAGTCATTAGCGATCACACGTGCCAATACATCCGTACCGGCACTCGTACTTTGCGCCCGGAAAATACAAGTCACACCCAATCCTAAAATAGATCCACCGTAAAAGGCGGCGATAAAGGCATCGTTCTCCACCAATGGATCGGTGAGGAAATAAGATAATGAGTCGGTAAATATAGAGATCAGCAAGAAAGTAACGATCGTCTTCGGGCCGGAAGACAATCCGATCTTTTTCATCGCCAGAATCATCAACGGGATATTGAAGCAAAGCGCCGTGGCACCCATCGGCAAACCATCCGGAAAGAACGGGAACAAATCTTTCGTCACATAGTGGATTACGATAGAGATACCGTACACACCTCCCGGTACGATTTTGTAAGGCGCTAGGAAAAGCACGTAACTAAGTGCCTGCAAAAATGAACCTACCACGATTAAGGAGTAGTCCATTACATTTCTCTTCAAAGTAGCATTAGAAGGGACTAAAAGTTGTTGTGTTGTCATGACTCGAATTAAGCGTTATTTGTAAAACGCCGCAAACTTACACAATCTTCTTCGATTTATACGCGAGCCTTAAAAAAAAGTATCCCCACTATTTACCTTTTGACAGGAAATAGTGGGGGACACACTCTTATATAGTATAAATTACTTACTTGCGTTATCCGCTAAGTACACTTCCGGGAACGTATTAACACCCAGCGTACGGTTGTTATTGTTCGTGATGTTCAATAAAGTAACATACTTACGATATTGATCCGGGCTCAAAGCCTTCTTCATCAACTTCAAGTTACCGTAAACCGCCTGATACATCTTCTTGTCCTGCAATTTAGCGCTAGCTTTTACGCTCGCGTTCTGCATCTCGATAAAATATTCATTGATATTAGCGACCTCGTCCAACTGGCTCGGAGTCAATTGCAAATAGTTCGCTAACTTCTCTGTACTTACCACAAACGGTTCTCTACTCAAACTCGGTTTCTGAGCGAAGCTCATTGTCGCACACATCAATAAGGCTGCGACTGCCATTCCAAAACGTTTCATAATACCTAAAAACCTTAAATTGTTAAACCTAAACAAAAACCTTAAAAACACATAGCCCAATCACATTGGCTTAATTACTTCTCAGCCAAATAGCTGTCCAAAAGCGGATTAGAAACCTTATCTTCCTGATTAGCGCGAGTCACATTAATCAACGCTACATATTTACGATATTGATCTTTAGTCAATGCACGTTTCATCAGTTTCAAATTACACAACAATGCGTTGCGAGTTTCTTCCGGTCTTGCGTTATTGCAAAGCGCTTCCGCAGACAGGGGTTGACCTAATTGATTCTCGAAGTAAGTATTAATCTCTGACACCTCAGCGATCTGGTTTGCGTCAAGCTGCAAATATCTGCTTAGCTTATCGAAACTCATACTCTTTGAATCACTAACCTTTTGAGCAAAGCTCATTGTCGCTACCATCATTAAAGCGACTACCATCATACCTAAACGTCTCATAATACCTAAAATTTAAACCTAAACTAAGACCTTAACTAATAAATGCGGCGTTTCCGCATCTTCTATCTTTCTCTTTTTGTTACTGCAAATATAACAGTATGTTTTATAACATTGTTCTTCAATACGGTTAATTTTTGCAAACAATTGACGTTATTGATATATATCAAGGCATATAGCAATCATTTTGTAACACATATTACGATAAACACTATCTATTTCATCATAGACACCGTTTATAAACAAACAAAAGCCTAGATATATTCTTATACAAGCCTAGCTGTATTCTTATACGATACCGTATCTATTCTATAATCTCCGTCGTGGATTATACAAACCACAGCGTGGTCTATAAAAACCACGACATGATCTATACAGACCACGACGTGGTTTATAGAATAGATACAGTCACAAGATACTTTTTATGCAATAGCTTGATACTTTACATCTATCCTTTACTTATTTATCGGCTAGATAAACATCGGGGAAGGAAAGCCCACTCATCATCCGGTTATTATTGTTCGTTACGTTGATCAAAGCCACGTATTTCCGATATTGATCGGTGCTTAACGCCTTTTTCATCAACTTTAAGTTGCCAAATACGGCTTGCCGCATCCGTTTATCCCGCATTTTATGACTTCCCCTCAAGCCCTCGCTTTGCTTTTCCCTAAAATAATCGTTGATCATCGCTACCTCATTAATCTGGCTGGGACGTAATTCCAGATAGCTTACCAATTGGCCCACATTGACTACAAACGGTTCTTTATGTAAGCTCGATTCCTGCGCAAAACTCATTGTCACACTTACCAACAAGGCTGACATAGCCATTACTAAACGTTTCATACTACCTATTCCTTTCATTTGTTAAACCTTAAAAACCTATTTCTCTGTGATCTTTGATACAAATATAGGGTGAGGTTTCCCGCTAGAAAAGGAAGAATCGACGAAGTACGCCGTAGGTTTAGACGAAACCGGGAATCGAAATGTATGAATCAATATCTTCTGTATTTACAGTCCAAGTCAAACAATTGAAAGCCCCTCCATATTCTTCAACAATAGGTGCAATAATGATTTGATGGATTCGTCCTTTATAATCGGGATATAACCTCTCTATCTGCTCCATGGCTTCATTGTCAGAATCTGTTCCTAATCCGGGTACTATGATGAAATCTTTTGTGCGAAGCAAATTAACATAGGCCCAGTTATTCTTTTCATCATGCGTGAAAATCAATTCATGAGTATCAAATACATCATTCAAGAGTTTTCTCATTTCTTTAGCGATATTCTTAGGATAAAGAGAAAAATATGCCATGATAGAAGGTTTGAACGATAACCCATTAATAAAATTAACAATTCCATCTGTGTGTCCGCATTCATCGCTAGTATCCCATGGTAGCCATACTATTTTTGCACCCAAATCTTTTTCCAACATAGAAGTAATTTCCGCCTTTGAGAAATCAGGATTCTCTATAAGAACCTTTTCAGTCATTACGACCCAAGTCTCTTCGTTGATATTATTACATACAACTATATTCCCTCCATCAACAAGCAACTTTGACTTTGAGATCTTAGGAGTAAAATCAGTGATATGCTTTACCGTATCATTCGGATTCGTTTTATACTTCCTTAAATCAGTCAAATAATCCGGATCATATTGGAACTGCACGAACTCATTGCTTCCAACTTGAATCGGCATGAAATCTCTACACCAATAATCTTTGGTATAGGTCAATCTGCCTGCCGAATAACCATAGATTGATAGGACATTACATATCTCCTTCCATATTGACGGATAGTTCAAGGCTAACAGATTGGAGAAATATACTTTATTCTTTTGATTCTCTGACAGTACCATATCGTAAGAGTTATCTATTCCAAGGTTTTATCGAATAAGTATTTGCAACTGATTTCCTCGTGCTGGGATTATATCGTTTCAGTTCTACATCTTCAAAGCCCCACTTTCCACTTTTGTGCATATATTTTTTGTTGTAAAAACAATATGGTGCATTCTTCATAGAACTTCCCACAGGAACATTATGCCGTATTGCTGTTTCCAACTCGACCTGAGTATCTTTTTCTTCTCCATAAGTCAATTTCGAAAACACATTTTCTGAACCTCCCATATAGTTTATGAGTGCATAACAGCAATCCCAAGGACCAGTTACTACCGACTGCTCTTTACCTTCAATTCGTAACAATGAACGAATCAATATGCCACCATAGCCATTATCGGATTTGAAGCAAAGATCCATACCGCTAGCATGTACCAAGTATTGCGCAGGCTGAGTATTATTACGTGGGTAGACAAAAGGCACTTCTTTTTTTCCCTCATTATCAAGCTTGTTATCTTTATGGGCTTCACTCCAAAAGTAAAATTCAACTTCAAGGAATTTGTACTTTACGGCTTCGCCTTGTTTGATAAAGCAATGCTCGAATAATTCAGTTGCAATATCCGTAAATATTTTTTGAGCATTATCCTCATTGACATTCCCTATTGTAAATAGACTATTAATTTTATCCATATTTTATGATTTAGGTTCCACATTTAGATCAAGAAATCAGCTTATTCCTCTCGTACGAGGCTTTTACCAAGCGGATATAGACGAATAAGGAAAGAAGGCAACAAACCGCCCCGACTCCGTAGGCGGTAGCCAGATTGGCACGGGTAGCGATAAAGCCGGCGGATAACATCCCGATCCCCATCCCGAAATCGAAAGAGGTCAAGTAGGTAGAAGTGGCCGTACCGCGCATATGGTGCGGAGCGACATTCACGAAAAGACATTGGAAAGCCGGTACACTCACGCCAAAACCGATACCGATCGCCAAGGCGCAGGCGAAAAAGACAAACGATGTATGTACGGTAGCGAACACGGAAAACGAGATCGCCAAAGAGACCAAGGATACGATGGACACGACATGGATCTTGCCATGATCCACCAACCGTCCGGAAATCAAACGGGCCGTCCCTACACCGATCGCCATACATATAAAGAAATAGCCGGGGTTCGGCACCTCGATCTCTTTGCCATATAATACCACGAACGAGAGCAACATCCCATAAGGTATAGCGACCAGCAAATAGGCCAAGGCCGCAGGAAGCGCTTTTACCAAGATAAAACGATCCAACGAGAAGGCCGGACGAGGCACTTTCTCCCGTTTCGGATAACGGATCAGCCCGACGGAGCCGATCCCGACCAACGCAATCACCAAAGCGACCCCTATGATCCAGAAGAAACCATGCCGATCGTACAGCCCGACCGCCACCAAAGGAGCCAAAGACATGGCGAGATTGATCGTCAATCCGTAAAAGCCCATGCCTTCTCCCCTTCGCTTGGAAGGGATTACGTCTATCGTAATCGTATTGCCGGAAACAGAGGTCAGTCCCATGAACCCGCCTTGGATGAAACGAACCGCCATGATCGTATAGACCGTCATCGCAAACCAATAACCGGCAAACAGACAGGCGAATATCGTGAAGGCGAATACATATAACGGTTTGCGGGAGAAACAATCCACCAGATATCCCGAGAACGGGCGCACGCACAGCAACCCGATCGTATAGCTAGACAAGACCATCCCCACCTCGGACGTGCTGATGCCCAACTCTTCCACCAGATAGACCGGCATAGTAGGCATCAACATATAAAAGGCGAAATTCATCAAGAAGTAAGAGATACAACATTGGACGAAATTCCGGTTCCAAAGTACAGGTTTAGTCTCGCTCATTCCTCTTTATTACTTATGCCAGCTCGCTCAACTCCAGCCAGCGCATCGTTTTCTCATCGATCTCTTCCATGACTTGGGTGATCCGTTGAGATTTAGCCATGAGCTCGTCCGTAGACAAAGTACCACTGCTCATAGCGGTCTCCAACTCCGCCTTCTCCGCCTCCAAAGCCGGTATCTCCTCCTCTAAGGCCTCGAACTCTTTCCGCTCCTTGAAAGTGAGTTTTTTCTTTTGCTCATTGACAGGACGAGACGGTTTCTCCGGAGCCGGGTTTTGTCTCGCTTGCAAAGCAGCCTCCGCCTCTTTTTCCAGTTGGTCTTGCACGTCTTTCCAATCCCGGTACTGCGTATAGTTGCCGGGGAAATCCTTGATATCGGCGTTACCCCGGAAAACCAGCAGGTGATCTACCACCTTATCCATAAAGTAACGGTCGTGGGAAACAACGATAGCGCACCCCTTGAAGTTACGAAGGTATTCCTCCAATACGTTCAACGTCACGATATCCAGATCATTGGTCGGCTCATCGAGCACCAAGAAGTTCGGGCTACGCATCAATACCGTACATAAATACAGGCGACGTTTCTCCCCACCGCTCAATTTATAAACGTAACTATGCTGTTTCTCCGGCGTGAACAGGAAATAGTTCAAGAACTGGGAGACACCCATCTTCTGTCCGTTACCCAAATCCACGTATTCGGCGATCGCCTGCACCACGTCGATCACTTTCATTTGCTCATCGAACTTCAAGCCATCTTGACTGTAATAACCGAAACGAACGGTCTCGCCGACATCGAAATGGCCGCTATCGGGAGCCTCCTCCCCCATCAGCATCTTGATAAAGGTAGATTTGCCCGTACCGTTATTCCCGACAATACCCATCTTCTCGTAACGGGCGAAAATATAGTTGAAATCCTCCGTAATCTTCAAATCACCGAAACGTTTGCTTACATTCACCGCCTCGAAAATCTTCGAACCAATGTAAGAAGCCTTCACGTCCAAGTTCACCTTTCCGGTATCCCGTTGTTGCTTCGCTTTCTTTTCCAGCTCATAAAAGGCATCGATACGGTACTTCGCTTTCGTGCCCCGTGCCTGCGGCTGGCGGCGCATCCAATCCAGTTCCGTACGGAGAAGATTCTTCGCACGCTCCACGTCGGCGTTCATCGCCTCGACACGCTCTTGGCGTTTCTCCAGATAATAACTATAATTACCTTTATACGAATAGATTTGCTTATTATCGATCTCGATGATCTCACTACAAACACGATCCAAGAAGTAACGGTCGTGCGTCACCATCAAGATACTGATATTGGCCCGGCTCAGATAATCTTCCAGCCATTCGGTCATCTCCAGATCCAAATGGTTCGTCGGCTCATCCAAGATAATCAATTCAGGGTCCGTGATCAAGACATTCGCCAAGGCTACCCGTTTCAACTGTCCTCCGGACAATTCCCCGATCTTCTGATTGAAGTTATGAATCTTCAACTGCCCGAGGATTTGTTTCGCTTTCTGCTCATAATCCCATGCCTTGAAGCTATCCATACGGGTAAGGATGTCCTCCAGATTCGAATGATCCTCTTTCGCCATCGCCTCCTCGTACTCGGCGATCAACCGGACAGTCTCGTTCTTCGAGTGGAAGCAAGCCTGTAGCACGGTCAGTTCTTCCGGATAAGAAGGTGATTGCTCCAAATACCCGACCCGCAGGTCTTTCCGGAAAACCACCTCACCCGAGTCGTAATCCTCCTTACCACCGATAATATTCAATAAGGTAGTCTTACCCGTCCCGTTTTTAGCGATCAACCCGATCTTCTGTCCTTGTGCGACTCCGAACGTTATATCCTCGAAAAGAACCAAATCACCGAAGCTCTTGGTCAGCTTATCTATCTGAAGGTAACTTATCATGTTTTCTTATTTAAATTCAAATCGGAAGGCAAACTTACATAAAATCCTCGAATTTTAAGCTTTTCTCCGTACCTTTGGTGGAAGAATAAGAAAAACACCATGAATGTTAGAATAGATGAAAGTTGGAGAAAACGTCTGCAAGAAGAATTTGACAAGCCTTATTTCGAGCAATTGGTGACATTTGTCAAAAACGAATATAAGCAAGCGCACGTACTTCCTCCCGGGCCCCAGATATTCCATATATTTAACGCATGCCCGTTCGAGAAGGTAAAAGTCGTTATCTTAGGACAAGACCCCTATCCAAATCCGGGGCAATACTACGGGGTCTGCTTCTCGGTTCCCGATGGCGTGGCGATTCCCGGTTCCTTGATGAATATATTCAAAGAGATCCACGATGATCTCGGAAAACCGATCCCTTCCTCCGGGAATTTGGATCGTTGGGTAAGCCAAGGCGTATTTCCGATGAATTCCGTCCTCACGGTCCGTGCCCACCAAACAGGTTCGCACCGGAACATGGGATGGGAAACATTCACGGACGCCGTTATCAAGAAATTAAGCGACGAACGGGAAAATCTAGTATTCATGTTATGGGGCAGTTACGCAAAAGCCAAGATTTCCCTTATCGATACGAGCCAGCATTTGGTCCTAACGACCGTACATCCATCTCCCCGCTCCGCCGAATATGGTTTCTTCGGTTGTAAGCATTTCAGTAAGGCTAATGATTTCTTACGGGGTAAAGGCATCCCGGAAATCGATTGGTAAGTATAAATCAACCTAAATCAATCGCATATGGATATTCAAACGTTTATCGACAACTATCAGGAGACATTCTCCGGCAAAGCGGAATTACCGATCGCCTTCTGGTATTCCGATACGCTATCGGGAGAATTAAGGAAGACGCAAGGTTGCCTGTTTAAAGCGCTTCCCGCCATAAGGAACGGGGAGATTATCAGCATGAGCGGAGAAAGCATCGGTTGCGGAGGTGGGAAATTCTATACCGGATTCACTCCCATGCCGGAACATGTACCTAACTTCGTTTCCTTGAAAGAACGATATAAGCAAACACCCGAGATGGTTCTAGAAGGCATCAAGAAGATTGATGTACAAAGGGCGACCAAGCAATATATCCATTTTGCGAGAATCGACCGGCTTACTTCCTTCGAGGATGTGGAAGGGCTTTTGTTCCTCGCTACCCCGGATATCCTGTCCGGCTTGGTCACGTGGGCGTTTTTCGACAATAACTCGCCCAAGGCCATCTCCACGCCTTTTGGCTCGGGATGTAGCGCAACCATTACGCAAGCCGTCAATGAGAACCGGAGTGGCGGGCACCGTGCTTTCCTCGGCTTCTTCGATCCCTCGGCCCGCCCTTATGTGGAAAGCAACGTATTGAGTTTCACGATCCCGATGTCTCGCTTCAAGGAGATGTGCGAGACGATGCGTATGTGTAGCCTCGATACGCACGCATGGGGCAAGATAAAAGCGAGAATCGATGAAGGCTGATTTTTACACGGAAGTTTACAACATCGTAAAGGAAATACCGGAGGGAAATGTGGTTACCTACGGGCAGTTAGCCAAACTCGCCCGGAGGCCACAATGTTCCCGCATGGTAGGGCAAGCCATGTTCAACGCCCCGAGAGAGCTGAACTTGCCTTGCCACAGGGTAGTAAACAGCCAAGGGAGATTGGCTCCCAATTGGACGGAACAAAGGGAACTGCTGAAAAAAGAAGGCATCGCTTTCAAAAAGAACGGGTGCGTGGATTTAAAGAAGCATATTTGGGCGGATATATTGCCCATTATTTAAGATACGTCACGCCATCACAAAGCTCATTATCCCCAAAAAGCATATCAACGCCATTATCAATATAGATAACAAGGTGATTATTCTCCTGTGAGCATATTTTATCGAGACATGCAATATCCCGATAAACAACAACACGTATAGTATCGCCTCCGGATAACCCAGCATTTGATACATATAGGGTATTTTCGTATATATGTATCCTTCAAAGGATCCCATTGTCGGCCCAATGGTTGATAGCAAGGACAATCCTAGGATTATTACGCCTAATTTCATTAAGCCGTTCTTTTCCTCAAAAAACACCTTCCGTAAAGGCAATAACACCAAAGCCAACAGTATCCCGCGAAATATCTGCAGAACAGGCCCTAACGCCACGATTGGCTCATCGACCGGCTTCATAAATGAGGATATCACATCGGTAGCGAACAAATCCCGATAGTTCATCACCAAAAGGGCAAATACCCCCGCGACAAATCTTGTCAGTTTTTCTCATAACGACAGACTAAATTATCAAAGAACAAAAATTACGGATTATAGATTAAACATTAAGATGAACAAGAATATGAAATCAATTATCAGTTTCTTTAAATTCACCCCGACCGAGGCCGCCGGGATCAAGCCTTTGGTGGAGAACCATTTCCTGCTATTCTGGTTATATAATATAATGGATCTCATCCCTTCACGATAATAAAGAAAAAGTATATGAAACATCTAATTTTATTTATAGCTTTGCTAGTATCAAACGGACTAGCAATCGCGAGAACGACAATGAGTGATCAACTTTCAAAAACAACAAGAATGAATACCCAAAGTGAAATTTATTTTGCCGGTGGATGTTTCTGGGGAACAGAACATTTCATGAAGCAAATCGATGGCGTTACGAATACCCGAGTAGGTTACGCGAACGGGAAGATGAGTATCAAAAACCCGACTTACGAACAAGTGTGTAACGATAATACCGGATTCGCCGAGACAGTGGAAGTTAGCTACGATCTGCGACAAGCCGATTTGAAGTTATTGATCGAACTATTCTTCAAGACGATAGATCCGACAAGTATCAACCGGCAAGGCAACGATATCGGATCACAGTATCGTACCGGCATCTATTATACGAATACGGACGATCTGCCGATCATCAAAGAGACCGTGGAGGCATTGGCCAAGAATTATTCCAAGCCCATCGTCGTAGAGATTCAGCCATTAAGTAATTTCTATCCAGCAGAAGACTATCATCAGGATTATTTAGATAAACACCCGGACGGTTATTGCCACATAAGCCCGGATCTATTCGATTTCGCCCGAAAGGCTAATAAGGGGAAAGCCTCGAACAAGCCTGTATCGCAAAAGAAATTCCAGAAACCGGATGATCAGACATTGCGCTCTAAACTCACCGCCGAACAATATGCGGTAACACAGCAAAACGCTACGGAAAGAGCTTTCAAGAATGAATATTGGAATGAAAAGCGTGAAGGCATCTACGTAGATATCACGACCGGGAAACCTTTGTTCATCTCTACCGATAAGTTTGATTCGGGTTGCGGATGGCCTAGTTTCTCCAAGCCGATAGACAAGAGCTTGGTGATGGAAAAAACGGATCTCTCCCACGGGATGAAACGGATTGAGATACGCAGCAAAACAGGAGATGCACATCTAGGGCACGTTTTTAATGATGGCCCAGCCGACAAAGGTGGATTACGATACTGCATCAACAGCGCATCATTAAGATTTATCCCTAAAGCAAAGATGGAAGAAGAGGGATATGCCGACTATCTCCCACTCCTATAAAAACAAATAAAAAAACATAGTTATGATTTGTTCAACTCATAACTATGTTTTGAAAATTTCATAACTATGATTTTTTAATAGTATCTTCGCCGTACAAAACAAGCGAAAGAAGCACTATGTATCACGAATTTACCCCCTGCGCAGCCTTAGCGCCCTTTATCGACAAGTTCTGGGTGTTCAAAGGCTTTGCCAACATCGGGACACGTTTTAAGATCCTCGCGGACGGATGTACCGACTTTATCTTCTCAATCGGTAACATGACCGTCCCTACGGACGAGCATTCGATGATCATGCAGCCTTATCGTTCCTTTTTTGTCGGTCCCATGAGGTCTTATTCCAATCTTACCGCTACGACAGATTCCCTACATATGCTAGGAGTTCGTTTCCAACCCTGTGGGCTGGCAGCTTTCACGAATGAGCCTTTGGGACAGTTTGCCGATCTTCGCATCCAGTCTTCAGATATTAACCTTTTATTCGATAATTCCTTTGCCGAGATGCTTTGCGAACAACCGGACGATTCCGTCCGTATCCGCATTATCGAAGGCTATCTTATACGCCTTCTCACCCAATCCATTCAAGTAGACAGACAAATTATATACGCCACCTCATTTATAAAACAGTCCTACGGACAGCTACCCGTACAAAACTTGATCGACAAGATTTGCATCTGCCAGCGACATTTCCAACGTAAGTTCAAGGATGCCACCGGATATACCCCCAAAGAATTCAGCCGGATCATAAAATTCCAATATGCCATAGAAGTACTGAGGAACGCCCCACACACGGACTTAAGCAGCATCGCCTTAGATTGCGGCTACTATGACCATTCCCACTTTATCAAAGAATTCAAGCGTTTAGCGGGAGACGTTCCCTCTTACTTCCTGACTTTACCAAATCCTGCGGATGAACCGCTTACTTATATTTGATTAAAAATAAAATCGCAAGAATCTATCACATAAAAAGTCGTTTTTTTACAACCAGAAAGAATAGTCATTCCGTATGTTTGCACTATTGAACTTTTACAAATAAGAATCTTATGAATTACACTTTTGAACTAAAAGAACTACAAGCTACACACATCGTGTATCTTCATCATCAAGGAGATATAAGCTTGATCCCAAGCTCTATCAGAAAGCTTATGCAATGGGCCGGGCCAAAAGGACTTATAAACGGTCCGGCAAATAAACTGATATCAGTTTACCAACACGAAGGAAAGGAGTTAAGTGTGGATATCGGTTTAACAGTGCCTCAAGAGGTAGAGGGAGAAAGTGAGATCTCAAAAGGATTATTATCCGGAGGACTTTACGCAATCGGGCATTTTGAAATAGGAACGGATGAAATACCCGCCGCATGGAGCTTGATGTACACGCTTACATCCAAACACCAATGCAAACCTTGTGCGGGCAAATCATTCGAGATCTATCAAAGCATCCCCCTCGATCAACATCCACAAGATAAATGTATGATCGATTTATGTATACCCGTCCAAATGATAGACCTCAAGCTAATCGAGGAAAAAGCAATTTCCATATTAACGGAATGTGATACCGCTATGCTCGCGTCTGTTACGGAAGAGGGTTATCCCCGTCCGGTTCCTATGGGAAAAATAAAAGCGGATGGTATTTCCCAAATATGGTTCTCTACAGGCACGTTCTCTGATAAGACAATACAATTCCAACTCAACCCGAAAGCCGGAGTTTGCTTTATGAAAGGAGGAGACAGTATCGTGTTAACGGGTAAGGTCGAGATCGTTTCCGATATGGAAATCAAGAAAGCCCTTTGGTCTGACTGGATGTTCGCCCATTTCCCTGGAGGAGTAATAGATCCGAGCTATTGTATATTGAAATTCACTTCCGAAGAAGCGACTTATTGGATCGATAATGAATTTGTAAAAGCTAGTATATAAGTTATCACATCATACAATTGCGTCTAAAATATTAAAAATCTTGATTGCCGCAAATTAGAGAAGACGGCAATCAAGATTAATTCATTTATTCACTTCAGAAACCTCTCTAGCTCTTATTATTCTATCGCCACATAAATCTGGGTCAATAAATCCTCCGGCTTCGTATTACGAGGATCATTCAAGTAGATCTCGCCGCTAGGCACTTCCCGTAAGGAAAGACCCATCTCGGGGAGATATTTGCCGTAAAGCGTATCATACACAGCCCCTAATTGCTGATAAGTTCCTTTATAAAGAGCGACCATAAAACGCCCTTCCAATACCTTTTTCGTACCAATCTCCCCTTTAGGGCAAACCGAAGGAGCGACTTCCAGACAAATATCGGTACGCAGCTTATCCGGTGAGGTCACTTTCGGATCATCATGGTACAAGCAGATCGGTGAAAAACTCAATGGCTGGATGTTTTGCTCCTTGGCGAATTGGAGCAAGCGCATCCTAACGATAAACGTACCAACCGGTTCCCCTAAGAACTCTGCGAAGATCCGATGAAAATGCCAACGAGAGAATCCGGATATCTCCGCCAGCTTATTTAGATCGATATCCTCGCCTAAGTGATTATTTATGTATTCAACCAATACATTGATACGTTGTTGATACTCTGTTTTTGTCGTTGTCTTTATTCGCATGATTCTTAGGATTTCAAGGCAAAAATAGAAGAATTATCCCGAACACACTTTTCCGATATTGCTAAAATGAACTATAAAGTAAAGATATCGTTTATTTAGCCCAAATCCGTTATCTTTACCATCTAAATTAAAATAGGAAACAATAACATGTTGAAAATAACAGCGCCTAGATTGGTAAAAAACTTACGGGAGGATGTGGACTGGATGGATTGTATATCCAGACAAGAGGATGATTTTACGGAATGTTCTTTCAATGGATTATGCGTCGAGGACGTATCTAAACAGAACCTATCCGTTAATTCCTGCTTATTCACCAATTGTGGTTTCATTGCTTGCAATTATCGTAAATCTCAGTTTAGCGATGTGGTATTTAAGAACTGTGACCTATCAAATATAAATTTATCCGGATGTGGCTTTTACCGGGTAGAGTTCATTGGGTGTAAACTTACCGGAACGAATTTCTCCGAATCAATCTTTAATCATACTACCATCCGGGATTGCAAAGGAGATTATGTAATCTTCTCCATGAGCAAACTCCGGAACGTATCTTTTAATCAATGCTTTTTACGAGGAGGCGGATTGGACAATTGCCAATTCACGAACGTAGAATTCGAACATTGTAATTTAGTAGAGGCCGAGTTTCACCGGACCTCTTTGAAAGGGATCGATCTTACTTCCTCCGAGATCGCCGGTATACGTATTGGCTCGATTCCCGGAGGAGAGTTGAAAGGTGCTACCGTAACCTCCTTACAAGCACTGGACATCGCTAGAATGTTAGGTATTACGATCAAGGATTAAAACTCCGGATGGCGTTTTAACCACACAACCGCATAGGAACAGGTAGCCAAAGGGCGCAACCCCTGTTCCTTTGCGTATTTATAAACTGTTTCAACAAGAGTCGCCGCAATCCCACGCCCTTCCAAGTTTTTTGGGACAATGGTATGGATAATGTCCAAGGCATCTCCTCTTAAACGATATTCCACATAGGCTGTCAAGCCGTCTTCTACTACCTCGAAACGATGTTTCTCCGGATAGTGATTTACTGTATATTCCATTATTTATTCTTTTAAAGGTTCTATTTCCTTATTATTTGTATCAATCTCCTCCCGCTTATCCTTCTTTTTATCGAGACCGAAAAAGCGCTTTACCTTCGTGAAGAAACCTGCCACTTTCAAGGCCGCATCCTGTTCTTTTTTCGAGACTCCAACTGATTCCACCAAGGCTGGTCTTAGCATCTGCCATAGATAGTTAAACGTGGAATGATAGGGATCTCGCACAATTTCCATATCGACCTTACGCAATTTACTATCTTTTCGCTCCGGATGAGCCGGATTATTATCCCGTAGAACTAAGTTCGCCAATCTCGACAAGAAACCTTTTTGTGTGGTCTCTCCGTCTTTCTCTTTCAATAAAGCCACTTTCAATTTCCGGTACGGGAAGTCTAACCGTATCCGTCCTTTCCGGCTTGAGGCATCCATATGAAAGACCACATCCCGTGCCCAACCGCTCACTACTTCCGCCGGCGCCAGAGGTTTTACGATCTCATTCAAGGAAAGCAGGTCTAGGCTATCCAAACGGGCATCCAATAGAAAGCGGTCGTATAATGAATCTACCGGGAGTTGCCATGTAGCCGTAAAATGCCCCGATCCCATCAGGTTCCCGTCCGCATGCAATCTGATGAATTGCTCCGGATAGGAAACGATATTGGTCAAACCTGAAAATTGGCCATTCATATCGGTAAAATAAAGCTTACCGGGCTTATCGCCTTTAACGGGTAATTCCTCATAAACCAGGGAGAAATTGGCAACGGAAGCGGTATCTATCTTGAAACGGACCGGAGCCTTTTGTAAACCTTCATAAATCATCGGAACGATATGAGGCTCCACCGGGATCTTCCGGTTCTTTAAGTTTTGTAGTAAGACATCGTTTATCCAGAGTCCCCCCACACGTAATTCCTTGGTTGAGAAATATCCGGGAATATCCACGTCGTTCAATCTTACGTTCCCAACCTTCACGTCAAACCAATCTTGATGCTTAGGCTGTTTATAAGCGAACTCCATTTTGGAATAAGGCGAGACTAAATGTACGTTATCCAACCTCAAACCTGACTTTCTCAAATCCAGATCCCCGATCTTCAACCGGTAGAAGCCATTATCCAACGGTATATCGATATCCTTCGTCTGTAGCTGAAGATCACCTAATTGAAACGTCTTCTTCTTCAAATCCACAAACACATTCTCCAAAGCCAATTGGATATCCTTTTGGCTCTCAGTCCGCAATATTGTCGTATCCGATCCCCAAGACATAGAAAAATCACCATCGGATAAATCAAATCGGTCAAACCCGATCTGATAGATGCTATTCTTGGGAATCCGGATTCCCGCTAAAGAAATCAATGGGGTTGAAAAACGTATCGAGTCCTTTTTAGCGGCCAAGGTCACATCCTGTAGACGGAAAGAGCCGTTTACAGTGGATAGCGAACCTTTTCTTATAGTCACACGCAGATCCTTTCCCGGTAAGTAGTTATCGAAATCCCGGAAACTAAGACCAAAATGATCATACTTGAAAAACAATTGCCCACTCCGGTTCGTTTGCTCATCCACCAAGAAATTCGTAGCAAAGAAATTAAGGCCGTTGAGTCGATACCGGGTCGTGTCATTTATCTCACGATCCTCCAATGTCACATTTGCGTTCTGAATCTGGATCTTACGGATGGAAAGATACTGAAGGAAAGGATTTAACAAACTTTCCACATCCACACGGCTATTTACAGATGCGCTTTTTCCTTTATCCGGAGATTCAACAGAGGGCGTTTTATAATAAACCAAGCGAGGCGACCGAATCATCAGTAAATCCGCACTAATACCTTTGTCGTACGCCAACCCGTCTATCCGGATCGTATCGATACTTCCCGACAAATAATCATTACGGGAGCGGACCGACAACGGACGTAGTCGCATGCTATCTATATGAAACGAGCCTAAGGCCGTATTCATCGCCAAACGCTTGATATCGAACCGATGATTACGAGCCCTCATGATCCCTTGTATATCATTCGCCTCAAACGCAATGGAACGAAAATAATTCAGTTCCTCGCCCAGAGCTACCAAGGAGTCGATCAGAAGACCTTCCGCATGGAAATTAAACTCAGGGATCGAGAAGTCCTCTATCTGCCCTTTCAAGGCTAAGGAATAGTGAAGTGCGGTTCGCTCTATTCGTATTTGATCCACGGATATACTATGTAGTACTGGAGAGATCACATCATATAACGATAAGGCTTGCACCAAAGAATCCGCATCGGCATTCGCCTGCTTCTTCTCCCGAGTTAAGTCATACACCTTAATATCCGAAGATTGTATCTCAAAATTACGGGCGGACAAATAGTTCAAGGCTTCTTCCCGTCTAAAGTGAATCCCTTGTATCTCTACGGTTTGCACTTTCCCTTCCAGATAATTCGTAGGTTTCCGATTGGTCTCCCCCCACAATAATTCTTGCGGAAGCAATTGGATTTTTTGGATATAGATAATGGAATCTTGGGTACTGAGGCATATACTATCCGTCTCCAACCTAAAATCATTATTTACCAACAAGGTTTGCGGCTGGTTCGTGACAAAATCGAAGTTATCGCAATACAACAGCTTCCCGCTCCGTGAAGAGGTAGAATCCAACATAAAACCATACGCATGGAAACTTACGTTATTCAACGTATAGATAATCGGCGAGACTTGGTTTTCCACATTATAAGAGATACTGGCATTTTCCAAGTTCAAGGTCTTTACGCTCAGGGCATCTATGTATGGAGAGATCACCTCGTACAAGGTCTTCGATTCGGCATGCTCTACCGTATCTGCCGCCAGTCCGGAAACTAACGGGTTTGATCCGGAAGAGCCGTATACACGAACCTCCGGCGAGCGGATCTCAAAGGTATTGAAATGGAGTTGCCGGTAATTCCATCGCCATACCAAATTAATTCCCTTAAAATCTATCACCTCAATCCGGGTACTTACATAGGTATCGGGCAAGCTATCCAAGGCGGCCCAATGTTCAAAAACCTTAGAGTCCGGCTCCAATGAAATACCCTCTAACCTTAGCTCTCCCTTGAAGAAGCTAATAGAAAGCTTATCGAAAGAAAGGCAATAAAAACCATCCGTAGCCTTCGCCGTACGCTCTATCAGTTCTCTTTTCAGGTACCGCTCCAAACGACCTGTCAAGAAAAGATTCAAAACTAGGAACAATACAGCTAGCGATAAAACAGCGATCACCGTATGTTTCAATATCTTCCTTATCCTAGAACTCATCCTTTCCTTGATTTTTGCGATATAAACTTCTTTTTATAAAAACAAAATAGACCCGTTTATGTTGCCTTTCATCTAATAAAAAAGCCCCGGAGTCTATTACCCCCGAGGCTTACGATCTATCGATTGTTACTTTATTTTACAAAAGGAGCCTTGATCAAATAGTCGGCGCAATCCTTCACACCCGCAAATTGAGTACGCCCGTCCGGCATCCGTTCCAACTCTACGAAATAGTCCTTGATTCCGTTCGCATACATTTGCTTGAAGATCATCTCAAAGTTCATCATACCACTTTGGCCGAATACGGCACGATCCTTGATATGTAATACCTTGATACGATCCGCATGTTTCTGCATATACTCGACAGGATCGTTTTGTCCCATGACAGTCCAATAAACATCCATCTCGAAGTAAACCTTGCCCGGGTCCGTATCTTTCAGCATCAAGTCATAAATCTGGTCTCCGACTTTCATGAAAGCGGCGAAAGGATTTCCTTTCATCTTCTCCTGTTGCTCTTTCGTCGCAACCCGATTAAACTCCATATTATGATTATGATAGCCAAAACCAGTGGCGATACCCTCTGCCTTGATAACATCCGAGGCCTGATTGAAAACATCGCAAACAAGTTTAGCCTCATCGTGCGTAGTAATCGTCGGCATCATCGGCTGGATCAAATATTTACAGCCTAGTTTCGCATGATCGGCAGCCGTAGCTTTCCAATACTCCATTATTTTCGGTGTAATCTCCTTAGAGTATTCACGAATCATAGCCCTACGAGGATCAGAAGCCGAGGCATCAACCGGATTTACATGCGAACTGACAATCTTCAAACCGGCATCCTCTACCATCTTCTTAAATTCCATCATAGGAACTCCTCCGACAGCACCTTTACCATAACCCGCCAACTCTAGTTTAGAGTATCCCATATCCTTCACTTTCCGAAGATTAGCGGCCACATCGCCCTTATACAACTCTTGAGACAATGAATAGATTTGCAAGCCAATCTCCTTACCAGCATGAACTTCGCCAACAGTTTCCGGTACATGGTTCACCACACTTGCAGAAGTCCCTTTACTCGCCAGCAGTCCACTAGCGGTAAAAAGGCCCATATTTTTCAAGAAATCCCGTCTATTACTCATAACGATATCTTGTTAAATCAGATTTACTTGCAGAAATAAGGCAATGTATACGGATTGCGATATTGATACCAATACAGACGATGAGCGGCAGCTTCCTTATCATTACCGAAACTCAACGTAGCCGGATTCCATTTAACCGGGCGGCCTAGCTCACGAGCGATATTCTGCAAGCAGCAAAGTGTATTCGTACTGCAACCTACCTCAACCGGAGCGATCGGGTTCTCACGTGAACGAACACAATCAACGAAGTTCTGCATGTGCGGCGCACTTGTCTCATAATTACCGTTGTTTCCACCTTGCTTGTTCTTCTTATCTTTCAATTTCTTCATGTATTCCTCATACATCTTCTTACGCTCTTCTGGAGTTATCATTCTCGGACGCTTCTCGATCAAATCCTTCAAGTCTGCGGGGATCTTAGACTGATCAGAGCAGTTGATGTAGCCACGGGCTACCTCGATCCAACCGTTATCACCGATAAACTTAATACCCTGCGCATCCGGATTATCCTCCAAATAAGGTTGTTCAGTCATTACGATACCATTCGCATAGCGCATAGTTGAATATTGTGTGCCATTGTATCCCTTGGGCGTAAACTCAACCGGACCAGAGCCATCCATACCGATAGCAGCTTGGGCGATATCAAACATATGAGCACCCCAGTCAGCAGTATAGCCATTACCGGTCTCTTGATACCAACGCCATGCACCCCATAGTTTCTCGTTCTCTTCCGGGTTCAGAGAAATAGGAGGACATAAATCGGGATGATAATGGATCTTCGGATCGTTCAACGGACCCATCCACTGATTGAAGTTCAAATTAGCGGGAACCGGCATTTCCGGCAAGCTCAGCGGCGTAGGAGGCTCACCTACACGTGCATATATTTTCTCTATATGACCGATGGCTCCATTCTGAACCATATCGATCGCAGCTTGGAACTCTCTGCTGGAACGTTGCTGGCTACCTACTTGAAGCACACGTTTATTATTGCGTACGGCTTTTACCATAGCCAAACCTTCAGCGATCGTATAAGCCAACGGTTTCTGGCAATACACGTCTTTTCCGGACTGGCAAGAATGGATCGTAGCCAAGGCATGCCAATGGTCGGGAGTAGCAACTTCTATAGCGTCGATATCCTTACGCTCCAGCAAATCCTCGTAAAACTCATATTGATCACAACGTTGGTTCATTCCCTTTGAGGCTTGCCATTCAGCGACACGTCTTCTGAAACGCTCTGTTTTCATCGTGTCCACGTCACAACATGCGGCAACCTGTACGCCCGGACATGCGGCAAATCCTTTAAAGTCTGATAATGCTTGCTGACCTAGGCCGATAAAACCTAAAACGACTCGATCGCTCGGAGCGATACGAACGCCATTCATGGCCCAACTGGGAAGAATTGTTAAACTAGCCAATCCTAGTGCGGAAAGACCCAAAAACTCTCTACGGCTTACGCCCTTCTTAGTGTTTTCTTTCATGGTAATTTTGTTAATAATATAAGATAAAATGTAACTTGGTCTGAGAATTATTGCCCCAAAGTTATAAAAAATAATTTATTTCCATAATAATCTTTTAATAAAAAAGGCTATCCTTGTCTGGGATAGCCTTTTTTTGATTCATATCAATTCCTAAAACGCATATCCGAAGCCTACGTTCAGATAGATCGGATACATCCCGAAGGTAATCGTATCGAAATTCTTTTGGAAGATATCGTTCAATCCCCATGTCAAGTCAGCGTATACGATAAGGTGCTTAAACGCTTTCCATTCTGTACCGATCTGCGCTCCCCACTGAAACTTTCTTAAGTTATCCGAGAAATCATAGGAAGCACGGTTGTCGCCGGAAAACTCCACCTTCGTACCGGTAGGATTGATCTCACGCAGATATCCGTCGTATACGTAGCCGGAGAAGTTCCGGTTTGTAGCGAACGAGACAAATGGTCCCGCCGAGAAACTCACCCGGTTATTCAATTGGTAAAGAGCCACGACCGGTATCGAGAAATAAGTGTTCTCCACTTTCGTCTGCACGCCGCCGGTCCAGTTTCCTTTCAGCTTCTCGCCACCGGAGCCAATGATCTCCATGCTGTAATTCTTAACCGTCGCTTTTGTCTCCATACCTTTATTCTCCAGACGGAGACCGATCATCATACCCCATTCCTTGCTCTCGCCGAACCATTTCTTGATATCGCCCTCTATGGAGACACAAAGCGTAGGACGGTAACTATCTATCGCACGAATCTCACGAGGCAATGGCACCGGAGCGGTTCCGCCGATATTGATACCGGCCTTTACCGTATATTCCAATCCCCTTAGGGAAGACCAGATTATTCCTTGGTTTCTTTCCTGCTGCGCCTTCAACGTAACGACACCCGACAGGCACAGTATACCTATTAATACTATATATCTTTTCATATCCTCTGTTTTTTTAGTTCTCACCGGACTGGATTATCTCAACCTCATCGATCCAAAGCGTGCTACCTTCCGCTCCCTCGAAGACATCACCTTTCAAACTCGAAGAGAAGACTATGGATAACTGATAACCACCTTTCGCCAGCTTATCCTTATCGATCACCTTACCGGGCTTAGCCACGAACGGGATATAGAAACGCGTCCACTCATCCGTCTCTTTCTGATCGCTGATCCGGGCAACGGATATCAGGTTCGGGCTTGTCAGCCCGTTGAAACCATCCAAATATTTCACATTCTCATCCGTCTCATAGAAGATGGCGTAGATATCACATTGGTCTTTCTTACCTTTTACCTCCTCGCCATTCACTTTATACGACTCTCCCGCTTTATATTTATAATAACCACTCAAGTAAGTCGGTACATGATCGAAAGGACGTCCCAATCTCGTGCCTTTCCTTGCGTCCGGAATAGCGTTCAGCAAATCAAACGTACCGATAAAAAGGTTTCCCGCGGCGATAGGCATACCGAATCCGCTACCGAAACTACCCGTGCTGCGGGTCACCAACTTAGCGCATTTACCGACATATCCCTTATCGTCTTGCATGGTGGGATAATCCAACGGAGTCTTGGGCACACCCGTCAAGCCAAAACCGGCGTTACCACTCGCCCATGTCACGGAATCTCCATTCGACGTGAAATCATAGAATATCTGATAACGTTCATTCTTCGGCTCCATCGTTATATGCTCGAAATGATATTCCGTGCTCACACCAGAGACGATGCAACGTACCGTATAGGTCTTCGTCCAGTGGCCATCCTCGGAAGTAACCGTATAGGTTCTCGGGGTCGTAAAATCAAAAGCGGTGCCACTAGCCGGCTTGATAGTAGCGCCGGGAGTCAAGGTGAATACCGGCGCTAGGTTTGTAATATCGGCGTCACTTTTCACGGTCAGCGTCACGGACTCGTTGTCGATCTCCGGCTCGGCTTTCAATATATCGCCATCTACCGTACACGATAAGATATCCGCTTCCGCATTGGGCGCCTCCTCCCGGATACAAGAGACGGAGAGTAGCGTCAATAAAAAGCATAAAACAAAACTTTGTACCTTCATACTTCAAAATCTTTATAATTCATATTGAAAAAGGATCACACCTCCCTATTATTCATATAGGTCTCTTTCAAGTACCTATAACGGGGAACAAAGGTAATCTATTATACGATACGTAGTATTCCTATATATTTTAATAACTTTTTTTACAATGCCCTTTTCTCACACCTACGGAAATGACGAGATTCCAAGAGAATGAGGTTTATATATTTGCGATTGTCATAAAATACTACTAATATCGCGTATACTTAAATCTGTATAGACCATATGACAACACGAAGAGATTTTCTCCGGCAGACCGCCTTGCTCGGTGCCGGACTTACCATCAGTCCTTTTTTCATTAAAGCTGGGAATGCCGGTGTGGGCGCAAACGATAAGATAGGCGTTGGGCTTATCGGATGTAACGGCATGGGATTCGAAGACTTGAAAGCTTTCCTTCGTAATCCGGAAGTAGAGTGTATCGCCTTGTCGGATATCGACGAGAACGTATTAAACAACCGGGCGGCAGAGACCGAGAAGATCACCGGGAAAAAAGTGAAGCATTTATATAAAGACTGGCGTAAATTGATAGATAATAAGGATATCGATCTCGTAATCGTAGGAACTCCCGATCATTGGCACTGTCTGCAAATGGTATCCGCTTGCCAAGCCGGGAAGGATGTGTATTGTGAGAAACCGCTGGGAAATAGTATCGAGGAATGTAATATAATGGTACGTGCGGCCCAGAAATACAATCGGGTTGTACAAGTGGGACAATGGCAACGAAGCGACCCGCACTGGCAGGACGCCATGCAATTCGTACATAGCGGACAGCTGGGTAAGATACGCACCGTACGTGTATTCTCTTATCAAGGTTGGTGCCCCTCTATCCCCGTAAAGCCGGATGAGGCGGTTCCTGCCGGTGTTGACTATGATATGTGGCTGGGGCCGGCACCACGACGCCCATTCAACCGGAACCGTTTTCATTTCACGTTCCGTTGGTTCTGGGATTACGCGGGAGGTTTGATGACGGACTGGGGCGTACATTTACTGGATTACGCATTGTATGGCATGAACGTCACCGCACCGGAGTCTATCATGGCTTCCGGAGGTAAATTTGGTTATCCGGATGACGCTTGCGAGACCCCGGACTTATTGCAAACCATTTATACATTCAAGGACTTCACCGTTATGTGGGATCATGCGATCGGCATTGACGACGGGGCCTACGGACGGAATCATGGCCTAGGATTCGTTGGCGAGAACGGTACCTTGGTGATCGATCGTGGCGGCTGGGAGGTTATTCCGGAAAAAGTAAACGGACAGGCCCGCATGGAGGCGGTTCCATTGAAGAACTCATACGGCGAAGGGGGACTGAACTTACACGTAAAGAATCATCTGGAATGTATCAAGAGTCGGAATCGTAATTGCAACGCAAGTGTAGAGATCGGAGCACATATCGCCAAGTTCTCCCAATTAGGGAATATAGCCTATCGCACGGGTAAGAAATTGTCTTGGGACGGAAAGAGTTTCCATGATACGGAGGCGGATAAACTATTGTGCAAGGAATACAGGGCACCGTGGGAATTACCGAAAATATAAGGATCTAGTTGTAGAGACGGGGCGTGCCCCGTCTCTACAACTGGGTATTTATTGATGTTCGGGGCGTAACAGGTCGTTCACCGTCTTCACGGGGTTGAATGTCTCGATAGGAACTTCTACGAATACCGTGTTCCAGTCGCTCATGGCACCGTTCCACAAGCCCGGCAATTCCAGCGCTTTCAATTCGCGACCATCCTTGCTCTTATAAGAGATGAAGCCCGTATTCTTATCCACGTAATCCGGCAAGTTGTATTTCTCTCCCTTATAATTCTTAACGGCGCAAACTAAATCTACTGGATTGAAGTGAGTACCTTGCTCAAACATCGCCTTCTTAGCCGGATCGCTCATATCGATCTGGGAGCTTTCAAGCACCTGCAAAGAAACCGTACCATCCGGATTCTCAGCCAAGAACGGACCGCCACCCGGCTCGCCCACGTTCTTCACCATACCGCATACACGCAACGGGCGAAGCAGCTTGCTCTTGATATAAAGGATCAACTCGGCGTCCTCCAGCAATCTCGTATCCGGGTTCTTGATACATAGGTCGTCTTGCAAGAAATGGATCATCTCCTCTACCTCGGCATGGGTATATTTGCCGGTCTCGATCTGTTCCAGATATCTGAAGGCTTTCTCCTGCAATGTTACCAAGACACCGGCGATCACCTTCTTGTAGATAACCGTAGAGCATTTGAAGCTATCCGGAACCACGTTATCTATATTCTTGATAAATACCACGTCGGCATCCACATCGTTCAAATTCTCGATCAAGGCACCGTGTCCACCCGGACGGAACAACAGCTTATCATTCTTATCGCGGAACGGCGTGTTATCCATAGCGGCCGCTACCGTATCGGTACTCGGTTTCTGGATACTGAAAGAGACATCGTATTTCACAGAGAACTTCTCCTCGTACTCGCCAGATTTATCGGCAACCAATTGCTCGAATAAAGCCTGATGCTCCGGAGATACCGTGAAATGGATATTCACCTCGCCGGCGTTATTCTTGGCGTACATGGCACCTTCGGCCAGATGTTCCTCCATCGCCGTACGAACCGTATCGGCATATTTATGGAAAAGCAACAAGCCTTTCGGTAGCTGTCCGTAACTCAAGCCTTTCGGCTCCAATAAATTGGATACCACCTCCTTGTACTCGCCCAAGGCTACCAACGCAGGAATATCTTTCCCTGTATTCTCCACGCACTTCTTGTCCAAAGCCTTATAGAAAGCGAATTTCTCGATCTCGCTAAAGAATTTCTTCTCGAAAGCGTTCATCGGTTCCTTATAATCCGCCGAAAGGAACTCGTACAGATTCTTAAACATACGGCTAGCGGCGCCGGAGGCAGGTACGAATTTTACGATTTTCTTGTTTTTAGCCAGATAAGCGTCCCAAGCATCCATATAAGAAGCCTGTTCCTCTTTAGATATTACCATAATACCTTTTTCTACCGAAGCGGAGGCCGCTATCTCAAGGAAAGGGAAACCTTTTACGAAGCAAGCGAGTTGCTCTTCAATCTGTTTTTCGCTGATTCCTTTGGCTTTCAGCTGTTCTAAATCGTTCGCGTTTAACATAGTATAGTATTTAATGTGAATAATCTCATCAGTAACGCCACAGGGCACTTATGCGCTATGTGTATCGCAAATGTATAAAATAACCGCAAGATACGTGTTGAAATTCCATAGAAAAAAGTATTTTTACAGCATGTTTTGCGGTTAGTCCTCAACCGGGCAATAAAAATGATATAACTATGGATACAATTGGATTCTTTACGTCTGAGGAAAAGAAGCTGTTCTTCTCCAAATACAGGCTCCTGTTACGAAACCTTTACTCTTTCCTCGAGAGGGAAGATATTCGGAAGATGAAGGAGCTGATGAAGCGGGTTGTCGCCCTCGATTGCTACGGCAGGGATAAGAATGGTATCAACGGTTTATTGCGAAATATCGACACGGCCTTGATCGCCACCTTGGAGATTGGCTTGAAACGTACCTCGGTCATCGCCCTCCTATTATACCGCCCGGTATTGAAGAAGGCGATCACGATAGAGGAAGTGGAGCAAAAATTCGGGGCGGACGTGACCTTGATCATCCGTCGCCTCTTGAAGACCTCCGACCTGTATGCCCGGAACACCGCCGTCAACTCGGAGAATTTCCATCATTTGCTTTTCTCGTTTGCCGAGGACGTACGTGTGATCTTGCTTATGATCGCCGACCGCCTCTGCCTCATGCGTATGGGAAAACAGATGCAAGAGGATGATCGTATCCGGCTGGCTACCGAGGCCTCTTATTTGTACGCTCCCCTCGCCCACCGACTGGGTTTATATACGATCAAGAGCGAGCTGGAAGACCTTTCCTTGAAATATACGGACAGGAAACAGTATGACTTCATCAAACGGAAACTGAATGAGACGAAACGCTCCCGCGACGCTTATATCGCCGAGTTCATCGCCCCGATCAAGCGGAAGCTGGCAGCGGCAGGATTCAAGTTCGATATCAAGGGACGTACCAAATCCATACATTCCATTAATAACAAGCTGAAAAAGCAGCAGGTGGAGTTCGAGGGTATCTACGATCTTTTCGCTATCCGGATCGTATTGGATACGCCGCTGGAGAAGGAACGCTCGGAATGCTGGCAAGTCTACTCCATCGTCACCGATATGTACCAGCCCAACCCGAAGCGTATGAAGGACTGGATCTCTATCCCGAAGAGCAATGGTTACGAGAGCTTGCACATCACGGTTATGGGGCCGCAAAACAAATGGGTAGAGGTGCAGATCCGTACGAGGCGAATGGATGAGATCGCCGAGCGAGGCCTAGCGGCGCATTGGAAATACAAGGGCGTGAAAGCGGAGAGCGGGCTAGACGAGTTCTTGAATACCGTACGTGCCGCCTTGGAGGCCAAGGAGAATAATCCGCTCGACTTGATGCAGGATTTCAAGATGGATCTATATAAGGATGAGATCTACGTCTTCACGCCTACCGGCGAGCTTATCAAGCTGGCCAAGGGAGCGACGGTCCTCGATTTCGCCTTTGCCATCCACACGAAGCTAGGAAGCAAATGCGTGTCGGCGAAAGTGAACGGTAAGAACGTTCCGATCAAATACACCTTGAACAACGGCGATAGCGTATCCGTCATCACGTCGCCCGCCCAAAGCCCGAAGCGGGATTGGCTGAACTTCGTCGTCACCTCCAAGGCCCGTGTGAAGATCAAGCAGGCCTTGAAGGAGGAGACCGTGAAGGCCGTGGAATTCGCCAAGGAGATGTTGCAGCGCCGCTTCAAGAACCGGAAGATCGACATGGACGAGCCAACCATGATGCGCTATATCAAGAAGAAAGGATTCAAGACCGTCACGGACTTCTACATCGAGATCGCCGAGGAACGCCTCGATCCCAACCAAGTAATCGACGAATATCTGGAGGCTTTCCGCAAGGAGACGGAGACGAACGAGCGCACCGAGGTGCGTAGCGCGGAGGAATTCGTGACCACGACTCCGGTGGAGGAGATATCGACGAACAAGGATGTCTTGGTGATCGACAAGAACCTGACGGGTATCGAATATAAACTCGCCAAATGCTGCAACCCGATTTATGGCGACGAGGTTTTCGGTTTCGTCTCCACGCAAGGTATCAAGATCCACCGTATGGATTGCCCGAACGCCCAAGAGATGTTCAGCCGCTTCGGGTACCGGATCATCCGCGCGAAATGGAGCGGCAAGGGAGACAATGGCTATACGGTTACGCTGCGGGTGATCGGACGGGACGATATAGCGATCGTCACCAACATCACCTCCGTGATCGGAAAGGAATCGAACGTCACGCTTCGCTCCTTAAACATCAACTCGGTAGACGGATTATTCCAAGGGAACTTTACCGTATTGGTAAGAGATACGACCGCGTTAAACTTGCTGACGAAAAAGATCAAGACGGTAAACGGCGTGAAAGCGGTAGAGCGATTAAATTCTTAGACAGTGTACTGTGCACGAAGTACCGTAGTACTCTGTACGAAGTACTACAGTACCCTCTAGGAAGTACCGCAGTACTTCGTACAGGGGACTAGGCCAACTGTACGGCTGGGCCTTGTGACTATACCCGGATCACAGAATCGGCTTCAGCCCCATCTTCTCCGCACGTTGTATTAGGAACTGCCGGGCCGCCTCATACTCGTTCGGGATCACGCCGTCGAGGATGGCGTTCTTGATCGCCTCTTTCAGCACGCCGACAGGCTTGGAGGGAGCCAAGCCAAACGTCTCCATGATCTCCTCGCCGGATACCGGAGGCTGGAAGTTACGGACACGGTCTTTTTCCTCTATATCGGCCAGCTTCTCGCGCACCTTTCGAAAGTTGTTCAAAAAACGGCGAACCTTCTCCGGGTTCTTGCTCGTGATATCGGCCTCGCACAGTTTCATCAAATCGTCGATATCATCTCCCGCGTCAAACAGCAGACGGCGGATCGCCGAATCCGTCACCTCATCGTCCGACAAGGCGATCGGACGCATATGCAGGCTTACCATCTTCTGCACGTACTTCATCTTCTCGTTCATCGGGAGTTTCATCTTCCTAAAAATACCGGGGATCATCCGCTCGCCGATAAAATTATGATTATGGAACGTCCATCCCAAGCGAGGGTCGAAACGCTTCGTGGCAGGCTTGGCGATATCGTGGAAGAGGGCGCTCCAACGCAGCCATAGATTATCGGAAGTCTTGCTCAAACGATCCAGCACCATCAAGGTATGGGCGAAATTATCCTTATGCCCGATCCCCTCCTTGGTCTCCACGCCCTTCAAGGCGCAAAGCTCGGGGAAAATCAATGGCAACAGTCCGCATTTATCCAGCAAGTCGAAACCGATAGAGGGCTTTGGCGAGAGGACGATCTTGTTCAACTCATCCACGATACGCTCCTTGGAGATGATGGAGATACGCTCCCGGTTACGGATGATGGCGTCAAAGGTATCGGGATTGATAAAGAAACCTAATTGAGTAGCGAAACGAACCGCGCGCATCATCCGGAGCGGATCATCGCTGAAAGTAACATCCGGGTCTAAAGGCGTACGGATCGTAAGCTCGTCCATATCCTCCAACCCGCCGAAGGGATCGACCAATTCTCCGTAACGCTCCTTGTTCAGGCAAAGGGCCAAGGCGTTGATCGTGAAATCCCGGCGGTTCTGGTCATCTTCCAAGGTGCCGTCTTCCACGACAGGCTTACGGCTGTCATGGCTGTAGGATTCTTTCCTTGCCCCCACGAATTCCAGCTCCAGATCGCCGGCTTTCACCTGCGCCGTCCCGAAATTCTTGAAGACGGAAAGATAAGCGCCACGCCCGATCTTCTTGGCCACTCGTTTGGCCAACTCGATACCGCTGCCAACCGCTACCACGTCTATATCCTTGGATGGGCGGTTCAAGAAAATATCCCGCACATATCCGCCTATTACATATACCTCAACACCTAGCTCTTCCGCCGCCTCCGATATCAAATGGAAAGGCTTCGCGGATATATGATTTACTATCTCTTCCTCGTTTATATACATATTTATGTATTCCAAATCCAATAAAGAGCGCAAAGATAATCAAATTTCATGTACTTTTGCGAAGGAAATACATTGAACGAGAAAGATATGAAAAAGTTAGCGATCTGTATAACGCTCATTGCCGCCATTTTAACGGGCTGTAACGGAGACGAGAAAGCGGCTCAGGCCCGTTTGGACAAGGCCCGGGCCATGTACGAGAATAACGAGTTTTTCGGGGCGAAGAACGAGATAGACAGTATCCGGGCGCTCTATCCCAAGGAAGTAAAGGTACTGAAGCAGGGATTAACGCTTATGCGCCAAGTAGAAGTAAAGGAGGCGGAGCGAAACATCGCTTTCTGCGACAGCTTACTCCCGATCAAGCTGGAGGAAGTAGAGGGATTGAAGAAAGGCTTCGCTTTCGAGAAGGATTCCGTTTACGAGGAAATCGGCAATTATATCTGGAAACAGCAGACGATCGAGCGCAACGTGCAACGTTGTTACGTACGTTGCGGCGTGAACGAGGAGGGCGAGATGTATCTGGCCAGCGTATATTACGGCGGACGCCCCATCGAGCATACGGGAATCAAGCTGAGCCTGAAAGACGGCCAATTCGCCGAGACCGCTTCCATCCCGTACGACGGCGGACTGAATTACCGCTTCAAGGATATGGGAAGCACCACGGAGGTAGTGACCTACAAGGGGGAGCACTGCGTCGATGCCGTCAAGTTCATCTACGATAACGAGAAAGAGCGGATCAAGGTGGAATACACGGGAGGCAAGCCTTACATTATATATATGGCGGACGCCGACAAGAAAGCGATCGTCAACACCTTCAACCTCGCCACCGTATTAAGCGATATCAAGAGCATGAACACCTTGAAAGAGAAATCAGAGAAGAAGATCGCTTATCTAAAGAATAAACTGGAGGAGTAGAATCCCTCCATACAAATGGCCTACCTATAAACAAAGCACCGGGACCCCTACCATACAGTAGGAATCCCGGCGTTAGTATACAGACTGATATCCACTATCAGTTATTCATCATTTAACGACGACCTTCTGGGCGGTCTCGCCATCAACGGAAACTACCACGATACCTTTCGATGCCGGCATCACGAAGTTATCTGAAGAAGCGATAGCGGAAGCGGTGGTCTGACCTAAGATGTTAGACAATGTAACCGTCTTGCCTGCCGCGTTCAAGACCGTAACGCTAGCCTCGCCAGCGATTACCGTGAAGCTGGCAACCTCTTCCAATTGTTCGTTGGAAACCGGGGTCGGAGCATTCTCGATCGTGAATGGAACGCCAACATTAGACATTACCACAACATTGTTTACCACACCTACATAAGGAGTCTTCAACTCGCCTGCGGCCACGGTGCGATTCAGCTCTTTCTGGTTCTCCAATAAGTAACCACCATCCTGAGTTGTCTTGAAGGCGAACAAAGCGTTGTTATCCAAAGACGGAACGATATTCGCTTTATCGCTGAAGCCTACACGGTAGTAAGTAGCGCCATTGCTAACGAATGTCTCGTTAGAATCCCGCAAGGATACCATATAGTAGCGAGGAGAAACAGCTTTGGTAGTTGTCTCCGGCGTATAGATCGATGTCGTGATGAAATACAACGGTTTACCAGCGATCACGGTATCGGCTTCTTGAACCCACAAAGAGAAGTTGTCAGTCTCATAAGTTGACTTCAAGATATCTTGGCCTTCGTTCTTCACTTCGGCAAAGAAATTCAGCGGATTCATCGTCAAGAACTTGCCATTCGTACCGAAACGTTTGTGAGAATCGTCGATAGAAGCGTACTCCGGAGCCTCTACAGCGACAAAGTCGAAGTAGTTAACCTTATCGGAAAGGATCAGGTTCGCCGTATTCACGTTCATAAAGACATATTGAGTGGTCGCGCCTACCCTTGTAGCCATCTGGTATTTGCCACCGGTCGTAGCCGTATTGAATACGAATTCCAACGGAGCGGTATAATCAGATAATTTCAACGGTCCACCATTCTCGCTGGCAACCAAATCATTGCTGAAACGTTCTTTCAACATATAAGTCGCATGATACAAGGTATCACCTAAAGCACGGGCACCTAAACCATCCGTTACATTCTGTACGGAATCTTGGCTAACCACGATACGAAGAGCGGCTGCGTTCGCTGCGTCACCAGATTTAATCATCAATACGGAATCAGAAGTAAACGCATACAGATCGTCTACGCCCGGAGTACCGGAGATTAAGTTCAATACATAACCATTATCGGCGAGTTCCTCCGCAGAGAAGTGACGAGTACCCAAGAACTTATCCTTTAAATCCACATTCGCTTGATATTCCACCGTAATAGAATCGGTGCTACCCCCAAATGTATAGGTATTGGCCATACCTTGAACGGCGAAGATCTCCTCGTTAGAAATAATAGTCGTATTCGTATTACGGTCTACAACCGAATACATTCCGTTGTTTTCCTTGATATACCATTGTCCCTTCGGTTGATAAATGGAAGGTTTGAAACCTGCCGCGGTTACCAACTTATCGGAAGCGGCACTCTTATCGTAAGCGACAGCGTATTGTCCGCCCTTATCGCCCTTGCTCGCGCTCTTCAAGAAGTATACGCCTGTACCTGTAGCGATCGTAGAAGGAGTTCCCTTCGTTACGGTAATAACAGGAGCGGCTCCTTGAGCAGGTTGAGTAGAGCCGGACTGCAAGTCAGATACGGTCAAGGCTTTCGTCTCGATTACGCTGGCATATACGACACGTACGTTCGGAACGGAGGTCATCGGACTTGCGTTCACGGTCGGAGCGGCAGCGGCGTACATAGCCAAAGCATCATTCTTCAAGTTGATCGTAAAATAGAATTTCTGGAAATCAGCGTTACCCAGTGTATGCAAGCCACTAGCGGCATAGGTGGAGTCAGCCGTAAACTTAGCCCCATATACACCGGTAGCACCGGCTATCACATTCTTCAATGTATCGACACCTAAGTATTTTGCTTTACCATCACTAAATACTTGGTCACCTTGGATCTGCAAGGTCACATATTTAGCGTTCGCAACAGCGCCTGTAGCGGGAGCCGCCGTATTCTTCGCTATCAAGTTCTTACCCTCGAAGATATTTCCTTGATAATTTCCTCCAAACGTCAATTGAAAGACTTGGAAACCATCCCCCAGCTCACTTGCGCTCAAATACATAGCGTCGCTAGGAGCCTCTACGGTAAATTTCGTAGAAGAGGCAGAAGAACCTAAACTCAAGTCTGTCCCAGCTACATCCAACGCCAAGATTTGATTGTTTCCGTAATAAGCCTGAATAGCGCTACCACCGGCAGCGTCAGAGAATGTCCACTGATTCACGCCCGATGTGATAACAGGTTTTGCCGTAGATGAAGCCGCAAACGACAAAACGGCCTGTGTCTTCTTGTTCTTGAATTGATACACAGGACCAGCAGGAGTCGTGCCCGCATTCGTGATTTGCCACAAGGCAGAATCAATAGCGGCTTTGGTAGCGTCTGACGCCAAAGTTTTAACAATTACTGAGTCGGCTTTCTCACCACTTAAAGACAAAACGGAAGAACCTGTCTTTAAATAATAATAGTTACCGGCTTTCCACTGAGCCTCCGGAACGGTCGTACTCGACTGAGCATTAGCCGAGAATACGCCCGCAACCATCAGGGCCGCAGCAATAAGAGTACATTTTTTGTCCATAATCAAATAGATTTTATTTATTAATCACAGTCTAAACAGGGGTTGTTTAGAAAAGGTTTTGAGGGGGTATGAGATTAACAATCAATTTAGCGTCTTATAACAAAAATCGTCCTATTCTCACGAACAGGACGACTATACTACTAAAAATGTAAACAGTGTATTTATATAGTAATATCATGAAACTATATATTTTGGAGAAAAACCGCTCCACCTTCACAGGCAAAACGGCTGGAAATCTAATCTACTCAATAAATATCTTCACAGGCTTACTCGAAATAAGCATGTTCTTTTACGACATGACCTCTGTCATCGAAATAAACCTTATATATCTTACCATTTCTGGAAAGTAATACTACCTTATACTTCACAAACGTGCTATTGTTTGACACCTCAACTGATTTCACCATACATCCCTCATAGGAAGTATTTACCGCATCACGCAATACTTGGGGCATATCAGTTACCTCGATCGGATAAAATTTATCCTGTGCCACTGTTTCCTTAGCGCTACCGACCATCCCGGCTTGCGCTTCTACATCAGGGGCAATAAATAAGCCACATAAAGCGACAATAACCCCGTAAACAATCTTTTTCATACCTTAAAAACCTAAATACCTAAACCTTTTTTCTCTTACATCATAAATTCGCAGTATAGGGTGCAATCTCCGTGCCAAAACTCACCCTAAAAAACGACAAGAGAATAATAAGTTGTAAATCCGACAATTAACCAAAAGCGAAGAATCAATCATTCGGTTGCCAAAGTGTGGAACAAACCGTGGAATGTGGAAAATTTCCCCACGAAAGTGTGGAATCTCTACACACTACTATAAAAAACGAGGCCCACCCTTAATCTATATAAGGATGAGCCTTAAATCATTCTACTTAAATATAATCAAATAAAAATACTAAAGTAATAAAATAAAGTTCCGTAATATCATATACACTCTGTGTCTAATCTCTAATTTGCGATTCACAAAGATAAATCTTTTTGTTCAACCATCTATAAAATAACCGCACATCTAACGAAACTCAAAGATTTTTGAACAAAGAGATTCCTTTTAAGGACAAGTCATAGATTATCACGAACTTCAATCCTTCGCTTGATGTACGGTAAGTTGCGGGAACGGGAAACCGATACCTACCTCATTGAAGGTCGCATAGATATTCTTGTTAATATCGAAATACACACCCCAATAGTCGGAACTGTTTACCCAAACACGTACCACCACGTTTACGCTGCTGTCCGCCAAGGCTGTCAAAGCAATAAACGGAGCGGCCGGCTCGGACAAGATGCGGGAATCCTTCGCTAATACAGACTCTATCACTTGCTTTACTTTCTCATAATCGCTGCCGTATTCCACGCCAAAAGTCCAGTCTACACGGCGAGTCGTCTGGTTACTGAAATTAGTCACAACGCCACTGCTCAAGGAGCCGTTCGGTATATAGATAATCTTATTGTCCGGAGTACCCAATACCGTATGAAACATTTGTATTTCTTTTACCGTGCCACCAACACCTTGCGCCTCGATATAATCACCTACCTTATAAGGCTTGAAAAGAAGGATGATCAATCCACCGGCAAAGTTTGACAGGTTACCGCTCAATGCCATACCGACAGCGACACCGGCGGAAGCCAACAAGGCGGCAAACGACGTAGTTTGAACGCCTAACGCCCCTACGACTGAAATAATCAATAAAATGGTTAAACTGACATTCACCAAACTGCCGACAAAAGTCTTGACAGAAGGATCGATATCCCGTTTACTCAATATCTTCCGAACCAGTTTATTAAGTAAGTTTATAACCAATCGTCCCACCAAAAAGACAATAAGGGCTTTAATAATCGTAAAACCCAACTGGGAGCCATGCTCAACCAAGGATCTGATAGCTTCCTCTAATTTAAAACTCGCATCTACAGCTGCTAATAATACCATATCTCTTCTATGTTTAGTTAATTTATTAATTATATAACAATCTATCTTCCAAAAATATTATGAAATGTAGCAAAGGTATAAAGTTTTTTTAATCTGGTAAAACCATGAAATAATTGCGTAGCTTTGCATCAATCAAATAACACGTTAAATACGACAGCATGAAAATCCTTGCGATACTCGCCGCCCTTTTCCTTTCAATAGGCTATGGCCACGCTCAGACATACGAGAAGTTTGTCGAGAAAAGTTTTGACTTCTTGGACAAAAACGACTTAGTCTCCGCCGAAGAGAGCTTACGAGCCGCCATGCGCCTCGAACCGGGAAATCCCAACAACTACGCCTTGCTCATGAACCTCGGGACGATACAGCGCAGGCAAGGGAAACTGGAAGATGCCCTTCTCTCCTATACCGCCGCCCTAAGCCGTCATCCGAATAATGAGGCCATACTGGAAAATCGTGCCGGCTTATATACGGAAATGGGTGAGATCGAAAAAGCGATGAACGATTACAACGCCCTGCTAATCTTGAACCCCCATCATCAAGAGGCGTTATATTGCAGGGCGATGCTTCATTTGCAACATAAGAACTATCTGTTGGCCGAGCAGGATTTCGATAAGATATTAGAAGTAAACGAGAAATCCGTGAAAGGACGTCTGGGACATGCGATTCTCGAAAAGCTACGGGGGAATTACGATGAGAGCGAACGCATCTTTAATTACCTGATCAGCGAGATGCCCCGTGAATGGATCTTATACGAGGGCCGTGCCGATCTATATTTCATGATGGGCAAGAACGCCCGGGCTATGGCCGATATCAATCGTGTTTTCGTGGAAAGTACCCCGACAGCCGCTTTATATGTATTGCGAGGCAAAGTAAAACTCGCCCAATATGAGAAGGCATCGGCCGCCTTAGACTTCAAGAAAGCTGAGGATATGGGATATGATAAAACGACTATCGACGAGTTGATGAAGATGGCTCGTTAAGGCTGTTTTTATACGTATAGTGGCATCGGCTCATGCGAGTAGTGGTATTGGCCTACGCCACTACTCGCGTGAGCCGATGCCACTATACGTGTGAGCCTGCGCCACTACTGGTGCGAAATCGGCCCATTTATACTACTTTTCCGTGATATAATTGACAATCCAACCACCCACTTCTTTCGTTCCATATTTCGCTCCACCTTCCACTTGGATTTCCGGCGTACGGACATTCGCGTCAAGGGAAGCGTCTACGGCTTCACGGATCAAGGCGCCCTCTTCTTTGAGGTCGAAATACTCGAATAACATCGCTACCGAAAGGATTTGCGCCAAAGGATTCGCTATATTCAGCCCTTTCGCCTGCGGCCAAGAGCCATGGATCGGCTCGAAAACCGGTGTGCTCTCTCCGGTAGAAGCGGAAGGCAGCAAGCCCATAGAGCCGCTGATGCAAGAACCCTCATCCGTCAAGATATCACCAAATGTATTCTCGGTTACCATCACGTCGAAGAATTTCGGCTCTTGAATCATACGCATAGCGGCGTTATCCACATACATATAGTCTGTCGTTACTTCCGGATAGCTAGAAGCCATCTCCTGAGCGATCTGGCGCCATAGACGGGAAGAGGCAAGTACGTTCGCCTTGTCAACAACCGTCAGGTGCTTATTCCGTTTCATCGCATACTCGAAGCCCACTTTCAAGATACGCTCGATTTCCGGGCGGGTATACATATTCGTATCGTATGCCTTATCGTTGTCTTGATATTTCTCGCCGAAATACATACCACCGGTCAACTCACGGATACATAAGAAATCCGCACCATCCACCAATTCGGCACGCAACGGCGATTTATGCAATAAGCATTTGAAGGTCTGCACCGGACGGATATTAGCGAACAGGCCCAACTTCTTACGCATCGCCAAAAGACCTTGCTCCGGGCGTACTTTTGCTGTCGGATCATTATCAAACTTAGGATCGCCCACGGCCGAGAAAAGAACAGCGTCGGCATCCTTACAAATCCGATAGGTCTCCTCCGGGAAAGGATCACCTACCTTATCGATCGCGTCAGCGCCACAAAGGGCATACTCATAGTGAACCTCATGTCCAAATTTCTCACAAACGGCACTCATTACCTCCACGCCTTGCACGGAAATCTCTGGTCCGATCCCGTCTCCGGGAAGTACTGCTATATTCAGTTTCATCGTAAATGTTTGTTATTATTCTCTGTTAAAATGTACATACTTAGGCTCCGTGGGGAAATACGTGTCATCATCCCACAGGGTACTTGTAATCATCAAGTCGGCACTATAACGGTTACAAGCGATAGGTACGTTATGAACACGGCACTGGCGAAGCAACATCTGGATGTCGGCCTCGTGCGGTTGCGGATTCAAGTCGTCTATCAAAAAGACCGCCAAATCGATCTCCTTACGGACAACCATAGCGGCAATCTCAGCATCGCCTCCCATCGGACCGGAATGCATGCAAGCAATATCCGCGTTCACCCCTTTTTCCTCGAGAGCTTTACGAACCAAATTTCCGGTCGTACCCGTACAAACAATATGGTGGTGAGACAAGAACTCAGCGTTATGTACCGCCCATTCTACCATTTCCGCCTTACGATTGTCGTGCGCTACAAGCGCGATAGTCAACTTTTTCATACCCTTTACCTTTTTAATTATTAATCCTCTATCTTGTTCAGCATCTTCAATGTCGCCTTGATCGCCGCCTCGGTCTGGTCAGCGTCCAGACCACGAGTCTTGAAATCGACCCCGGCATAATTCCAGCTGATGACCGTCTGCACGAACGCATCCGTACGTCCTCCCGGCGGGATGGATACCGAATAGTTCGTCAACATTGGGAACGGGCGGTTCAAACGGGAATAAATCCGGCGTAGGGCACGAACGAAAGCGTCGTATTGTCCATCACCGGAAGCCGATTCCTCGTAAGCCTCGCCATTGATCTCGATCTTCAAGGTAGCCACCGGTTTCAACCCTTGGGCCAAGGATAAGGAATAGTTCAAGATCCGTATTTTCTGATCCTCCAGCGCATTATCATGATGAAGCACATCGCTGATAATATAAGGAAGATCCTCCGGGGTAACCATTTCTTTCTTATCCCCTAACTCAATGATCCGTTCCGTAACCTTACGCATCGAACCCTCGTCCATGTCGATACCAAGTGCCTCCAGATTCTTGCGGATATTCGCTTTTCCGGAGGTCTTGCCCAAGGCGTACTCGCGAACCCGTCCGAAACGTTCAGGAAGCAAGTCGTTGCAATACAGGTTGTTCTTGCTATCACCGTCTGCATGGACACCGGCGCATTGCGTAAACACATGCTCTCCGATGATCGGCTTATTGGGCGGGATATGCACCCCGGAGTAGGTCTCAACCAAACGGCTAGCCTTGTTTATCTTTTCCTCCCTCAAGCTCGTCTCCTCTCCCAACTGGTCCTTGATAACGGCAAGTACGCTACTCAAAGGAGCGTTACCCGCACGCTCTCCCAAACCGTTCACGGTCGTATGGATTCCCTTGATACCCGCACGGATGGCGGAATATACATTCGCAACGGCAAGATCATAGTCGTTATGCGCATGGAAGTCAAACCGTAAATCAGGGTAACGGTCCACCATCATCTTGCAATACTCGTAGGTATTTCCGGGATTCAAGACTCCCAAGGTATCCGGGAGCATGAAACGGCGGATCGGAAGTCCTTTCAACGCATCGATTACCAAGAATACGTAATCCGGGGAATGCTTGATACCGTTCGACCAGTCCTCCAAATAGATATTCACGTCGATCTTCCGTTTCGCCGCTTCCAATACGACCGTACGAATATCGTCAACGTGTTGCTCGGGAGTCTTTCGAAGCTGTTCGGTGACATGCTTATAAGAGCCCTTGCAAAGCAAGTTCACGACACGGCAACCTGCGGATTCAATCCAGTCGAGAGAGACCGTACCATCCACGAAACCCAAGACCTCCAATTTGTCTAGGTTTCCGGAACGGGCGGCCCAAGCGGCTACACGCTTCACGGCCTCAAACTCTCCGTCCGACACACGGGCGGAGGCGATCTCCACCCGGTTCACGCCTAAGTCGCTCAGCAGCACTTGCGCTATACTAAGCTTCTCGTGAGCGGCGAAGGAGACGCCCGAAGTTTGCTCCCCATCTCTGAGGGTTGTATCCATTATTTCTATCATAATCAGCGTGCTGCCTCGAAGGCTTCTATCTTTGATTTATTTGCCAGTAAATAGTCGATATCGTCCAATCCGTTGATCAGGCAATCCTTTTTATAGGCGTTGATCTCGAAATGCTCGCTTTTACCCGTGGCCTTGTTCGTGATCGTTTGCTCCGGTAGATTTACCTCGACCTCCGCTTTCGGGTCCTTGTAAATCGAATCGAACAATTCAGCGAGGAACTCTTCAGTCACAACAACCGGCAGCACGAAGTTGTTCAACTCGTTGTTTTTATGGATATCGGCGAAGAAACTGGAGACCACGACACGGAAACCGTAATCGGCGATCGCCCAAGCCGCATGCTCACGGCTGGAACCGGAACCGAAGTTCTTTCCCGCTACCAATATCTTTCCGCTATACGTAGGATCGTTCAAGACGAACGATTCGATCTTATTACCTTCCTTATCATATCGCCAATCCCGGAATAAGTTCTCGCCGAACCCTTCTTTGGTAGTCGCTTTCAAAAAGCGGGCTGGGATAATCTGGTCGGTATCCACGTTCTCTAAAGGAAGAGGCACGCAAGTGCTTGTGATTATATTGAATTTTGTTTTCATCTTATGCTACTTTATTAGATTCGTCTTTACATCAGTTCTCTCGGATCCGTGATCTTACCGGTCACAGCGGCGGCGGCGGCCACAAGCGGCCCCGCCAAGATGGTGCGAGCACCCGGTCCTTGGCGACCCTCGAAATTACGGTTGGAAGTGGAGACCGCGTATTTACCCGCCGGAACCTTATCCTCATTCATCGCCAGACAAGCGGAACATCCCGGTTGACGAAGGACGAAGCCGGCCTCGGCCAAAACCTTGTCGATCCCCTCGGCACGAATCTCCCGTTCTACCTGCCAACTGCCGGGAACCAGCCAAACCGTTACATCATCCGCTTTCTTCTTTCCTTTCACCAAAGAGGCGAAAGCACGGAAATCCTCGATACGGCCATTCGTACAGCTACCTAAAAAGACATAATCCACTTTCTTACCCAACATAGACTCGCCTGCCTTGAAGCCCATATAATCCAAAGACTTCTTATAAGAGATACGGCCTGCCTCGGGCACGCTTTCTAAGGAGGGGATATCTTTGCTGATACTCATACCCATGCCCGGGTTCGTACCGTACGTAACCATCGGGTCGATATCCTCGGCGTGAAAAACGATCTCCTTATCGAAGGTTGCGTCCGGATCACTATACAGCTGACGCCACTCGCTCACCTTCCGCTCCCATTCCTCGCCTCTCGGGGCAAACTCACGGTCTTTCAAATAATCGAAAGTAACATCATCCGGAGCGATCATACCGCCACGGGCACCCATCTCGATCGAAAGGTTACAGATCGTCAGACGTTCCTCCATGGTCGTATTACGAATCGCCTCGCCAGCGTACTCTACAAAATAGCCCGTAGCACCGCTGGTACTCATCTTACCAATAATGTATAAGGCAAAGTCCTTCGCCGTAACGCCCGGTTTGCGTACGCCATCGATCGTGATACGCATCGTTTTCGGCTTACGCTGCATGATACATTGGGTAGCCAAGGTCATCTCCACCTCGCTCGTACCGATACCGAAGGCGATAGCGCCCATGGCACCGTGCGTAGAAGTATGGGAGTCGCCACAAACGATCGTCATACCCGGCTGCGTCAAGCCTGTCTCCGGACCTACCACATGGATGATACCATTCTTCGGATGTTGAAGACCGTAATACGTCAAGCCGAAATACTTCGCGTTCTCTTCCAAGGTATCCACTTGATTCTTGGATATAGGGTCCTCGATAGGCTTATCTTGGTTCAATGTCGGGATATTGTGGTCCGGCATACAAGTGATTTGCGCGGGACGGAAGGGCTTCAATCCACGTGCACGTAATCCGGCGAAAGCCTGCGGGCTAGTCACCTCATGACAATACAGACGGTCGATATACAATTGTATGGTTCCGTCGGGCAACGTGTCCACCACGTGTTTGTCCCAGATTTTCTCAAATAATGTCTTGCTCATTGTCTTGTCTATTTTTAGTCTACTATAAACTTATTGATGGCGTCCACGAAAGCCTCCACGGAAGCGGCGATAATATCGGTATTCGCGGAGAACCCATAATAGGTAGCCCCGTTATACTCTACCTGCATATGCACCTTGCCCGTATCATCGCTACCTTTATTAATGGCTTGAATCAAGAATTCCTGAATCGTCATGTCACTATTACTAATCGCTTTTTTCACCGCCTTGATGCCTGCGTCAACCGGACCGTTACCAGCCGCGGCCTCGTATTTTCTTACTCCCGACAAATTTAAACAAATACTTGCGACTGATTGTACTCCAACACCACTAGTTACCTGTAAATATTCCAATTTAATACGGTGTGTGGCCGTACGATCCTTTCCGACCAACATCAAAACATCATCATCATTAATATCTTTCTTACGATCGGCCAGTTTCAAGAACTCATCATACACCTTGTCCAATTTCTCCTGCTCCAGATCCACACCTAAAACATGCAAGCGATGCTTCAACGCCGCACGACCGCTACGAGCAGTCAATACGATCGCGTTATCATCGATACCCACATCCTTCGGATCGATGATCTCGTAGGTTTGCGCATTCTTCAAAACGCCATCTTGGTGGATACCGGAGGAGTGAGCGAATGCGTTACGTCCGACAATAGCTTTATTCGGTTGTACCGGCATATTCATCAAGCTAGAAACCATACGGCTCGTACTATAGATCTTATTCGTCGTGATATTGGTAATAATATCACGTTCTTTATGGCTCTTGAAAACCATGGCGACTTCTTCCAATGACGTGTTACCCGCACGCTCACCGATACCGTTTACGGTTACCTCCACCTGACGGGCTCCGTTCAACACGCCTTGTACGGTATTCGCAGTAGCCATGCCCAAGTCATTATGGCAATGAGTGGAAAGAATAGCGTTATGTACGCCATCCACATGTTCCATCAGATACTTAATCTTCGCCCCGTACTCATCCGGCAAGCAATATCCTGTCGTATCCGGGATATTCACTACGGTAGCCCCGGCCTTGATCACGGCCTCCACGACACGGGCCAGATATTCATTATCCGTACGCCCGGCATCCTCACAGTAGAATTCTACGTCCTCCACGTACTTTTTAGCGTATTTCGTGGCGGCGATCGCACGCTCTATAATCTCCTCTCTCGTGGAGTTAAACTTGTATTTGATATGAGAATCAGAAGTACCGATACCCGTATGAATACGTCCTCGCTTAGCGAATTTCAACGCCTCGGCTGCCACGTCGATATCTTTCTCCACCGCACGGGTCAAGGCACAGATGGTCGGCCAAGTCACGGCCTTTGAGATCTCAACCACACTCTTAAAATCCCCGGGACTGGAGACAGGGAAACCAGCCTCGATCACATCAACACCTAGCTGTTCCAACGCCTTAGCTACTTGAATCTTTTCCACTGTATTCAACTGGCATCCCGGAACCTGTTCACCATCACGTAAGGTGGTGTCGAAAATAAATAATCTGTCTGACATAATCTTATATTCTTAATTTACTAATATCCTATACTAACTAAAAAAGCCTCTCTCACAAGGAAGTGAGAAAGGCTCTTTCATCTATCGTAATGCTCGCAAAGCATACAGTCTCACTTCCTATCCCGTTCCCAGAGTAGAATAATGTTTAGAGAAATAATGAGACTATTTTGCAAGTTGCGTGTCATTGTTCTTGTCTTTATTGTTTTTGTTTGAACGTTGCAAAGATACGGCCTTTTTTGATACCACCAAATATAATTCGAAGTTTTTTACTCATTATTTATTACAAACCGTAAGTTAAACAATCGTGCTCCTTACGAAATAACACTGCCCATCGTAAGGTTGTTACGATGGGCAGTATAAGATGCTTACGATGCCCATTGTAACCACCTTACGATGGGCATCGAGGAAATTAGCGAACTACGATCTTCCGGACGAATGATTCGCCGATGGCCTCGCAACGCACGAAGTAAACTCCGGCATGGCCTACCGGGATCATCACCTCACCCGTCACCGTCTCTTGGTAGACGATGATACCGGCCACGTCTACCACCGTCAGCGTAGCCTGTCGAGGCAGGTTCGCCAAAATGGATTGGTTGGCGGCGTACAACGCCATCCCCTCCTCGATAGACTCTACACCGGTCGGCGTATCCGGATCGGTTGGATCGGTTGGATCGGTCGGATTCTCAGGGTCAGTCGGGTCAGTCGGATTCTCAGGGTCCGTAGAAGTGGAGGTAGCCGATACAACCGTTACCGATACCTTTGAACTCTGCGACTTATAGTTCGGGTCGGTTGGCGTAAAGATAACTTCTTGCTCACCCGTAGCCGTCATCACTTGTGTTTGGTCACTCCAAGCGAATGTTCCGGCCACGATACCGGCGTGACCACCTTGCAAGACAGACTCAGCCAACGCATGACCGGACAAGATCTCGGATGCGGTAGGCCATGTAACCTCCGCTTCGGCCGATTCGATCGTGTACTCGAATGTTTGCGTATAAGCTTGATAGTGATCATCCTCTGGACGATAAACACGAACGTAATACTTGCCAGCATTCTTCAATATGGCAGGCTGCTGACAATCCTCATCGGCGAAGAAAGTAATCTGACACTCCTTGCTGCCTTCACCCGTTACAGATACGGTCTGTGCCGTACCATCGTAAGTGGAAGTATTTACCAACAAGGCGAAAGAAGTCTTTGGCTTACCGGCAAATTCTGGCGTAACGCCTGTTGCCCCAGCCGTCACCGCATATTCTCTCGGATTCTCCATATTGCCGTCAGACCATTTGGTGAACTTATAGCCTTCGGCAGGTACGGCCTCCAATGTCACCGTGACCCCGGCGTTGATAGAGAACCCGCCCTCTTTCTGCTCCAAAGCCAGACCGCCGTTGGTAACACGGACAGAACCTTTCGGCTTCTCTCCTGAACGCAAGATGGATGAGCCAAAGTTCAAGGCAACAGCCGGTCTCTCTGAGAAGTAATACGTCGTAGGCAGATAATTCTTCCTGGCCTTTTCGCTCTTAGGCTCTATCGTGTAGGTAGTCACTTGATCGACCGTATTTTTTGTGACCGTCACTTCCTCTTCCCCCGGACGGGTCTTCGGATTCTCCGAACTTGAGTTAGGAGCCTGTGTCACCGCAATCTTAGACTTCTTGATGACCAAACCCTCCGCATACTCCTCATTGAACTCGTTATACAAGCCATCCTCGTCACGATGCAACAAGACGGTGTAGTTATCCGCATCGATCGCCTTATCTCTCACTTGCATATCTGTTCCTCTATACTTCACATCGAACGAGAAGCCGGCATAGGTTTGGGAGGCGAAAGGTACGAAGTTGCGGGATACGCCATTGTAATAATACGATTGGTAAGGCCACATAATATACTCTTTCTTGATATCCACCCGATGGTCGAACACGGCCGTCACGGTCAAGTCGCCGGTCACGGTCAAGACTTCATTCCGGGATACTTCCTTGCCATTCGCAAGGATAGTAAGCAACCGTGCGCCATTCTGTCCTTCAATGCTAGCGATACGTACTTCCGTCCCATAGGGTTGGTCGCCCGCAGGCTCCAAGGTGATCGTTCCGGCAGGCTTCGTCTCGTTTGGATTGCTACTAACGGCAGAGGCTGTCACTTTATAAGTTCTCGATACAAAGGTAGCCGTAGCGATGATATCTCCGGTCACGGTATATTCCGCGCCACTCTCCACCTTCGCATCCGACAAGGAGATCTTCCCCGATAGTTGATATCCGGCATTTGGAAGCGCGATAGCCTTCACCTTGGCGTTCTTATCCACCGTGGAGCCGGAAGCGATCGGTGAACCCTCCGCATTATATAATATGATAGAACCGTTAGCGACCTTCTCTATGGTAACAAGCGCTTTCTCCACAGGCTTCGCCTCGAACACGGCCTTGACCTCTAAATCACCAGTAAGCGTAACCTTATCTCCCTTAAGCGAGTCGCCATTTATAGTCAAATCCTTCAGCTGAGCGTTCATGTCGGGAGTCGCGAGGATCTGCAAGACCGTCCCCTGCTGTAGGGAAACGCCGTTGGTCACCTCATTCCCTTCTGCCGTAACCGACAGGCTACCATGACCTTCCACAGCGATTGACAACGCATGCATAATCGGTGAGAAGTTGGCGGTGTAAGTCTTGTCTGTATCCACCGCGACAGCGATAGAATCGCCCGTGGACAACGTCTCGCTCGAGCCTGTCACCGACCAGCCGTCAAACTGATAGTTAGGCAGCGGGATCGCTTTCAAAGAGACAGTATGTCCTTCTACATATTTATTATCCTCAGTCTTACCCAACACGTTCACCACACCACCAGTAGACGCCACGGCGGTAATCGTAAAAGTCTTGGCCACCTTTACTTGCACGGAAACCGATACCGTAGCGTAATAAGCGGCATTATCCGGATAGAAGGTAACAGAATATGCTTTTTCACCGGCCGGAACCACGATACTCCCATCCGTCCAGGCGAACGTACCGGCTACCGTGTATCCATCCGCATCCGTAACGCTACCGCCAGACAGCAAGGAAGCGGAAAGCAATTGCCCCTCCTTGATCGAGGTGGCCATAGGCGCAATGATTCCACTCGTCGCAATCGCCTTCTTACTGGTCAAACTCATGACATAGACCTTCTCGAAAGTGTTATAATCCGCATCACCTGCATAGAAGAGTCTTACATACAGAATACCCTCTTTCGTGCGATCTTCATTAGAAGCCTCAACTTTACAACTATCATCTTTGAAATAACCGACCGTCAATTTCTTGCCTTCCGGTACGGTCGTATAGCTCAGCTCGGCGGGGTTTCCGTTCAGATCCGTCACCACCTTTTCCAAGCCCGATACGTTCACCACCAAATCAGCCTTCTCCTTATAGGATCTCAAAGTAGCGGTCATATCCGGCACGGTTTGTCCCTCGGACTTCTTATTGGACAAGAGACCGTTCTTAGCCGTGAAAGTACCCTCCTTAAAAGAAGCGGCCAATTCCACGGGGAGGTAAAGCATATACCCCTCCGGAGTTTTCATTTCCGTGTTCTTAGGACTATAGACTACGCAACGGTAGCTGCCATTCTCCTGTTTCCACGTAAGCGCATGGTCGACAGCGATATCACCCAAAATAGGCGCGCCATCCGGCAAGACCCCTTCCGGCAAGGTGAAATCCACTTGAAAAGAGGAGAAACCAAAGGAATTACCATACACGCCCAAGGCAAGCGTGTCCTTGCTACCCGCGGCGTTCAAGTCTGTCTTCTTCAACATCCACTGGGCGGCGGTAGCCGTTCCCGCCGATAACAGCAGGAAGAGGGCTACGAATAATTGTTTTATATGATTCACGTTCATAACTTACTTAATGATTAAGATGTTAGTATTACTTGCCTTCACGCTATGGCCCGTCTTCGCCGTCAAGCGGTAGTAGTAAACGCCCGCCGGAAGCGTAAGCGCGGCGGTATGCCGGTTCTCGCCTACCTCGCCGGGCAGACCGTTCAATACGGCGGCCAAGGCTCCGTTGGCGGAGAATACATGGATCGTAACCGTCTGGGCGGTCTCTTCCAGCTGATAGCGGAAGGTCGTGCTGCCACGGAACGGGTTCGGATAGTTGGAGACGGCCTCCAATTGGCTGATGGCCTCGATCGGGGCGTTGGAAGTGACGATCGCGTCGCCTCCGGCCCTCAAGCTGTTCGCCTTGGCATCGGAGAAGGAAGCCCCTACCAGCGTGACACCCGCAGGCATACGCAAGATGCGGCTCTTACCCGAAGGTATCGTCTTTCCGTCCAAGCTATAAGCGATTATACGCAAGGTATCGCCGTTCAAGCTGGAAGCCTGTAGCAACTTGGCGGCCTCGCCCAATAGCGGAAGCTCCTCGGTAACGCCTACCAATTCCAGATAGATACCGGCTACTGGCACTTGGCTATTCATGGTGAGGAAGTTCTCCGTATCCAGCTCCATTTCCACCGGCATGTTCACCTCGGCACGCAGGTCGGAAGCCTTGGAGATCGGCTGGTCGCGGATGATGTTGACGATACCGATCACGTCGGCAATCTCTACATTATTATCATAGTTCACGTCTGCCTCGGCATAGCCGAAGTTCTCAAGCATGTTCTCCGTATCGTTCAAGATGTAGCTTACGGTAGCCGTCACGTCTTGCACGTTCACCTGCTTATCGAGGTTCGCGTCGCCGTCGCACGTATAAACCCACGCACCATACTGAACCGTCCAGCCGGGGAACAATGGATTGGTTACATTACCGGCGATTCGATAATTCGGGGCCAAGTCCTCCGTAATCGTATAGCGACTGTCGGTATGGTCGATCGTATCACCGCCAAATACCCAAGTGAAGCGAGAGGCGGATGTACCCACCATCTTTTGTGAGGAAAGATCGATTGTCTCCCCATAAGCCACGAAACCTCCCGGGCGAGCCTCGCCTACCGGCAACCTGACAACACCGAAGGCAGCCTCCAGTTGCCGTGGGTTCTCCACATTAGTGAGCACCAGACCTGAACCATCGGCATTGAAAGATGTCAAGGCCGGGTAGTTCGCTAAATCGATCCGGGTAGTGGGCATAGGCAAGCCATACGCGATCAATCGAGCCGCTATCTCCGGATAGCTCTTCTCTACAGATTCCAAGTTTGTCCAATTCAAGAACAGCTCCGTCAAGTTCTTGTTGTTAGATAAGTCGAGAGCCGTCAAGCCCGTATTGGATACGTCCAAATGCTCCAACGACGGATATTCGGATACGATCAAGGATTTCAAGGTATAGTTACCACCCAGCATCAAGGAGCGCAATACCGTATTGTTCTTCGGCAAGGACAATTTCTCCACTTGATTACCGGTCAATGACAGGACTTCCAGTTTATCCAATGCCAAGAGATCCACCTCCGTCGCAAAGCTGTTGCCCATCTGATATAAATATAATTCCGTCAATCGGCGCGGGTTCTCGTTGTTCCAAACGGCTTGCGCGTTCGAGGAGTTCTTGCCCGTCTGCCATGCGCCGCTGTTCCACCACTCGGTCAACGCCTTGTTGTTGGAAGCCTCCACGATACGGGCCAAGGTAGCCACGTCGCTCTCGGCGAATGTTTGCGGGACGGAGGTCTCCACATGCATGTATGAGGTCTCGATCTGCCAACCGCTTCTGGTGTTGATCTCCGTGACCTCACAGAACTTAGGATTCATCATCTTGCAATAATAATCGCCATAACCTTCCTCCTTGCTATCCAGCACAAATACGCCAGGACGACCCGGTACCGGCTTCAAGGCCTCTTTCTCCTCCGTGCGATACTTGGCGTTCACCCAAAGGAAGACCGTCTCCACGCCATTGACCACGGCCTCAGACGAGAGGTCGATCGTATCGCCGTTCTCGAACCAGTATTTATCTTGCGGATGCGAGGGAGAGGTAAGCGGATAATGACTCATGCCATTATACCCTACATTCTGTCGGTAATTCTTCAAGGTAGAATATCTCAGCAAGGAACCATCGGCTTCCAAGGTTCGTAAATTCGGATACTGGGCCAAGTCGAGGCTCTCCACGTATCCCGGGATGCCCAATGTCTGCAAATTCGCAGCAACCGCAGCAGAAGGAAGTTCATACTCCGTATTCTGTAAGAACAGATGACGGATCGAGCTTGGCAAAGCCTTTATCAAATCGGCGAACTGGGTCGTATGCGGAAGCTCCAGCCTATATAAACTCGTCGCCGAGTCGAATCCGGAAACCTTCAAGTTCGGACAATACTCAAGATGCAAGGTACCCAGGCGCTTAAACGGAGAGAGATCCAGAGTCGTCAAAGGAGTATGTTCTAAATAGAGATACTCCAAGTTCGAACAACCGGACAGGTTCAGCGTAGTCAACTTCGTATTCCGATAAGATCCCTCGCCGATATTTCTCGTGCCAAAGCGGAACTCCCTCAGCGCCGGACAGGCAGAAAGATCCAAGGAGGCCAATTTCTCACTATACAAGTAAAGAACCTCCAACTTCGTGTTCTTCGAGAGATCCAGCTTCTCGATATTCATATAACGATCGCACTCGAAATGCTTCAACTCGGTAAAGGCACTTAAGTCGAGGGAAGAGATCGTATCTTTTGAATTCCAGTCTAACTGGATACGTAGGTGCGTCAAGCGACCCACTTCTTCCGTGCTCCAGTTCGTGCAAATCGCATCTTGCCAAGAATCCCAGTTCTCATGTTCCCAGCCCTTACTGTCCACGAACTCTTGCAACTGGGTGATGCTCGGATTGTCGGCGGCCAGTTTCCTCAAGGCGGCGATGTCGACCGGAGAATAGCCATCCGAGCCGCGGGCTACCTTGATCTCGGGCGTACGCATACGCCAATCACCATACCTATCGTTTTGGATCTCGCACAGGTAATATTCGCCCGGCGTTCCCTTGAAGATAAAAGCACCGTCCTTGCCGGATACGGCTTCCATTGAGACTTCCTCACGACGATAAGGATCCCGAGTCACACGATACCATTGGTAGGTAGACTTCACTCCATTTACCTCTGCGTAGGCGGAAAGGTCGATCTCCGTACCGGAGATGGCGTATGAGCTATAATCGTCTAACGGGATACCGGCCATGACTTGCGTAGAGCCGGATATCCTAAGATTCTCGGGTAATGGATCAGGGAACTTTACCGTAGACCATGTAAGGGAATCATTGTCATACAAGCTCAGGTTCCTCAATCTCGTCAGCACCGATATATCCAATGACTTCAAGCGAGTACCAGACACTCTCAACTCCTCTAAACCAGTCAAAGCGGAGAGATGATCCATATTGGATACCGTCCGTGTCCTATGATCATTTATAAAGAACCATCTCACCCGGCTCGGGCTTTCCGTGTTCCACGTCACGCCCACATTGTAGCCATCATCCGTACGGTCTTTCAAGTAATCACCGTTGTTTATGAAGTTCTGCAAGTCGTTGCTCAACGGGTTGGCCTCGGCGATCGCCTTCAAAGCCGCTATGTCCTCAAGAGAGTACTCAATAGGAATGATAAACGAAGCTTGATCTGCATAAATAATCTGTTTTCCATCCTTATCACATATATGTATTTCATAATTTCCACCACACACATCCGTCGCATGAGCTGTCAACGTATATTGAGAAGCGGAGAAAGAAGGAATACTCAAATAATACCTATAGTCGGATTCTTTCTGTAAGCTTTCCCCGGAAAGAGTCAAATTTTCGTATGAACCTGTCAAATAGATCATAATCTGCACAGGTTGCCCTTGCAAGAACCCGGCATTCGATACATTAATCGTAAAAGGTATATCCGTATTTAACTCGCCGGATATACGATCCGGTCTATCAATCTCCGGTCTATCGCTCCTATTCATATACCGTACCGTATGCGAGGTAGTAGCCAAAGGAGCGGCTGTCATGTCCTTCGATGCGTACACGCTCACGGTGTACTCCACGTCGCACAGCTTCGAACCGGTCAGCCTCAAGTTAATATTAGCGGACACCCTGTCATCCGGTATCCAACATCCGCCATCCACCCAATCAAGCGTAGATTCCGAATCATTTGCCCAGATGCCAAGCTTTATCCCGTTAGGGTTCGCCTTGTCCGCCAACTCCACCCGGACGGCCATGCCTTCCGTGAAGCCGGACACATAAAAATAAGGGTAGTTGGTCGTTTCTTTTGAATCATAAATAAATTCATAGGAAACAGGATTAGGAGAAGAACTAAACCGTACCTCCCCATCCGTCTGCCCCCACGCCAAGCCTTGCCCCGGCAAGGCGGCGTACAAGCACAAGATCATCGCCACCAGCGACAACCTCAAACTGAATCTTCGTAAAGTCGTTTTCATAAGCAATCGAATTTATAATCAAACGTATTCTTCTCTAATAAAGAGCGGCGACACCTCCACCCGGAGGCGGGTGTCGCCACGTAAGCAGATTACGATCTTCCCTCCGGAGCCATCTCCAAGGATCGCCCCGGAGGGAAGACGCCGCACAAACGCCCGGGATCAGACCTCGTCCGGGCTCTCCGAATCTCCACCGCCGCCCTGCTCGGGCTTGGAGGTCTTCGCGTCAGCCGGAAGCTCCACCCAGAAGATGTTGTCGCTGATCAGCGAGCGCACCATGCTCCGTCCGCTACCGCTCCTATGGAACTCGGGGATGAAACGCACACGCACGCCGGTGATCAAAGAGGCGTTCACGTCCTCCTTCTTCTCCACGCCTTGCTTGGTCGCGACGGCGGTGTAGTAGAACGTGCCCAGCCCATCCAGTTTCACCGTGCGGCCTTGCGCCATATAGTCCGCCATCACGCCCGCCAAGTCTTTCAACACGGCGTAGGTATCGGCACGGCTCACGGTGGAGATCTGCGCCAAACGGTCGGCCACCTCGTCGGTCTTAACCGGATTGCCTACCGTAACAGACTTCGGGTACCAAAGTCCGTTGATCTTTTGCTGAATTTTCTTGAAGAATGCCATTCTGTCATTATTTAAGATGAACGGCAGCCTCGGGAAAAGGGGGAAAAGAACACCCCGTCACCGTACCATGAACAGTCCGTCACCAGACAAGCAACAGTGACGGACTGTACAGGGCACAGTGACGGACTTGTCAAAACCGCCCTTTTCGGGCCTAAAAGCCCTTATTACCGAGAGGCTGCCAAAATGTCTCTTGCAGGGATTCCCTCGCCATTCCCGGCTTAGCGTGTCGTGTTGTCTGCCCGGATGACCTTTCCGGGATAATACGGATTGCTCCAAACGCAACGATCCCGCATGCGGAGGGATTCCTCCACATACGGGATCGCATACATTATAGATAAATATTATATTTTGCTTGCTTGCTTGCTTGCTTGCTTGCTTGCTTGCTTGCTTGCTTGCTTGCTTGCTTGCTTGCTTGCTTGCTTGCTTGCTTGCTTGCTTGCTTGCTTGCTTGCTTGCTTGCTAACAATTATTCCATTCCACCAAATATATACCGGCAAAAAAGGTTAACATACTATGTATAAAAAGCTGTATCATTAGTGTTTCATAA
>JAAGKN010000767.1_pt1 | contig 82577 bp, 87 predicted proteins | sample 6206371 | NCBI WGS metagenome assembly JAAGKN01 (sample SAMN11533720, study PRJNA540317) | gut metagenome | isolation source: fecal pellets from male and female animal of same cohort | host: Peromyscus leucopus | place: USA:CA | collected 2017 | reverse complement strand
ATAATGGATTACCTGGTTTTTTCTTTGTTTCTAATCCTTGTATTCCTTTTTCTCGATATTTGTGAACCCATGCGGTTATCATTCCATTACTTATTCCTGTTTCTTTTGTTACTTTAGCTGAACTTTTTTCCATATTAATTATTGGTTTTATAACTTCATATTTTTCTTCTCTTGTCCAATGCTTGTATTTTTGTCCTTTTTTTGCCATTTCATCATCTCCTTATTTAAATTATAACAAACAAAAAGTGGTTCACATCTTTTTATGTGTCCACTTTTATATTACAACTTCAGTCTAATCTTCTCTCATTTATTTTTCCCGTACTTCCACATTTATTCCTAAACTTTTTCCATTGTCACTTGTATCCACAAGTTCACTTGCAATCCAAATTTTCAAATCAACGATGTCTGTTGCGTATTTGTGAAGAGTATTAGTATAAATAACTCCCTCTGGAACAGAACTTAAAATTACTCCCTCTCCACTATCTACACTGACATATATTTTATTTTCTTCTAAAGAATTATCATCAGTCTTTTCCGTCGTAATAACAATTTCATAATCAACACTTTTATCTAATTTATTACTTATCTTAACAATATTAGAAGGAGATTTAAGATTACCTTCTTCATATGTTAAAGGATATTCACTAGTGTTAATTCCCCCCTTAGCATTTTCATATGTCACTTGTATATTTTTCTTATTAACAACCAAATCATTCTTACTATTGCTATTAAAAAGAAAAGTTACAATAATACAAATACTAATAAAAATTAAAGAAAATCCAAAAATCATTATTCTCTTCTTTAAAACACTTGATGTATTCATAGAATTACTCCTTATACTATTTAGTTATACAAAAAGAACTAACTATTAGTTCTCTCGTCTTTTTTATAATTAGTAGCCTCACTTAAAGGCATAGCTTTCTTGTTAAAATCAAAGTCATAGCCAAATTTTTTAGCATCTTCACACAATTCTCTAATTTCATTCATTATTTCATCTAATTCACTATCATTACCAGGAACATAAGAATATTTAAATTGTTGATACCATTCCTTCAAATCTTGGACACTTTCTATAAACCAATTTTCCTCATCAGGAACATCTCCCGAAGCAACTACTTTATCTAAAAATTCAAAACGTATACTTATTTCTACTGAAGGATCAAAATAATTAAAATTATCAGTATAACCATACTCTTCTAGTTTGGAAGATGGAACACCAAACAAACATATTTGATCTCCACTTTTTATACCGCTATTTTTTAATTTATTAAAACTCATAATTTGATCTAATAATGTTGCTTGCTTATTAGGATCCCCTTCATAATGTGCAATAATTGAAGAAAGACTATCTCCGGTCTGAACTGTATAAAGAACTCCATTGTAAGTAGGTTCTTCAAAATAGCTTTCCGATAAAGTATTATAACATACTTGATAAATTGGTTTCTTAGCTGAACTTTTTCCCGCTAAAAATGCACAACCACCAACGACAATAAAAGATATAGCTAATAAAGTACGCTTAAGTCCCTTATTATAAACACGAACCTTCCCAACTTCTCTTCCGTTATTACGCAATTTCTTTTCTTCGTATACTTTTTCCTCATATGTTTCCTCAACAAAACCTTCTAGAGGGTCTCTTTCTTCTAATTCATCTTCTTCGATAGAATCTTCAATTGCTCTTATTTGTTCATCTATTTTGTCTGTACCAATAACATCAAGTGGTCCTCCACTTATCTCTTTAAACCATTTTTGATCTATTTCGGTATTCATTTTTTTAAAACGACGATCTAATTCTTTACTTATATCATCTTCCGCTAACTGTTCATTATTAAGATTATCTATTCTCTTCATAATAACACTCTCCTATTAAAATTATAAACTTTAATAAGCATAAATTCAATTATATTACATGTCCGTTTACATTAATTCCATCAACATCCGTAATAATTACATCGACAAATGTATTAGATACACACTCACAATCTAAATTGACCTTAATATAATTATCTGTAAATCCCGAAATTTTATTCTCAACTAATACCGAAACCTTCTTATTTATATATTTTTGATAATATGTACTTTCAAGTTCGTCACTTAAAATTAATACTTCTCTAACTCTTTCTTTTTTTATATCATCATTTACCTGTTTATAAATTTGGGCTTTAGTTCCATTTCTTAAAGAAAAAGGAAATGTATGAATTTTAGAAAAGCCAATACTCTTTAAGTTATTAATTGTCTCAAGAAAATCTTCATCACTTTCTTCAGGAAAACCAACAATTAAATCAGTTGTAATATTAACATCACTTCTAATACTTCTTAACTCTTCTATTTTCTTCTTATATTCATCAATTGTATACTTGCGATTCATTAATTTTAATACATGTTCAGAGCCACTTTGAATAGGGACATGAAAATGACTACATATCTTTTCATTAACACGTAACTCTTCCATAAATTTTTGATCTAACTCCGTTATTTCAATTGATGATATTCTAATTCTTTTTAAATTATCATTTTTACTTACTTCATGAATTAAGTCAGTTAAATCATAATCTTCACCATCGCCATAAGAACCCGTATGTATTCCCGTTAAAACAATTTCTTGATAACCATTATTGGCAAGACAATTAATTTCCTCTATCGCAACACTTATATCTTTACTACGTATATTACCTCTTGTAAAGGGAATAATACAATAACTACAAAAGTTATTACATCCATCTTGAATCTTCACAAAACCTCTTGTTTTACCCTCAAAATTACTTATACGCATATCTTCAAACTCGGTATTACGTAAATCATAAAACTTAATTAATTGTTTTTTATTTTCTAAATAATCTTTAACTAGTAAAGTAATTTTTGATTTATCTTTATTACCAATTAAAATATCAATATCTAATGTATCCGATATATCTTGATGATTTTGCGACATACAACCACATACAACAATACAAGCATCATTATTTTCTCTTCTAGCTTGTCTAATAATCTTACGTGACTTAGAATCAGCTTGATTAGTAACTGTACATGTATTTATTACAACTACATCAGCATCTCCCATATTATCTACTTCAATAAATCCTTCACTTATAAATCTTTCTTTAATTAACTCCGATTCATAAGCATTAACTTTACACCCCAAAGTTTGTACATTAAATTTCATAATATCACTTCATTTCTTAAGTATTATACCATAACAATAAAAAAAGAGATATAATCCCTTATAATCGTATATTTATCTTGATATTTTCATATGAATATCTTCTTCAGTTTTACCTATTCCATCTCTTACAAAACCAACTTTTTCGTAACAATGGATTGCTCGTGGATTAGTAGCATAAACATTTAATTCCATTCCATCTAAATTCAATTCTTCATAGGCATATTTTAGTAAAGATTCAATTGACTCAGTACCATAATGCTTATCTTGTTTTGCTGCCGTAATTGAAATCCCAAGTTCGCCAATATTATTCTCAATTTGCATAATTTCTATATTACCAATATATTCACCAGTAGTTTTCTCTAGCATCGAAAAACACAAAGCATTTTCTTCTAATTTTGATTTCACCCAACTTAACTCTTGTTCATAAGTGTATGTTCGAACTTTATGACTAATCTTATTAGCAACATCAGGATCGTTTACCATTGTTAAATAATCATTTACTAGTTTTTCATCTAATTTAATATAATAAATATTTTCCGATTCAAAAACTATGTCATATCCTTTATTTATAAAATCTATTTCCTCCATTAAATATTCCTCCTTAACTAGAATTATAGCATGCCTTAATATTTTAATAAACATTATTCCAACTAGTTATTTGTTTGAAATTATAAAATAAAAAGTATTCTTAAGAATACTTTTTAAACAACTAAATTACCTTTATATACTTTTGAATAATCTGATTTAGTAGCAATCATTTGATCTACTAAATCACTAGCATCCTCTGTATAGTTTACTGTTACTTTTCCAGAACTAATAGCTGTATTAGTAAATATTGACCAATAATCATCTCCATCATCAAACAATGTACAAGCAGTTCCTCTTATTGTAAATTCTGTTACTACATAATGGCATCCAGCTAAAAATGATTGTAAATTTGTTACTTTACTCATATCAAAATTAGAAAGATTTAAATTACCTAAAACATTACATTCAACAAACATAGCTCGCATTGTTGTTACATTAGAGGTATCCCATTTACTTACATCAAGTTCTTTTACTTTTCTTAAATATCCAAACGTACTCGACATATCTGTAACCTTAGATGTATTCCAATTTGAGACATCTAAAGACTCTAGACTTTCACAATAGGCAAAAATACCACTCATATTAGTTACATTAGATGTATCCCATCTTGATACATCAATTGACTCTAAACTCTTACATAGCCAAAACATATTTTTTAGATTTGTTACTTTACTAAAGTTAAAGTTGCTAATATTTAACTTTTTTAGACTATTACAATTGTAGAACATCCCAGACATATCTGTAACATTTCTTGTATCAAAATTTGATAAGTCTAACTGAATTAGATTTCGACACTCAGTAAACATATTACTCATATTTTTAACATTTTGTGTATTCCAATTAATAACATTTAGAAATGATAAATTATAACATCTACCAAACATTTGCGACATTCCAGTAACATTTGAAGTATTCCAAGAATTAACATCAATACTCGACAGTTTTTGGCAATTATAAAACATATTATTAAAACTAGTTGCTGAATCTAAAGTCCAACTATGGACATCAAGATGCTGCAAATTTGTACAATTAAAAAACATACTAGTAAAATCTTTGGTATTATTTAGTTTCCAATTACTTAATTTTATCGAATTTAATTTACTACAATCCATAAACATAAGTGCAATATCCAGAACTTTGCTCACATCCCAATTGTTTAAATCCATTTCAACTAAAGCCTTGCAATTACCAAACATTCCACGCATAGTCGTTGCACTTGATGTATCCCAATTCTTGATATTAAATGATGTTATTTTTGATAAAGTACAAAACATAAAAGACATGTTTTTGGTATTTTGAACATTAAATTTTTCTAAACCTATTATTTCAATTAAGTTTCTTGCAGGACCAGAAAATCCATTTCCAGCTCCAAACATATACGACATAGTAGTAACATTAGAAGTATCAAAACTACTTACATCAAGAATCTCGATTGTATTACATTCATAGAACATAGATCCCATATCAGTTACATTTTTCGTATCGAAATTTGAAAGATCTAATTCAGCTAATTTTTTACAATTAGAAAACATAGAATTCATTAATAAAGTATTTGAAGTGTCAAAATACTCTATCCCATTAATATCTATTAGATTAATAAAATTATCAAACAAATGTGAACTATTTGGATTAGCTTTAACACCCGTTTCTGATTGAATATATAAAGTATACATTTCATTATTATCTTCATTAGGTACTAAATAAGACATAACACTTTTATCTTGAAGTGCTGAAACATCAAATATTAATCCATCACTTGTTTCATGTTCATTCATCTTATCTTCAAATACTACTTTAGTTATATTGCCTCTATAAGCCCAAAAAGCAGCATCCTCTTTATAAGCCATTAACATACCACTTTTACTAAATGGTTCAACATATTCATCTCCTAAAGTATCTCTTTCAGTTGCTGTTGCATTTAATGTACACTTAATACTTATACTATCATCTTCACTACTAGCTTTTAAAAGTCTTGATGTTATTCTTCCCGACTCTGTTTTTCCAGCATTAACCGTCATACTTCTTGGTTGATAATCTACGATTACATAATCATTTTCCGGTACTATACAACTTATTACTACTTCTCCATCATAAAGTCTACTTGTATTAGTTACTTCATAATTTAAGTATGCTTCTTCATCAACCATTGTCAACTTATTTGTTTCAAAGTTAATTGTTTTTTTATCCTCACTTATAAAATCATTTCTTTTTCTATTATTTAACTTAGCACTAGTAAATATGATATTAAAATCATCATCTTTACTAGAAATACCTATTACTCCATTTAAAAATAATGTAGTTGATACTGATGCAAATCCAACTACTAATAAAATTATTAGTGTTAAGATCATTTTCTTATTTCTCATATTACTACCTCATTTATTATTAGTTTTCTAATAATAATATACCATACAAAAATTAACGTCATCAATGTCGTGATTAATATCTTGAAATATTTTAACAACCTATTGACATAAATGTCATTAAAAAAAGAAGTATCTTTACTTCTTCTCTTATGATTATCTTTGTAGTAACCTTTTTATATACTCCGTTATTACATAAATAACATTAACTAAATAAACACCAACAAACAAAGATATATAATACTTAGTTAAATAATATAAAACTTCTAACTTAAATATCTTATAAATAATAATAAATATAATACTTACTCCTAAAAGTGGACATACATTATATAATAAACTATTAATCTTATTATATTTTTTATAGTACTCTTTTTCAACTAATTTAATAATTATAAATGTACCTAAAACATTAATAATAAAACAAGTTATATTACCAACTATACTACTATTAAAAATAGGTACAGCTAATAATATAACTTGTAGTATAAATAAACTAATAATATTTTTTACAAGCATTAACGGGCTAAGTTATTTTGAAGTTGTTTTAATGCCTTCAAAAATGCTTCTTCCATTTCATAATTCATTAAAGTTACTTCAATCTTTGTCTTAGGTAATTCCTCGCCATTTTGTTTCTTTAAGTCAACTTTTTTAACATCTATATCCATATTATTTTCATATTCATCATCATAGTTAACTTTTTTAGTATCTTTATTAGATACTAATTCTTCATAACTAATTATTGCATTATTCTCTTGTTCTTGTTCATAACTAGTTAATTCAATAGTTACAGGCTTATAATTAGTTTCAATATTTCTTGTAATGGCCTCTAAATCTATTCTATCCTTTTTTGCTTTCTTTAAAACATCCATATTTTTCTCCCTATTCTTTAACATCATTAAAAATACAACAGAAAAAACTATTAACCACATAATAACGGCAATTATCAATAAATCATCAATTGTTACCATGTAATCACTACTTTCTTTTTTCGTTATATTATAATACATTATTATAGTAAAAACAATAATGCAATAACTCCTAAGAGATTATTAACAGCATGTACTCCAATATTTAATAAAATATTTTCATGTTTAGCATAAAGTGCTGCTAAAAATAATCCCATAGATATATATATAACACTTCCAAAAACTTCAACTAAATCAGCATTCATAATGACTTTAATTAAATTTCCTTTTTGGAAATAGAATATACCACCAAATAAAAGTAAAATGATGACTAATGCTACTACAGATAGCATCTTTTTATTATCTTTAGTTATTTTATCATTAGATAATATCAAGCTTAATACTACCCCTAGTAATAACAACTCAAGTAAAAGAGTTATACTACCTGTAACATGCATAAGTCCAAAGATTAGTCCACTTACAACAATGAACACCTTTTTATTCTTAATGACTTTTGCTATCGCACCTCTAAAAAGTAATTCTTCTTCAATTGGCGCAAATATCGAAGTCGAGATCATCATCATTGCTGGTGCACTAGCCATAAGTTCTTCAATTAATGCTTGATTGTCAACTGTTGATTCTTCGCTTAAACCAAATAGAGTTAATAAAAATACATCTATTTGTGCAGCAACAATTTTAACAATATACATTACTAAGAACGCAATGATTACTGTTTTTAAAAATCCCAGTATATTTTTTCCATATTTTTCTTGGATTTTTTTTATACCATCCTTTATTAAATCAAAATGCAATATGAGCAAGATCACTGATAATAATCCTGATACTGCAAAATCTACCATTACAAGATGGGTATTATTACTTCCATCTAAAGTAATGCCTAGAGTTCTTAGAACTATAACTATAATAGTTGCTAAATAAAAGAACAGTAGTATGCTGATAATTAATTTCCCAAAATTCTTTTTTTCCATAATTCTTTACTCACCTATATAATATAGTTTATGGCGAAAACACCAAATAATACATAACATATATATGTTATAATAACTGACCAGATATTTTGATTGTTCTTATAAAGATATGTAAGCATAACTACAATCAAAGCTGGTGTTAAAGCATGCATAATAGCATACTCGAAATTAGCATTTAACCCAATAGCGTAAATAACTCCATAGGTTAATCCCGCTAACATTGAAGCACTCGTCGAATGCTTAAAAATATTTGAGAATCCTAAGGGAAACACAACACACAATAGGAATGGCATAAACACGGCATCTACGACTAGATTTAGTGCTGCATCTAACGTAAATTTTGTTGCAAAGTAATTGTGGAAACTATAATTAATTTTTATTCCTCGTGGATTACCTATATAATTAAGTAATTCATGTAAAATAATCGTTATTACCAATAAAAATACAAAGCATGATACACAGTAAATAAAACTATTCAAGAACGACTTATTAAACTTGTTCTTGCCTGCTTTAATATTGCGGTAATAAATAGCAAACACAATTAAGCATACTAGTAAATGTTTTATAAAATTCGCTATTGTATAAGCAATACCTGTCAGATGTAATCCAAACAAACTGAGGACTTTCCAATAAAACGTATTAAATAAAAACATTATCAGAATACTCAATCCTAACTGAATAATTCCCATTGTCTTACCCTTCATGTTATACCTCCTATATTAAGAGTATAAAATCATCCATTTTTTACTTCAATCTATAATTGTAAATTAAATATCTATTTACACACATTTTTACAATCTTACTCCTGTACAATTTACAGATAAAAAAAAGAGAATTAAAACTCTCTAATCCTCTATTTTCTTATAATATATAATTTCTTTTTCTTATAAAAGGCATATAAAATATCATTAACTGATAGTCCATTTAGATTAAGAACTTCATTAAGCCATACTGTTGTCTTATCAATATTATAAAGGGAATCAGTGTCTATTTCCCCATCAATAATGAGTGGTAATGGATAACTTTTATCATCATTTTTCTTTTTAAACACTGATAATTTTCCATTAGTTTCCAATATGGCATATTTAACATCTTTAATATTTTTAATTTCTTTATCCCTTAGTGATAATAATAAATCATCTAAGCTATACCTTTGCTTAATCATTTCTTTAAGATTAAGTTTACCATTCATAATTATAACACTTGGTTTTCCATCTGTAATTGGTCTAATCTTATTGAATTTAAGTTCTAAGAAAGCTAGTAAAACCTCTAATAATACCAGTAAAATAATAGGTCCAATCGTTAATAATATTGAGTCACTTCTATTTTCAATACTAATCGCAACTAATTCTGCTATTAATATTGATATCGTAAGATCACTTATTGATAACTGACCAACTTCTCTTTTCCCCATAATACGAAATGACAGCAAAATAAAAAAGTAAAAAAACATTGTTCTAACTAACACTACTAATATATCCATATCATCACCTATTAAAGTAATGGGTAATATTTTTATATTTTATGCAAGGTTTCTAAAATATTAAAATAGTATCTAAGTATTCCTTATTGAATCTAATACTTCAATAAAATGACTTCCACATTCATCCTCTAAATTATATTGATAAGTAAATTTTAATAAATACATATTATTATTAATTAAAGTAGTTGCATAATAAATATTCTTCGAAGAATCTGTTACATTAATATATTTCCAAACATTATTGTTTATTTCTTCCGTTTGAATATTTTCTTCTAATTCTAAATGATATGAAGCAATTGCCGAAATAAATAACTCTGGCGTTTTATAGCCCTTAACAGATTCCAATTCAATCATACATTTAGGCATATAAGCATTAGGGTCTTGATAAACATAATAATATTGATAACTAGATTCATTAGCTAAATAAAAATCATCTGGCACAACTAAAGTAACATTATCCCTAATATTAAAATTTTCATCAATATTAACTTTTCCATTAAAGTATACACGATCTTCCATAGTAGGACTTTTCATGTTTATATCTTTAGTATTAACATACCATTTCATAAGTTGACTAGAAAAAACTAAAATAATAATCAAGAACACAAGAATAAATGTCACTAAAGCTAACACCAAATTAGTGCCACCATTCTTTTGACATTTCTTCTTTAATTTTTCTTTATCATTTTCTATCATTTTATAATTTACAATTCTACTTCCGACATGATTAAGAACAATTTGATTAGCAAATAACCCTGAGCAAATAAACGACAAAATTTCAAAAATAAGAATAATATAATACTTTACTTTTGCTAAAGGTAAAACAAGAAAAGCAAATAAATCCAAAAAAAGCCATACAAAACCAATCGTATAAACCTTACGATACAAAAGATAAATAGGTCCTAAAAACAAAGCCGCATAGTTAAATTGTTTAGTTGTTATATTTTTATATCCTGATCCTAAATAGGCTTTAAAAAGTTTATCATCTTTTTTCGTTAATAAATTATCCCAAGATAAAGAATTATTCTCTTCTTCTTTTAATAAATTATCAATTGTATATTCATGATTATCGGCTTCCAAGAGAGCATCAATTGATCGCGTATCAGTAATTATGTCTTCTTTAATTTTAGGTAATTCAATATCCTCTTTTTCCCACTTCTTTTTGACATTTAAATTTTCATCTAACTCTTCTTCTTCCGTATCTTCTTTTAAAGTTATTTCCTCATCATCTTCGTAAGCATAAGCCATCTTAACCACTTTCCTCTTAGTTTAATTATAATTTAAAATTAAGAAAAATTAAAATAAAGATAAAAAAGATATGTAAACTTACATATCAGTTTTATTCATTATTAATCTTTTTACTGGTCCTGGAACATATTTATCAATTGGCTTATTATATTGAACAAAATCTCTAACCATACTTGAAGATATACTTCCTGTAACTCCTGCTCTAACATAAATGGTATCAATTCCTGATGCTTCATAGTTTCTAAATGCTAAATCTTCCTCTTCTACTAAGTCACCAGCATTCCTAATCCCACGAATTAAAATATCAACACCTTCTTTTTCAGCTAAATCAACTGTTGCGCCTTCATAAATGATAACATCAACATTGTTAATTCCAAGTTCTTCCATCGTTTCTTCAATGGCTTTTTTCATTAACTCTTGACTATACTTTCTTGTTTTCTTAGAATTTGCTCCCATATCAATAATTAATCTATCAAATAAATTTGCTGCTGTTTTAACAACATGTAAATGTCCATTTGTAAATGGATCAAAACTTCCGGCATATAATGCTGTTTTCATTTTTTATTCCTCTTTTCTAATTTAATAATTTGTCCTTCACTAACTGAATGTGTGTTAGTGAATATCTCTCTTGCCTCATTAACATACAGGCTTTTATCTAATTCTGGATAAGTATGATACAAATACAAGGATTCAACTTGTGCATTCCGAGCTATCTTCGCTGCTTCATAAGCATATAAATGTTGATCATTCCCCTTATCTTGTCCTTTTAAATAAGTAGCTTCACAAATTAAAGCATCCGCATTAATAGCAAAATTACTTAAAGGATTATTTAAATAAGCGGTATCTCCCGAATATACTAAAGTCGCTGTATCACTTATCACTTTCATCGCATACGATTTTCCTCCATGGGGAGTTCTTACAAATTTAACCTTTAAACCCTCTATATTAAGTTCCGTTTTCTCATTGTACTTATGAAATTTTAAATAATTAGGACGATTATCGGTCAAAAATGCATAGTCACTTAACATCATAACTGGCGTTTGCCACTCTCCACTATTTTTATGTTTCACTTCATCATCAGGTAAATAGACATCAATTGGTTTATCAATATATCCCAACTTCTTACCGATATAACTTGAATTAGCAATCGCTAAAAGATCAGCATAATGATCAGGATGATAATGACTGATAATAATTGATAAATCTTTTAAATCATGAAGCATATCAAGTTCAGCAGATGAACCAAATCCTGCATCTAACATAACTTTTGCCTCATTTTCTTGAACTAAGAAAGATGAACAATGCATACTTCCCTTTGGATATGGAGAAATACTTCCCAAAACTTTAACTTCCATTACTTCACCTCCAAGATTTTCTTTAAAACACTTTCATCGCTTAAAATCTCATCACTTGTTAAAAAGAAATCAAAGTCTTCTGCTTTATAGTCTAATGCATTCGCCTCACGTAATTTAAAATAATCGCTTTGAACATTATCTCGATTAATAATGCGTTCTTCTCGAATACTTTCAGGAGCATCAAGAAGAATAGTTATATCACATTTATCCATAAGTGGTGTAATTGGTAAAAAGTTCCAATCTATCACGAATATTCCATCTGGTTGTTTTTGAAACCTTTCTTCAAAATGCATCAAACTATATATCAAATCATTATATTTATCCATTAATTCCTTATCTTTAAATAAAAAACTTCCTAAACGCTTACGATCGACTTTATCTTCTGGAGTTTGATTAAACCACGATAAGACATAATTATAAACATCTAATGTTAAGACTTCATGAGCTAATTCATCTCCATGAATAACATTGCCTCCAAATACTTGGGCAATATAATTAGCAACTGTTGTCTTTCCACTTCCTTGTTTTCCTGTAATTCCAATAATCATTTTTATCACTTCCATAATTACATTATATATTAAAAGTTATCATAATAAAAATATTTATATTTTATATTTATGATAACTAAAAGTTATGATAAAATTCTATTGGAATTATCTCCACTTTTATATAAGTAAATTAAATTACAAACAAAAAAAGAACTTCTTATAAAGTTCTTCTTTTTTGGTTCTTCTCTTCTTCACTTATTCCCTTTTCATCAATTATTTGATCAATAGGATTTTTAAAATATTCAATTTCTAATAAGGACTTACGAAGTTTATTTTTATCAAATGGTTTTAACGAAATAATAAGATATTCACGATTGATATCCGGTTTAACGATAATACCTTGACTAACAAATTCTCTAACTTCCTCTTCTGTAGTGTTAACAAAAGCTAAGCCAAGCACATCATCTTTTAGAACAAATATAGCATTCTCATCAATATGAAATACTTCTGATAATGTATAAGGATCAGTTAACATATAAAAGTTTTTATTTAAATCTGTTTTTTTATATTCTCTCTCGGCTAATTTCATTTTATCTACGACATCTTTGCTCAAACGACCATCAGAATTAATATTTAATTCTTCTTGATCTAATGTACCAAAATCAAGATCAACATCACAAACTTGTTCAGTTCGATCAAAAATTGCCATAATTGCTGCAACTTCGTTAAATAGTTCCAAAGTGCTTAATTTTTTAACATTAAATCCCTCTAAAGAACGATCAGGAAAAAACGTAAAAATAAATTGCTCATCTGCTTCTGTAACATCTACTAAATTACTGATAAAAGCAGGATCTTTTTTTATCGTTTTAATTATTTGTCCCATTCTTATGCGATTTTGAATAATACACAATAAAGGTATAGCATCAATAATATTCGTTTTAATTTGTTTGCGATATTTCTCCTCAATCTTCTCAAAACATGTTTGATTTATTTTTTGACCACTGTGAAATAACTCAACAATAAAACGACTCTTAAATGTCTCATTAACTAAAACTGAAGCAAACTTAGAACCTGCTAGAGCTACTAAATACAATAATACGTATCCCATAACATCACCTATAAACTTTTTACCCTTTCTTCTTCCATAATTATTTCTTCATCAATCGGATTTTTGAAATATTCAATTTCTAATAAGCCTTTACGAAGTTTAGTTTTATCAAATGGTTTAATTGACACCACATGATACTTCGTATCTAATCTTGGTTTAACAATTAAAGATTTTCTAAAAAACTCTTTTACTTCTTCATCTGTAGCATTAACAATTGCAACCAATGTATTTTGTGGTGTTTTTATAAATATTGCTTCATCATCAATTCGATAAACCTCTGATAACGAATATTCTCCAGATAAAGTATAAAATGATTGCTCGCAAAGCTTTCCCTCATTATTTTTATGAACTTCATCAACTGTTTCCATCTTTTCTAAAATCACATCACTTAGAATACTTCCATCTTCAAGTTCTTCATCGGAATAAACCCCTAAATCTAATCCGGAAAATCTTACTTTTGTTTCTTTAAATACCCCAACAATTAAAATAAACTTCTTTAACTTATCAATTAATGTCATATCATCTTTTTCTTCTGACTCAACAACCTCTTTATCAAGCAAAGTTAAATCTTGTAGATTATTAATGAATGCTGGATCTCTTTTTATATTATTAATTTGCTTCTTTAAACGAAAATATAATAAAAAAGCATTTAATCCTGGTACTAAATACAACACATGCGCTTTCTTACGATGCTTAGATTGTAACTTATTAAAATAATCCATATTCAATTTATAACCATGATCATATAATTCATTAATCAAATCATAAAGTGATTTTGTTGCAATTCCAAACTCTAAACAAAATGATCCAATTAATGCTAGCACATAATAAAAAATAACCATAAAAAAATCCCCCTTTTTCTTGAGAAGATATATTATCATAAAATAAAAAAAATAGCAAATTACTTGCTATTTTTATACTTAAATAATACTGAAGGTCTATGCCCTCCACCAGTACGCATTTTATCCGTTTTTTCTACCTTCGGTTCAATAATTCTTCTAAATGCTGGATCCAATAACTTTTTATTTAAAATTATTTCATATACTTGTTGTAATTCTCCTAAAGTGAAATATTCCGGCATCATATTAAAGACAACATCAGTATATTCAACCTTATTTCTTAGTCTTTCTATTCCAGATAATAATACTTTAGCATGGTCAAAAGCTAAATAGTCGTTCTTTTTAACAATAAAATCATAGCGATCCGTCGTTTTATCTCGTAACTCTTTTTTAATCTCAATACCAAAGTTGATTTCGCCATTATCTAAATAGATATTAACAACATCATTTTCTTCAATTAGATTAATATCAAACCACGAAGCATTTTTACTTAAATTATCCGTTAATTTATTTTTATCTATTAAAGCCATGTACGATGTTGATATAATACGCATTCTTGGATCTCTTTTAACTTCACCAAAAGTATATAGTTGTTCAAGATAAATATTATGTAAATTAGTTTCATTTTTTAAGATTCTTTTAGGAGCATCTTCAAGTTCCTCATCATAACCAACAAATCCTCCTGGTAAGCACCACTTATCTTTAAAAGGATAATCATCTCTTTTAACAAGCAATATTGACATATGTTTTTTATCCGTCTTACGATAATTAGAACTCTCTTCTGAAGATACACTTAATATCAAGATATCTGTTGTTAAACTTAATCTTTCAAACGCATTAGGATCATAAGCTTTTAAAAATTCCTCTTCACTTTGATATTTCATAACATACCTCTTTTCCTAATTCTATTATAACATAATATTAATAATCTATTAATATCTATTAATTAATAACTGTCAAATTTAATTAAGCACCTTTTTCTTATGATCAGTATAATCTTTTTTCATTTCTAATATTTCCAAGAAATGTTCGCCAATAAATTCAATAATAATCTCTTTATTATCCCTACGAGGTACATTTAAAGCCTTAAGCGAATAATTGTGATTTAAATCTTCTTCCTTATCATAAATTGAAACAAATATTTCATCATCTAATCCACGTTCATTAGCTGGATCAGGATCATTTAATTTACCAGTTATACCAATTCCATAATCAGCATTTGCAAAGAAAGAAATATTTTTCGCCATTTCAATAGCCGTTTCCATCGAATAAACACTGTATTGATCAATAACTTGTTCATCTACTCCCATTTTTATTTTATATTCATTCGAATAAGTTACAGCTGAAAACTTTAAGACTTGACTAGCTCCTGAATGATTAGTTATCTCACTAGCCACTGATCCTCCTGTACAAGATTCCATCGTAGCAACATAACTATTGCTATTCTTCAATTCTTCTATTATTTTTACATATATATCCATTATTATCCTCCCATATTATTATAACTCTTATAAAAAAATTTAGTCCTTATATAATTTTTTATCTCTAATATATTTATAAACATCACTATCTAAGTAAGGACATTCACTGTCATTATGAATTTGCTCTCTAATAAGAGTTGATGAAATATTATCATTTTCTTTATCAACAACAATAATGTTCTTACGATACTTATCTAGTCGACTAAGAACTTCTTCTAAATCATCCGTATCTCTCCTAATAACCAAAATCTTAAAATAATTTAAAATATATTCGGCATTCTTCCATTTATCTATATAACTCAAATTATCTAATCCACAAATAAAATATATTTCATCATCAGGATTTTCTAAACTAAAATGTTCTAAAGTTTCACAAGTATAAACAACTTCATCTTTTAATTCATAATCTGACAAATCTAAGTAATCATATTTATCAGTTATAAGTTTAACCATGTTATATCGATCCATATCTGGTGCTAAATTATTTTTATATTTGTATTTACTACCTGTTGGTACAAAAATAACTTTATCAAGAATATCTTCTTCGATAAAAAATGTTGCAATATCTTCATGCATTTTATGAGGTGGATTAAAACTTCCTCCAAATATTCCTATTCTCATAATTTTTTCCCCTTTTCAATCTTAAGTACTTCGTTATATCTTAAAACAAATTCATCTTGCATTTCATAACTGTCCGTTACCCGATCAATTATTTCCATAACGGCTTGATCAACATTAGGAACTATTTTAACATTATGATTACTTCCTCTTTCATAGTCAAAAACTAGATAAGTATCATCATCTATTACTTCTAAACAAACGGTTTCTTCCGCTACCCCAAATAAACAAACATCACGATCACGATCAAATTCTTTTAATAGACTTTCTAATACTACTAATTTATATTTATCTAAATCCGTCATAAAATTACCTCGTTTTTCTTAATCTTTGATATGTTTCTAAGTTTTCATGATGAATTGGTTCAACTGATTTACCTTTATTTAAAGTACTTATAATTCTCGCGATCATATCAGAGCAATCAACATCAACATACCAACTTTTATCTTTAATTTCATCAGGAACATAAGAAAGATTAGTTGAATAAATATAATCAAAGACATTGTCATTATAAGCTTCTTCAATTTTATCAATACCTTCTGTAAATAAAGCAAATGTAGCACAAATGAATGCTCTCTTAGCGCCACGCTTTTTAGCCTCACGAGCCACTTCTAAAACACTTCCGCCACTAGCAATCATATCATCAACAATAATAACGTTCTCACCTTCCATATCAGGACCTAAATACGAATGCTCAACAATCGGATTCTTTCCATCAACAATACGTGAATAATCTCTTCTTTTATAGAAAGCTCCAACATCGCATCCTAGCATTTCTGCATAATATCTAGCTCTTGGCATTGCTCCAAAATCTGGTGCTAAAACCAGTAAATTTTCACTTAACTCGACCATTGTTTCATTCTCAATTAAATTTTCCAATATTGTACTTGTTGGATAAAAGTTTTCAAAAGCCATTGTTGGAATCGCATTAGCAATTGCTGGATTATGCACATCAAAAGTAATTAAATTTTCAATTCCTAAATTCTCAAGTTCTCTTAATGCTAAAGCACAATCAAGTGACTCTCTTCCTTTTCTTTTATCTTGTCGAGATTCATATAATAGCGGCATAATAAGCGACACTCTTCTTGCATGATTCGCACTAGCCCCAATAACTCTCTTAATATCACTAAAATGTTCATCAGGAGCTACATAATGTAATCTTCCACGCATATTATAAGACATATTATAATTACCAACATCGGCTAAAACATAAACATCTTTATCACGAACAGAATCTTCAAGTCTAATTTTTCCTTCACCATTAGCGAATCTTGTCTCTTCTAACTTAATTCGATAATCCGTCTTTCCCGCTTTTGAATTTATATCAACTAAATGTTGATTAACTTTCTCTCCTAATTCTTTCGCTGAATTTAATACAACTAATCTCATATCCTTTTTCATCAAAACCACCCTTACTTCTTAAGAATATATTTATTATATCTCTCTTCCGCTCTTATTATATCATAATTTCCATCAAAATAGGGATTCCATGAATAATAATCGAAATATTCATCTAATTTTTCTTGATCATAGTTACTTACTAACTTACCATCAACAACATAATCAATAATAATATTAGTAGCAGTTACTACTCCTGCCTCACGAAGTTTTTTTAATAGTTCAATAGCTTTCATTGTTGCATCCACACTTCGATTCATAGCACGCAAAACTAATGAATCAAAACTTTGAACTGGACAGTGAACAATATCTAAAAGTCCTAAATCAGCTAACTCAAGTAATTCCCTTTCACATTGAATTAAGTTTTATGGTTCAATATTGCGAATCGAAATCTCTTTATTAGTCTCTTTAGCAATTATTGCCCATTCTTTTATTTGCTTAACTGTTGGTGAATCACTCGTTAATACGACATGGTCATGGTGTAAAAATTCTTCAATTTGACTACGAGGAATAGTTTCATAAACTTCTCCTCTTGTATGTCTAATCGTACAATACTTACACTTTCCATGACATCCAGCTCCTAATTTTAATGGATAATAGTTTCTAAATAAATGTCCATCTTTTAAAGCTTCATCGTCTTCTTTAAAATCTGGTACCCAAAAAGGTGCTTCATAATGAACTAGCGAAGTATCATTAAGTTCAACGCCTATTTCTCTTACAACATCTAATCTTTTTGTAAACTCTGGAAGTGGTATATCCATTCTTTGAGCTAAACATCCACCAATATAAATTTCTTTTCCTGTCATTTCATGTAATTTAGCAGCTACTCGTAAATCATTTAAGACCGCTAAATCAGTTACTTGACAAGATAGTACTACAATTGCATCAGCTTCTCTTGGATTATTAACAAAATACTCAGGATACTGATTAGCATAAGATAACATATCACTCCAAACGGACATACAAGCCGCTGAAGTTGCATATATTTTCTTTCCTAGATCTTCCTTTTCATATAGTATTCCTTCTCCAAATTTATTTTTAACATTTTTCATAAATTTACCTCCTTAAATTCTTAACCTTATTTTTTACATATAGAATAATGCCATTAAAATATGCCCGATATTCTGTATGCTCACTCATATAATAACCAACTGTTTCTTGATGTAAGCCCGAATCGTAACTTAAATTAGTAATTTCATAATCGGTATCTTTTAATAGTTCATTAAATATCCCAAGTACCTCATCTTGAGTTAAATCCTCTTTTACTTCTGTTAGAATTCCCAAAATGTTTTCTTTCTTGGTAACCATAACTCTTGTTACACAGCCAATTGTTTCATAAATGCTAACAGGTTCACGATTTGCCGTTATTCGAACACTAACTTCAGCTCCTTCTTTTTCTTGATAATACTTTTTAATTAATTCGCATACTTCTGCTCTTTTAAAATTAATTTCCATTATTTCACCTTCTTTTGTTTTTATCATTTTATTAATAACATATATTAAATATTAATATACAGTTATCCTGTATATTAATACGAATCTATTTTATATTTTTAAGTTCCTTTACCCAGCCATCAACTGATGCATCACTTGGCATTCTAAGGTCTCCCCTTGGAGATACAGAAATTGTACCAACCTTAGGACCATCTGGTAGACAACTACGTTTAAATTGTTGACTAAAGAAACGTTTAATAAATACAAGTAGCCATTTCTTAATCTCTTCTTTTTCCATATCCTTAAAAGTTTCACAGGCAAGATAGTAAATCTTTAGTGGATCTGCTCCATATCTTAAAAAATGATATAAGAAGAAATCATGTAATACATAAGGACCAATTGTATTTTCCGTAACTTGTAAAATCTCTCCTGATTCACTTGGTGGAAGTAATTCTGGTGATACAGGAGTATCTAAGATATCCATGATAATCTTTCTTCTTTCATCACTTTCTTCCGTTTCACCATAATACTTAACTAAATATCTAACCAAAGTTTTAGGAATCGATACATTTACCGCATACATACTCATATGATCTCCATTATAAGTACACCATCCTAAAGCAAGTTCCGATAAATCACCAGTTCCAATTACTAAAGCTCCAACTTTATTAGCATAATCCATTAATACTTGTGTTCTCTCACGAGCTTGAACATTTTCATAAGTAACATCCAAGACACTTGGATCATGATCAATATCTTTAAAATGTTGTAAACAAGCATCTTTAATATTAACTTCTTTTAAAGTAGCCCCATATAAATTAACGAATTCACAAGCATTATTATAAGTTCTATTAGTTGTACCAAAACCTGGCATTGTAATTCCATAAATATCTTCATGAGGAAGTCCTAAAATATCATACGCTTTAACAACTACTAAGAAAGCTAAAGTTGAATCTAATCCTCCTGATATACCAATAACACATCTCTTAATACCCGTTGCTTTTAAACGTTTTGCTAAAGCATAAGCTTGAATACTTAAAATCTCATCACAACGTTTATCACGGTTCGTTTGATCTTTCGGAACAAATGGATATTCATCATAACTACGAGCTAACTTATTATCAACATCATATCCATTAAAATATACTGTATCATATTTTTTATTATGATCTTTAACAACACCCATATAAGAAATATCTTTTATTCTCATTTCCTCAATTCTCGCTAAATCAACATCATTAAATATTAAATTAGAATTAAAATCAAAACGTTTATTCTCCGATAACTTTTTACCATTCTCATAAATATAAGAAGCTCCTGAGAATACTAAATCAGTAGTTGATTCATTAATACCTGATGATGCATAAATATATGCACTGATAGTTTTTTCTGATTGACTCTTTATTAATGAACGACGATATTCACTTTTACCAATAATTTCATTAGATGCTGATAGATTAAAAATCATCTTAGCCCCTCTAATTGTTAAATCATTACTTGGTGGATAAGTACACCATAAATCCTCACATATTTCAATACCAAAAGTACGTCTTTCATCACCCTTCTCTTGAAATACCATATTTGTTTTAAAAGGAACAATTTCCCCATCAATTACTACTTCTTCACTTATACGACGATTATCTTCGCTAAACCAACGTTTTTCATAAAATTCCCCATAATTAGGAATATATGTCTTAGGTACAATTCCTAAGATATGGCCGCTCTCTAAAACAGCTGCACAATTAAATAATTGATTGTCACATCTTATTGGTACACCAACAATGAAAACTCCATTGACATCTTTCGTATAATTCTTAAGTTCTATTAAACCATCTTTAGCACTTTCTAATAAATGATTATTTAAAAATAAATCTGCACAAGTATAACCTGTTAAAGATAACTCTGGAAATGTTGTAATCTCTACCCCATTTTCTTCTGCTTCCTTCATTGCCTCTTTTATTTTTAAAACATTGAAATCAACATCACTTATTTTAATTTCTGGAACTACAGCTCCAACTCTTATAAAACCAAACTTTTTTTGCATTGCTTTTTCCCTCCATCATATCCTTCAACTATAAAGTAATTATCAGATATTAATCCATCTGTAAAATAATTATAACTATTTATAGTTGTGTCTATTGTTTTCCACATTGAAACTTCAACATTACTTATATTATATATCTTTGAAGTATAATATTCACGAGTTTTTTCATATTTTTTACTAAAATATTCTGATAACTTATTAAATAATCTAATATCTTCTTTATAAACTTCATAATTATTGTCTGTAGCAATACCACGAAGTTGAATATATCGTACATTTTTAAGTTTAGAAAGTTTTGTAATCATATCTTCTATTTCCATTGCATTAAAGCGACTTACCACAACAGCTATACGATATGGGACTTTAACTATTTTATCGATACTATCTAAATCCGGAATTATTCTACTTCCAGTAATTAATTCATTAGTATCAGGATTTAAAGAATGAATAGAGAAACTGATTGTACCATTAAGTTTATTAATAGTTTCAATTTTTTCTTTAACTAAAAGGCCATTAGTTCGAATACCTACCACGAATCCTTCTAATTTTAAATATTCAATTAATTCATCTAAATATCTATATAATAAAGGATCTGTATTTTGTCCCGTTAAATAAACTTTCTTAATTCCATCTCTTTTAAGTTTTTCTAAATATTCATCTAAATTTTCCCATTCAGAAAAGTGGGTATTTAAATAATTAGCATCTGTTTTTTCTTGAAAATCACAACCGATACAAAAGAAACATTTTAAATTACATGGACCTTGTAAATTTATATTAGCAAATGTTGGTTTTTCTCTATTTCGATTCTTATAATCCATAATACTTACCTTCTTCTTAAATATTTTTTTGCTTCATTAATCGCGATAATACTATTAGCATCATCAATAAATCCTTCATTCAATAAATAAACTAAATCCGAAAAATTACATTCTAAGAATTTAATATATTCATCACGATCTAATTTTTGTTCATAACGTTTCTCACAACCAAGAGCTAAGAAACAAGTGTTTTTTGCGGCACTTATTCCTTGATCTTGATAGTAAGACTTTAATTCAATTAATTCTTCAGCCTCATATCCTGTTTCTTCTCTCAATTCTCTTAAAGCAGCATCCCTGTAATTTTCGCCTGGATCTAAATACCCTGCTGGAACTTCAATAGAGACAGGATCACTCTTAAATACACGAGGTTGAGCAATAACTAAAGACTTATTATCTTTAGTTATTGGTACAACAATTGCGGCACTTCCATCTTTTTTACCCTTAATCAATTTTTCTCGAGTAAAAATATCACCATTTTTTAAAATAACTTGATATGTTTCAACATTTAGGAAAGGCTTTTCCGTTTTCGGAAGATGACGCATACTTACGACTGATAACTCTTCCTTTATTTTTTCAAGTTCTTTAATTATCTTTCTTGTTTTCATGACTAACCTACTTTAATACCAAAGCCCTGTGTTCTTGAATTAATTCATTTTTAAAGTCAACATATTCTTCCGTTCCACTAACATGATAGATGTGTGGATTAACTGTTCTTCTAACTTCTGGATAAATTGTTTGCATTTGAGCTTCACAATAAGCACGAGTAGTATCTAAATCTGGATCATCAAATACTAACTTACCTCTCTCAAATATAGTTTGTTGTAAAGGTACTAAAGTAAAATCTGTAATTCTTTTTTTCTTTAAATAATCCGTTGTGCTAACAATTATTAAATCATCATTTTCGATTGGTTTTCCTTGACGAGTAATAATATCTGCAATAGCATAACCAGTTTCTTTGTCATAAGCACGATATAGATCTTTAATATCTGGGTTAACAATTTTAATAGCGTCTTCGCTTAATTTAATCTTTGGAACACCATTCATAGAAACTTCTTTATAAACACAACCCATTCTTCCTTCTGGTTTAGAAATATTATCTCCAACACCTAATGAATCAAATTCAGCGCCTTGAGCAATTAAAGTTTCAATAGTTTGAGCAGTAAGTCCATTACTTAAACAAATCTTAGCTTGTGGGTATCCAGCTTCCCTAAACATACGTCTTGCTTCCTTAGATAAATAAGCTAAATCACCTGAATCAATACGAATACCAATATGATCAGTTGGAAGTCCATTTTCTTCCATCCATTTAAAAGTTTTAATCGCATTAGGTACACCACTTCTTAAAGTATCAAACGTATCAACAAGTAAGATACAGTTTTCTGGGTAAGTTTTAGCGAATGCTTTAAACGCTGTTAATTCATCTGGATAACTTTCAATCCAACTATGAGCCATTGTTCCAATACCAGCTTTATTAACCATATCGGCTGCTTCATCATTACTTGTTCCAATACATCCTGCCATCATTCCATATAGTGAAGCATCAATAGCGGCTTCAGTTCCATCAGCACGACGAGCTCCAAATTCCATAACTCCAACACCATCTGGAGTAGCTTCAATGATACGTCTAGCTCCTGTTGCATGTTCCATTGCTCCATTTATAAATGATAACAATGCTGTTTCAATTATTTGTGCTTCTATTACTGGAGCAACAACAGTAACTAAAGGTTCATTAGGGAATACTGGTGTTCCATCAGGAATAGCCTTAATCGTTCCACTAAATTTAAAATTTCTTAAATACTCAATATATTCATCTCTAAATCCTGCTCTTTTAAAATAAGCAAGTTCTTTTTCTCCAAAATGTAAGTTTTCAATATAAGATATAACTTTATCAACACCTGCCATAACAGCATAACCACCATTATTAGGAATCTTTCTAAAGAATACATCAAATCCTGCTACTTCATCTTTCTTTCCATTAAGTAGATAACCTTGTCCCATCTTATGTTCATAGTTATCTGATAATAAACTATAATTTCTTGATAATCTTTCATATCCATTAAACATTTTCATAAATCATTCCTCTTTCTTTTTATCATTTTATTAATAACACATTTTTAAAAAAATATTCTTTCTAACGAAGACCTAAAGCTTTTTCTTTTTCTTCTAGTTCTTCAACATTTTCTACTACTTCAATACCAGCCTGAGCCATAACTTTTAAAGCAATATCAATCCATTCTTCTCTATTATGTCCAGGTGCATCAAAAGTATCGATTGCATTTCTTACAACAAATAACTTAGCTTCATGATTAATTTGATCTAAGTATCTAGCATATGTTCTTGCAAAATCCATTACACATAGATCAGCACACACACCTTCAAATACTACTTCACGCAAGTTCTTCATTGCCTTAATATCATCTTGAACATTTCTATTAAGCATTCCATTAATTGAATTCTTATAGTATGTTCTAGTATTAACTCTACCTTGTTCTTTAATAAACTCAGGTATTAAATCAGCCTCAGGAGTACCTAATACACAATGCTCAGGATAACTCTTAAATTCTAAAGCATCTTTATCATGACCTTCTAAGATAAAATTAACAGCTTCATCTTCTCTTCTAAATTTTTCCATCATCTTAAGTTGTTCAGGAACTAATTTGTTATACTCTGGATTAGCCATCGCACCAAAATTAACAAAGCCATTATTCATATCGATCATATATAAAGCCTTCTTGTATTCTTCAAGATCTTTAATCCTCTCTGCTCTTCTTGCTCCAAATTCCATGACACCCCTTTCATTTAATAATTGTTCTAATGTTTTTTCCATAATCTTTCTCCTTCTTTGTTGTTATTAATATTTTAATAATAACATACCTCATAAATTTTCAAAGCTTTTGTCGCTTTGTTATTAACATTATATTAATATCATAATAATTTGTCAACTATTTTTTTCACTTTTTTTTAATTTTTTGTTAAAAACACTAAAAAAGCTCGAAAATACGTTAAATAAATATTTAATTTTTTTTCTAAAATTCGACATTAAGTAGATTATTTGCTATAATAAACAACAATTTAAAGGGGAAAATAATATGCATATTAATATTGAAATAGTAAAACGAATACTTGATAGTCATTTAGAATTAAGTGAAGAATTTTCTAAATATGGAAAAATATATCTATCTACTACAGAGAATATCAAAGGAATAATGGCTAAATTAGACTTACAAGATAAAAAAGTCTTATCCGTTGCTGGTTCAGGTGACCAAGCTTTAAATGCTTACTTTAATGGCGCTAAAGAAGTTACTCTTTTTGATATTAACCCACTTGCCATGGCTCAAAGTGAACTAAAAATAATTGCTGCCAAGAAATTAAGCTATAAAGAATTCTGTGAATTTTTTATTCCTGGAGTTGGTAAGGCTTTAAATCCGGAAACATTTAATAAATTAAGTAGATATCTCCGTGAAGACATCGCTAACTATTATGATTACTTATTTTCTAACTTCACAACTACGGAAATATTTGTTAAAACTGCCTACCGTTTTCTTCCAAGTCTTGAAAAATTAGAAAGTCTTAACGATTACATGTGTGAAGATAACTATAAAAGATTACAAGAAATACTAGAAGGAAAAGAAATAAACTATCTAGAATCATCTTTATTAGACTTACCATACAATTTAAATGATACATATGATACAGTTCTTCTTTCTAACATCAGTGATTCTCTTGAAGATATTTGGAATATCAATACTCTAAAATGTTATAAAAGATATATTCACATTCTAAGTAAAAAGCTAAATAAAGGTGGTCAAATTCAATGTGGTTATATTTACTCTAATTATAATAAACAAAAAAGGAAACCACTTTTTGCTAACAGTATTGAACGTCAAAAAGTATTTAGCGATAAAGAATTTAGTGAATATAAAATCGATACATACGTTCCTAAATCAGGACTTGATGACACTATTATTATTTATGAAAAGAAAAAAAGAAAAGTTGCTTAACTTTTCTTTTATAATACTTATTATTTAATCAAATCAGCAGATATTGTTATAACAGGACGGACACCAAGATACATAATATAGTAATAATAATAACTACGAAAACCGCCAAAATATGTAATATGCCAAACATTCTCATAATCATTAGCTGATCCTGTCCAATAACTTGTACTATAAACCCAATTAGGTGCTGATTCACATGAATCTTCAACATAGCTACAGCCTAAGTTCTCTAGTTGTTCATAGCTTATTAATTTTCCTGTCGAATCTACATTATAATTTTCATTTAAATATTTTACATATTTTTCTATATACTCATACAAAGAACTATTTTTATTATATATATATCCTGGATAGTTCCCTATATTTTTATTCCAATAATTTGTATTTGAAAAAGCTGTTACTCCCTTATTAGGCCAAGAGGAATGCCATGCTATCATTTCTTCGTTTTGAATACCACTTGGATTTTCAATTAGTGTACATGAACTAGATGATCCACTTGTACAAACATTACCTACTTCCAAGTTATACTTAGCAAGCATTTGAATATTTTCATCATTATTTTCTATGACATAGAATGATTCTGTTCCCAATGTAATTAAATCTCCAACTGTAATATCTCCGCTACAATCATCATCACGCCATTGAATATTTCCATTCGTTTTAGTTTTAGGATAACAAGCATCAATTTCAACTGCTTCATCTTTTTCAGTTGGAATAACATCAATTTTACATACAACACTAAGTTCTTTATCTTCGCCAGTATATGATTTAATTAACTTAGCCTTAATTACACCACTTTTTTCCTCTTGTGCTCTTAAAGTTGTTTTAAAGTCATCAGTTATTAATTCTTTCTCTAATTCACTTGTTACATCAATATATTCTGACTCTTCAATTGTACAATTAATAGTTACATCCGAATCATATTGAGTTGATGTATTTTTTATTTTATAATCAAGTATTGCTATATCATTTAATTTAGTCAACTTACTTGATGAAAAAGTAATCGTTTGTTTTGTATTTTCATCAATAATTGCGCTACTTCCTTCACCATTTATATTAGCTTCTGTAAAAATCACATTAAATTCATCATCATTAAACGATACTCCAATGGTCCCATTAAGTACCAAGGTTGTACTAACAGCAGCAAAACCTACTACTAGTAAAAGTACTAATAATATTGCATTTCTTTTCTTCATTTCTATACTTCCTTTTCTATTATTATTTCCTATTTAAAGTTTAGCATAATAAAAAATAGACATCAATGTCATAATAAGTAACTTGTAAGTATCTTAACATCAAATTGACAAAGACGTAATAAAAAAAGAAGTATTACTACTTCCATTAATTATAATGCACTTTTTGATATTTCTAAAACTGGACGAATACCAAGTTGTAACATCATTCGAACATCAGCTGAATCTAAAATACCAGTATTTAAAACGCGATAAACATTATTATTATCTTTAGCACTCATCGTAAAATAATTTACTGAGTGTAACCAAGCTGGTCCACCAACAAATGAAGCATCTTCCACTAAATTAGATCCACTTCTTACATATCCTGCCTTACAAGATTGTTTTTCACTACTACATCCAATACTTTCTAGTTCTTCTAAAGTAATTAATCTAGCTGATATAATTCCTGCTTCACTATCTAAAGTATTCGCATATTCTAAAACTTTTGCTTCTGATTGACTTCCTGTATAAGATCCACGAGTATCTCCCATTATTGAAGCTGTAGAAAATTCAACATTTCCACAATCCAGTAAATTCTTTCTAAGTACCTTAACACTTTCTCCTGTTGTATCATAAACATAGAAATCATCTGTTCCTAAAGTAATTAAATCACCAAAAGATATCTTTCCATCAGCATCATTATCAAGAGTTAAAACCCACTTTGAAGTCGTTTGTTCTTCTGCTACTTCGTCTCTTTCTGTTGGTGTAGCAACTAGTGTACATGTTACTTTAATACTTGCATCTGTATCTTCTACATAAGATTTAACTAATTTAGCTTTAACTACACCACTTTTTTCTTCTTGAGCATTTAGTGTCGTTTTAAAGTCTTCCGTAATTTGATTGCCATCAAATTCATTAACTACACTAATATATTCAGATGTATCTGATGTACAATTAATAGTTACATCAGCATCATATTGAGTTGAATTATTCTTAACCTTATAATCAAGTATAGCTTCCTCATTAACATTAACCAACTTACTAGAAGAAAATGTTATTGTTTGTTTAGTTTCTTCATCAATTGTTGCACTAGATCCTTCACCATTTATAAGTGCTTCTGTAAATATAACATTAAATGCCTTTTCATTAACTGAAACACCCACACTTCCATTAATAAGTAAATTAGTTGATACCGCCGCAAACCCCACTACTAACATAGCAACTATAGCTATCATCTTTTTATTTTTCATAAAACGTTACCTCTCTTTACCTAAGAGTAACATTATCCAATAACTCAAAGCAAAACAAATTTTCAATATTTGCTATATATGTACACTATTTATCTAAAAGTTTACATGCTTGTACAACAAAAAAAGATTAGTTTCCTAATCCTTTTATATTATGGTGCTAGAACTAATCGAGAGGATATAGCTGCATGAGCAACTCCTGCATATCTACTAAAAGTAAATTGTCCTGCAAGAACTCCATCATTATAACGACTACCTCTAAGGAACCAACTACCTGATGAATCAACAAAACCAGAATCATCACGATACCAACTATTATGAGCTCGTTTACTTCCATCATCATCAGCATAATTGTAGAATGGTCCTATTTCTCCTGTTGCATCTCCTAATATTCTCTTGTTCCATGAAGATAAACTTGATTCATTTTGATACTTATCTAAATATTTTGAATATTCCAAAATTTCCTCTTCATTAAATCCACTAGCTGTACCTGCATTGTTTTGCACTCCATATCCATCAACGTATGACGCCATATATTCATGAACTCCACCACTCATATCATATATTCCAGTGATATTTCCGGTTGTACTTGCTTTATATCCAGTTTCTGTATTATATGGAAGTGTCTTTGTAGCATCAGTTCCATATTCCCCAGGATATGATGATTGATCAATAGTAGCAGCTGTTGAATATCCTGTTAAATAATCAGAATTATTATTAACACTCATTTCCTTATTGATTCCATATTTGGAATGTGAAAGATAGACAACTGCACCCCACTCAGTATTCTTCATCATATGAGAATCTAAAGCTCTATTATAGTTATAAGATGTTTTAAACATATTTCCTATTGTACTATTTCTCCATGAATAGACATTTGGCTTTATTATTACCTTTGATTCATCAACAGCATTAATTTGTGCTTCCTCAGCTGTTGTTGCTCCATTATATCCTGTTTCAAATTTACCAACCCATAATCCAGTAGTGTTCATTGTTATAAATGCTGGATGTGTCATCCATTCACCAACTTCACAGTTTCCAGATTCTCCTGATTCCATTGGTGTTTTACATGATACACTTTCTCGATCAGTTGTATCTTTTGCATTAAATTCTATTTCAATTGTTTTTGCATTTGATTTTTCTGGTTGTCCTTCTATTGCTGAATCATATTCTCCCATATCAAATAATTTATATCTATATTTTGGTATCCATACAAAGTATGATTCTATATCTTCTTCTAAAATTGTTTCTCCAACACTTCTTTTATTCGTAAAGTTTTGATAATCTAATAGTCCTTCTGTATTTTTTATTTTTATGGTATTAGAAAAATTATTTCTTATTTCTTCTTCAGTCAATGCACGATCATATATAGCTGATTGATAGACATTAATAGGCGCATACCCAGTTAAACCATTATCATTAGGCTGAGCTCCTATTGTAAAAGGCATAGTCGAAGTTTTAACATTGCCACTAGCAGACGTAGATTTCATAAATTTACCATTTATATATAACTTTAATTCGCTATTATCATAAGTCGCAACAATTAAATATTCTTTACCAACTTCAATATTCTCTTTCAGAGTAACATATTTATATTGTCCATCTATATATGCTTGTACTCTGAAAGTATTATCATTAGCTATATAAATTGCAAAGCCAGCACCTTCAATATTAGCAAGAATATATGCAGGAGCTTCAGTTGGTATAGATGCTAAAGATACTTTTGTCGCTAGAGTAATCCCTGAACTAAAATCTTGTTTAGCTAATCCTAAGTCAATATAATCATCTACTCCATCTAATGATACATATCCACTATTTTTAGTTGCTCCATGAATTTTACCTTGGGTATTTAATTTATCATAATTATCTTTTAATATAACAGCATTGGCCCATTCTTTGTTTTCATATGAATACCATTTCTCTGTTATATCAGCATATGTTACTGTTCCGTCATTTGCTAATGTTACTGGTATTAAATCTTTAGACTTACTAAGGTTACCTTCTATTACAATTCTTGCCGATTGATTTTTAGTTGATACTAATACTGGATCTGTTCCATTTAAGATATCTTCTTTATATACGTCTTGTGTATAATCTGTTACTTCATCTTTCTCACTTGCTGATGCTACTATCTTACATTCTACTGATATTGATGTATCTGCATCTGAATATGCTTTTATTAACTTAGCTGTTATAGACCCATTCTTTACTTCTTGGGCTTCCATTGTAATTGGATTAGTTAATGGTATATCTTTTCCATCAAACTCTCCTGTTATACTTACATACTCATTTCCTGTTGTATTACAGCTAATCGTTACATCTGCTCCATATTGCGTTGAATTATTCTTTACTTTATATTCAAGTACTGATGTTTCTCCTACCTCTGTTATTTTGTTTGATGCAAATGTTATTGCTTTTTTATCTTCACTGATTAGTGATTTTGCTCGATCTCCATCTACTAAAGCCTCTGTAAATATTACATCAAAGTCATTAGTATTACTTCCTATTCCAATTGTGCCATTTAGTACAAGTGTTGTACTTACTGCTGCAAATCCAACTACTAGTAGTAATACTAATAATATTACATTTCTTTTTTTCATTTCTATACTTCCTTTTCTATTATTATTTCCTATTTAAAGTTTAGCATACGTGAGAATTGACATCAATGTTATAATAAGTAACTTATAAATACCTTAACAATAAATTGACATTCAGACACTAAAAAAGAAGTATTTCTACTTCTTTAGTTTATTTTATAAGCACGACTTTCTTTCTTATCTTTGATAAATGTTATGAATTCATCTAATTTCATCGTTTGCTTATCTTCACTGCCATAATATCTTAAAGTAACTGCTTCTTCATCTCTTTCTGAATTACCAATAACAACTGATACAGGAACTTTATTCATTTGTGCTTCTCTCATACGATATCCTAACTTTTCTTCTCTTGAATCAAGTTCTACTCTTAACCCAGCGTCTAGTAATCTATCATATACTTTTTTAGCATAATCTAAATGATATTCATTATTAACAGGCATTACACTAACTTGTACTGGACTTAACCATAAAGGTAAAGCACCTTTAGTCTCTTCTAAATAATAAGCAATAAAGCGATCAATTGAACCAAATACAGCACGGTGTAAAACTACTGGAGTTTTCTTTCCGCCATCAGAATCAACATAAGATAAATCAAATTTAGCTGGTAGACAGAAATCTAATTGACAAGTTGATAAAGTATATTCATTACCAACTGCTGGTTTAACTTGAACATCTAACTTAGGTCCATAGAATGCCGCTTCACCAATTTTTTCCACATATTCAATACCAATACTCTCTAATACTTCTCTTAAAGTATCTTCAGCCATATTCCACATTTCATCATCTTGATGATACTTTATCTTATCTTCTGGATCTCTTAAGGATAATTCAAAACGATAATCCGTAATATTTAAATCTTTATAAGCTTCTAATATTAAATTAACAACACTTGTAAATTCTTCTTTAATTTGTTCAGGAGTTACAAATAAATGCGCATCATTTTGACAAAATGATCTAACTCTTTCAATTCCCTTTAAAGCTCCACTAGCTTCAAATCGACAATCTCTAGCAATCTCACCAATACGTAAAGGTAAATCACGATATGAATGAATATCATTAGCATAAATCATCATATGATGAGGACAATTCATTGGACGAAGAACAAATTCTTCTCCCTCCACTTCCATCTTTGGAAACATATTCTCTTGATAATGTTCCCAGTGACCTGAAGTCTTATAAAGTTCAACATTACCTAAAGGAGGTGTTAAAACATGTTTATAACCTAACTTTTTCTCTTTACCCTTAATATAATTCTCTAACTCTTCCCATATAATATAACCATTAGGTAAATACATTGGAAGTCCTTTACCTACTAAATCATGAGTCATAAATATTCCTAAATCTTTACCTAATTTACGATGATCTCGATTCTTAGCATCTTCAAGTTCTTGTAAGTAATTATTTAGTTCTTCTTCAGTCGGAAAACATACTCCATAGATTCTTTGTAAAACTTTATTATTTACATCTCCCTTAAAGTAAGCCCCACTAAATTTAATTAGTTTAAAATTCTTACATTCTTTAACTGTCTCAACATGAGGTCCACGACAAAGATCTGTAAAATCTCCTTGCGTATAAGTAGATATTACTGTCTCTTCTTCATCCATTCTCTCAATTAAATCAATTTTATATGGATCATCCTTAAATTGCTCTAAAGCATCCTTCTTGCTTATTTCATTACGAACAATTCTCTTACCGTCTTTAGCAATTTTCTTCATTTCCTTAGTAATCGCTTCTAACATTTCTTCCGTAACTACTTTATCTCCTAAATCAATATCATAGTAAAATCCACTTTCCACAACTGGACCTACCCAAAATTTTGCATCAGGATATAAGTGTTTAACAGCTTGTGCCATCATATGGGCACAACTGTGATTTAATTTATTTAAACTTTCATCTTCTTTAAAATTTATCATAATTTCTTCTCCTCTTCTTTACTATCTAATAAATCACTATAGTCATCTATCTCATCAAGCATATCATCATACAATTTATATACAACATATCGGTTATCATCTAAAAAATTAACTGTATCTTTTAAATAATTAACACAAGCATGTTCTAAATAATTATCAACGGCACATATCTCAAATCTTGAATTCACTTTTGCTTCAGGACTCATATTAATTAATGCGATATCAACATTAATCATTACCATAACATTATTTTTAACTAAAAACTTTAATATTTCATAAATATTATATTCCGAAACCCAATTAAATTTAAAATGCTTTTCTCTTACTAAGTTCGCAAATCTTGGACTTTCTTTTAATCGATCAAAAAAGTAAGCAACATGATTATCCTGATCCTTCTTTATTGGAACTTTATCAATATACCCATCTGGATACATAATAACAATTGCTAAATCATATATTTCTTTCATCTTTTTTCCTTTCCAATATTATGCTTTTCTCTTTTAAAATACTTGGTCTAATATATGGCGCTAATCTTGGATGCTTTTTATTTCCTTTAAAATCATTGACCAAAATAACTCTTCCCATCAATAAATCATCCTGATTAACTTCTTCATAGGGAATTCTTTTAATATAAGGTATTCCAAGCAACGTTAAATCATAATGAGTTGCCTTAGCCTTAGAAAGTTTACTTATTACTTCACTTGTTAAGACATCTCCCAAATCAACATAATTAATTAAAAATTCTTCCATAGATATTCCTATATAACTATCGACATTAAATTGTTTCATAAAAATCCCCCTAAAAAAACAAAAAGGATGATACCCTAGGAGTGCAATTGCACGGTACCATCCCTTATTTAACTCAATTATTTATAACGGTAATAAACCGGAATTTATTAATTCTCTTAAAAGGTAGTAACTATTAATCTATCTTGTTTATTCTCACCAACCATAAACTCTCTTCAAAGCATCAACTAATAATCGTATCCTTCCTCATTGATTTACAATTTTATAATAACACTTACTTATTCCAATGTCAATTTGCTTTATACAAACTTTTGATCTTTGCACTTGTTTCCGTATATTCAATGCAATCTCTTTCAATTCGCTCTTCCCAATAAGCAAAGTTCTTCTCTCCACTAATAACTAAATCTTTAATTAAACGATTTGTTTCTAAAGAAATATATTCTCTTAAAGGATTTCCAACATTACCAACATCTCTTCCACCAAAAGCTTTATTACCTACACTTTGAGTATCATAATAAATTCGATTATAAATATCAAAAACACTATAAAGAATATTTCTTCCTTCTTCACTAATATTATTAGTTCGATTAAACATTTCACAATCCGTAACATCTTTAGCCGTTCTAACAATTTTCTTTCCTAAATAATTCTTATATGGAAATACTAAACCTTGATTTTTAAAATAATCAGCAACAACAATATCTGTTAAGACATTAAATTCTTCAACAATCAAAGAACTCATCGATAAATTTCCAACTTTTTCTCCGCGTTTCTTTCTTAAAATGGCGGATATCATTTTCGCTAAACGAAGAACCTCAAATAAATTTTTATCATATGCTGATTTATAAAAATACTCCGCATAACTCTTCGATAAATTATAGTTAACATTAATATTAGTTTTCCTAAAATTAATATCCTTAACATTACCTAAACTATCTAAACTTATAATAAAAGTTAAAGCTGGTCTAACATTTCCATGTAATAAAGAACATTTCTTCGCAATCTTATAATCAAGCATCGGCGTTTTATATCCCTTAGCATAAACTGACTCTCCAATACTACGCATATAATTATCTGTTTCACTGTCTTTCTTAACAAAAAAGTCAACATCCGGAATATGTACATAAACATCTAATTCCCCATTTTTCTTTTCCACAATAGAAATGGCATCATCAATTAAAATATTCTCAGGATTATTATCTTTAATCGAATCAATTGAAAAAGTAAAAATATTGGTTAAATCTACTCGCTCATCTTTATCTCTTTTTATAATTTCAATCGGACTTTTTGTATTACAATAATCTACACAATTAACTCGAGCATCAACATTAATTACTGAATAATGTCTACCAATCTCATTAATTATAAAATTAATAATATTCTTATCCTCCACACTCGCACTTATTAAAGAATTCTCCAAATATTCTAATAATTCAACTAAATCATCGGTACTAACACGAAGACAATCACTTTCTAATAATAACACAACCAAACGTTTATAACTTTTTATATCATCTAACTCAATTTCTTTTAAATTAGAAATAATATATCTTATAAATTCGCCAAAAAGACACTTATTATCTTTATTTTTTAAATTAACATATTCTGGATGTAATTCAATTAATCGAAATAAATAATCAGCATTTTTAAGTTGTGTTAAAATAAACCAAACAATTTGAAACTCTTCTCCCTCTTGAAAATAACTTACATATCCTTCCGCATACTTCCTGTTAGCTTTTAATTCTGTCATATATTTGTTAGCTAAATAATAAACATCATCTTTCGATTTTTCATTTTTATTATAAGGCTTAGCAATATCTTTTAATACTTTTAAAGATCGATCAATCATATTTATAATCACATAATAGTCTTCTTCATCTTTAACTAATTCAATTAATGTATACAAAAATAAATGATAACATGAAAAGAATTCCGTAGTTACTAAAAACTCTTTGTTATCATTTATAAAATCAACCATTACATTTGCAAATTCTTCCAAAGTTTCAACATGAAATGAAGCGACAATCTCTCTTATAGTTATATTCTTTTTTTCCATCATAGATATAATTCTTTTGTATTCTTGACTGCTCATAACTATTTCCCCCAAAAACGCTTCAATCACGTATTACTTTTTTATTATACAAACTAATAATAATAAATTCAATATTTAATAGAAAAAAAAATCATAATATGTTAATATTAATAATAGAGAGGATTAGTAAAATGGATACCAATATTGTTTTTAAATTATCAAAAGACACGATAACTATATCAGCTATCAAAAAAGAAGTTGACTATAAAAGTTTAAATAACACTAATATAATTGATTTAAAAGAACTAAAATTTTCCACAGAATATATTCGGGAAAACTTTGAATTAGTTTCATCATTTCTCGATGTCGCTATCATCAAAAAAAATATTAACAATGCTCAAATTAGCAATATGGATATCGCCCCTATTTGTCTAGACTTAATTAATACATGGTCCCATATTACCAAACTAACATTCAAACCTGATAAAAAAATAACAATGGATTTATTCTTAAAAATCTTAGATAACAAATACTTAACAGAAATTAATTGTTATGAAATGCCTAGTTATTTAATTGAACGAATGGATACTAATAAAAGAATTAAGATTACTACTCGCCATAAATATGAATATAGTTCTGAATTTATGGTTGTTAATTCCCTAAATAGTTATTCAGACTTTTATTATAAAAAGATTATTGTTCTAAGTGGCGAATTTAACTTAAATGATTTAGAGGACTTTAAAACTTTCATCAAGATAAATGATCGCTTAAAAATAATCAAGATTGTTAACTATTCTAATGAAATTTTAACATCAATCGTCAATGAAATCGTCGAAAATAAGCGTAAAAATATTCTAATCGAGATTAATGAAAAAAACAATGATTTAAAAACTATCTACAACTCAGTTAATTATATTAAAAAGAGTTTTCATAAATACTTTGATGAATATAATATCACTTTTAAACTCAATTATTCTAAAGAATATAAAAGTAATAATTTCTTAAAAGAAATTAACTTCAAAATGTTTACAACTCTTATTATAATGATTGTTATCATAAGTTCTATAATTGTCGGTATTAATTATTATCAACAGTACTTAGATAAAAATAAAATAGATGCTCAAGTATTAGAACTTGAAGACATTCTTAATGATGCGCAAGAATATTTAACTATCGATGATAATGAAACCGATGTCGAAATTATCGATAACACCAACGAACCTACAACAACCAAAAAGAAAAGTAACTACGTATCCGCTTATTATACTAACTATGAACAAGTATTTGAAACTCTTCTACAAAAGAATTCTGATACTGTAGGTTGGCTAACTATTAATAATACTAAAGTTAACTACCCTGTCGTTCAAGCAAGTGCTAACTCATATTATTTAAATCGCGACTTTAATAAAAAGAAAAACAGTATGGGTTGGATATTTATGGACTATCGTAATAATCCTGTTGATTTAAATCAAAATACAATTATTTATGGCCATAATATAAAACAAGGAATCATGTTTGGTACCATAAAAAACATGATGAATAGTAGTTGGTATAATAAACCACAAAACCAAATTATTACTTTTAATACTCCAACGAAAAACATGAAATGGCAAATATTTTCTATGTATAAAATCAACGCGACTGAAGATTATTTGCGAAATGAATTTGCCACATCCGAAGAATATCTTGAATTTATTAATATGATTCGTAGTCGAAGTATCAAAAACTTTAACGTTGAAGTTAATGAAAACTCCAAAATATTAACTTTATCTACATGTTTTTCTCATTCTTCTCGTCATGTTGTTCATGCCGTATTAATTGAAGAAAATTAAAAATGACTTTAAAAGTCATTTTTTTAATTTAGAAATACCATTTGTTAAAGCCAACACATCAGCAATATCCTTCGGAGCATTCATTGACGCATCCCCAGAAGCTAACAACGTAAGCTTTTGATATTTTAGTTCATTCAATAAATTCGTCAAATCTGGTGTTTGTAGTTTAACTAATTCCATTATCTCGTTTGTTTCGGGTAAAGTACTTGTGAAATATGGTTCAAGTTCAAAATCAAGGATACTTGCATCAATATGAAAAGCATTTAAATATTCTAAGTATATCTCTTTTAAACCACTTAATTTATTTTCAAGTCCCATCTTAGTTAAATAATCAACATCGACATTATATTGAACAATAATAGCCTCAACAAAAGTATCCCTATTATTATTCTTAAAAATTGTATCTAAAATCATTTGCACAATTTTAAAGTAATCTTCTCGAATATCAAAAGCATATAGTTCGTCAAGTTTTTCTTGATACATTTTAGCTTCATAAAGAATTCTTTCAATATCTTCTCTGCATTTCTCATCTTCTAAAATTAAATTACCACCTTTAATGGCCGTTATCGCAATTTTTATAAAATGATTTGCAAGTTTCTTAGTATCCTTTGTAAAACAATCTAATTCATCAATTGTCTTATGAAAATGTTTATACATCTCAATGACAATATTATTAAGATAAGTAATGATATAACGGATATAAAAATTACCGACATAATAATCATTAGCTGCTTTATCATAAAAGAACACAGGATCAATATCACGTTTTTTAAATTCCTTCAAAGTTAAAGCTAGTTTATTATGCATTATCGCATCTGAACGATTAAAACTTACTCCTTTTAATACACCTAATTTCTTATATTCTAAAAAAGTGTCATTTAACTTATTAACTAAATCATAGTTAGCCTCAAAACATTTTCGATATTCTAATATATATCGACAAAACTCTATCTTAGCATCTATTACTTCTAACTTATTCATAAAAAACTCCTAAAAAAAATACTTACAAGAAGTAAGCATTTTCTTATTTAATTACTCCATTTTTTAATTTAGGTAATTCTATCTCTTCTTCCTCAATTGGTAAGTTAACTGTAACTAAATTATTAGTTATCTCTGTTTCCTCACTAGCATTTATTGAACTAATAATCACAGCATCAATTTTATAAACAACTAAACCGATTAACCATGACATAAATAATCCCATTGCAAGTTCATATAAACTCATTAATATTGGATTAGTAAATACACTAAATTCATCAAATGGCACATTATTAACATTAATATATTCAATTATACATAAGAATAGAAATGATATTGCAATTGGAAAAATTGAATTTACTACTTTAATAATCATCTTTTGTTTTTTATTAATTAATGTAATAAACATGATTGCAAATGATATAAACATAACAACCATAAATTCTAATGTTGTTGGAAAATAAAGAACTTCCATTAATCTCGTTGATACATTATTTATAAAAATCATAATAGTTGATATATAGTTAGAGGCATAAAAACCTAATACTACTAAACTAGCGGCTACACTAGTTGCTTTAACAACCTTTTTATTCATGAAATTTTTAAAAACTAAAGCTATTATTAATATTGCCATTTCTAATATGAGTAAAATAAATACTTCAGAATGCAAAAGCGATTTTGCTGCATATCCAATTATTTCAAATAAACTTAATTCTGGCATATAAAGTAACTTCCTTTCTATTCAACACTTACAAGTTCAAATATGAATATTGTTTGTGTTTTTTTATCATTTCGTGTACAAGTAATAAGAGTTAATGTTGTTGCATCAGCATTTCTCTTAATAGTAAGTACACCATCCTTTTCTTCGTAATAACGTGTTTTTAGTTGATAAGCATACTTTTTACCATTATAGGTAACGTAAGCATATGCTGAATCTTCCAACTTATACAATTTGTCAAAGAATGAAACACTTGAGTTTCCTCTATGAGCTGCTAATATCAAATTACCATTTTTAACATCCGGCATTGTCGAACCTTCAATTAACATAACATTATATCCAACACTATTGTATTTAGATTCTAATGATACAAAACCCCTTTTTATATTAACATCAGGTACTTCTAGATAACCAATATAGTTATCAACCCTATCTTCACCGATCTTATCGTCTAAATCAACACTAAGATTATTTAAATCTTCATCACTTAATTCTTCTGTTGACTCAGTTATTAAAACTTGTTGTTCTAATAATCTTATATTTTGATGATTAAATAAATTACTTTTAATTCCGGCAAAATACGTATATAAGATTAATGATATACCTATAAAGGTAAAAAGAACACTAAGGGTTATCTTAGCATTCTTTGATTGTTTTCTTTGCACAAGCAATTCCGCCAATTAATAATGCTATACCACCTATTATTAATAAAGTAGATGATTTATCAGTAGCTGGTACAACTACATCAGTTGTATCCTCTGGTGTATTATAAAATGTAATAATAGCACTATCGACATATTCCCCGTTTTTATTCATAACTCTAAGTGTTCCATCACTTAATAATTCAAATTTAATAACTTCATTACTTAGTAAGTAACCTACTGGAGCTTTTACTTCAGATAAAGTATAAATACCAGCATCTAATGATAATTGATATACAGTATCAGTAGTTGTAAATTCTTTAACAACGTTACCATTTACATCTTTGATAACTAAGATTGCATCTTTAACATAATTATTAGTTTTTGAATCTCTCTTAGCAACACTTATAACATCTTCAAGTTCATTAATCATAACAACTCTATCAACGTTAACATAGTTACCATTTTCATTTTTAACAAATAATCCACCAATATCATCAACCATAAAATTAATAGTTGTTTTAGATAATTTATATCCTTTTGGTGCTAATGTTTCAGTTAATGTATATTTACCACTTTTTAGAGTAATCTTATGTGGTTCATTAGTTGATACCCAAGAAGCTATCTCTTTTCCAGATTCATCTTTAACTACTAAAGTAGCTCCTGGAACTTCTTTTGATTGAGTAACATCAGTTTTACTTATATTAATATCATAGTTATCTTTAAAATGTTTAATAGTCATTGATTTAGTATCTTTTACAGGTACACTAGTTTCTAGCATATCTTGGAATAATACTCTTTGATATTTATTACTATGGAAGTAATAATATCCTTCTAATTTTTCATAATTTCCTTCAACATTTAAAGTAAATGTTAATTGTTTTCCAGCTGGTATTCTATCTGCTGGAATTTTAACTTTAACTCCATCTTCACCAGATTTTACTACTAATGATCCAGCAGGAACATTAGATAAGGAATATTTAACATTTCCTTTTAAATTCTTTTGTGTAACTTTAATTGTACTTGATACATAGTATCCATCTACTACTGTAAATGATACTTGTTCATCACTTATATCTAACAAACCTTTTGCTTGTTTATAAGTTTTTGCACCTCTATAAAGGTTATAAATATAACGTGCAACTTCATCTTTTTCTAAATTAGAAACGATGTATTCTTTTACTTCTTTAACTAAGTTAAAGTCAGTACCAGTAAGGTAATCTTCATAATACCAAACAGCCATTTGTGTGATATAGAAGTCCTTATCTTTGTCATTTGTTTGTGGACGATGTTTTAAGATATATAAATATCCATCATCAACAACTCCTGTCTTGTTAAATTGAATATTAGCTGCATAAGTAGCAGATAAATTCATACAGTAAATATAATATTTACCATTATCAGCTGTCTTAACGATAACTGGGAAGTTCTTTATGTATTCAACTTCTCTTAATCCTCCAACTAAAGTAGGATTAGCGTGTGCGTCACTGACAACCGAGTTTGGTAGACTAGTAGCAGCATTTGCTGTTAAAACTCCACCGAATAGCATTACAGCTAGTATCATTATTAATGATACGAATCTCATTTTCTTCATAATATCTCCCTCTTCCCCTTGAATTGCCGACTATTCTACCACAAAGACAAAAAAAAAGCAAATTTTTACCTGCTTTTTTCTATAATTTACGTATTTTCGGGCTATTTTCCCGATAATTATCAAAAATATCATATAATACTTGTAAAGAATCAATATAATATTCCGACATTTCTTTAATACGATCTTGTTCTAAATTATTTATTTCTTTAACAGTTATACAATCAATTCCTGCACTCACAGCAGCTCCGATACCAACTGTTGAATCTTCAATAACAACTGCCTCACTCTTTTTAAATCCCATTCGCTCTTGAAGTAAAAGATGAGCATCGGGACTAGGTTTTAAATTAATAACATCATTTTGAGTTACAATAGAATCAAAAATGTTATTACCTAAAAATCGGGTATTTGGATAAACATATAAGACATCTTCCACATGGCGACAAGACCCAGTAGTTGCAAGACAAAGACACTTCCCCTCACCCTTTAATATTCCTAAAAGCTCTTTAGCATATGGTTTTAATTTTATTGTTTTCATTAATTCCTTTGCAATATAATTTCGATATTCTTGAATTTCCATAATATCTTGCACTAAACTATAAACATTCTTCAAATATATCACATACTCAAGATAAGGATTTGGAGATTTAACTTGTGATAAAAACTCATCACGCTCTTTACCTATTTCTTTACTTGTTACAGTAATATTAGCTAAATCTTTAAGAAGTTCTACATCCGTTTGATTCCACATCCACACTGAATCGATTAAAGTTCCATCTAAATCAAATATAAAAGTTTTCTTTTTTTGTAATAATTCATCAAGCATACAATCACCATCTATATAATAACATTAAATTTCCAAACTTCAAAGAAAAAAGTTATTGCACATTAATTATTTTTGTGTTATATTTATAGAGCAGTGACATGGATCTTTAGCTCAGTTGGTTAGAGCATCCGGCTCATAACCGGCGGGTCGTAGGTTCGAGTCCTACAGGGTCCACCAATTATATGCAGGTATGGCGGAATTGGCAGACGCACTAGACTTAGGATCTAGCGGAGTAATCCGTGCAGGTTCAACTCCTGTTACCTGCACCATATTGATAATAAGAACTACTCTCAATTATTGAAAGTAGTTTTATTTTGAATAGAAAGGTGCTTTTATGGAAAAAACTATCTTCATGAAAAAACTACAAAAAATGAAATTAGTTGCGCATCGCTTAGGTTATCAGATGACCTCTTATCCTGAAAACTCATTAGAAGTTATTCAAGATATCTTTAAGGACAAGAAAAAACTAAATGCTTGTTTCGGTTTTGAATTCGATATATGTTTTACCAAAGATCATATTCCTGTTGTTATTCATGACAAATACATAGATGACATAAGTGACTCATATGGCCTTATTAAAACATATACACTAAATGAATTAAAAAAAATAACTTTTGGCTTTCGTAAAAGTAAAAATAATAAAAGTCAACATGCATATAAAATAATAACACTTGAAGAATTATTAAACTTTTTTAACAATAATATTAATTTACTAGAAGATAAAATAATTAAAATTGAAACCAAAGATTACTTTCTTTTAAATAAAAAGAATTTTAGTAAAACTAATCTGAAAAAACTAGCTCAAATTATAAATAAATATCCTAAACTAGCAAATAACTTAGTTCACTTATCATTTTGGCCCTTAAATTTACTTTATTTAAAAAGGATTCAAAAAAAATTTCATTATCAAATAACCAAGAATGACTTGCTATGTGATCAAAACTTCATGGTTATAATCTCTAAATTACTTAAATCTATTGATAATATTTCTTTAAGAATCAAAGAACACAATATTCCCAAAACAAGTAAGAATTATTCCAAGCGCGTTAATCGTAAAATCAAACGTGATTTATTCTTTATGAAATTTTCTAATACGATCAATGAAAAAAACTTAAACTATGCAATAAAACGATTTGGCAGTGTTAACTTATATACTTTAAATACCCATGAGGAAATAAATGAACTATGTAAAAATATTTCTACTCAGTTTTTTAATAATTACTTTGATAAAATTATTATAACAACCAATAACCCCATAAAAATAAAAACGACATAACTGTCGTTTATTTTTTTATTACATTATTATCTTGTAAATATAAGTCTTCTGATACTGCACTTATATGATCTTTTATCTCGGTTGCCATCTTCTTTAATATCTCATCATCTTGATAAGCTTTAATTAAAGAAATAGCATAGAATAGTGAATCATTTAAATTATTTTTATCACTTTGATTACAATCATTATGAAATTTCGATAATCTTTCTCTTAATAAATCATATATTTCACTTAATAATTGCTCTTCTTCCTCCGTAAATAAAATATAAGTAAGCTCCATAATATCACGCATATCTAATACTAAAACATCTAAATCTACCATATCATCACTCCTAAAATTTAATATTATTTTTTACATTAAGTACACTATACAAATGTAAAAACTCTTGTGCCGATGGATAAACCAATTCGACTTTTTCCTTATTTATCTCAATTCGATAAAATCCAATTTTATTATCATCACGTATTACTATCTGAAATAATTTGTTATTGTATTTTATCTTTGATCCTTTCTTATAATTATGTTTCATAGAAATTCCCCTTTTTGAATTGCTGTATATTCTAGCAAACCAAAGAGGTTTTGTCAAAATTAGTTTTATTAATATATTTAAATATAAAAAAAGCACAAACTATGTGCTTATATTATTTATTATCCATTGCTGAAAATAGATTTATCATAAATTTATCTTTATCAGCATTAGCTTTTGATATCATAACACCTTTGTATGTTGTTAATTCTGCTACATGACCTTCTAATAAAATATCTTTAGGTTCAATAGTGTCTAACATAACAATGTTTTGATCTTTATAAACGATATATCTCAATTTAACTTCACCATGTACTTGAGTAAATAAATGGTCACTTGGTAATTTTAATTCATAAGTTTCTGTATGTTTCTTTTTATCAGAACTCATAAGTTCACCTAGAAATTCACCATTTCTCAAAGATGGATAATACTCGAAATTCAACTTCTTGAAAGCTAACATATTATATTTTTTTAATGCACGCTCTAATTTCTTGTATTCATTTTCATTGATATAATCAAGAATAAATCCTTTCATTATTATTCCCCCTTATTCCCCAACTACATATAAATTATACAATAAAGACCCATTTTTGTCAATTTTGAGTCAATATCCCACTTATATGTGACGTCTATTTTACCCTATATGACATCAAATTGTCAATAATAAATTAACTTCTACTTATATTTTTTTATCTACAAATATCTTCTTAGGATCATCATTCATAGTCGACAAAATAACTAAATTATCTACTTCTCTTAAAGATATATCATCTTCTATCTTATAATCCAAAAAAGCATCTAATCCCTTTAATAAAGTATTATCTATATAACAATCCTCAATTTGTTTATCCTCATTTAACTGTACTTCAATCACATGAATATTATCCTTTATCTTAATAAAAGAATAGAAAAAACCAGTTTTACATTCCTCTAAAAAATCTTCTTTAGACATAACATAAGGTTCCCAAGTAAACGATTCAGCACCATTCTTAATAGCATACTCTCGTTTTAACATTTTAATTCCCCGAAAATATCCAAAGACAAAAAGGGCAAGAATAATTGGCCCATACACTAAAAAAGTCACAATCAATTCACTTCTATTTTTAAAAATAAAATAACCAACGACACCTATCATCGTAAGGACAAATACAACAATAAAATACGGACTAAAAAAACTTTCTTTAAAACACTTTCTCTTTTCTTTCATTAATTCTTCTTCTGTCATTATAATACTCCTTCATATATAAAAGTAAGAGAACTTATCTATTCTCTTACTAATTTTTTAGCTTCTTGAGGTTCTGGATCTTCAAAAAGTGATTCAACAAACGTCAGATATGACACCCATTCTCTACTTGTGTTAACATGATCAATTAGACAATCATCACAATTTTCAAATTCTTGGCATCTTGAACAGCCATTCGTATACGGACAATAATTCATATCTTTAAGTTCCTCAAACATCTCTTTTGGTGTAATCATCCCCGATGTATGAATCTCTTCTATTTCGTCATCAGATAATTCCATTAAGACAGGTTTTGGATATTCCCTACTCACCGGTTCTTCTTCTTTTAAGCTTGCTAATAAATTTTCTATATCACTCATATAGTTAAAACTCCTTATCTAAGAATACTATTCTTCCTCTTCACTAGGTTCCCCATTTTTCTTTATTAATACTTCACGAGGCTTACTACCATTTGCTGGCCCTATAACGCCTCTTTCTTCTAATAAATCTACAATTCTTGCAGCACGGTTATAGCCAAGTCTAAATCTTCTTTGTAATAAAGAAGCTGATACTTTGCCTGATTCAATTGCAAACTCGACAATTTCATTATATAAAGGATCATCTTCTGATGTATCTCTTTCTCCTCCAACATTAGATGTCGATATTGAATCACTAGACATTTGCGTAATTGTTTCATCATACTGCGCAACTTGTTCCTTAGAAACATAATCAATTACTCTTTCAATTTCTTCATCACTTATAAAGTTACCTTGAATACGCGTTGGAACATTTTCTCCCATTGGCTTAAATAGCATATCACCTTTACCTAACAATTTTTCTGCTCCACCTAAATCAAGAATTGTTCTTGAATCGATTTGGGAAGCAACAGCGAATGATATACGTGATGGAATATTAGCTTTTACAACACCCGTAATAACATCTGTAGATGGTCTTTGTGTTGCAACAATTAAATGGATTCCTGCTGCACGAGCCATTTGCGTAATACGCATAATAGAATCTTCTACTTCCTTAGAAGCAACTAACATTAAATCAGCAAGTTCATCAATAATAACTAAAATATATGGCATTAATTGAATCGTATTATCATCAGGACTCTTCTTTTTAATAGCGCTCATTTTATCATTATAACCACTAATATTCTTGACTTTTTCATCGGCAAACATCTCATAACGGCGTTCCATCTCTTTTACAATATTTTGTAATGCAATACTAGCTTTTTTAGGGTCTGTTACAACCGGACAAAGTAAATGTGGAACTCCATTATAATTTGATAATTCAACCTTTTTAGGATCTACTAATACAAGTTTAACTTCATCAGGTCTTTTCGTAATAAGTAGACTATTAATAAAGGAATTAACACAAACCGATTTACCAGAACCAGTTGAACCAGCAACAAGTAAATGCGGTGTTTTAGCTAAATCAGTTATACATAAATTACCATTAATATCTTTTCCTAAAGAAACTGGTAGCTTCATACCACTCATTTCTCTTAACTTTGATTCTACTACTTCTCTTATTGGTACTCCCACCGTTATCTTATTAGGTATTTCAATACCAACTGTTGTCTTACCAGGAATTGGTGCTTCAATACGAACATCTCTCGCTGCTAGTGCTAAAGCTATTTCTTTTGATATCCCTGTAATTCGACTAACTTTTGTACCATTTTTAATAGCTACCTCAAATTGCGTAACCGTTGGACCTTCATGAACAGCAACAACTTTTCCAGTAATTTGAAAATCGGCTAAAACATTTTGTAAAGCAATACTCGTTTGTTTAATAAAATCATCACTATTTTGTTTCTTATTTTTCTTTAATGGATCTAATACTTCATCAATTTTTGGTAAACGATAATTAGAATTAATACTAATCAGTGGAACTTCTTGAACAGGAGTCTTTGGAATTTCTGGTTCCTCTTCTACTTCAATAACTTCTGGCTTCTTTAACTCTTGAACTGAGTTAATTAAGATATCATCATCGTCTTCCTCATCTTGATCATAAATCTTCGCCTTTTTATCTTCTTTAATTTTTTCCTTCTTCTCTGGTTTCTCTCGATTTCTCCACATTTCTTGAATCTTATCAATTAAATCAGAGAATGATATATTAACCATCATAATTAAACCAAATAAGCATAATACTCCTAAAATAATATATGTTCCAATTTTATCCAACAAAGAAACAAATATCCACGAAAAGAATAAACCAATCACTCCACCACCAGTTTGACTTAAATTAACATAGTTATTACCAATCACACTAAGATAAGTCTCTGTCGATTTATTAATTGCTTCTCCTAGTTTTATTCCCGCTTCAATATGATTCATATGAGCAAAAGTTAAAAAAGATATAATAAGTAAATATACTCCAATTAACCTTGCATTAAAAAAATTAGGCAAACTTCTTTTAAATAACATAAAACATCCTAATATTAAAATAATAACAATTAAAACATTGTAATATGCTCCAAATAAAAAGATTGCAAATTCTTTAATTATATTACCTACTGGACCAAATACTCCTAAACCAATTACCCCAATTAAGATTAGAATAAGACCCGTAATTTCAACAGAAAATTTAAAACTAGCTCCATTACTTTGCTTTTTTCTTTTACGCTTAGCCATTATTATCACCTTAATCTAATTATACATTAAATTTGATTCTTTATAAATTATAATTGTAAAATTTAATGTAAAATAGCACGATTTTTATCGTGCTATTCATCCTAACTAAGCAGCTATACTTTGCTTATCCATCTTTCTCTTTAAAGAAATAACTTCTTCTTTCTCTAATGGACTATCTATTATTTGTTCTTTGATAATGTTTAATTTACGTATTTTTAAATTAATATCCTCAATTTCACTTTCTAAAGCTGAAATTTTATCATCAATTACTTCATCACTTAATTTATCTTTATAGAGTAATATTTCTTCTAAAGAAAAACCAACGCTTCTTAAAATTGTAATAAGATTTGCTTCACTGATATTCTCTTCTGTATAATAGCGATAATTACTAAAATTATCTACATATCCTGGTTTTAAAATATTTATCTCATCATAATATCTCAAAGTTCGAACACTCATATTAACTATTTTAGAAAACTCACCAATCTTGTACATAAGTATCCCCCTTACTAGTAATAAATTATAACAAAAATCATTTGAATACGCAAATAAGGGAATATTCTTCCCTTATTTAAAATGTTCGGTAAAATTTAAATTATATTTTATTCAATAACATTTATATCAGCAATATACTCTAATCCATGATACTTCTTATTTACTTCTTCAATATCACGAGTACCAATATAAAAATCAATATTATAATTATTAGCTGCACCCATCATTTCTTTAAAATTATTTATATATCCTAGGGAGTCAAAATTATCTAAAACAAATGTAAATTTGTGTTTTACATTATTTTCAAGATACATATATAATTCACATAAGAAGGCATTTACTAAGTTATTATAACTTGACGTCGAATCATAATTAATAAATATTATAGCTGATTTTTGCTCTAATAACTCCTCATACTCAAAAGAAGTCGTTCTAAGGAACTTAGATAAATTTTCTCTTGTTGTATACAAACGAAGTTTTTGTAAAACCACTGATTTTATCCCACCAAAAGTTTCCCTTGGTGCATTAATTGAACCATTAGCAAGCTTATAAGCTTCCGTACTTTTATATTCTTCAAAATACTCATTTAAATCATGAGAACTAATTATATCGACAACTTTATCAAAGTTAATATCTTCTATTTTACCTTGATAAAATAAAGTTAATATAATTCCCATAATTAAATCACTAGCTGAATTATTCCAAAATTTATCAATTGAATCATTATCATCAATAATCGAATGTATAACGCTTTCTAACATATCTAAGTAAAGATCACTTTTTTTATTCTTATACAATTTAAATGGTAAATAAAGGGGATTAAAAGTTTCACTTTCACCTAAATTTCTTAGATCAATTATTTTAACTTGATAATCATTTTCTTTTAATAAATCTGCATATTTATCAACATATTCACGTTTACTATCTAAAATATAAAAAGATTCTTGATTAGCAATTAATTCATCCAATTCTTTAAATATTCTGTTTGTTTTTCCACTACCTAATGCACCAACAAATACTTTATTTTGCATATTATTTCCTCCTTTCATAAAGTTAATATAACATTAACGTTAACTGGAGAGTCAATAAAAAATACACCTAAGTGTATTTTATTTTGAATACCCTTTACTAGGTGTATCATAATAGAATATTTTATCTTCATCACCTACTAATGATAAACAATAATTATAGAATGCATCATCATTACCATTTGTTGAAACAAGTTTAATATCTGATGAATATAAAAGTAAAGAAATATCATTATTTAAAATTACTTGTACTTTATCATCCTCAAAATCACGCCATTGTTTAACATTAGCAACTAAAATATGATCATCTTCTTGCATAATAACTTTATCATAAGTATAGTTAGTATCAAAAAGTCCTTTATTCCAACCATCAACGGTAAAATCAAGTTCATGGCCATTCATTTCATCAACATAGTTAATAGTTCCATCAGTCGTCTTTAATGAAGCATAATTTTCTAAAGCTTCTTTATCAAAACTTTTCACTAACTCCGTATTTCTTGCACTAGTTAAAATTACTAGACCATCATGAGTAACAAGTTGCATTTGTTCCCCTGAATAATCATAGTACTTATCAAGTCCAACAACAGAAACGATTTCATTATTTGATTCTAAAGCAAAATTAAAACCCTTTTCACTGTCAAACATATCCTTATTACCACAACCCGTTAAAGTTGAAGCTATACATAATGCTGCTAAAGTATTATATAGTCTAAAATTCTTCATGTTATCCTCCTTAGCGCTTTATTATAGCACACTTCTTTATCCTTTTATAGTACTTAATAAAAAATATTAACTAATTTTTTTAGTTAATACTTTTTCCTCGGAAAAATTAGGAATTACAAATTCACGATTCTCCATCACCGCTGATGCATTAAACTTTCTAGTCCTAACAACTCGATTAAAATCTGTTGTCTTACTTGGAGTACTAACTTCTGAACTTTGTGAAAACTTATTAAAATACTGCAATAATTCTCCATACTCTTTGGCTAAAGCTCTTTCTCGTTTACGTTCTTCACGTTTTTCTTTTAACTTCTCATATTCTTCATGTTTTTCAATAACTTCATTTATTCGTATGTGATTATATCTTTGTAGCATTACACAGTATAGATTTACAAGTAATGGTGGTAACAAGATTAAAAATAAAACAATATGAAAATCTTTTAATATTAATATTAACGCTGGCATACAAGCTATTACTCCAATAGCATGAACAAAACCATTATAAAGTAACATATTTTTAAAATCTTTTAAGGATTGTATTCCGTTTCCCATTTGTAAATTATAATTAACCGTCGAAATATCATCAACCTTAAAAGAATCATCTTTAACCCATTTTTCTAATATATAGACAAATGGGTTATACAAAAAGTTGCGTAGTTTAAAGGCCATTTTTTTAAATTTCTTTATACCAATAATCTCATAAAACTTCTTTTCTATATCTCTTAGCTTCTTCATCTTCTACCTCAATAAACTTAACTAGCTTTTCTCATTAAAACTTGGGAATTTTCAATTGTCTTTTTAGGAATATCAGGAATATTAAACTTTCTTATACTAACAATCTTAGTAGATTCCTGCGATTTAGGAAAAACTTCAGTATTAACTCGTTCTGAAAACACCTTAATATACTGTAATAATTCCCCATACTCTTTAGCTAATTCCTTTTCACGTTGACGTTTTTCCCGTTTTTCTTTTAAATTTTGATACTTAACATATTTTTCTTCTATTTCTTCAATTCTTATATAATTATATCTTTGCACGATAATACAATATAAATTTAAGAATATATTGTAAATCCAAGATAAAGGTCCATATAAGAATGGTAAACAAATAAAGAAACAAAAAACATGCGCGAGAGCAAACGATTTAGTACGATTTTTATAAGCTTTAATACCATCGATTGACATATCGTCTAATCGATAACCAATTGGTAGATGGAAAAAACCAGCAATTTTCTCCCATGTAAATAACACATATTTACGAAAAACATTTACTCCAAGTAACTCATAAATTTTCTTTTCTAAATCACGATCCATCTTAAGCCACCTTCTTACTTAATACTTTGGGCTTATTAACAGGTATCTCTGGTATATTAAACTTTTTACTTCCCACAACCTTTAAGCCTTCTTCTTGCTTTGATTTATTCAAATTCTCGACATTCTTAGAAAACATTTCGATATATTGAAGTAAATCATCATACTTCTCTTTTGCCTCTTTTTCGCGATTAAGTTTTTCACGTTTTTCCTTCAACTCTTCATACTTTTCATATTTTTCAATAACTTCATTTATGCGAATATGATTATATCTTTGCAAGAAAATACAATAAATGTTAACAACAAATGGTGGCACGATCAGTAATCCTTGAAGAGCTGTATAAATTCCTAATGCTAAATCCTTAACTAAAGGTATGCCAACCCATAATCCCCATATATGAATAAGGGTATTAAATAGTAGCATTAATTTAAAATCCTTTAAATCTTGAATCCCATTTCCCCTTTTCATGCAATAATTGCTTGGATTTTCAAAAAAACGTTTCCTCATTTCTTTAGGAAAAAATATCAGTATTGGAAAACAAAGAACTTTACGGAAGCCAAAAGCCATTTTTCTAAATCTCTTAATGCCAATAAGTTCATAAAACTTTTTTTCGATATCTCTTATCTTTTTCAACACAATAAAATCCCTCATTAACTATGTTTTAGCGATAATGTTTTAACAGTTGGATTATTTATTACTGGAACCATTCTACGGTTATTTTCTAATTTTTTATAATGCTCACGTGTACCAACAATTTTAACTAAATCTGGGTTATAATTAACTCTTAAAGGTCTTGAGTTAACTACCTTGTATGATGGAATTTGCGCAATAGTAAATGTCTTATTATTTTCCATATTTTTTTGCTTAGTTTCTAAATACTTTTGATATTTTCCAACTAATTTTTTTGACTTTTTATAACGACTTAATTGTTTAGAATAAATTGGTACATAATATAGGTACATCGCCATCCAAAATGGTTTTTGAAAAATCATCATTCCATTAGCAACTAAAGCAATACCCCAAAAAACTAAAGCTACTTGATTGGCAATTTTATTTTTCTTAATATCTTTCATCGAATAATTAGCAAAAGATAACTCACCCGATAATAATTTATCTATTTTCTCTTTAGTAAATAAATCCTCTTTTTTTCTTTTCTTAAACATAACTTCTTAACCCCTTTAAATTGTCAAATATTATAGCATATTAGCTCCATAAAAGCAAATTTAAAACAGCAAAAAAGCCCATAAATGAGCTTCTATTTTATTGGAATTAAATCCGAACTTGAAACATTACCTTGGAAATCAAGAACATTAATAACAGCATAATATTCCTTGTCACTAAATAAATCATTCATCTTAAATTCAACTTTATTCTTCTTTGGTGATACTTCAAATAAATATTTAGAATCAAGCGATTGCCAATCACGTGTATAGCGCCCATTTTTATCTAAAATATTATATCTAAAATTCGCAAATTGAACTGATTGCCAATCCTCAAGTTGCCACTCCATCTTATTTTTAGCATCTAACTCTTCTTCGTTATCATTCGACTCAAAAGGCGTAATACCTTGGAATGTAACTTCATCTCCCTTAATAAAGAACTTAGCATAACCCGAATCAACCTTAAAATCGTCTTCAAAATCCACCAAAACGGCAATTCCTAAATATAAGGTTCCACGATTAGTAACTTTTGATTCATAAATAGGTGTTGTTCCAACATCATTATTCTCAACAATATTTAAAATCTTCTTATTATAATTCGCAACTAAATTATTTCCTTGTAAAGTCAAATCATTACCACGATATACTGGCATATAATTACCATCTTCCTCTTTTTCAAAAACAATATAGTTAGATTTAGCAATATTCTTTTTATCTTCATCACTTACTTGAATTGATAATTGATTGCTAACGGCTTTAAACTTTCCTTGACTTTTACTGATATCTAGATTAACTCTTTTTTTATCAGAATAACGAATATCTACAAATGCTGTTAAGAAATTATAATAATCTTTAAAATCCGTAAAAGATGAATAAATATTTTCTAACCAATAATCAACAATATTTTCTGCACAAGTATATGGAAAATAAACAGTAAGTCCATGAGCATTCTTTAAATTTGAATTACTATAAACAACAACGTTTTCCACACTTCTTTTTAAATCATTAAAATTAGCTGCTTCGGCAAAAGAATAAATATCCACTAAGTCATAACTAGCTCCTTGTTGAATTGTTCCAAATTCCAAAGCATTCAATCGTAGGTAAGCATAGTTTTCATAATCACTGTTTAAAGTACTAGTAACATTTTTAAAGGTTTGATTAATACTTTTTACAACACTATCTATTTTTGATAAGTCGACTAACGATAAAGTATAAGCTGTATTAGGAAAATATTGCATATACACACGATTAGCTTCGGCAAAAGCATCGATTATTTTTTTAGCCAAATCAACGGTCTCTAAATTACTAATATTATCTAAAGCGGTATAATCCCATCCCCAACCAATCTCGGATTCTTCAGATGCAAGTAAATAATCCGCATAATCACTTAAGTAATGGCCCACTTCGACACTAGCCATTAAACAAGCATCAAAGCCAATAAACTCAAACTTTCGATTTCCTTTAAAATTAGTTTTATCTAAAGCCGAAACTATTTCTGCTAAATATAGCAAATCATTAGCTTTTTCATCGTTTCCATAACCACCAATTGGTCCTGAACCATGATCCCATAATATTAAATCATAACGGTCTGTATCAGTATGCGTATCAACAAAATTAATAAATTCGGCTAAAGTATCGGCTTCTCCCATATTCTTATTACCAAAATCTGCTATTGGAATAATATAGCCATTTTTAACTATATAAAGACCATTTGAAGTTGGATTAATATTCTCTAAATGCCACTTAGATGCTCCTCCAGCATATAGATAAATATTGGTATAATCATCTGTATGCGCCGTTGCCATTTCAATAATATCATTAGTAGCTGAGGCATCTTCTGATTCTAAATCTGAACCAACCATATAAATAAGTAAACTTCGACTTATTGGTTTATCAGTCGGTTTAGAAACTGTCGTACTTGTTGTTGTACTACTCGTTGTAGTGGTACTTGTTGTTGTACTACTGCTCGTCGTTGTTGTATTACTTGTAGGTGGAATTAAAGATGTTGTCGTTGTACTACTTGAAGCTGGTGGAGTAATACTTGTTGTTGGTGCATCAGTAGTTATAGTGCTCGTGGTCGTTGATACCGTTGGAACACCACTACTACGTGTAGTAATAGTCGTACTACTTGGTGTTGAATTATTTGTTACAACAGGTCTAGTTGTCGTGGTTCTTTTCGTCGTTTTTTTTGTTGTATTAATTTGAACTTTGGTTGTTGTTACTAATTTTGTTGTTGCTTTTTCCGTCGTCTTAGCACTTGTTGTCGTCGTAACCGATGCGGCATTATCAATAACTACCTCTTCATCACTTATATAATAAGCAACATTTTCATAATCAAACTGATAAGTTGTATCAACATCCCCAATTCTTGTTTTTGCAGACAAACGAACAATAAAAAATATCGCAACACTTATAACAACAATTAAAACTATTCCTAAAGCAATAAATAATGGAATCTTACTTTTTTTATCACTTGGAATATTATTAACTAAATTTGAACTTTCATCATTAGTCTTACTAACTTGTTCTGTAACCTCTCCTCCACAATAAGGACAAACTAAAACTCCTTTTTCTAATTCTCTATCACAGTACTCACACTTCATTATACTTCCTACTTCCCTTTATTATCATTAACATTATAACTTATTTTTTTTAATATTAAAATAAAAAAGTGATTAAATAATCACTTTTCTCATGAAACTATCTATTAACTTCAATTTTTGTTTTTCCACCCATATAAGGTTGTAATGCTTTAGGAATTAAAATACTTCCATCTTCTTGATAATTATTTTCAACAACAGCAATTAATCCTCTTGGACTTGCTACTACTGTATTATTTAAAGTATGTAAATAGTAATTACCATTCTCTCCTTTAGCACGAATACCTAAACGACGAGCTTGAGCATCAGTTAAATTTGAACAACTTCCAACTTCAAAATATTTTTGTTGTCTAGGACTCCAAGCTTCAATATCACATGACTTATATTTTAAATCCGCTAAATCACCACTACAACAAACCAATTGTCTAACTGGTACATCTAAACTTCTAAAAAACTCAACTGTATATTTCCACATTTTCTCATACCAGTCATTACTTTCTTCTGGTTCACAAATAACAACCATTTCTTGTTTTTCAAATTGATGAACACGATAAACTCCACGTTCTTCAAGTCCATGTGCTCCTTCTTCTTTTCTAAAACATGGAGAATAAGTAGTTAATGTATAAGGTAAATTTTCTTTTTTTAATAATTGATCTTTAAATTTACCAATCATAGAATGTTCTGAAGTACCAATTAAATATAAATCTTCTCCTTCAATTTTATACATCATAGCATCCATTTCTTCAAAAGACATAACACCTGTAACAACATCACTTCTAATCATAAATGGAGGTATGCAATAATTAAATCCTTTATCAATCATAAAATCTCTTGCATAACTAATCATAGCTGAATGAAGTCTAGCAATATCTCCCATAAGATAATAAAAGCCTTCCCCACTTGTTCTTCCACTAGCATCTTTATCAATACCACAGACAGCTTCTAAAATATCAGCATGATAAGGAATTTCATAATTAGGAACAACTGGATCGCCAAATTTTTCTGCTTCCACATTCTCTTCATCAGATTCACCTAATGGAACATCAGGAGCAATAATATTAGGAATCATCATCATTTTCTCTTTAATAGTCTTACTTAACTCATCTTCCTTTTTCGTTAATTCATCAATTTCTTCACCCATTAAAGATACGCGTGCCTTAATCTCATTAGCTTCATCTTGTCTTTTATCACGCATTAAATTACCAATTTCTTGACTTAAACGATTCTTTTCTGCTCTTTTATCGTCCATCTTTTGCTTAACTTCACGATATTCAATATCAAGTTCATAAACCTCATCTACTAAAGGTAATTTCTTATCTTGAAATTTCTTTTTAATGTTTTCACGTACTAAATCTCTATTTTCTCTTATTAATTTTATATCTATCATAATTTTTCTCCTCTTATCTATTTTTATTTTTTTCATACTCAGTTGGAGCTAGGAGCAAAGATATTCCTAACATACCAATTATTTACACTTTTCATAATATCACATCCTAAAAAAATAAAAAAGGAATGATAAGGAGTGCAAAAAGCACGGTACCATCCCTTTATTTAACTCAAAACTTTTAACGGTCATTAACCGGTTGCTATTAACAACACTAATGGGTAGATTCATAAAATATTCTTTATTCGTTTACACCAACCACGAACTCTCTTTAAAAGTAATATAGTATTACTAGTCCCATATCTTCGCTTTACAACTAAATTATATAATTATCTTTAACCTTTGTCAAATCAAATATCAAAACTCATCTAAGAAAGGAAAATTCCTCTCTGAATTTAAAAACTTCGAAATTTCCAAAGTAACATCATAATAATATTCTATTTTTTCATCTTCACGATTATTACTCAATAAAGCTACTAAGTCTAAATATACGTTTTTTACGATATCAATATTATCACTTGTAACTAACATAATATTATATAAACGATTAAAATTCATTTGCATATTATATTCTTCGGAAATATATCCTTCAAGCATGGCAATCTCTTTTGCTTTATCAATACTCACTTTAGGATACTTACGTCTAATATCTAAAGAAACTTCTCTTATTCTTTCATCTTCACTTTTATTACCATTATATTCAAACTTCATATTAAATTCTACTCTTTCTAGTAACGAAATTACGACAAGCCATTCTTACTGACTCACAATCTAAATATATTGTATCTTCTCTAGAACGCATAACTTGTTTTAAGAAAAGTGTTCTTGTATTATTTAAAACGGTTTGTAAACTTCTCGCTCCTGTATTTAATTTATAAGCTTCTTCGGCAATTACTTCATAAACTTCCTCTTCAATAATTAACTTCTTATTATAAGATTCTATCCATTTTTTAAATCCCAACATCGGACTTATTGATGATTCTCTTAAAATCTTCTCAAGAGCTTCTTTAGAATATTCTTCTGTATGAAGATAAGTATTTATTCGACCAACAAGTTCTCTTTCATAACCTAAATTAATTAAATCTTGTGGAGTTATTTCATAAGATTCAATCTTAGACTCATAATCCGCATTAAACCCTATTGATTTTTCAGGAGTACTTTTTTTATCACGTAAACTAGATAAAGCTCCTAAACATATAAAAGTTAAATTACGGGTGTCAAAGTCTCCCATTATCGAACCAAACATACTTTGCATAATTGGAACCTTATAACTACCTCCACCCATAAAATCTAATAATTGTTGTTGAACAGCTTTCTTTATATCCAAACTATTTCCATCTGCTTGATTATAAACAAGCTTATCAAATTCATCAAAAACGATAATACCTCTTTCGGCTTTTGCAATATCATTATTTGTCATTTTCATTAAACTTCTTAAAGTGATAGTAATATCTTCTCCCACATATCCTGTTGGGGAATAAGTTGTACTCGATGAACGATGAAAGGGAATATTTAAACGATTAGTTATTTCTGTAATAATTGCCGTCTTACCAGTCCCAGTTGGACCATCAACAAACATTATTGATCTTTCACCATCTTGGATATTACCTTGTAAAACCATTCTTTGATTATTGACAATATTATAAAATAAATCCTCAACAGCATCTTCTTGACCAATAAACTTTCTCTTAATGTCTTCTAAAATATCCCATATTTCATCACTTTCAAAATATTCAAGTTCCCTCTTCTTTAATTCTTCTTCATTATCATTGCCTATACCATCAAGATCTTTATCAAGCATCTTATTACTATCTTTAAAAGCTGGAACTCTTCGTGGAGAAATAGAACCTATACCACCATAAAAATCATCTCTTATATCTCGAGCTTTTCCTAATAAAGAATCTCTATTTTCGGGCAAACCATCAATACTCTTATAATTATCCCAAGCATTTAAAAAGCTAGCATTCTTCTTTTTATTTTTTTGAGCACCAGCAAGAAGCTTAACAACAATATTAATTGCATTATCTTTAAAGTTCGTATTCTCTAAACCACAATATTTTGATAATTTATTTAAAATATTTGATCCATTAACGAGTTCTTGATTAAAGTAACTAAATATTACAATTGGCGTCTTAGGAAAATCATCCAATATATGTGAATCTGCTACTTCTTTAAAATATTGTTCGAAATGAATTGAATAATATTTCGCATAACGATCCGTTGATAATGGTTTTATTTCTTCTTTAGTTATATCCATAAATCTTAGTACATCATCAAACTTTAATCCACTATACTTTTCTACAAGTTCTCTAAGCGGACCATTAATCATATAAGTCGCCGCAAATATCGACAAAACTACCTCATCAGAATAAGAAAAATCATTTAATTTACCTACAAGTACATCATAAATATCCATGGCTCTATTTAAGAAAATCTTCGTTTCCTCTGATAAATCATCATAAGAATCAAAAGATCTATCAACAAAATTACTAAATTCTGGAATAGATTCCTTTCTTTTCGAAAGAACATAACCATCAATCGCTTGAAAAAAATCATTTTCTCTAAAAATATCTTTTGGTAATTTACTAAATTTTGCCAACCTATTTAAAATATTAGAAGAAAGAACTAAAACGGGATTAAAATAACTAAATATCACAATCGGTGTTTTATCTAACTCTGCTTTATCACAGTTAAGCATATTCATCGATTCTAAATCTTCTTGAAAATTCGCCTCATAGAATGACGCATAATCACCATCATAAGGTTTAATATCTTCCTCATTTAAATCCATAAATCTTAATACATCATCTAGTTTGAGTTGATCATAGTTAATTAAACACACCTTTAATTCTCCCTCAACTAAGAAAGAAGCCGCAAGCAACGATAGAATTCGTTTATCAAGATTAGAGAAATTCTCCATTTTTCGATCTTTAATAACAGCATAAATATCCATTGCCTTATTTAAAAATACTTTCGTTTCATCCAATAAATTTTCATAACTTTTAAATGGTTCATCCATAATATCACCTACAAAAAAATTATATCATATAAGATGTCCATTAAAGTGTTTACTTTACAAAAAAAAGACTTCATACGTAAAGTCTTTAATTAATTATCTTTAAAACTTTTTGATAAAATTCACTTTCATCGATAGTGTCTAACACTTCTATTTCTTTTTCTACTAAATTATTATTATCGCCAATCGCAACTAAATCGTCAGTTTCCAAAGGAACATAATCTTCCTTGCTCTCTATAATTTCCGGTTTCTTAAAATCTTTTAAATACTCTTTTTTCAATAATTTAAAGATATCAGCCTTTTGTTCCGGTGTTAAACTGACATTACATTCAATCTCATAAAGCATTTGTTCAGCTGCAACCATTGCTCGTGCCTTATTATAATCATCTTTTATAAAATTTGGTTGGTCTAAAGCCGATGCTTTGTCATTACGAACTAAATTACTTTGATCTAAAATATAACTCACTTCTTCTTTTACTTTATCTAAACCTAAAGCACCATCTAATTTTAAATTATCTTTTAAATTCTTATCCGATATATGATTTAATTCGAATTGTTTAATGACAAGTCCTGGTAAATATCGATAATCCTTAATAAAGTCATTCCAAACATCATCATGACTAACAATAAATAAAGCTAAAGCCAATGTCATTGACCCTAAGCCAAGATTAACAAAAGGAACAAAACGTAATCCAATAGAAATTAAATCACTTAATCTAAATCCCCTCTTACTTTGAAGTCGACATACATATCCTTCATCTTCAATTCTCTTCATAATAGCCACATTACTAAGCACAACTAATACAAATGACATAATAACTGTAAATAAATACATAATAAATCCCCCTTTTTTCTAGCTATTATACATAAAATAAAAAAAGAAGTCAAAGACTTCTATAATACAGATTTTTTAGATACTTTAAAACCACCCCATAAAGCATCATAATTAAATATTACTTCACAAACTTTATTATCTGAAACATTAATAACAACTTCATGTTCACGGCGACACCATATCTTATATTTTACATGATATTCACCATTTTTAAGTTTAAGCTTAATAGTACTTCCTGATGATAAATCATACTCTGCTTCATCAATTGTTACATGTAACTTAACAGCAAATCCCATAGCTCCTGGTCGCGATAAAATAACATTAGCATCACTTACCTCAACAGATGAGCCACAACTCCCACAAAATTTTTCTGAATTCTCTAATTCTTTTCCACAATTTGGACAAAACATAATTAATCAACTCCTCTAAACAATTATAACACATTTCAATCTATGTTATAATACTAATTAACAGGTGATATTATGAACGAAAATAAACTAATTAATTACTATAATAAATTTAATGAAGATAAAAGACTAAAAACTCGTCATGGTCATGTTGAATTTATCACTACTATGAAGTATATTCACGAAATATTAAATAATTATAAAAATCCTTCGATCTTAGATATTGGCGCAGGAACAGGAGCTTATTCCATTCCCCTTGCAAACGAAGGATATCAAGTTACAGCCTTGGAACTTGTCAAACATAATCTAAAAGTTATTGAAAAAAACTCTAATAAAGTAACCTGCATCCAAGGTAATGCCACTAATTTATCAAAATTTAATGATGAATCATTTGATATCATTTTACTATTTGGACCAATGTATCATCTTATTAGTGAAGAAGAAAAAATACAAGCTTTAAAGGAAGCAAAACGAGTTCTAAAAAAGAATGGTACTATTCTTATACAATATATTATGAATGAATATGCCATTATCCGTCATGGTTTTAAAGAAAGAGAAATTTTAAATTCTCTTAATAATATTGATAATAATTTTCATATTATTAGTGATAAAGATGAACTTTATTCCTATGTTAGAATTAACGACATAAACAATTTTAATCATCTAACCAACTTAACAAGAATTAAAATAATATCACCAGATACCGTTGTTAATTATTTTCGTGAATACATTAATAAATTAAATGATGAAGAATTTTCTCTATTTATCAAATATCATCTATCAATATGTGAAAATCAAGATATTCTTGGATTATGCGGTCACATCCTTGATATCGTAAAAAAAAGTGATTAATCAATCACTCTTTTTATTTTAACTTATAAGATTTTAAACCACGTTTTAATTCTTCTTTAGAAACATCAAAATGAAAATCTTTAACATCTTCTTGTTGAATTTCTTGTAAATAATCAGCAAATTGTCTCTCTAAATATTCACGATATAATTCGGGATAATTATTAGAAATTGAATTAAAGTCATTTATCGATTCTAAATCAACAAGTTCATCTTTCATATGTTCTAGTTCTTCAAGATCACTACTAGTACGTACAAACTTATCATGATATTCTAAACTCTTATTAGCAATATATTCCATCATTTCTTCATCTTTTGGATCATAACCATTTTCCTTTAAATATTCTCTCTCAATTTCTTGTCTTCTTAAATCTTTGACAAATATTCCTAATGAAATAGTAAGTAAAACCCCAAGAGCGCCAAATGAAATAACACTAACAATATTAAGTGGAATACTAAGTCCAAAATAAAAGCATACAAGGAACAATATCTCTAAAGATAATTGCATGATCGTTTTTACATCACGATTAGATGCGTATTTTGCATTTTCATAACGCTTATAAGCTATATCCAATTTCTTATATATACTTAAAGCCCACGCTGTTTCAACCTTTTCAGCGGTTAAATACTCAATAGATTCTTTCACTTCTTTTAATTTATTTGATAATATTTTTTCCACAATATCCCCTTCTCTAATTAAGCTGTATCATAGCATATTTGTAATAAAAACACAATTAATTATTTAATTTTAATTGATAAGATAAGCCTAAATCAACTTTATCAACTTTCTTAGGTGAAAATAAATGAACATCTTTCGATTTTATTCTCTCTACTTCTTTCAAATATTCTTCAAATTCATATTCTAAAGCTTTCTTTAAAATATCAGGATAATTCAATAGTTCTTTCAAAATATTTTCACTTTGCACAAGTTCTTTATATAGTTTGGCATCTCTCGTTTTCATCATTAAAAGATACTTCGTACCACAAATATATTTATCTAAATCATCATTTTCCATATGTGCTTCATATAAAGTTCCCATTCCAATATTTTTAACACCTATAGACTTTTTTAATTTATTCATTACAATAATCTTCTTTATCATAGTAACAATAGTCGCTAAATCTAAAATACCTACAGTCGTATCAACAATTGCGACAGGAAGTAACATTACAAAAGATAAAGCTATAACGGGAAGTGTTATTGCAATAAAAGCCGAATAAATAATAAAAGCTATAATATTTTTTTGTAATCTTTCATCTAGATTTAGATATTGTTCAATATTAGCAATCTTTTCATCTGATGCGATTAACTTACTCTCATAAGTATTCTGATCATTTTCTAAATCCTTAACTTCATCAAGAATTTTTTTATACTCTTCCTCAATATACTTTAACATAAATACCCCTCTTTTCAATTAGTCGCTATTATATCACCGATCAAAAAGTATTGCAAAAAAAGAGCTTATTTTTAATTTAAGCTCTTTTTATAATCTTCTATCGCATGTTCAATTCCTCGATAAGGTAAAGTTACACACGTTTTTCTATTACCTTGTTTATAAGTTTCATCAAACACAATTGCTTCGCCAAAATCCGTATCTTTATATTCTTCTTCATTTAACATCGCTTCAAAATTTTTAATATATTCTAATACTTCATCAATTGACTTTCCAATCATATTTTTAATCATAATTGATGTTGAAGCTGTTGATATCGCACAAGCCTCTCCATCAAATCTAATATCTTCTAAAATATTGTTCTTAAACTTTATATAAAGATCAATATTATCAATACACGACTCATTATTAGAATTAACTTTTACATAACCATCGATTGCTTCCGTATTTTTATTAAAAGGATGAGAATAATTATCTAATATTATTTCTCTTTTTATATTACTATCCATTATATCATCTCACTTATAATTTTTTCTTTATCTGATAACAAATTAACTAACTTGTCAATTTCTTGTTCATTATTGTAAAAATATAAACTTACTCGAACAGTATTTTTAACGCCAATCGCATTTTTTAATATTTTAGCACAATGATTTCCAGCTCGAACACATATATGATATTTATTTAAATAATAAGCAACATCTTGAGGAAATATATCATCAACATTAAAAGCAACAATACCACTATCACATTCTTCGTTAACAATTTTTACATGTGGAATAACACTCAACTTACTAACCAAATATTTTTTTAACTTCATTTCATAAAGTTTGATATTTTCCATTCCAATTTTATTTAAATAGTCAATAGCAGCCCCAAAACCAATTACTCCTGCAATATTAGGTGTTCCTGCTTCTAATCTCGTCGGAAGGTCTTTTAAATAAACACTTTCAATATTATCAAAAGATTCATTCATTCCACCACCGAAATTAGTTGGCATTAATTCTTCAAGTAATTCTCTTTTACCATATAAGACTCCGACACCTGTTGGTCCACACATCTTATGCGCTGAAAAAGCTAGAAAATCACAATCCATTTCTTTAACATCTGTTTTCGTATGTGGAACACTTTGTGCTCCATCAACTACGACAAAAATATTTCTCTCATGAGCATACTTACATATTTCTTTAAGAGGTCTTTCATCACCCACAACATTAGTTATACCAGCAAGGGAAATAACTTTCGTATTAGGTGTAATAGCTGATATAACATTATTCATTGTAATATGCAAATTATTATCAAGTTCAATATAATTAACAACAATACCAATATTTTTAGCTAAATTAAACCATGGTAAAACATTACTAGCATGTTCTGATAAAGTTATTAATACTTCATCTCCTGGTTCTAAGTTATATGCAAAGAAACCATTAACAATCATATTTAAAGACTCTGTTGCTCCTGATGTAAAAACTACTTCCTCTCGATTTGCATTAATAAAACTTGCCACTTTTTTTCTTGCCTCTTCATAGGATACATCAACCTTGTAAGCTATATCATAATCTCCTCGATGCGCATTTGCACATATATCTTTATAATAATACTCAGTAGCATCAATAACTGATTTAGGTTTAAAAGTTGTCGCACCATTATCCATATATATAAGGTCTTTATTTAACATTGGAAAATCTTCTCTATTCATAATCACACCTCCTATTCTTTTATTAAATTATAAAATTCTTCATCAACTCTTTTAAAATAACCATAAAGATAACCATCTTTAATTAAATTTATTGCTTGTTCTTTATCAATTCCTCGACTCATCAAGTAAAATAATTCATCTTCTCTTATATTTGATATTGCTGTATTATGATTAGCCTCAACATCTAAAGCATTAACATGTAATTTAGGAGCCACACTAAGAGTTCCTTCAATTGTTAAAACCCGAATATCTTCATTTAATATATTACCCTTAGTTTTATCTTTAACTACTCCATCAACGTCTAAAAATACTTTCCCATTAGATATTCCCAAAATATGAACATTATTAATGTTATTATCACCATTTATATGCGCTTGATACTTGAGATTATATTCATCATCAATTAAAAAGGTATGAAAATAATCAAAAGAGGTATTATTCTCTTGATAGACATTAAAATTCTTATTTAATTTATTTCTAGTAAAATCATATACTTCCAACTTAGAATCATTATTTAAATTAATTTCTAAATTTAAATCAAAATCAATATTATTAATATAGATTTTAGCACTACCAGTAACTTCAATACTTGAAATCTGTTTATTTAAAATTATTTTATCCCCATCCATTAATATTTTATTCATAATTTTATTTTTCCCCTACTTCATAAGCACTAAAACCAAACTTTTCTATTTCTTTTGCTAATTCATAATCACCAGAGGCAACTATACTACCATTTTTTAACACATGAACATCATCTGGATTTAAATATTCCAATATTGATATATGATGAGTAATAATTAAAATTGATATTTCATTAGACATATATTCACGAATAGATTCAGCAAGTATTTTCAAACTATCAACATCTAAACCACTATCAAGTTCATCTAAAATGATAAATTTAGGTTCTAAGACATATAATTGTAGTAATTCATTTTTTTTCTTTTCACCACCACTCATACCTTCATTGACTCCACGATGAATAAATGATGATGGTATATCCAACTTTTTACATATCTCTGTAACACGCTTATTAAATTCAAAAAAGTTTGAGTGTTCTCCTGTTCGACATTCCAAGGCGCATCTTAACATCTCAGCATTAGTAACTCCAGGAATCTCAATGGGATTTTGATTAACTAAATAAATACCTTTTCTACTTCTTGTAACAGTGTCCATTTCTAATAAATCTTCGCCATTATATATAATAGACCCTGATTCTATTTTATAATTAGGATCTCCCATAATAACTTTGCAAATAGTGCTTTTGCCAATTCCATTAGGTCCCATTAAGGTTACTATTTTACCATTTGGAATCTCTAAAGAAAAATCTTTTAATATAATTTTATCTTCTACACTAACCGTTAAATTATCTATCTTTAACATAAAGAACACCTCTTTTTTAATTATAGTTTATAAAGATATAAATTGCAATAAAACAAAAAAAGTTGACTTATTTTTAAAATGTGGTATTATAACAAGCACGAGGAGTAAGTTAAAATAGAACAAATTCTTTTCTACAAAAATGTTATTGGATTAAAACATAAAAAATGTTTACTTCTCAAAAAAAGCACTTCAGTTGAAGTGTTTTTTCATGTTATAAATTATCCTAAATAAGTTATCTTCGCATACCCATTACCTGAATTACCTGTCATAGTAGATTTACCATCAGGTGTAGGCATTCCTGTATATGATTCTTTTACATTAGTCCACTTATAACCATCCCCATCGATCATTACTGTATCTTTAAATACATTGCCTGAATAATGATTCGGTTGTCCTGTATGTTGTCCATGCTCATCTATCGCATTGCAACCTATATGTCCAGAAATAAATGATGAACCACCAATACTACCATAGTCAGTTGCTCCACCACCATAATATCCTCCTCCGCCTCCAGAGCCTGCAGAATAATATACAGTATTTCCAGAACCAAATAAACCTGAATAAGTAGTAGAAATTTTACTATCATAACCAGCCGAAGTTTGAGTTGCTCCATTAAGAACAACACTGCCTCTACCGATAGCAATAGATTCTAATCCACCTCCAGAATTATGATAAGTATCTCGGATAGCTCCAGCAATCATATCATCACTTCCTCCACCACCTGCTGATACAATAATTCTAGATTTTAATGAAGTTGAATTATTCCATGTTCCATTAATTAATCTTACATCAGTTGCTCCACCTCCAGAAGCATCTGCATCTTCATAGCCTTTAGGTCCACCTCCATTAAATACACCTACATAATTTTGAAGTGTACCTTGTTGCCCAATATACACATACATACTCATCTTAGCATTTATACTGATTTTTCCAGATGTATAGGAACCTCTACCAGCATATGTGGCTTTTTCACTTAATGATTGACCTCCACTAGCTCCCCATAGTTCAATCTTATATTCGCCATCACATGGTGTGGTAAATGTTTGTTCTGATCCTGTATAATTAAACTCCCATGTCTTTCCTATATCATATTCACATATCTTTTCCCATTTTGCATGTAAGGTATGATTATCTTTTATTTTAACTAATGAATTATTTTCGACTTTTATATCATCGCTTGTATACCATCCTAAGAATTTATAGTTTTTCTTTCTAATTCTGGTAGACTTCCATATTCTTCATAATATTTAACTTTTATATCAGATACTTTTTCTTCATATCCTGTATCAAATGATACTATATATTCTTTTTCTTCTACTACTGTATCTCGACTTACTGGTATATAATTTAATGTACATTTTAATACTAATGAATCTTCAAACTCTTTTTCTTTTATAACTCAGTTATTATATTACCTGATATAACTTCACCAGCTTTGATTAAAATACTTTTATTTATTGTTTCACTTGTATAACTTAAATAATCTTTATAATCAGTTGTACAACTAACCTTTACTTCCATATCATATTGATGGGATTTATTCATGATTGTATAATCTATATTTGATGTATCTTTTACATTAATTAATTCATCAGCTGAATATATAAATGACTTACCATTATCTATAATAAATGCTTTATCATTGTTTTCTTTATTTAATAATACTTCTTTAAATATGACTTCTAGATCACTTTCTAATAAACTCATATCTACTTTACTATTTATTATTAGATTTGTTGTTAATGATGCAAATCCGATTGTTAACATAAGGATTAATATAATAATATACTTTTTATTCATGTAAATCATCTCTTTATCCATTGTTTATAAATCTTAATTTATCTTCTATTTATATGATAAGACACCCCCCCCCGATGTCAATATTTTATTGTTTAAAAGTTCTCATTTTTTACCCAAATTATACTCATGTTTTATACAAGAAAGTTACAAACATTACTCATTAATTACACATAATTTACTCAAATTATAATCAAACTATATTCAAGAAAGATACAATAAAATTACATGATTTACTCATTATTTTCACAAGTAACTTAACAATAAATAGCCATTTATTATCCAAATTTTATACAAATAAGATACAAACTTCATACATAAATTACTCACATTATTATACAATTTATAAACAAAGCTTACTCAAATAATTTATAGTAATAATTATCTTGATTTATTTTTATATTTACGTATATAATATTAATAGATGAGAAGCAAAGTCCTTATGGACCTTGATGTTCATCAATTTGTTCGCATCTTATTCAGATAAGAATAAGATGTTTTTTATTTGCTCTATTTACAAAGTAAATATAACAAGATAAATATTATGATATAAAGTATTACTTTTTCAGTATCTTTTTTCATAACAATCATACTCCTTTTATTGATTCAACCAAAACCCGCCTGAATATTCGGTCCTTTAGGAATATGATAAACATCTCTTCTTTGCTTCTCGATGACGTACCTTAACATATATTCTGAAGTATGTTTGTCGACCCATGTCGAACGCATTAAAAATTTTTAATAAATTAAAAAAAAGTAACTTTTAAGTTACTTTAATCTATAGATACTAGAGTTATCTTGGCATATCCATTACCTTGCTTAGCACAATTAGATGTAGGTGTGGATGATGTACATGTTGTAGATATCGTTTTAGTCGATTCGGCATTTGACGTTTGACAATTATAGCAATACATTACTTTAGAGGTTAAAGATGTATTTCCAATATAACCTGAACCGCCTGAACCCGACGCATCAGAATTAGTTTCAGTACCTTGATATGATAAACCACCATACCAGCCTCCGCCGCCTCCAGATGATCCCTCAGCATCACCAGTGGAATATTGTATAGAATTATGACCATTTTGTCCTAATCCAAAATCATAACCTGTGGTTTGAGTTGCTCCGTTCACTATTATTCCGCTATTGGTGCGTCCAATCGTTCCCGAAATTCCTCCACCATTTCCAGACTCAGCAGCAATCAAAGGAGCTCCGCCGCCTCCTCCGGCAACTATTATAACCATATCTCTATTATTCTTAAAAGTTTTAAGAATTCCACTTCCAGTAGCTATATGTGTAGCGCCACCTCCACCTGAAGAAGACAAGGCAGCTGGTCTTAAACGATAATTAATCCAATAAGAAATATTTCCGACTCCACCAGCTCCTCCTCCATTGTATCCACCTTTCGGATTCACATTTGTATAAGTAGCTTGCTCTCCTTGTCCTCCAACATTAATAAATAAAGTATCGTTTTTATTTAAGTTAATATTGCCTACTGAATATCCTCCATATCCTGCATAAACATTTTTTAACAAACTATAAAATTCACTTCGTACAGATGAGGCAATATCTCCACCTTGTGAACCCCATGTTTCTAATTTATATTCTCCACCACACAGTGTAGTAAATGTTTGTTCTCCTCCTGTATATCCATATTCATATATTCCTTGAGAAAAACTAAATGTACATGTTCCTTCTTTAGTTACTTTATTATTCTTGATTATTATACTTTGTTCTCCGTATTGAGGAATCTTTTCATTATAGTTTTCTACTGAGTAGCCTTCAGTACATTCTATACTTGATATATAGTAGTTTTGATCAGGAGTTATTTTTATATTTGTAGATCCTTCATATTCAATATTTATGAAAGAACTTTCACTACTTCCATGATCTTTTGTTACAATTTTTACTGGATATTCATTTACTTCCCATTTGGCCTTTAAGTTTCTATTTCCTTTACTATCTAAGATAGTTGTCTCATCTACTTTATTATCTTCTTCATCATACCATCCTAAAAATGTATACCCTTCTCTTACTGGTTCTTCTAACGCACCATATTCTTCATTTAATACAACTGACTTATCATCTATAGAAGATCCACCATTACTATTGAAATTTAATGAGTAAGCATAAGTCTCTCGACTTGTTGCTGTTACATTGATTGTACATTTAATTTCAATTGATGTATCTTCTCCGGCATATGCTTTTATTAACTCAGCATTAATATATCCACTTTTTACTTCTTGAGCTTTGATATTTATTGGATTAACTAAAGGTATTTGATTACCATCAAATGATGATGTTACATTAACATATTCATTTGCTTCATTGGTACAATTTATTTCTACATCGGCATTATATTGAGTTGATGTATTTTTTACTTTATAATCTAATCTTGCTGATTCTCCTTTATTAGATAATCTATCTGTTCTAAATGTAATTGTTTTTTTATCTTCACTGATAGTAGCTTTTGTGTCTTCTTTTCCATCTAATAAAGATTCGATGAATATTACATCAAAGTCATCTAATTCTACACCTACTCCTACTTTACCATTTAATACTAATGTTGTTGTTACTGATGCAAAACCAATAATCAGTAAAAGTATTAATATCATTATTCTTCTTTTCTTCATTCTACCATCTCTTATTATTGTATCTAGAATCTTTAGCTAATATTGTCATTTATTTACCATTATTATTCTAATATTAATAATACACCATTTGTGGTGTAAAATCAATAAACTACCTTTGATGCATAAAACAAAAAAAGTAGAGCTATATCTCTACTTCTACCCAAAACTTTGTAAAATTGATAATACTAACAATAACATTACACCAATACCTGTACATACAAGCATTTGCATTGTTTTAGATTCCATCTTATCAAGACGAGATTTATATCTAGCTTCTCTAGCTTTTTGTTGTAAAGAAGAAACTGTTCTTGAGAAAGTTAACAATTGTTCTTGTTTTCTCTCCTGTTTACCTAAACCTAAACGATATAAAAGTCTCATCATACGCATACTATCCCTTACAGGATATTCTCTTGCAAATTCCATATAAGGTTGAACAGAAGAATCACCAGCATTAATCTTTTCAATTAAGTCTCTTAATCCTTCTTGAAATATCTCAGGAGCATCTCCTACTGATTTACCTAATGCTACTGGTACAGTATAATGTTGAATTAGAATCTCAAGATTCTTTAAATAATAAGGCAACTGTGTATCAATCAAATGTAAATGCCCCTTATAATATTGCTTTAACTTCATATAAGGAAGTTTAAACATTCCAAAGAAAGCTAAAAATACTAGAAAGAAAGTTGAACCACTTAATTTATTTAAAAACATAAATCCTAAAAACATACTTACTAAAAGAGCTTGTTGTAAACGAGCATTGAATAACTTATCAATATCTACAGCATCTCCATACTTAGCCTTAGCATAAAACTCAAAGTCTTTCTCCTGTAATCTTTTAAAATAAACTGCATTATCATCAACAAACTTGTTAATACTAAAACCACCAATATATTGCATAACAAATAAGATAATGACTGCAAGTAAACCTATTTCAAAATACATATTACTCAACCCCCGTATCTTCATTATAGAATTTTTCACCATTAATTATGAAATACGAATTAACAATAATAACCGCATGAAGTAAAACTTGAACATACCATAGAGAAAGCATTGCTTTATAATTGTTCTTATCAAGTAATGTTTGAATTAATATAACTAAAAAATATAAAGCGATACCAAATCCAACGAACTTTTTATGAGATGTTTCACGATCCATTTTATCACGATATACACCTTCAACCAAAAGGTCGATATCCAACATCATATTTTCAAAAGATTCACCCGAATCCTTAGCACCTTCTTTAGTTACTTGTAGGAACAATTGGTGCATATTCTTAACCATATAATATGGATACTTTTGATTAAACCATTCTACAGCTTCGTCAATTGTTCCATTTTGATAAGACATATTAATCATTGTTTGAACATCAGTTTTAATAGGATCTTCTAGAATATTTGAAGCAATAACACCTTCTAATGCTTTAACAAATGATTGAGTTGTATTAAATTCATTAATAACATTTGAACAATATACTTGAACTTCTTCAAATATAAATTCACTATAAACACGTTTATTTTTTAAGTATGCTAAATAAGGAATAAACATTACTGATACACCAGCATATAATACTGCCATAACAATACTATAAAAATAAACATAACCTATAATAAGAAATAACCCACCAATTAAAATAACTTGAACTAAGTATTCTTTAGGTCCATATTCTTGACCAAGTTCTTTACTTTTCTCACGAACTTCTTGATAACTATAAGGAGCATATTTATTATAAATATTTTTAATTCCGTCAGCTATAAATTTATATACATTAGCGCCATTTTGTTGTCGATAAGAAACAACAAAAACACCAATAACTAACATAATGAATAGTTCCATATAGCATACCTTCTTTCTGAAATATTTTTAAAATTAATTTTGAATAGCCGCTTGCATAACTGCTGGATTTTGATTATTAACTTGTGCACTAGGAGACACCACTACATTAGGCTGAATAGGCTGTTGCACTGGAGCACTTTGTGAAGATGCTGGCATAACTTGAGTCTGTGGTTGAACAGGTTGTGGCGTAGTAACTTGTTGTAATCCTTGAGCAACTTGATTAGCTTGAGGAACTTGTTGTTGAACTTGCGATTGTTGAACTGGAGTTCCAACTGGTTGTTGCATAGCCGTAGCTTGTACTTGAGATACTTGAGTTTGTGCCTGTACTGGCGATTGTGATACTTGATTTGGCATTGGTTGAGTTACTTGTTGATGCGACACTGGAGCACTTCCACCAGTTGCCTCATCCCCATTCATATTAAATGGATCAACATCACTATGAGGCTTTTCTTGTGGTACTTCCGGAGTACTAGCTTGCGCCATCTCAGCTGTTCTATTAGTATCATCAAAGCCCTCTTCCGCATCGCCTATTCCAAATGGATCTTCCGGTATTTCCACATTACCAATTGACAAATAATCTCTTAAATGTTGCGTCGGATTACGCATTACAACTCTTCCATCCAAGTGTTTTTGATATAACATATTACATTTAGCTTCTTGCGTATCATCATCAACATAAAACTCACATACTTCAATAATTTCACGTTGAAATCTACCTAAACGCTTCGAAAAATACCCCTTAACATAAATACCTATTTGAACATATCGATGGATTGAACCAACAAATTGTTCAATATCTTGACTAGACTCAAGCAAAGAATACATACGCATTGGAATTGATGATGCTCTATCAGCATGGATAGTTGACAAAATATGGTGACCAGACGAAATCGAGTTACGTACAGCCAAAACAGCTTCTGCTGAACGAACCTCGGCAAGTAATATCCAAATCGGGTTTTGTCTCATACATGCTACTAATGATTCAGTATAAGAAGCAATATTATTTGTCTTCATAGCAACAATATCACGAGTTGGGAAAATTTTATCTAAGTGAAGTTCCAATGTATCCTCAATAGTAATAATCTTCTCATCTTCTTTGGTTTTACTAGCTAAGTATTTTACTAATTCTGTTTTACCAGAACCAGTTTCTCCTGCTACCATAATGTTAGCATGTCCTTCAATACATTTAAGTAAAAAATCATGTAATTTTTCCGTAACATATTGTTCATTTAATAACTTATCTTTATTTAATCTAATCTTTGCTGGTGTCTTACGAATAAGACAAGCAATACCATTTGTCGCAATCGAATCATGAACGAAATTCATACGAAGTTCAGCAGATTCGGCATCTAAGAATGGATGAGCCATATTAAATGTCTTACCCATAACATTTGAACATTGGAAAGCAAGTTTTTCCATAAAGGCATTATTGATATCTGGTCTATTTATTTGATAAATACCTTTTGATAAAGTTTTTAACCAAACTTGACCACCATTACTGTAAGATATATCGGTAATGTCATCTTCTTCTAAAAACTCAGTCAAAGGACCAAAATCCATTTGATCAAATATTGAATTTAACATATGGCCACCCTTTCTTCTTTATTTATTCTCCATTAATTAGCAATATACACAGCTTTACTTAAAATAAAGTTTTCAATTTCTTCATTAGCAATACTCGTTTCCTTTGGATTTTCTGAATATCCCGCATTTCTTGGAACTGGTATTATCTCAATATTATTTGATGGTATTAAGAATGCTGTTCTTAATAAATCGTTGTATTCTCTTGGAACGATAAAATAAATTTTTGTTGGCTTTGGTTGTTTAGTTTCATCATAGCTAGCAAATACATCATTACCATCTTTATCAACAACTTTAGTAACTTTCAAACTTTCAATAAATTTACCAAACATAATATATCCGTCATCATCAGTTGCTTTAAAATATAAATCAATATAATTACCAGGCATTATTGAACATCCATAAGTTGAATGGAAAGACACGTCCAAGTCGAATACTGTATAACCATCTGGTGCATCTGATACAGTCGTTTTCTCAGCTGTTTTTTCATCTACTAATTGTTCAGTATAGAAAAAACTTTTCTCTGGAATTTGATAACCTTCTGCAACATACTTTCCAATTACATTCATTCGACTTTGAATTAATCCTGCACCACTTGCAGTAATAAAAGTTCCACTTATTTTAACACTACCAACATGATCCTGTGTTATTTCTGTTTTTGAACTAATTTTTTCTATCGCATAAGGAAGAGTTGCTGGTTGAACTGCTCGATTAACCATGTAACTATAAACAAAGTAAACAGCAACAATCAAAACTATAACTAAAAGAAAAGTCATTGTATTTGGATTACTAAAGAATCTCTTAATATTAACTTTTAATTTTTCTGTATCCATAAGTATCCTCCTTACTAACTAAAATCCCTAACTTGTTTTTTAATAAATTCTTGTAATTGTTCACTTTCCACAACTGTCTCATTTGCCTCAGCCGTATAATTCTTATTAAAAATTACTGGTGATAACTTAATACTTCCCTTGACCCACTCAGTTTCTTTTAATAAATCAAACATTTCATCATCTACCGCAAATAATAATTCCTTAGGTTCCCCATAAGCTAAAGAATTTTTTAAAATATTATTTCCTTGTGAATCTTTAACAGCTAATACCCTAATACTTTTAATTAAACATCCATATATAACTAAATTATTATTATCAAAATCAGTCGCTGACATATATAAATCAATATAGTCTCCCGCACGAATTGAATTGGCAAATGTTGTTTCTTTGTCAACCGCTAAACTATATATTGTTTGTCCATCCTCAATATTTGCAAAAGCTGCATCTGGCATTTCATCAGCCTCAACTAAAGCATCTTTATAAAATAAACTTCCTTTAGGTATTGAAGTTTTATAAGAAACATATTTACCTACAACTTCATTAGAAAACTTAACAACATTAGTTGCTTCATTTACATAAGTTTGAGCCACCTTAATTTTACCTACCATACTTGCCGATATTAAAGTTCGTGACGGAATACTTTGTTTAGCATATGGCAAAGTTTGAGGTGCAATAGCATCTCTAACACGAATATTATAACCAATTACTAATGTTGCAATACAAGCTAAAAAGCCTAAAATAGTAACAGTATTTTTATTACCAACAAATCTTTTAATGGCACCCATACCACTTTTTGATTTTGCTTTTCCCATTTTCATTCCTCCAATAATAAGTATTGATCTAAATTAAGTTTTTACAAAAACCCTCTACTATGACAATTATAGCACAAGTTTAATCATTTTCAAACAAAATGCAGAGTAAATATGTTAAAATATCATTAGGTGATAATATGTTTACAGATGATGAAAAAAAACATGGTATTATGTGGTCAATAGGAATCTGCATTACCTTCACTTTATTAGAAGGTTTAATATTTGCCCTTATTTACAGTGTCAATCAAAATCAAGGGTTATGTTACTTTTTAACATATCTTCTGACCCTGTTAATAATTATTTTAAAATTTAAAAAAAGTCTTATTCAAGACTTAAAAAACATCAAAAAAGATATCAAAGGAAATATCTTCAAATTATTTTTATTTTATTTAATTTTTATCATATGTATGTATATAAGTAACTACATTTTATACTCATCCATCGGTAATATAGCTAGTAATGAAGAAACTATCAGGGAATCCCTTTTTAAAAGTCCCCTTCTTATGGCTTTATCAGTTTGCTTACTAGGTCCCATCATGGAAGAACTAATCTACCGCTATCCATTCAAAGACATCAAAGGAAATAAAATTCTCATATTCATCATCTATACATTATTATTCGCAAGTTTACATATTACAACATCTACATCCCTACTTAACTTACTATATATAATTCCCTATATATTTTTAAGTTTAAGTTTCGGTTATTCGTTTTATAAAACAAATAATATTTTAACATCCATGTTTTTTCACATACTAAATAATACATTTTCTGTAATTATTATATTAACTTTAGGAGGTTAGTTATGGATCAAGTTGAAAAGAAAAAAATTAGTATTTTTAAAATTATAATTATAATAGGAGTTGTTTTAATCATGTGTTTATTATATTCAAGATTTATTTCTACTTATGGTCTAATAGTAAAGGAATATCCCATTAAGACATCTCGATTAGATAATCATTATGATGGGTTAAAAATAGTGCAATTTTCTGACTTTCATTATGGAAGCACTGTTGGATTAAAAGAATTAAAAAACACCATTGCGAAAATTAATAGTTTAAAACCTGACATTGTTGTATTTACTGGAGACTTTGTCGAAAATAAAGTTGTCTTATCCGAAGAAGAAATAAAAAAAATAGTAAAAGAGTTGAATAAACTCGACCCCAAAATTGAAACCTTAGCTGTTAAAGGTAATCACGACTACGACCATGAATATTTCGATCAAATTATGAATGAAGTTAATTGGCATTTACTAGATAACACTTACGAGTACGTTTATAATAATAGTAATACGCCCATAATATTTGTTGGATTAGATGATTTAACAGATGGTAATCCTGACTATGAAAATGCTTTCAGTTATCTTAATGAAACTAATGAAGATTTATATACAATTGTATTAGCTCATGAACCTGATCAAATTGATGAAATAAAAAGTTATCGCTTTGACTTAGTTCTTTCGGGACATTCCCACTTAGGACAAGTAAGACTTCCTTTAATTGGTGCTATATACACTCCAGTTGGTTCTAAAAAATACTATGACGAACATTATAAAGTAGATAATGCTGATTTATATATTAATGGTGGAATTGGTACATCAACAATAAAATTCAGATTCTTTAACAAGCCTTCTATCAACTTATATAGATTTTACACAAAATAAAAACTCCTGAATATTATACTCTAGAAAGGAGTTTTTTTATGTACCCAAATTATCGTTACCCTAAAAATTACTACGATGACCGCTTTGGAGGATTTGCTGTACCTTTTTTACTTGGAGGACTTGGTGGAGCTGCAATTGTCGGTTTAAGTCGTCCTAGACCAGTAGTTTACAATCCTACTCCGCCATACCCATACCCTTATCAATATCCATACTACTATGGCTACTAAGATAGGCAATTATAATAAAATAACTTATTAAACTACTACCACCATAACTAATAAATGGTAAAGTTATACCTGTAATTGGAAATAATCCTACATTCATTAAAATATGAATACTTGTTTGAACTAATTTCATAACTATGAAGGATAATAATATCAACCGATCTACACCAACCATATTCTTAAGACCATTAATTAAATAATAATCAAAACTCATATTAAATATTAAAAAACCAATCGAGACAAAATAACCAACATTAGAAACCAAATAAGAAAAAGCAAAATCGGTAGTCTCATAAGGAATGCTAATTATTGTATCACTTCCAAACAGATATCCATTCCCCATTCCAATTAATGCCCGATTCAATTGATAAGATGTATTATCAAATAATGAAAAAATTCTTTCCAAACGATAAAACATAGAATAACCAAAAAAATTAACAAAATAATCTTTAAAGATGAAACACATAGCTAATATTCCAACTAATAAAACACTACCACCAATTGCATACTTAATATACTTTTTCCAATTATCTTCTCTTATCAAAATAACCGAAAAGAGAATAACAAAGTAAAATAATACATTGCCTGTGTCTGGCTCTAAAAAAGTTAATATGCTCGGAATCAAAGTTATAAGAAAACACTTTAATTTATACTTAGAATATTTACTAGCAATAAAACTTAAATAAATAATTAATATTATTTTCATAAATTCACTAGGCTGAAAAGAAATAAAAGGTAAACTTATCCAGGCCTTGCTACCATTAATAGCTTTACCAAATAACAATAAATAAAGTAGTAAAGCATTAAAAATAATATATATATATGATATATACTTTTTTATATTTTTTTTCATAATTACAAGAATTATAAATCCAATCACATAAAAGAAAAACTGCCTTATTAACAAGTCGGTATTCCTTAAATTAATAAAACTAAAAAACATATATATAATTAAAAATCTAATAATATTTTTCTTTTCCATACTATTAGTCTACGCATAATATGGATTATTAAACATATAATATATTAGGTGATTTTATGACTTTACCAAAAGTATATCAAAATAAAAACATAGGTAATATCAACAATGCGCAAGAATATTTTTATAGTTTAAATACTAAACAAATCTCTAAACCGGAAAATAGACGCATAGATATAAAAGAAAAAATAAATAAGTTATTTCAATCAAATAAATTTATCTATAAAATAAAAGTAATAGTTACAACTTCCACTGGAGAAAAAGAAACTACTATTATCGGTAAAACCAACAATGATTTAATCACGATTAACAACGATTTAATACCTATAAGTGATATTATTGACATATATGAAAAATGAGGAATTTTACTTCCTCATTTTATTTTCTCTTTGTAAATACTTTGCTAATACATCTTCTACTTCTAAATTATCCAACTCATTGACAAGCACGACATCAATAATAGTTTGTTCAGGACTAACTATAACTGAGTAGATAGACTTATCTTTTAATTCTATTTCTTCTTTTAAAACCATGTAATAGTCTTTATCTAAAGCACTATTGAAACCAAACATATTGGCTATAGCTGGATAATAAGGAGCTAAAGAAGGTCTTCCGACATTAATTACTCCTGACTTTTGATCCACAAATACTGCAACAACATCTGATAATCCAAAATTGCGAATTTCTTCTGCATTAAGTGGTACTAAAGTCATTCTAGTTCCCTTATTTTTCACAGAATTCCCCCTTTTTATGGGCTCTATTCTAATATACTATCGCTCTTTTGTCAAATTAATTAAGTACACCTAATACCAAGGTTGGATCAATTTTACCAGCATTTATTTTTTCTTTATACGACTCAACAAAAGTCTCAATAAAATTTTTAACATCTTCTGGGGTTGTATAACCAACTACATTATTTAATAACTTTTGATATTTCTCATCATATCCTAAACTCTTTTGAGCCAAAGCAAGAATTGGTTTTTTAGACATAATCGCATATTTTAGTTCCATATTAAATCCTGTATCAGGATTTGTTAATTCTACGATATATAGATCTGCTTCGTCCATTATATCTTTATAATATCTTTCTTTATTTTCTTCACTATCTGGAAAAACTAAAGTATGATTACTCAAAACTCTACTGCGTAAAACTGGTAAATATAATAAATTATTATAATCACTCTTAGCTGAATGAATAAAATAAACTCTTAATCCCCTTTTTTCCATCGTATCACCTATTATTATTTTAACATATTATTTGTTAAATACTACTCTATATGTTAAAATTGTTCTTGAAAGGAAGTAATATTTACATGGAAATAATAGGTCTAATTGCTGAATATAATCCATTCCATAATGGACATTTATATCAAATAAATAAGATAAAAGAAATGTATCCTAATTCAATAATTATCGTTATTTTAAATGGTTACTTTCTTGAAAGAGGAATTATATCTTTAGAAACTAAAGAAGAGAAAACTAAATTAGCATTAAAATACGGAGTTAACTTAGTAATTGAACTTCCCTTTGTATTCGGAAGTAACTCTGCTGATACCTTTGCTGAAACAGCAATAGAATTATTAAATGAATTAAAAATAACTAAACTAGTATTTGGTTCAGAGTCCAATAATGTCGAACTTTTAACAAAAATAGCTACATATCAAGAAACAGAAGAATTTAAAAATAAATTACAAGAATATCTTAATCAAGGGATTAACTATCCTACAGCATTAAATAAAGCTAGCATTTATGATATTAAAGAACCAAATGATTTACTAGGAATATCTTATATCAAAGCTATTATTAATAATAATTATAATATTGAGCCAATCACAATTAAAAGAACTAATGACTTTCATGACACAGTTAGTAATGAAACAATTATATCGGCATCTAATATTCGCGAAAAATACTTAAGTAATATTGATATTAAATATTTTATTCCCGAAGGAAATTTAATAAATATCAATTATGATCTATTTTATAACGTACTTAAATATAAAATAATAACTGATAAAGATTTATCAAAATATCTAACTGTTGATGAAGGTATTGAATATAAATTAAAAAAAGTTATTAATAATTGTAATTCACTTGATGAATTAATTAAACAAGTTAAAACCAAACGCTATACCTACAACCGTATTATGCGTATGTTTATTCATATCCTAATTGGTCTAACTAAAGAAGATAAAAATAGTCTAATCCATAATGACTATATTCGTCTTTTAGGATTTGATAAACTTGGCCAAAAATATGTAAACTCTATAAAGAAAGATACCAGATTACCAATAATAACTAAAATGACAAGTATTGATTCAAAAATAAAAGACTATGAACAAATTGCTGCTAACGTATATCAAATATTAACTAATGAGGACGTATTAACCTTTGAATATCGAAATAAACCAATTACAAAAGAATAAAGCTATCAAATAAAAAGATAGCTTTTTTTATTGTAACCATAAAGACCTAATATAAGTAGTATTATAATAATTTCCACTTACTTGATATTTGTTTACCACCTGACTTACAACTACCCGATAATTGGAATTCGCACTCGGTAAACTTACTAACTTTGTAGATTCACCTTGAGCTAAATAAGTAATAGCCAAAGTACCAGTAAAATAAGCTTGCCATCTTTCCGAAACGACAGACCCATTATACAAACCAATACTAGTAGTATCATACTGAGGTAAATTAGTAGCAAAGTAAGAAGAAACACCAAGTTTAGAATACCCATTTGGATTAACACTTTGATTTGAATAATGAACTCCTATACTTTGAGATGCCGATGTTGTCCCAACAATATGAAAATACAATCCCTGTGTTGAATTAGAATGAGTATGCGTTTGACAACTATTAGAAGGTCCGGCATACGTCATTGAACTAATTAAATAATAAGTTCCTTTATTATAAATATAGCATGGTAATAAAGCCTTATAAAATTTACTATTTTGTTCCTTACTTATAGCTGCATGCTCCAAAATAATTGGAACTAAAACATCGGAATAATTTGCATCTTCTTTGATAATATTTATTAACTCTTGATGTTCTAATAAAAATTCTAAAGCCATATTATTAGACATTAAACGATTAAAATACTCCTCACTACTAAATACTTCACTTTGATCTTTATCTCGTAAATTTTCAAAAGAAAACCACTTTTTTAAAATATTGTCATCAGCAATACTAGTTCTCTCAATTTTATCAATTTCAATATGACAAATTATATCTTTATTATCCAAAATAGCTATCTCTCCCTTAGACGCACTTTGAGCGACAATATTACCAACTTGCTTAATTTCCATATTACTTTCATCATCACAAATTAATTTAACATCAACGTCATACTGATAAGAATCATTAACAACTGTATAATAAACTGTATCACCATTTAAAACTGTTAATTGAAACTTACTTTTATCATTGGACAAACTATCTATATTTATTTGGTCATTTATACCTACAAATCCAATATAGACATTGAAATCATCTTCTTTAAAACCAAAACTAATATTCCCATTAAAATCTAAAAAAGTATTAACACTGGCAAAACCTAATGTTAACATAAATATTACTATCAATATATACTTTTTCTTCATGATTATCAGCTCTTTTTTGTTTGTTCATAAACTTCATTTTATCTT
>JAAGKN010000649.1_pt1 | contig 82660 bp, 75 predicted proteins | sample 6206371 | NCBI WGS metagenome assembly JAAGKN01 (sample SAMN11533720, study PRJNA540317) | gut metagenome | isolation source: fecal pellets from male and female animal of same cohort | host: Peromyscus leucopus | place: USA:CA | collected 2017 | reverse complement strand
AATTATTGGAAAAACAAAAAGAAGGAAAGAAAAGAATGAAAATGGTTGGAAGTGTAGAGGTACCACAAGAAGCCTTTTTAGCAGTTCTTAGCATGGAGGAGGATTAATATGACAGAAGCTCAAAAAGTAATAGAAGAAGGAAATGATACTCCTATGAGTTTACAAGATAAAAAACATGAAGAAATGGTACGAAGAGTAAAGGAAATAGCTGACTATGCAATAGAAACTGGAGTTGTTTCTACTAGACAAATTGCCCAACATTTTTCAGAACATAGATTTAAGATTAGTAATGCCACAGTTTGTGCCTATTTAAGTCAAAGACTTCCAAAGATAGATCCAGTGCGTTATGCATCAATAAAACCATTAATTGATAAAAATACTCCAAAGAGTATAGAGACAGTTGAAGTAAGAAAAAGAATTTATATTGCAGTTGCTTTATTATTACGTGGACTTACTATTCCACAAATAGTAGAAGAAATGAATTCTACTAGAAGTGATGATGAAAAAGTAACTTTTGATATTATTTACGATGATTTAACAAGAAGACTAAAGTCAATTGAAAAAGATCAAGATATTTTAGAGGATGTGAAAAGAAGACTATCTGAAAATAGATTAGATACGCTTAATAATCAAGGTATAAATGGTCCTAATATGGCAGCTCAAAATCAGCCTAGAATAAATGGACGATTTGCAACTACTAAAGAGGATACTATTTCTAAAGAAAAGGAAAAATCCATTTAGTTTTTATGGAAAAAGATTGGCAATATTTAACAGATGATGAAATATCACAAATATCTGACGTTAAACTTCAATCTACTTATAGAAGAAAAATAAATAAAACAGTTAGAACTATTATTAATCCTCTTTATATGTATGCTATAAAGAATGGTTTTAATGATACTACTTTTCTAAGACAAGGAACAATTCATGGGATGGTAGAAGAATTAAAAACTTTTTTTACTGATAAGGGAATAGATAGGGAAGCAGAGATAGAAATTATTATGAGTAGTAGGAGAAAAAAATGAAATCAGCCTATATTCACATTCCATTTTGTGAGACTATTTGTACTTATTGTGATTTTTGTAAATTTTATTATGATAAAAAAATAGTATTTCCTTATTTAAAGGCTTTAGAGAAGGAAATAAAAGAAAATTATAAAGAAGAAAAATTAAGTACGATTTATATTGGTGGTGGAACACCATCCTCTTTAGATTTAAAAGAATTAGAAAAATTATTATCCATATTATCTGTTTTTAAGAAAGAGAATACATATGAATATACAATAGAGTGTAATATAGAAAGTATTACAGAGGAAAAAATAAAATTGTTTTCTTTTTATGGAATTAATAGAATTAGTATTGGAGTACAAACATTTCAAGAAAAATATTTAACATTTTTAAATAGAAAGCATACAAAAGAAGAAGTATTTCAAAAAATAAATATGATAAAAAAATATATATCAAATATCAATGTAGATTTAATATATGCTATACCTGGTGAAACACTAGAAGAGTTAGAATCAGATTTAGAATGCTTTTTATCACTAAAAATTCCTCATATATCTACTTACTCTTTAATAATAGAAGAGCATACTATTCTTCACAATCAAAAAGTAGAAAATATAAGTGAAGAATTAGATTTAAAGATGTATGAATTGATTCTTCAAAAATTAAATCAGTACCATCATTATGAAATTAGTAATTTTTCGTTAGTAGGCTATGAATCAAAACATAACTTAACTTATTGGAATAATGAGGAATATTATGGTTTTGGTGTAGGCGCTAGTGGTTATGTAAATGGTATTCGTTATACAAATGCAAAAAGTATTTCTCATTATAAAGAAAATAAAAAAATAGAATGTTATTCAGTATCAAGCAAAGAAAAAATAGAAAATGAATTTATTTTAGGATTTCGAAAATTAGATGGCATTTCTATAAAAAGTTTTAAAGAGAAATATGGTTTAAATCCAATTTATTTAAAAAGTGTTCAAGATTTAATGAATAAAAAGATGTTAGAGGTAGAAGGAGATTATTTGAAAATTCCAGATAAATATATTTATGTTTCTAATGAAATTTTAATTTCTTTTATAGATTGTCAAGAAGATTTTTGAAATCTTCTTTTTTTATTGAACAATCATTTTAATTGTGTTATTCTTTTAGTAGGAGGAAGTTATGAAAAGTAAAAAGAAACTTTTAATAGGACTATTTCTTGTAGTAATTATATTAGCCTTTGGAGGAGTAGGATATTATTTTTTATCATATAAAGCTGATAAAAAAGAAAAAACTTCTGTAGAAATAGTAGTAGATCCCGCTCTTTATCAAGCGTGTGATGAAGATAGTTGCATTTATTTACTTGGAACTATTCATGTTGGTGATAGTAAATTAGTGGGCTTAACAGACAAAATATGGAATGCATATAATAATAGTGATGCTATTGCATTTGAGTTAGATATTACAACAATATCTGCAGAAGAAAGCGAAGACTTAATATATTTACCAATAGGAGATGATTTATCAAATCATTTGAGTCAAGAACAAATGGAGAAATTACAAAATTTTTTAGCAGCAAGATTAATAACTATTGATGTTGTAAGACAATTTAATTTAGCAGGTATAGCAAGTTTATTACAGCAATTAGCATATTTAGAATTAGGATATTTACCTAATAATGGAGTAGATCAGCAATTATTAGAAAAGGCTCATAGTGATTCTAAAGAAATAATTGAATTAGAAACTTATGAATTACAAGCAGCATTATTATATCAGTTTAAAGAAGAATACTATTTGAAGCAAATAGATGAAATATTAGAAAACTATTCAATGGTAAAAAATAGTACGAAACTGTTGTATCAGAGTTATTTATCTGGTAATGTTTTGATATTGAGAGAATTATTTGGAAGCAGTGAAGGCTCTGATGAGTTAGAGAAAGAATACAATCAAAAAATGTTAATAGATCGAAATCTCAATATGGCAGAAAAGGCAGAAACTTTTCTTAAAGAAAATAGAAATGTTATGATTGCTGTCGGTTCCGCACATGTTGTAGGAGAAAAAGGATTAGTTGATTTATTAGAAGAAAGAGGATATAAGGTATCTTTAGTAAAATAGAAAAATTTTTCTATTTTTTTCTTAATCAATTGACAAGCGTAGTCTTAACACTTATAATGATATTAGTAGGAGGATGTTATGAGAATTGAATTATTAAATGGTAAAGATAAAGAGAATAGAATGAGGACAGTAGCAACTGCTGGAAAACTATCTAGAACAAAAGGAAATGTCTTTGATGTACTAGAAAGTTGTGACGATTATGAGAAAAATTTAAAGCTTATTAATCGTATTATTGGAATGGGACATAAGTCTATTATTGAACATGATTATTTTGTTTTTGCACTTTGTGATATAAGCCCAATTATTGAACAAACAGTTATTGGTTATCGTTTGACTTCTTTTACCATAAAATCAGGTAGAGAAGTAGATTTTAGAAGTGTTGGATACTATGTGCCAGAATTTCGTAATAAAGATGGTAAAGTAAAGAAGAATAATAAAGAATTGCAGAAAAAGTATTGTAAGCATATGGATTTCTTATTTAAAGAATATGGTAAATTTGTAGATGCTGGAGTGAAAGAAGAAGATGCTAGATTTGTTTTGCCTTATTCTTTTCATACCAATATTGTTATGGGGTTAGATGGTAGAGAACTTGAAAAAATGATTAAAGACTTTCTATATGGAAAAAAGAGTAGAATTCAAGAAGTAAAAGAATTAGGTAATTATTTATTTGATATTGTAAAAGAATATGCTCCTTATTTAGTAAAAGGAATTGAAGAAACTGAAGATTATTCAGAAGATTTATTTAGTGATTACTATATTAATAAAGAAATTAAACCTTATGAGAGTGCCAGAATGGTACATTATACAGAAAATGCAGATGAAGTTATTGTGAGAAGTGCTTTACAATATCGCAATCAATGCAAAATAGAAGAGTTAGATGCTATTGAGAAAAAATTAGAAAAGAAGAATCCAGAGTGGAAGAAAGATATTTTTGATAAATTAAAGGTATCAGAAGATCAAAGGGAGTTTGAGCAAGTTCAATTTGGTTTTGAAATCCCAATATCTTTAATTATTTTAAAGCATTTAACAAGACATAGAATGCATTCTTTATTAGTTCCTGATTTTGTACCAATGTGGGATTTAAGAAAATATCAAACACCCCCAAGTGTAAGAAAAGTAGATGAGAAAAGATATAAAGAAATACAAGAAAAAAATGCTAAAATGTATGAAGAATTTAAGGCAGAAAAAATTATGGATGAGGATCTAATTTACTTCTATTTGTGCGGACAGTTTGTAAATGTAATGACTACTATGAATGGTAGAACATTAGAATGGATTAGTAGACTACGTTGTTGTACAAAAGCTCATTGGGAAATACGTGCTATTGCAAGAGATATGGTTAAAGAGGTAAGAACAGTATCTCCATTATTTGGAGATTGTCTTGGAAGTACTTGTGAAGTGTTTGGAACTTGTCCAGAAGGAAAAGAAAGTTGTGGTCGTGTCAATGCAAAAAAGTAGAGGAAAGTTAATATTAATTGAAGGAACAGATTGTTCTGGGAAAGAAACTCAAGCAAATTTATTGATAAATGCATTAAATTCTTTAGGAATCAAGGTACAAAAGGTATCTTTCCCAGATTATGAATCTCCAACTGGAAAAATAGTTGGAGGCCCATATCTTGGAAAGTCTTATATTTGTGAAGGATATTTTGAAGAAGGTGCAAATCATGTTTCTCCTAAGGTGTCTTCTTTATACTATGGTGCTGATTTTCTATATCATTTAGACGAGATGAATAAAATTTTGGATAAAGGGACATGGATTTTATTAGATCGTTATTTTTATTCAACATTTGCTCATCAAGGCGGAAAAGAGAGAAATAAGCAGAAGCGTTTAGAAATGTATAAATGGTTAGAAAAATTAGAATTTGATTTACTTGGTCTACCAGATCCAGAAATAAAAGTTTTTCTTCATATGCCTTATGAATGTAGCGTAAAACTTCGTAAAGGTAGGGAAGAAGCTGCCGATCAAAATGAACGTAGTACTGTTCATTTAAAAAATGCAGAGCAAGCCTATTTAGAAATAGCTGAATTATATAATTTTCATACCATTGCTTGTGATCGTAGAAAAAAGATTAAAACGATTGAAGAAATACATGAGGAAGTTTTAGAATACGTAAAGAAAGAGATTGAAAAATAAATTCTCTTTCTTTTTATTTGAAATTTTGTTACAATAAAGTTGGTGAAGAACTATGGAACATTTTTTAGAACAATTGGAATCTTATTTAACTATGTTAGATGAAACTGAGCAAAAAAAAATTATTAAAAGATATCAAAAAGAAATAGAAGGAAAAATTAAGGATGGAGTAAAGGAAGAAGATGCAATTGCTTCTTTAGGTAGTATGGATGGCATCGTTCTTGGTATTTACGAAGAATATCATTTGGATAAAAAAAATATTAATGAAAAAAATAGTTTTGGTGGAATACTAAATAGTGGTATGAAAAAAATGGCAATTTTTTTAGCAGATACGTGTGCTGAAGTTACTTATTATGTTACCCATATTTCTTCTTCTGCTTTAGAGACCTTTTTTGAAATTATTTTAAAGGTTATTGTATTATTAATTATTTTGGCCTTTTTAAAATTACCATTTTTATTATTGGAAAATATTATTCATTTTGGTTTAAACTTTTTATTTTATCCATTTGATTTTACTTTAAAGAAACTATCTAGTTTTGTAATAGCTGTTACATATCTTATTATATGTATCTCTTTATCCATTTCAATGTTTAAGGGGTATGCTAATAAGAGAGAAAAAAATAAATCAGAAAAATTAGACAAAGAAATAAAAAAAGTTAAGAGTAGCGAAACTTCTAGAAATTATGCTTATATTATTTTAAAAGTCTGTTTATATATTGTTTTTATTATTCCTATGATTCTTATTTCTCTTTTATTGCTATTATTAACATTTTATGCACTATTTTGTGTATATAAGGGTGTAAATATTATTGGTTTAGTAGTTATTTTAGTGGGACTTTTATTCCTAAGTGTTGTAGTTACAACTTATATAACAGATGCATTAGATAATCAAAGTAAAAATCATACTTTTGCTTTAATTGTAACTGTTATTTCACTTATTAGTGGTAGTATTTTATTAGTGGATAATCTTATGAATTTTAATTATCCTAAAACATTAGAAGAAAGTTCTTTTACTCCATATATAAAAACAACTACTTTAGATGTTAATGGTGAAACTATTGTTGCTAATTTAGATGGAAATCTTGAATGTGTTACTGATAATAGTATTCAAGGAAATCAACTTTTAGTTGAATTTAGTTATTTTGATGAACTTTATGATATTGGGATAAAGACAGGTGAAAATTATATTTATTTTTATACAACAAAAGATGAATTTGAAATGTTTGATGTTCGTTATTTATATCAAAATATATTTGCAGATTTAAAAAATAATAAGATTTATGAGTATCAAAAATTAGCAAATGTAGATATTACTATTTATGGTAATGAAGAAACCTTAGAATTATTAAATTTAAAAGAGTAAAGAGGATTGAAATCCTCTTTTTAATTGTTTGAAAAAAATATAGTTTAGTGCTATAATGTAAGAGATTGAGGTGAGATATGAAAGAATCTATCAAGATTGCTATTCATAAAGGAAAAGAATATGTAGCAACTAATATACTTTTTGTAACTTTTATTATTACTTCTTTAATAAATGCAATGTTAATAAGACAAATTACAATTGGTAATTTTTGGGCAATTAAGCCTATGACTGCTGATTTAGTAGTTATTCTAGTACTTGGATCATTTGCTTATTTTTTTAAGCCAAAGTATCGTTTTCGATATTTTTTAGGAATGGGGATATTTTTAAGTCTTATTTGTATTATTAATGCAATATATTATAAGAATTATATATCTTTTGCATCCATCTCATTGATTACAACTTTATCGGAGTTAGGTGGTTATACAGATGCAGTTTTTGAAAATATTTTACAAATAAAAGATTTTATTTATTTGTGGCAAATATTTGTACTTGTTTTTGTACATTTACAACTTCGTAAAAAAGAATATTATACTAAAGTAGAGACTGCTGAAAAGCCAAAGATACGTTTTTTAAATACAATTGTTATTACTCTTATTTTATTAGGTTTCTTTATTTCTATGTTAACTAGTACAGATATTAATAGACTTCATAAGCAATGGAATAGAGAATATGTTGTTCAAGAATTTGGTATTTATGTATATCAATTTAATGATTTATTAACATATGTAAAAACAAATATTAATAGTATGTTTGGATATGATGATGCTGCTAAAAAGTTTAGAGACTTTTATGAAAATGCATCAGAAGAACCTACATCTAGTAATAAATATACTGATATTTTTAAAGATAAAAATGTTATTGTAATACATGCTGAAAGTATTCAGAATTTTCTAATTTCAGATGATAATTTAGATGGAAAACCAGCAACTTTTAATAGTGTAGAGGTAACTCCAAATTTAAATCGTCTAGCTAGTGAAGGTATTTATTTTTCTAATTTCTATTCCCAAGAGAGTGCTGGTACAAGTAGTGATACAGAATTTACTTTTAACTCTTCTTTGTTACCATCAACAAGTGGTACAGTATTTATGAATTATTTTAATAGGGATTATGTAACTACACCAAAGATGATGAAAGATTTAGGATATTATACATTTAGTATGCATGGAAATAAAGGAAGTGCATGGAATAGAACGGTAGTTCATCCTCATCTTGGATATGATAAATTCTATTATTATAAATCAGCTTATGAAATTGACGAAGTAATTGGTTTTGGATTAAGTGATAAGTCATTTTTTAAACAATCTACAGAGCTTATTAATACTATTGCCTCTGAAAATGAAAAATGGTATGGACTTCTTATTATGCTTACAAATCATACTCCATTTAGTGATATCAATCGTTATGGAGAAGAGAATAATTGGTCTTTTGATGTTACTTATAAATACAAAAAGAAAAATCCAATAACTGGTGTAGAAGAGGAAGTAGAAGTTCCTTATTTAGAAGGTAAAAAAATAGGTAACTACATGAAATCAGCTCGCTATGCAGATGAAGCAATTGGTGAGTTTATAGAAGAATTAGATCAAAAAGGATTACTTGATAATACTGTGGTAATTATTTATGGTGATCATGATAATAAACTTAGGCCTTCAGAATATAATCGCTATTATAATTATGATCCAGAAACCGATGATATAAAAGATTGTGAAAAGGAAACTTGTATATCTGTAGAGGATATTGATTATGAAATTAATCGTAGTGTTCCTCTTATTATCTGGACTAAAGATTTAAAAGGAACAAAATATAATCAAGAAGTAACAAAAGTAATGGGAATGATTGATGTTCAACCAACTTTGGGAAACATGTTTGGATTCTATAATAAATATGCATTAGGTCATGATATATTTAGTATTGATGAAAACGTTGTTGTTTTCCCATCTGGAAATTGGCTTACAGATAAACTTTATTATAATAGTGCAAAAGGAACATTTAAACAGCTTGATTTAAAAAGTGAAATTCCAAATGACTATAAAGATAAATATAATGCTTATGCAGAACAAATAATTGAAATATCAAATTCTATTATTACTTATGATTTAATTAAAAAGGTAGGAGAGAATCCTGATAACGAATTATTGGAAGAAAATAGTATTGGAGAAATACAATGAAAAAGAATAAAAAGATAAAATATGATAACATTTTACTGGTAACTTTTATTTCTATTTTTCTACTTCTTTTGATTATTACAGCATTTATGACAATAAAAGTAGTAAAAGATTTGAAAGGAAAGAAAGCTCCTACTGTTGAGATAGTAGATAAAATGGATAATTTTGAGTATCAGCTTACTGGAAATAATACTAGTTATTTTAAAGAATTATATTATGATTTAAAAGAATTATTGCAAAATGATAAAAAGGAAAATTTTGATGAAGAATATGCTAAGTTAGTATCACAATTATTTATTGCAGATTATTATGATTTAAATAGTAAATTAGATAAAACCGATGTTGGTGGTGTCCAATTTGTTTGGAAAGATAAAAGAGAGAGTTTTAAAAATTTTGCAACAGATCCAAAGGGCCCTTACTATTATGTAGAAAATAATGTCTATGGTAAGAGAAAGCAAGAATTACCAATAGTAAAAAAGGTAGAAATTGAAAGTATTAAACAAATTTCTTATGATAAGGAAGGATATAAAGATAATGAAGGATATCAAGTATCTGTTACAGTATCTTATCAGAAAGATTTAGGATATCCAGAAAGTTGTGAATTAATTCTTTTGCATAATGGTGAGAAAATGGAGATAATAGAAATGAAATAGGGAGTAATCCCTTTTCTTTTTGACAAAAATATTGTATAATGTTGGATAGAATAGGAGTGGTTGCATGATTGGTGATATCATAGGTATAGATGGAAATATTGTAACAGTAAAAGTTAGTATTAATATTAATGAAGTACAAAATCTTATAAATTTATATACATTATTAGAAGATTCTAGTAAAAAAACAGTTGGTGAAATTACAGATATAAAAGATGGTATTGCTTATATTAATATGTTAGGTGAGATTAAAGATGGTCACTTTATATCAGGTATTACTAAAAAACCTTCTTTTGGAGCAACAGTAAGATTAATAGCACCAGACAAAATCAATTTCATTGTTGGAGTAGAAAATTACAAGGATAATAAAGATTTGTATATTGGGAAGAGTCCTATCTATGAGAATGTAGATGTATGTGCAAATATAAATTCTTTGTTTAGTAATCATTTCGCTATTTTTGGATCTACTGGAAGTGGTAAATCTTGTGGTTTTTCTCGTATCATCCAAAATCTATTTGAAAAAAAGACTTCTATAGCATACAAATCTAGTATTTTTATTTTTGATGCTTATGGAGAATATCATAGTGCTTTTAAAGATATTCAAAAAAAGTCTCCAAAGATTTGTTTTAAGGCTTATACAACAAATGTTTATGATGAAGATACTCCTATATTAAAAATTCCATTATGGTTATTAAGTGTGGATGATTTAGCAATTTTATTAAATGCAGATAAACATTCTCAAATTCCTATAATAGAAAAGGCAATGAAGTTTGTAACAATTTTTGGGCGTGAAGAAGATGATGTTATTAAATATAAAAATGATATCATTGCACGTGCTTTATTAGATATTCTTTTAAGTGGAAGACCAGCATCTCAAATCCGTGATCAGATATTTTCGGTTTTATCTACTTATAATACAAGGGACTTAAACTTAGAGAGTCCTGTATTTCAACCTGGATATACTAGACCTTTAAAACAGTGTTTATTGATAGATGCTTCAGGAAAAATTAGAGAAATGGAGTTATTAACTACTTTTATTGAGTCCTTTTTAGTAGATAACGTTGAATTATCTTTACCAGATGGAAGTTTTAAATATACATTAAAAGATTTATGTTTAGCATTTGATTTTGCACTTATTGATGAAGGGTTATTAAAATCAGATTCTGTTTATGATATTGCTAATTCCTTAAAGGTTCGATTACACGGATTATTAGATAGTGAATATAGTGTTTATTTCGACTATCCAAATTATATAACAAGAGATGAATACATCAAGTCATTAATTATGACAGAAGATGGAAAAAAGGTTCAATTAATTAACTTTAATATTAACTATGTTGATGATAGATTTGCTAAAAACATTACAAAAATATATTCAAAAATGTTATTTGATTATGCTAAAGGATTGCCAAATCGTGCCTCTTTACCATTCCATATAATTTTAGAGGAGGCACACCGCTACGTACAAAAAGATATCGATGTAGAATTACTTGGATATAATATTTTTGAACGTATTACAAAAGAGGGACGTAAATATGGTGTTTTACTTGGACTGATTTCACAGCGTCCATCAGAAATGTCTGAGACAGCACTTTCTCAATGTAGTAACTTTTTTATCTTTAAAATGATGCATCCTTTGGATGTAAAGTATATTCATGACATGGTACCAGATATAACTGATGAAATTATTAAAAAAATGAAGACGTTACAACCAGGGCATTGTATGGCATTTGGATCAGCATTTAGATTACCAACTTTAATTCACTTAGATATGCCTAATCCTGCTCCGTCAAGTAGTAGCTGTGATATTAGTAATATTTGGTTTATTGATGTTCAGCCTGAAGAAGAATCCTAAAAGGAATCTTCTTTTTTTTTCCTAAAAATGATATACTAGTACTATTGGAGGTATTTTTATGGTGGAACAGATTGTTAGTGCCGTTTTAAATATATTTAGTGGATTAGAAGGAATTCCTTTTGGAAAAGAAATTCTTGTTTTTATTATTTCATTAATGCCTATTTTAGAATTAAGGGGTGGATTAATAGCTGCTGCTTTACTTGATATAAATCCAGTAGTCAGTTATATTATTAGTATTATAGGAAACATTCTTCCAGTTCCTTTTATCTTATGGTTTATTAATTCTATTTTAAATTGGATGAGAAATAGTAAACGTTTTTTCAAAATAGCAAATTGGCTAGATGAAAAAGTAAATAAACATAAATCACAAATTGAAAAATATGGATTTTGGGGATTGGTATTATTTGTAGGTATACCACTTCCAGGTACTGGTGCTTGGACAGGATGCTTAATAGCTGCTGTTTTAAATATGAATAAGAAAAAAGCTTTTTTAGCTGCTATGTTAGGTATATTAATGGCTAGTATTATTATGATGATTTTATCTTTTGGATTATTAAAATCCGTGATAGGGTAGTATGAATAGTTTAGAAAGTATTAAAGGCATTGGACCAAAGTCAATACAATTATTAAATCGTTTAGGCGTTTTTACGTTAGAAGATATGGTTAGCTTTTATCCATATCGTTTTGATGTATTAGAAAAAAGTGATTTGAATGTAATCAATCAAGATGATAAAGTAATACTAGATGGCATTGTTGGAAGTAATCCAAATGTTTTCTTTTTTAATAAAAAATTAAATAAAATGAGTTTTCAATTAGAGACTAATAATACTTTATTAACCGTTACTATTTTTAATAGGGCTTTCTTTAAATCTCATTTACAAATTGGTACAAAAGTAACTATTATAGGTAAGTATGATAAAAAGCATAGTAGTGTAGTAGCAAGTGAAATACGATTAGGATTGCTTCCACCTATCCCTGTAATAGAACCTATTTATCATACTACAAATGGAATTAGTAACTCTCAATTACATAAATGGATATTATCTTCTTTAGAAAGCTTAGAAAGCGTAAATGAGTTTGTACCACAATATTTATGTGAAAGATATAAACTATTAGATAAAAAAAGCAGTATTTTAGAAATTCATAGACCAAGAAGTAAAGGGACTTTAAATCAAGCCTTAAATTATTTAAAATATGAAGAGTTATTCTTATTTATGATGAAAATGAATTGTTTGAAAAAGAAACGTAATCAGGAAGTAGGAATTGCTAGAAATATAGATTCAGAAGAATTAGAGAAATTTATATCTACTTTGCCATTCTATTTAACGGAAGATCAATTAAAATGTGTATCTATCATTAGAGATGAAATGAATAGCAATATGGTTATGAAAAGATTAATTCAGGGTGATGTTGGTAGTGGTAAGACAATTGTAGCAATTATTGCTTTATATATGAATTATAAAAGTGGTTATCAAGGTGCTTTTATGGCACCGACTGAAATTCTTGCTCTTCAGCACTATCAGAATCTTATTAACTTATGTAAAGATACACCTATAAAAATAGAATTACTAACTGGTAAAATGAAAGCTAAAGAACGAAAAGATGTTTTAAAAAGATTATTAATGAATGATATTGATATTATAGTTGGAACGCATAGCTTATTTAGTGAAGATGTTATTTATGATTCTTTAGGGCTTGTTATTACAGATGAGCAACATCGTTTTGGGGTTGCTCAAAGAACGAAATTAAAAGAAAAAGGGCAACAAGCTGATGTTCTTTATTTAAGTGCAACACCAATTCCTAGGACTTATGCGATTACATTATATGGTGATATGGATGTTTCTAGTATTCATACAAAGCCAAATGGAAGAAAAGAAATTATTACGGAATTATATAAAGAATCAGATATAAAAATGGTTTTAGATAAAGTTCAAAGAGAGATTAGAAGTGGACATCAAGTATATGTAATTGCAGCTCAAATTGAAGAATCAGAAGAAGATAATTTAGAAAATGTTACTAAACTAAAGGAGAAATTTGAGAAGGCTTTAGGAAAAATATGTAAGGTAGGAATGTTACATGGTAAGATGAAGCCAGATGAGAAAGATAAGGTAATGTCTTCTTTTCAACAGAATGATATTCAAATTTTAATTAGTACAACTGTTATAGAAGTAGGAATAGATGTTGCTAATGCTACGATGATGGTTATATTTGATAGTTATCGATTTGGATTATCGCAGTTACACCAATTACGTGGAAGAGTTGGAAGAGGAGATTCGCAAAGCTACTGTCTCCTTATTAGTGATAGAGAAGTAGAGCGTTTAAATGTTATGACTAAAACAACAGATGGATTTAAAATTAGTGAAGAAGATTTTAGATTACGTGGAAGTGGAGATTTATTTGGAACAAGGCAAAGTGGGGATATGAGCTTTGGTCTTGCTGACATTAAAAGAGACTATACTATTTTGCTAAGAGCGAAGGAAGATAGTCTAGAGGTTTTAAATAGTCATGAATACCAAGAAGGGAAATATTTTTTATTGAGAGAATTGATTGAAAAGTCAATAGATTTAGACTAGTAGTGTAAAGTGTCATATAAAAGCGTTGGGAAATATATTGACTTATTTCCCAAAATAACTTATACTTATAATGGCATGTTACTCCATGCCAGTGCTCTTACGGTTTTAGTGTGAGAGCGCACAACCAAAACCCCCTGAAGGAGCCGAAAGGCTCCATTTTTGTGTAAGATAATTTTAACTTATAATTTGACAATTTACTTCCTTTATGCTAAAGTATGGCCTAATTGTTTGAGTAATAGGGGTTGTCAAATAATAATAAAAGTGGAATCTCTTTGTAGTAACAAGGAGATTTTTTTAGGGGGATATTTATGGATGGATTAATTAGATTAGGTCAACAAGATAGTGGTTTTAATTATGCATTTTCATATGAACCAGAACCATATGGATATAGTATTAGTATTAATACTGATTTAAGAGAAGATTTTAATAGTTTAATTTCTACTACTGGAGATATGGAAAATTTACTGGATTTAGATATTGAACTAAGTGAGAGAGAGGGAGATGAAGAATCAGCTAAGTTTTTTAAGAAGGCAAAAGGTAATACTAAAAAACTTTTAAAAGCTGCTCAATATGTTTACTTTGACTTTGATATGAAAGAAATTGTTGATTATGTTCAAAAAAATCCAGCTTTAAAATCTAAGAAAGTCATTGTAACAGACATATTAGAGTTAAATTCAGAAGTTATTTCTACAGTGAAATCTCTATTTGGAGAAGATACTTCCTATATTTATTTCAATGTTGTTGGTAATGATAGTGCAATAAGCTTTCAAGAATATGTTGATTTTATAAATTGTATCGATAATATGGTCTTAGAAGTAGAGAGATTTGATTTATCACCATTAGAGAAGATTATGTATGTTTATGACATGGTAAGAAATAGAGTATATCAGAGAGAAGATGAAAATGAATCAATGACAGTATCTAGAAATCTATCCTCTGCATTACTTGGAGATAAAATTGTTTGTTTAGGATATGCTAGAATTTTCATGATATTACTAGAAAAATTAGGAATAAAATCTAATTTATCAATATTAGATGATGTCAAAGATTCTGTTGAAGGACATGTAAGAAATGAAATATATGTACAAGACGAAAAATATGGAGTAAATGGCGTTTATTATTTTGATTCAACTTGGGATAGTAGAAAACGTGGAGATGATAACTATTATTTATTATCTTATAAATATTTTGCTTTAACAAAATCTCAAATGGATAACATAGATAATGGAAGACTTATTTCAACAAATTTTCCATGCTTCTCAGAAGATTTTGTTGAAGTTTTTGAGGAACAAGTTTCAAAAGGTGGAATTTTTAGTTTATCAGATTCAATGATAGATTCTATAAATCACATGTCAAAGATTATTGATCATACACGTATTATAGATAAAGTCTATCTGAAGTTTTTAAAACTGGCTACTATAACAGCAAATGAAATTTCAGAAAGACTGAATTTATTAGTACCTTATTTTAATAGACCTTTATCAGCAGAAACATTATTACAAGTTTTATTTAATGTAAGAAAAATACAATATTATTCTGATCCGATAAAATATCCTTTTGGACGGGATGAATTCTATAATACTGTTTTATTATCAAAATGGAAGTTTAAAGGGACAGAAGAAGAAAACCTTTTCCTAGCTCTTTTTGACTATGATGCTGAAGAAGAAAGAAAAATAAAAGCTACTCAAATGAGAAGATATTTACAAAGTACAGAATTAGATAAAAGCATTCAGCAAGTTCGAGTAACAAAAATGTTAAGAAAAGTATTAGAAAGTAAAAGTGAAACTAAAGTTAGGTAAAACTAACTTTTTTTAGTAAAAAAATACTAATTATTTTGAAAAAATCATTCTTTGTGATAAAATAGTTGCTGTTTAGGGGGATTATATGAAAAAATATAGTTTAAAAAAATCATTAGTTGCCGTTACTTTAGCAACTGCTATGACATTTAATTTTACTGGTTGTACTACTAGCAATCAAAATATTGATAGTAATTCTAATAATAGTCAAACAGAGCTAAATAATCAGTTTTTAGCAGAAAACTATTATTTTGTTTGTATAGATGGTAATGTTTACTTTACAACTAGAGAGTTAAGTGAAAGTGAAGATTACTTTGATTATTATGATGCAAAAAGTGGAGAATTTGTTGGTAGAATTTTAAAACCATTACAAGGAGAACAAATAGAAAGTACAGAAACTACAATAATATATAACGCCAAATATGATGATAGTAATCATTTTTGTGGTGAGTATGGTTTAGGAAAGTTAATTCCAAAATGTGCATTTGTTCCATTATCACAATTATTATCAGGAAGTACTTTTTCGAAAGAAGATTTTGATTATTTTATTTCTAATAGTGATGACCTAAAAAGAAAGATTCAAGATTTTGGTTATTATACTAGTTATGAAGTAGAAGATAATCCTGTGGCATGGAGAATACCTTGGTCTGATGTTACTGGAGGTTGTAAAGTAGTAGAAAAAGCAACTATGAGAAGATATGATTGCGAATTAAATGATGGAACTAAAACAACCTATATTGGATATCAGTGCTCTTATAATGAACATGATTCAGGATATAATTATATTTATGATATACTAACTGGCAACATTATATATATTGGATTTGGACAAAAAAATAAAATTTCATCTATGGAAATAACTGATTATAATAATGAGGAACATAAATCTGTTTCAGAGATTATAGAAGAGATAGGTTTGGTATCTATATCAACTACACCTGAAAAAGGAGATAATGAAAGTTCTACTATTTTTGAAGCAAGTAAGCTATTTGTTTTAGATAGCCATTTTAGTTCTATTGTTACTGCAACTGAGAATGTCAAACCGTATTATTTCTTACTTAAAACTGGTGAAAAAGAAGATGAGTTTGATGTTTATAAAGATTTATATTGTGAGGAAGCAATAGTTCATATTTCAGAGGATATGATAAGTGGAATGTATCTTAGAATGGATAATGTTCAAAGTGAATTAGTAGATTATGTAGTAGCATCAAGAAATTTAAGTGACAGTCCTTTAATTTCAATTGATACATTTTTGGCTTCTTATGGTTTAGAAGATTTTATCAGTCAAAACGGAACATATTCATTAGAAACAATTGATGCTATTAAGAAACAGGTTAGTGTAGATGCAAAACAAAAAGTATATCAATATGAAAACTAAAAGAGACAAGTATGTCTCTTTTTTGACACTGTTATTTCAAGATATTTTCTTAAAAAGGTTATTAATCTTAAGAATTTTATAACCTATTTATTAAGAAAGTATTGTTGTATTTATATATTTGGTTTGTTATAATAATGGTTATTCTTGGGGAGGACTTTATGGTAAGAAATGTAATTTCAGTAATTGATGGAGCAGCAGGAAGTTGTGGTAAAGCAAAAGTAGTAGGGGAACTTGCTACTGACAAAACTATTCAGCTGAATGCCGCAATTACTCACTGTATGCCAAATGCAGGTCATACATTTGTAGATGAAAAAGGTAATGCTATTGTTTTTAGAAATATCCCTGTATCATCTATTAATCCTAATACAGAGCTGTTTATAGGACCAGGTTCTGCAATTGATATGTCTGTTTTTATGGAAGAATATGCAAGAGTAGAACCATTACTTGGAGATAGAAAAATTTATGTACATGAAATGGTACCACTTATAGAAGAAAGACATAAGGAACAGGAAAGAGCAAAAATTAAAAGTGGATCTACGTTTAAAGGTTGTGGAGCAGTTACTCAAGAAAAAGTTATTCGTGCTCCAGAACTTCAATTTTTTAAAGGATATAAAAATGCAGTTGTTTGTTCTAATGAGGAATGGATGGATAGATTATATACTCATTTAGATAATCCCAATGGATATGTTATTATGGAAGGCGCCCAAGGGTGTGACTTGGATTTAAATCATAGTGGTAATTATCCTTATGTAACCAGTAGAAATGTTTCGACTGGACAGTTACTAGCAGATTCAGGAATATCTGCAGAAAGATTACTAGAAACACTTATGGTAATAAGACCATTTCCAATTCGTATTAGTGATATTACAAAGAATGGAGAAGTTTTTTATTCAGGTTCTTATGGAACTGGTGATAGACTTACTTGGACACAATTAAATATTGCTTCTATGTATGGTGGCTATCCGTGCAAGGGAGATGTAGAATGCTTTCCTTATGAGTTGATTCCTAGAATAATAAAAAAATTAATGATTCATTGCCCAGAAATCTATTTGAAACAATTATTTGGAAATGGATATAGAATGAAAAAGGTAGAGGAAGTTACCTTATTAGAAGCATTAGAATTAGAAAGATTATTTCATAAATCGAAGGGATTAAGCAATTACGAAAGTAGAATAATAGAACTTCCTATGATAAATAGTGAGTATCCTTCTAATACAATTCTTGATCAATCAGAACAAACATCAGTAACAAATATGGAAAGAAAAATATTTGATTTAGATATAGCAAAATTAAAAAATAATTGTAGGATTAATACTCCTTATGGATTGTACTTAAATTTCTCTCAACATTTAAATATAAATTATGCACATTTACGTGGAAATTTTGAAGACCATTATTTTAATAAATATGTACGAAATTATTTTGATTGGTTAGAATCAGAAACAAAACATGATATAGCAGCATTAGGCACAGGTGCTAGAAATGGCGAACGTATTTTGAAAAAAGAATTAATCAGAAGATAAAAATAAAATTTTATCTTTTTTAGCAATATTTATTTTACGATAATCATAAAATAAATATTGACATTCATAATTTATGAAGATATAATGTAATGGAGGTGAGTTTTATGGAGAGAAGTCCAATTGCCAAAATAATATCAGTTCTTTTAAAAGTATTATTTTTATGTGGTATTATTTGTTTATTCTTTTTACCACAAATCTATGATGCAACAGTGATTGCAGAGGAAGGTGTATTTAAAAGCCATACTATTTATTATCAGGGAGCCTTTTATTTATGTTATATTCTTTGCTTTGGTGTTGTTTTTGAACTAATAGAGATGTTTCATTATATTTATCAAGAAAACCCGTTTAAGAAAATTGTAGAGGTAATATTAAAAAGAATTGCTGTATTACTAATGATATTGTCAATTATTGTTGCTATTAAAATTATTTTTATTCCTAATATATTATCTATTGCCATTTTATTTATTACTTTTATTGCTAGTTTGTGTTTTTATGTTTTAAGTCAAATATTTAAGGTAGCTATTCATTATAAAAATGAAGTAGATTATATGGTGTAATATGATTATTGTTAATCTAGATGTGATGATGGCAAAAAGAAAAATATCGCTTAATGAACTAAGTGAAAAGACTGGGATAACACAAACTAATCTTTCTATTTTAAAAACTAATAAGGCCAAAGCTATTCGTTTTTCAACTTTAATAGAAATTTGTAAAGCTTTAGATTGCCAACCAGGAGATCTTTTAGAATATAGAGGTGTAGAAGATGAATGAGGAAGAAGCAATATTTTCTGATATAACTGATATAGATATAGTAGATTCTTTAGAGTTAGAAGATTTACAAATAAAAAGGATTACTATAATATTTTTAAGTATTTCTATTCTGTTAAGTATTTTAAATTATATTTTTGAAAACGCTTATAATTCTTTATTTACAATCCCATTTTTATCAATGGTAGCAGTTTATATAAGGATAATAAAACATTTAAGTTTAGAAGTTAATAAAAAAGCTTATTATTATTTGATACCAATTATTTTGATTTTAATTAGTAATATTATTATTAATGTAGATATTACTAATTTAGTTTTGAATGTATTTATAATACCTGTTTTATTATCTATATTTTTTATGACTTTTATTAATAAGAACTATTCTATTACTAGAAAAATATTGATATGGTTTAAAAGTTTATTTCCAAAGAATCTTTTTCATAATTTATTATATTTTAAAATTTTATTTAAAAAGAATACAAAAGAAAAAAATGATAAATTAAAAAATATAATAATAGGAATTATAGTGGCAATTCCATTAGTTTTTATTTTATTAGAACTTCTTACTGATGGAGATAAATATTTTAATGCTTTTATAGAGAAAATAATTTCTTTTGGAACAAAAACTTTTGATTTTTCAACGATTAGTGGAATTATTATTTATGCAGTAGCTTTCTTTATTATTTTATTTTCAGTTTTTATAAATATTATTTTAAATAAAGACAAGACTATTGAGGAAAGTAAAAAGAAAAATATAAATGAATATATTTCTTATACCATATTATTGATTGTTAATTTTGTTTTTTTTCTTTTTATAGTTTCTGAGATTTCTAAGCTTACTACTAATTTTTTGAATATTCCACTTGAATATACTTATGCAGAATATGCAAGAGAAGGATTTTTTCAATTATTAGCAGTATCTAGTATTAATTTTCTAATTTTATCTTTTTATTTATACTATACAGATTCTTTAGAAAATACAAAGGGGATTAAAAAGTTATTATTTTTATTAATTATTTTTTCTATTTTTTTAATTGGAAATTCTTTTTATAGAATGATTCTCTATATTGAAGCTTATGGATTTACTGTTCTTAGATTACAAGTGATACTATTTTTAACAATGGAATTTCTTTTATTTTTTCTTTTTCTTATTAAATTATTTAGAAAAGTTATTTATAAAGAAATTGATATATTTACTATTATTATTTTAGCAACGTATATTATAAATTTGTATCTTTGTAATGAAAAATTTATCAAATTTATTAATTTTTAAAAGAAGTATTTATTCTACTTCTTTTATTATGCTATAATTACTTTATAATAGAAAGAGGCGAAATATGAGGAATATAGCATATTTAAATCCTTCTAAAATAAATGATAAAGGATACTATTTTGATGTTGATAGGGGAGAAATGTTTCCTCTTAGTGATGAAGAGATATTAGCTGCTCGAGAATTTTTTCATATGCCTATGTTAGCAAAAGAACGAGTAGTTGGAAAAAGACAAGTTTCTCAAAATAGAAATTATAAAATAGATAAACATCAAAAATATAACGATGGAAAGCATAAAAAAAGAAAAAATAATAATACGAAAGGTCAAATTAGAACAATAGTAGTAGGATTATCATTATGTATAGTAACTGTTTATGGTACTTTTTTGGTTACCAATGTAAATAGTAATGCTAGTTTTGATACAAAAGGTGTTGAATATTCTTACATGGAGGAAAAAACTCCTAGTAGTGAGAAACTTGGTACTATTATTTCTTATCAGAATTTGAATGCTTCTTTAACAAATGAAAATAGTGAATTATTGCCAGAAACTGTTTTAAGTAGTCTAAATACTGATGAAATACTAATGGATGAAAATGCAGAAAGAAGAGAGTGGGTAAAAAAATATTGTGATATCTATCAAGTTAATTTTGATATTGTATATAATAAGCTAGTAGAACTTACTAATAATTTTACAGATACCAATTATTTAAATGGATATATTTTAGGAGTGACATGTAAAGGTCAAGAGGTTTATGCAAATAGTGAAGAAGAGTTAATTTTATATTTTGTTAGATGTGTTAAGCAGATACCTAGTCAACTTGGAATCAATTCTTCTAATTTATATATAAATAATGGTTATCATTCTGCTAATGATTATGCAGCTCTCATTGGGTATTATAACCGTTTATTAGGGACTGATCCTATTTTAAGTTATGCAATTGTACAATCAGAAACTAGTTGGGATAGTGATTTGTTTTTAGAATCAAATAATCCAGCTGGATTAAGAACAGATGGAAAATGGTGGACTTTTAGTACAAAAGAAGAAGGATTCATTGAATTAGCATTAGAGATATTAAAGTACAATCGTAAAGGTGCTTATACAATAGAAGAAATTGGAAGTATTCATGCTCCTATAGAGGATGGTAATATAAATTGGATTCCTAATGTGACATCAGTTTATAATACAGTACTGACTGATGAAAATTTGTTAACTACTTTACAAGGTAGTATAGAGAATGGTTATACTAGATAGGAGGAATTTATGAAAATACCATTAAGGTTTCAAGTAACAGAATTTGATTGTGGAACAGTTTCTCTTTTAAATGCTTTCAGTTTTTTATTTGAAAGAGAAGATATTCCTGCAGAATTAGTGAGAGCTATTCACAATTATACGTTAGATTGTTATGATGAATATGGAAATTTAGGTCAAGGCGGAACGAGCAGGGAAGCTGTTCAATTATTAGCTCATTGGATTACAAATTATGCAAAGCATAAAGATTTAGGCGTTAATTGTATACACTATGAAAAAGCGGATGTGACATTAGATAAAATAAAATCTTGTATCCAGAATAAAGGCGTGGTTTTTTTGAGGTGTTACCAAGATTGTGAGCATTATGTTATTTTAACAGATTTGCAAGATGATTATGTATATTTGTGGGATTCTTATTATTTAGAAGAAGATTATTATCAAAATGATTCTAACGTAACGATTGTATTGGATAGACCTTTTTCTTATAATAGAATTGTTAAGATTGATAGGTTACTTAGTGAAACTAAAGAAGATTTTTCATTAGGACCTATAGAAGGAAGAGAAATAGTGGTAATTGAAAGAACTTAATAAGTTCTTTTCTTTTTTCATTGTAAAAAAGAGGAATTTTCGGTATAATTTTAATAGTATTTAAAATAAAAGAATAGTAGGAGTTGAATGATATGAAAGTACTTCTAATAGAAAATGATAAAATAGGTAAATATGAATTGCCCTCACAGATAGAGGATTCTTTCATTATTAATTATCAACCTACTGGTGGTAAAGAATGTGTGATTACATTAGAAGCACGGAATGGATGCTGGATTTTAAAAAGTAATGGTTCTGTTAATGTTATGAATTCATCTGTTTTAGTGGATGAGATAGAATTAAAGGAATATAGTAGTTACGTTTTAAAATTTTTAGGAACGAATGATTTTATTACTTTATATGCCATACCAACAGTAGAAATAGAATATTATAAATTGGATTTTGGTGCATTAAATGTAATTTCTATTGGTAGTACAGCTAATTGTAATATTTGTTATCGTAATAACATGGTTGGACAATTACATGCTGAATTAAAAAAGATAAATGAGGAATGGTATGTTTACCCGTCTCAAGATGCTCAGTTTAAAACTTTTGTTAATAATAGATTAGTTGGTAGTGTTCAAAAATTATTTATTGGTGATGTTTTATTTATTCATGGATTAAAAATTATATGGATGAAAAGCTTTCTTCAAATTAATAATCCAAATAAACAGGTTACTGTAGCAGGATTAAAGGCGTATACAGATATTCAAGCCTCTAAGAATATAGATTATACACCAGTAGAAGAAAATGATATGTATACTGATTTGTATAATGAAGATGAATATTTTTATCATATTCCAAGAATAAAAGAAACTGTAGAGGAAGAAGAAATTTTAATTGAAGCACCACCAAGCTCACCGCAAGAGGACGAATTACCTTTCTTGTTAACAATTGGTTCAACAGTTACAATGGGAGCCTCCTCTTTAATGATGGGGTATAATGTTGCCTATGGTCTTTCTACTGGAACAAGAAGTTTTTGGGCTGTGCTTCCTCAAATTGTAATGTTTTTCGCAATGATTATTGGTAGTTTAATTATTCCAAAAATGACAGCTAAATATAGAAAACAGCAAAAGAAAGAAAAAGAAGAAAAAAGACAGAGATTGTATAGTGAATATTTAGCACAAAAAGAACAAGAAATTATTTTGGCAAACAAAAAAGTGGCACAGATTATGAGGGATAATAGTATTCCAGCTAAAAATTGTGCTATGATGTTAAATACCTCTAATAGAAATTTTTGGTGTAGAGAAATAGAAGACGATGATTTTCTAAAGATTCGATTAGGAGTAGGGAGTATTGATTCTCCTATTCATGTCCAAGCCCCTACAGAGCATTTTACATTAGAGGAAGATAATTTATTAGAATTAGTATATAAAATTAGTGATAATTATAAAAAATTAAATGATGTTCCAATTGATATTTCCTTAGTGGAAGAAAAAGTAGCATCTCTTATTTGTGAATGCACTTATAAAGATCAATATGTAGATAGTCTTATTCTTCAATTAGTATCCCTTCATAGTGCAGCTGATTTAAAAATTGTAATATTTACAGATGAAGAAAATGCTAATCGTTGGGATTATATGAAACAGATGCCACATTGTTGGAGTGAAGATAAAAGTGTAAGATTTTTTGCTACAAATGTGGAAGAAATGAAAAATGTATCTTCTTATTTAGATGAGGAGTTAAAGAAAAGAAAAGAAAAATTAGCAGAGAAAAAAGCTTCTTCTAGTAAAGAAGGAGAAGAAAAAGCAGATACCAAGAATATTTATAAGAATTTTGATTCCTATTTTTTAATCATTAATGATAATTATAAATTAGGAAAAAATGTAACTTTTATAAATTCTTTGTTGAAAGTTCCAGAAAATTTTGGCTTCTCTTATTTAGTAGTAGAAAGCTCTATGCGTAATTTGCCAACTAATTGTAATGTATTTATTGAAATTGGTGAAAAAGAGGGCGCTATTTTAAAGAAAAATATTAATGCTAGTGCTCAAGTTCACTTTACTAATGAATATGAAAAAAATTTAAATATGCGAGAGATTGCTAATACTTTGGCTAACGTTCCAACAATGACAAAAGAGGGATTAGCTGTTTTACCAACTTCTTTATCTTTTATGGAAATGTATGGATTATCAAAAGTAGAACAATTTAATATATTGAATCGTTGGAAGATGAATAGTCCTGTTTCTACTTTAGCAGCACCTATTGGTGTATATGCCAATGGAGAACAATTTAAACTAAACTTACATGAAAAATTTCATGGACCACATGGTTTAATTGCTGGTTCGACAGGAAGTGGTAAGTCAGAATTTATCATTACATATATTTTATCTATGTGTGTAAATTATCATCCATATGAAGTACAATTTGTATTAATAGATTATAAAGGTGGAGGACTTGCTGGTGCTTTTGAAAATAAAGAAACAGGTGTTAGAATTCCGCATTTAGCTGGTACTATAACAAATTTAGATACTAGTGAAATGAATCGTACTTTAGTATCTATTGAATCTGAATTAAAACGTCGTCAGCGAGTATTTAACGAGACAAAAGATGCTTTAGGGGAAAGTACTATAGATATTTATAAATACCAAAGATTGTATCGTGAAGGTATGGTAAAAGAACCTATGGCGCATTTATTTATTATTAGCGATGAGTTTGCAGAATTAAAGAGTCAACAACCAGAATTTATGCAGCAATTAATTAGTACAGCCCGTATAGGTCGATCTTTAGGTGTACATTTGATTTTAGCAACACAGAAGCCTAGTGGTGTAGTAAATGACCAAATTTGGAGTAACTCTAAATTTAAAGTATGTTTGAAAGTTCAGGATAAGTCAGATTCGATGGAAATGTTAAAACGTCCAGAAGCAGCAAGTATAAAAGAAACAGGTAGATTTTACTTACAAGTAGGTTATGATGATTTCTTTGATAAAGGGCAATCTGGTTGGGCAGGAGCTAAATATATTCCATCAGATCGAATTATAAAAAAGATTGATGATTCTATTGATTTTGTTAATAATACTGGTGAAGTAATTAAGTCTATTAAAGAATTAGCAAAAACAGAAAATGCTACTAAGGATTATGGAGATCAATTGACAAATATTGTAAAATATATCTACACTGTAGGAGAACGTGAAAATATAGTAACAAATCGTCTTTGGTTAGATGCTATTCCTAGTGAAATTTATATCAATGATTTAAAAGAAAAATATGGTTATCAAACAGAACCCTATAGAATAAAACCAATAATTGGTGAATATGATAAGCCAGCTTCTCAAGAACAAAAATTACTTACTTTAGATTTAAGTAATAATGGAAATACTATTATTATTGGTCAAAGTGGTAGTGGTAAAGAAAATTTAATTACTACTTTACTATGGTCTTCAATTATGAATCATACTCCAGAAGAAGTAAATTTCTATATTATTGATTGTGGAACAGAGGCTTTGAAGGTGTTCCGAAATATTCCTCATGTAGGAGAAGTAGCAACTGTTGAGGATTTTGATTTATCTATTGGAATATTTAAAATGCTAGATGAAGAAATCGAAAGACGTAAAGATTTAATGGCCGATTATGCTGGAAACTATAATGAATATATCGAAAATAGTGGAGAAAAGTTACCTCTTATTGTAACTGTTATTAATAATTATGAAATATTCTTAGAAAACTATGGAAAAATAGCTGATAATTTAATTCCAATGTATAGAGATGGTGCACGTTATGGAGTTGTATTTATAGTATCAGAATTATCTCCATCTACAGTAAAATCTAAAATGCTTCAAAGTTTTAATAATAAATTATGTTTACAATTACAAAATGAAGCAGATTATCGTTCTTCTTTGGGTGCCCCTAAAGGATTATTTCCAGCTAAAATATTTGGAAGAGGACTTGTGTTTACAGAAGAATCTGCTTTTGAATTTCAAACAGCTTATTTTACAGAGCGTAAGAATATTAATAATACTGTTAGAGAGGCAGCAAAGACGCTTAGTGAAGCATACACAAGTCGTGCTAAAAAAATACCTGTTATACCAGATAAAGTATTTGTAGATGAACTTTATAGTAAAGTAGATGGTTTAGGAAATATTCCAATTGGCTATAGTACATTAACAAAAGAAGTATTCTTTTATGATTTTGCTATTACACCGTTTACAATGGTATTAACAAATGGAATGAATGATGAACGCATGAGCTTTGTTTATTCTCTTATTAAATTATTTCAAAAAGTAGATAAGGTGGCAGTGAAAGTAATTGATTTTGTAGACGCTTATGAACAAGATATTTTTGGAGTAGAAAACTTTCATGACAATTTTGATCAAGTTATTGTAAATATGAATAATGAAGTATTACAAAATAGAAATAGTGAAGTTACTACTATTTATATAATGCTTGGGGTAGGTGGCATTAGAAATAAATTAAGTCCAGCAGGAAAACAAGTTATCAACAATTTATTTAGTAATATGTCAACAATTACAAATGCTAAGTTTATATTTGTTGATGTACTTGTATCATTTAAGAATATTCAAATAGAACCATGGTATCAATCTATGGTAGATAATTCTTATGGTATTTGGCTTGACAATGATGCTGCTAATCAGTTAGTGATTAATGTTCCAAATATAACGATGGAAGAAAGAAAAATGAATTTTCCATATATTGCTTTTTCTGTAAGTAAAGGACGACATACTGTTATTAAGCATGTTATCGATGAAGAAGAGGTGAGTAAGGATGAAGAATAAAGTTTTGATAGAATTATATGTTCCTTCTATTGATGAGGTCTATAATTTATATTTACCAGTAAATCGGAAAATTGGAAATATTATTGTATTATTAAATAAATCTTTGTTTGAACTTACAAATGGATCATTTATAGGATCTGATTTAACTATGCTATATAATAGACAAACTGGAGAAAAATATGCTATCAATATTTTACTTCGAGAAACCAATATTAGAAATGGCTCTAGTTTAGTATTACTTTAAAAGAAAAAGAGAATTTTAGAATTCTCTTTTTTTATGAAATTATGTTATACTTAATAATAGGTGATACTATGAAATATTTCAATAGAGAGTTTTTTACAAAGTTAAAGGGAAAGTTAAAGATAATGAAAGAGAAAAGTGTTAGACGATTAACTGTTTTATCTTTAGCAACTATTTTACTTGTTTCAGGCTGTGGAGTTCATAACAATGTAAATACACCTATCAATACCAATTCGGGATATTATCAAGAAAGTTATACAAGCATTTCGAATAGTTCCAATACCCAAGAAACGACTATTACAGTTCCAGAAATAAAATCAGAATTATCAGAAGAGTCTTTAATAACTTTAGAAAAATTAACTTCAATTTCTGAACAGGATTATAATAATTTTGTATCTTATACGCATGCTTTCAAAGTTGATTATGAAAATTCTAAATACTTTCAAATTGATGAGGCACTTGATAAATATAAAAATATAAATGAGTATGAAACAATAAGCTCTAATTTTATAAAAGATGGAAAATTAGAAGAAGAGGCTTTAAAAAGGCGTATTTTAGATAATAATAATCAATATTTTGCTGATAGGAAAAGTGGAAGATATAGTTTATTAGATAGTACTACTTTTGATAAAGTTTTTAATGCTTTAGTGGATTCTATTAATTATCAATTAGCAAGAGGAACAGATATTGATATAGCTCAATTAGATGATAATTTAACTAATTTAAGACTTTTTAGGATGACATCCCCTGGAAGTGGAATGGTTACTGACGATGGAATATTAGCTGTAAATTTAGAAGTAATCGCAACTAGACAATTAGAATATCCAAATGTTGATTATTTACGAATGACAGTTATTCATGAGGGAAATCATTTAATGCAAATTAGTAGTGTAAAAGAAAGAGAAGAGGAAGGATATTCAAAGAATCTTGGAATAGCTTATTCTTGGGATGATTTAAAAGTAAATCCATTACTTTATACATGGTATACAGAATCATCAGCTGAGTATTTAAAGTATTATCAATATGGGGAAGGTGCTGAAAATACATCTTATGAGAATCAAGTAAAAGCATTAGAAATGTTAACACTTACAACTATGTTAAAAGATGGTGCAGATGAAACTACTTTTGCAAAGTTATCTTTTCAATCTGATTTAAATAAATTATTTACTCTTTTTAACTGCCAAGATGATACAGAAAAATTGGAAATATTAAATATGATGTATGCTTTAGAAATTTGTTTAAATCAACCTACAGAATTTACAAAATTTTATAAGGAACAAACAAGTTCTTCATTAGATATTTATAGCTATCAAGATAGTTTAAAGTCATCTATTGCTCAAACTTTAACGAAAAGATTCTATGAAAATTTAGCTAGTTATATGAAGAATAATCAGATATCTTTAAAAAGTATCTTTTCAATGATATCTTCTTTTGAAGTGGAAATGAACAGATTTACAAAGTATTCAAATGATTATTATATTGGTAGTAATGAATCTTTTATTAATATGTATAAAGAAATTCAGGGAGAATATTTTGAAATATTGTCTAATTCTTTAGATATGAGTATAGAAGAATTAAGTACATTATATAACTCTTATTATCATGATGGCATTGCAAATGTTAACAATGCTACTTTGGAAACAACAGAAGAAGATTTTATAAATAGATTACTTCAAAGTAGACAAGATAGTAGAAAGTATACTATTAACGAAATTGGAATAACAAAGATAAAATAGGTAAAAAATATTGAAAAGTTAGAGAAAATATGCTATTCTGTTATCATAAGGTAGGGTATTTATAGTAGGTGATTGCATGCAAGATGTTGAAAATTGGAATGGAATATCTTTAGATGGTATTGACAAATTGATGTCTGATATAATGGATTACGCTGATAAAAGCAATAAAATATTAAATCAGATTTCCGATTTAGTTAGTGAAACAGAGAATTATTTTTGCTGTGAAAGTGGAGATAAATTTCGTGACCAATTTAATATGCTGAGTATTGCATCTGCTACTATTAATAAAAATATCTTGAGCTATAACGAAGATTTGATGAACGTGAAAATCAATTATCAAAATCGTACAGAAGTGGGAACAGAAATATTGAATTCTGGTAATAAAAGCGTTAATAGCAGATTTTAAGGAGGAAAAGAAAGATGAATGATTTAAGTATTGATTCTTTATCAATTGGTATATCATCTAGTGGTATGGCAGAGTATAAAGAAGCACTAAAAGCAGATTTGCTTGTAGCAACAAAGACAAAACTTGAAGAAGAACGTAATAATATTATGAATGTTATTAATACAGGATGGCAAGGAGTTGCACGTGATAGATTTGAAAATCAATTAAAGAAAATGTGTGACGATATTGGTAATGATTTAGAAGCAGAATATAAAGATTTAGAAGCAAGATTAGATGAATTAGAGGCTTTCTATTTTAATCAAGATAAAAGTCTTCTAGAGGATAGATAGGAGGATTAATATGGCAAATTGGGAAGCAACAACACAATCATCAACATTTGATGCACAAGCAGCAGCACGTACTGCTATGGATACTCGTGGTTCTACACGTTCTGCATCTAATGCAGGAGGAGGCGGAGGATTCTTCAGTGGCCTTTTCGGTGGAGGAAATAGTTTTAGTATTGTAGGTATTGATGCTAATAGAGTTCCAGAAATGAGAGAGCAAATTAGAACTTCTGTTCAAGCTATCCAAGCACATTTAGATGGAATCGAAGCACAAACAAATTCAGCAAGTGCATTTAGAAGTGAAGATATTAAAGGTGCTATCGAGAAATATGTTGATTCTGTAAAAGAATATAGTAAAGCACTTATCAGTGATTTACTTGCATTTAGTGATAAACTACAAGAAGTTAGAGAAGCTTGGGAACAAAGTACTCAAAGCTTTGCTTCAGATAGTGTTAATGCAAGTGTAGGCGGAATGAACGATGCTACAAGTTTCTATACTGAAACAAAATAGTAGGTGAAAGATGTCTAGTTTAAGTTCTTTATATAGAGATTTACGTCGTTATCAAGATTTAATGTCTGATATTCAACGACTTTCAATGACAATAAGCCAGGCTGCAGATGCAATAGATCCAGCAATTAGTAAGATAAGTTCTTGTTATGAAATTGATGAAGTAACTGCTGATGTAGGACAATTATCAAATTGTAGAGAACGTTTATCTAATCATAAAAACTATATAATTAAAGTGGCAGTTCCATCTATTGAAGAAAAAATCTCTAAAATTAGAAAAGAAATAGAAGAACTTGAGTCAACAGAAGAAGTTTGATAACGATAGAAGAAAGATTAGTGACAAACTAATCTTTCTTTGTTAGGAGTGATAGTATGTCAGATATCTATGTGGATACAGAGAAAATGAGAAATTGTGGAAATGAAATTTTAAATTTAGTAGAAGAATTTAAAGCTACTATGGATGCTATGTTTACTAGAGTTGAAAATGTTCCTTTAAATACTAAGGAATGGGTTGGAGATTCAGCAATGTTATTTGCTAGTTTAGCTAATAAAGATAAAGTACAATATTATAATTATGCTACAGATCTTTATAAATATGGAAAATATTTGATAGATTGTGCAGATTATTATGATAAGATTTTAAATAGTGTAAGGAGAGATTAATATGGCTAAATTGTTATTTAAAGAAAGTCCATTTATTAATGTAGTAATTCGTAACTTAGATAATAGTTTAGAATATTTAAATGATGCTAATAGACAAATTTATTCTATTAGTATTCCAAATGACTTTAAGGAAAGTAATAATTTAAAAGATTGCTTAAATGATGTAAAAAATATAAAGAAAGAACTTCAAGAATTAAAGAATTGGGGAATTGATAGTAACAAAAAATTAGAGAATGCTCTTCAAAATATGAATAGTGTAGCATCTCTTTTACCAAAGACTCATCTACAAGTGAGAAATGGGATGATAAGATAAAGCAAACTCAGCTTTATCTTTTTGATATCTTGCAATTTTTTGAAAAGTTGGGTATAATTTTTGTAGTATAGGATAGTGATGAAATGAATACGGAAAAGTATTTACCAATTGGTACCATTTGTACAGTAAAAAATCATCAAAAAAAAGTTATGATTGTTGGTGTTTTTTCTGTTGAGTATAATGGAACTATAAAAATGTATGATTATAGAGGTTGTGATTATCCAGAAGGTCTTCTTTTAAATAATAAAATTTGTTCTTTTAATCATACAGATATTGAAAGTATTTTATATTTGGGATATAAAGATGAATTTTATGAATCATTTAATAGAAATATTACTGAGCAGAATAAGTTAGATTCCAATACATTTGAACAAAAAACATATTCAGCAAATATTAAGTTTGATGAAAATGGAGTAGTTGTTTATGAATCAATAGAAACGCCTACTTATAAGAGTTCTGTTGATAATGCCTCTAGCATAGAGATAAAAAAAGATGTTAGTAATCCATTTGTGCCTGTTCAAAACATAGTTTCGAATCCAGAACAAGAGAATTCTAAAGAATGGTCAATTTTTAAGAGTATTCAATTCGACGAAAATGGTGTTGTTATTAGTGCAGAAGAATATACTCCAGAAGAATTAAAAGAAAAGGAATAGAAAGAGGTTATATATGAATTTAAAGTTTTTACCAATAGGAACAGTTTGTTTAGTAAAAAATGTTAGTAAAAAACAGATGATTATTGGTTATTCAAAAAGTGGTTATGATTATGTTGCTGTAGAGTATCCTAAAGGTTTTGAAACAGATAATAAATTGTCTTATTTTAACCATAATCAAGTTTATGAGTTATATTCTTTAGGATATAAGAATGAAGAAAGTAGAATTTTTAATGGCACTTTAGTAAGTATTCAAACAGTTGATTTAGAAGAAGATTCTGACGAAGAGAAAGAGAGCGTTGTTTCTGTTGAAGATATACCAACAATTACAAGTGAATTAAAATTTGATAAAAATGGAGTTGTGATATCTGATGGAAGTGAAATAGAAGATACTAAAACGATTGATGAAAATTCTAATTTAATAGACGATACTAAGGAAGAGCCAGCACAAAATGAAACTGAATTACTTTCTAGTGAAGTAGTAATATCTAATGAAAAAGAAGAGTTAAATACAACTAATATAGAACCTCAAACGATGCTTTCAGAAGAATCTTCTATTCAGAATCAAATAAGATTTAATGAGTTTGGTGTAGTAGTTTCTGATGGAAGTAAGACAGAAGAACCATCTATAGATACTGAAAAAGAAATCGAGCCATTAGAGGAATCTGTTAATATAGATAATAATGTCTCATTAGAAGATTCAGCAATTGAAATGGAAGAGAAAACTATGGAAGTTTTACCTTCTATAGATGATGAGAAAACAATTGATGTATCAAGTATAGTAAACGAAATGGAACAAGAAAATTCTGATAACAATGATTCAGAAGATCCTAGTGAACCACCTAAGAAAGAAAAGAAAGGTTTATTCCATTTTGGAAGAAAATAGTTTGTATAAAACTATTTTTTTAAAATCTAATATGGTATAATAAATATGGTGATAATATGGAAGGTAAAAAGAAAATTTTATTTTTTATAGTAACAACATTGTTGTTAGGAACAATGACTTTTCTAATAATTAGAAATACAGAAAAAAAAGAAATTGAAAAGGAATTAGAAAAAGATTCAAATGAACCAGAAGTAACAGAAGCGATAGTAGAAACTATTAGTTATGAAAAGTATATGGAGTTGCGCTCTAAAGCTCACGATACAGAAACTTATGCTATCCTTATTTGGAATAGTAAAGAAGAAGTAAGCGTAAATTTTTTAGAAGAGGTAAAAGGAGCATTTCAAAATAGAACATCAGTGGTTTATACAATTGATATCGATGAATTAAGCAAAGAGGATTATTCTGGTGTTATTGATGATGTAACTGAAATTATGTCATATAAGAAACCTGAAATAACAGTTCCGACTTTAATTGTTATGGCAAAAGGAAATGTTTTATATACAAGAGCTGGATTTATGTATAAAGAAGAATTAAGAGATCATTTAAATGCAAAAAGTGTAGAATAGAGGAAGTATGAATACAGAGATTATAAAAGAAATAACACAAGAATTACAAGTAAAACAATACCAAGTCGAGGCAGTATTAAAATTATTAGAGGATGGGAATACCATCCCTTTTATTGCACGTTATCGTAAAGAAGCAACAGGGGCTTTAGATGAAGAACAAATTAAATCTATAGAAGAAGTTTATAGTTATCAAGTAAATCTTTTAAAAAGAAAAGAAGATGTTATTCGTCTTATTGATGAAAAAGGACTATTAACAGATGAATTAAAAGAAGAAATTATGAAGGCTTCTAAGCTAGTAGAAGTAGAAGATTTATATAGACCATTTAAAGAAAAGAAAAAGACAAAAGCGACAGAAGCAATTAAGAATGGTCTAGAAGGTTTAGCAAAAGAAATTATGGCTTTTCCAACTACTGGTAACATTGATAATATAGCTAAAAAATATTTGAATGAAAATGTTAAAAGTATAGAGGATGCAGTACAAGGAGCTAAATACATCATTGCTGAAAATATTTCAGATAATGCGAAATATAGAAAGTCTATTAGAGATAATACTTATAATTATGGAACTATTAAAAGTAAAATAAAGAAAAATGCTAAGGATGAAAATAAAACTTATGATATGTATTATGAATATGAAGAAAAAGTAAAATATATCAAACCTCATCGTATTTTGGCTCTTAATAGGGGAGAAAACGAGGGAGTACTTAGTGTTTCTATTGAATATGAAAAAGAAAGAGTATTAAACTTCTTAGAAAAAAGACTTATCAAAAATGATAAATCTTTTGTAGTAGATATTGTAAAAGATGCAATAGAGGATTCTTACAAACGTTTAATTGCACCTTCTATTGAAAGAGAAATAAGAAGTGATTTAACTGTTATTGGTGAAGAAGCTGCTATTGATAACTTTGGTAAAAATTTAGAAGCACTATTACTTACTCCACCTATGAAGGAAAGAGTGGTACTTGCATTTGATCCAGGTTATGTAAATGGATGTAAGTTAGCAGTAATAGATAAAACCGGTAAATATTTAGATTCTACTGTTATTAAGCCATTTATTAAGAGTAATAATCAAGATAAACTAATAGAACAATCTAAAATTATTGTCAAAGCATTAATTGATAAATATAGTGTAGATATTATTGCAATAGGAAATGGTACAGCTTCACGAGAAAGTGAAAAGTTTGTAGCAGAAATGATTAAAGATTTTAAGCTTAATTGTAAGTATGTAATTGTATCAGAAGCTGGAGCATCAATTTATAGTGCATCTAAAATAGCTATTGAAGAGTTTCCAGATTTAGCGGTAGAAAAACGTAGTGCAGTAAGTATTGGTAGAAGACTTCAAGATCCACTTGCTGAGTTAGTAAAAATTCCGCCAGATGGAATTGGAGTAGGACTTTATCAGCATGATGTATCTCAGAAAAAATTATCTGATAACTTAGATTTCGTTGTTAGTAAGACAGTAAATAGTGTAGGTGTTAATGTCAATACAGCATCCCCACCACTATTAAAATATGTATCAGGTATTACAAAAAAGAATATTGAAAAAATTATCGACTATAGAAATTCTAAAGGAAGAATCAATTCTAGAAAAGAAATAGAGAAATTATTAAGTGATAAAGTTTATGAACAGGCAGTTGGATTCTTACGAATTACAGATGGAGAGAATGTTTTAGATTCAACAGGAATCCACCCAGAAAGTTATAACATTGCTTTAGAATTATTAAAAAGTATTGATATGACTTTAAAAGATATTGGTACAACCGATTTAATAGAAAAGTTAGATTCTATTAACTTAGAGGACTATAAGGATAAATTAAATACTGATATTTATACATTAGAAGATGTTGTAAATTCTTTAAAGAAGCCAAATAGAGATCCAAGAGATGAAATGCCTCAACCACTTTTAAAGAGTGATATTTTAGAACTAGAAGATTTAAAAGTGGGCATGAAACTACAAGGGACAGTTCGAAATGTAGTAGATTTTGGAGCATTTATTGATATTGGATTACATGAAGATGGCTTAGTTCATATTTCAAAAATAACGGACCATTATATTAAACATCCATCAGAAATATTAAGTGTTGGTGACATTGTAGATTGCTATGTAGATGAGATTCTATTAGATAAGAAGAAAGTAGCACTTTCACTACTTCCAAGATAACACAAAAAAGAAGTTGCCCCCTGAGCAACTTCCATAAAAGAATAAAAAGGGGTTGGCTAGTGTGATACTAGCTTCCAATTCGCCTAAATTCGAATTGGTACCATATATACTAATTGAAAAATGATTGTTTGTCAATGATTTTGAGGAAAAAAAATAAATTTATAAAGAAAACCCCAAAAAAAGAAGTTGCCCCCTGAGCAACTTCCATAAAAGAATAAAAAGGGGTTGGCTAGTGTGATACTAGCTTCCAATTCGCCTAAATCGAATTGGTACTGTATATACTAATCCAAAAAAGTTGATTTGTCAAGTGTTTTCTATAATATAAAAAAGAATATTGTGATATAATAAATCTAGAAAGGATAGATGATGTATGAAGAAAAAAACATTATTAATAATCTTAATTTGTATATTTACGTTAACTGGATGTGGGAAAGAAAAGAAAGTATCTTGTACAATGAGTAAAGTAGACGAAGTAGGATATAAGTTAGAAGCTAAAGTCAACGGAAAAATAGAAGATGGTAATGTTACAACTACAGATTTAAAAATGACTATGACTTTTGATGATGAGAAATTAGCTAAAAATTCTTATGAGATTATTAAAGAGAAATATGAAGGGGAAAATGAAGTAGATATTCGAATTGATAAAAATGTAATTTCAGTTACAGAACAAAAAACACAAGATGCGAATGTTACAAAGCAAGATTTTATTGATGCTTATCAAGAAGAAGGATATACATGTGAGTAGTAAAAACTACTCCTTTTTTATTTTTTAGCACTAAACTATTGACAGTGCCAAAATGAAGTGATATACTTAGTTCAGCACGTTGGAAAGAAGAGTGCTAAGAGGTGATGAAATTGCTTTTAACAGAAAGACAAATAGAGTTACTTAAAATTATAGTAGAAGATTATATTCAAACAGCACGTCCTGTTGGATCAAAGTCTATCTGTGATTTAATGAATTGCTCTAGTGCTACTATTAGAGCAGAAATGAGTCAACTAGAAGAATATGGATTACTTGAAAAAGAACATATCTCTAGTGGACGTATTCCCAGTGAAAAGGGATATCGTTATTATGTAGATCATATTATGAAACCGAAAGAGTTATCTGGGGATGATATGTTAAAACTTCAGACAATCGTTAATAATAAGTCATTAGTATTAAGTGATGTTATTACACAGAGTATGGAGATTGTATCACAATTAACAAATTATACAGCAATCGTACTTGGAAGTTCTTCAAAAGATAATTTAATTAGTAAAGTAGAAGTTATTCCAATTGATGATAATAAGTTAGTTGCAATCGTAGTTACAGATAAAGGACATGTAGAACATAAAAATATCTATATAGATGGAAGGGTTTCTTCTAAAGATATTGGAAAAACTGTTGAATTAATTAATAAATTGATAGTGGGTACTCCAATTGATAGTGTTAGTAGTTTCTTAGAATTTGAAGTAAAACCTATTATAGCTTCTTATGTAGAACAACATGAAATATTATATAATGCATTTTATCAAGCATTTAGTGATTTTACTTCACCAGAAGTACATATGGCTGGAAGAAGAAATATATTGATGCAACCAGAGTTTGATAATGCAGATAGAATTAGAGAAATCATTAACAAATTTGAAGATAAAGAAATTGTTAATGCGATTAAAGAAGAAGATAACGGTATTAATGTGTATATCGGTAGTGAGAATCATTTTGATGACGATGTAACTATTGTTAAAACAAAATATGTTGTCGATGGAGAAGAAGGAACTATTGCTTTAATAGGACCAAAGAGAATGGAATATGATAGAGTAATTACTCTTTTAGATTTTATTAAGGAAAATATCGAGAAGGAGGAATCATGAATAAACAAGTAAAAGAAAAAGAAACATGCGAATGTGCATGTGGATGCGAAAATAATGTAGCAGAGCAAGAAGAACATGCTTGCTGTGGATGTTGCCATGCTGAAGAAGAAAATTCAGAATGTTCTTGTGAAAAAGAAAAGGAAAATGATAATAAGCTAAATGATGCTTATAATAAGATAAGTGAGTTGGAAGATAAACTTATTCGTCAAAATGCTGATATGGTAAATTACAGAAAAAGAAAAGAAGAAGAAGTAAATAAAATGTTAAAGTTCTGTAATGAAGACTTAATTAAAGATGTTTTACCAATTCTTGACAATTTTGAAAGAGCTATGGCTCAAGAAAAAGAATTAACAGAAAGCGAAGCTAAATTCTTAGATGGCTTTAAAATGATTTATAGTCATTTACAAAATGTTATGGAAAAGTATGATGTAAAAATGATTGATGGATACAACAAACCATTTGATCCAGTTTATCATAATGCTATATTAGTAGAAAAAAGAGAAGGTGTAGAACCAGGAATGGTACTAGAAGTCCTTCAAAAAGGATATTTATTAAAAGACAAAGTAATTCGTACAGCTATGGTACGAGTTAGTGAATAATGAAAGGATGATTATTTATGAGTAAAATTATAGGTATTGACTTAGGTACAACAAATAGTTGTGTCAGTGTATATGAAGGTGGAGAAGCAAAAGTTATCGTAAATGCTGAAGGAGAAAGAACAACTCCATCTGTAGTTGCTTTTAAAGATGGTGACATCAATGTAGGAGGAACAGCAAAAAGACAATCTGTTGTTAATCCAGATACAGTAAGTTCTGTTAAGAGATTAATGGGAACTAGTAAGAAAGTAAAAGCTAATGGAAAGAATTATACTCCAGAAGAAATCAGTGCAATGATTTTAGGAGACTTAAAGAAAACCGCTGAAGCTTATTTAGGAGAGTCAGTAACACGTGCTGTTATTACTGTTCCAGCATATTTTAATGATGCTCAAAGACAAGCTACTAAGAATGCAGGTAAGATTGCAGGATTAGAAGTAGAAAGAATTATCAATGAACCAACAGCTGCTGCTTTAGCTTATGGTCTTGATAAACAAGATGAAACACAAACTGTATTAGTATACGATTTAGGTGGAGGTACATTCGATGTATCTATTCTAGAACTTGGTGATGGTGTATTTGAAGTTAAATCAACAAGTGGAAATAATAACTTAGGTGGAGATGACTTTGATGAAAGAATCATCGATTATGTAGTAAAAGATATTAAGAAACAACATGATATTGATTTATCAGATGATAAAATGGCTATGCAACGTGTTAAGGATGAAGCAGAAAAAGCTAAAAAGACATTGTCTAGTGCAACTAATGCAACAATCAGCTTACCATTCATTGCTCAAGGTGTAAGTTATGAAACTACATTATCAAGAGCTAAATTTGAAGAATTAGTAGATGATTTAGTAGAATCTACATTAGAGCCAGTTAGAAAGGCATTAAAGGATGCTAAGTTAAAAGCTAGTGAAATTGATAAAGTATTATTAGTAGGTGGATCTACTCGTATTCCAAAAGTTCAAGAAATTGTTAAGAAGGAACTTGGTAAAGAACCTTCTAAAGGAGTTAACCCAGATGAAGTTGTTGCTATGGGAGCAGCTATTCAAGGTGGCGTATTAGTAGGAGAAGTTAATGATATCGTATTACTTGATGTTACACCATTATCACTTGGACTTGAAACATTAGGTGGAGTATGTACAGTATTAATTCCAAGAAATACAACTATTCCAACTAGTAAGTCACAAGTATTCTCAACTGCTGCAGATAATCAACCAGCTGTAGATATTCATGTTTTACAAGGTGAAAGATCAATGGCTGCAGATAATAAAACATTAGGAAGATTCCAATTAACAAATATCCCACCAGCACCTCGTGGAGTACCACAAATCGAAGTTACATTCGATATCGATGCTAACGGAATTGTTAATGTTCGTGCAAAAGATTTAGGAACAAACAAAGAACAATCTATTACTATTACAGCTTCTACTAATTTATCAGATGATGAAATTGATAAGATGGTAAAAGAAGCTGAAGCTAATAAAGCAGCTGATGAAAAACGTAAAGAAGAGGCTGATGTTAGAAATGATGCAGAACAAATGATTTTCGCAACAGAAAAAGCAATTAAAGACTTAGGAGATAAAGTAGATAAGAAAGAAAAAGAAAAAGCTGAAGAACAAATCAAAGATTTAAAAGAAGCTTTAGAGAAAGATGACATCGATGAAATTAAAGAGAAACAAGAAAAATTAAATGAGACAGCTATGGCACTTGCAACGAAAGTATATGAGCAAGCAGCTAAAGATAGAGAAGCAAATAGTGATACTGAAGATGCAGATGATTCATCTGATAAAAAATCTTCTAATGACGATGTAATGGATGCAGAGTTTGAAGAAAAATAATCGTGAAGTTCTAGGTTACTAGAACTTTCTCGTTATATATAGAAAGGATAATTATGGCACTACAAAAAAGAGACGAAGTAAAAGAAATTGACAAGTGGGATTTGACTCCAATGTATGCTTCTTATGAAGATTGGGAGAAAGATATAGAGAAAGTATCTGAGACAGTAAAAGAAGTAGCTACTTTTAAAGGAAGAATTATGGAAAGTAGTAATACTTTATATGATTTCTATATGGCTTATGATAAAATGAATCGTTTAAGTGATTTAGTTTATTTATATGCAAGATTATTATGTGATGGGGATACAACAAATAGTGAATATCAAAAGATGAAATCGAGAGTAGAAAAGATGATGGAAGATATTTCTACTGAACTATCTTTTGTAAGTTCTGAAATGTTAGAAGTAGATTACAACACTGTTTTAGAATATATTAAAGAAAATCCAAAATTAGAAGAATTTGCTTTTGATTTAGAAAAAATGTTTCGATATAAAGACCATACTCTATCAGAAAAAGAAGAGGAGATTATTACAAAGGCTACCAATGCTTTTGGGACAGGTGATGAAGTATTTTATAACTTTGATAATGCAGATATCGATTTAGGAACTATTATTAATGAACATGGTGAAGAAGAAGAGGTTACCAATAGTAGTTATATAAAACTTATGGGAAGTAAAGATAGAAGAGTTCGTAAGGAAGCTTTTGAACACATGTATCATTATTTTAAAAAGTTTAAAAATACGGTATCAGCAGCTTATAAAGGACAAATAAAAGAGGATTTCTTTATTAGTGATATTAGAAAATATTCAAATCCATTAGAGATGAGTTTATATCGTGATTCAATAGATGTATCTGTTTATAAAAATTTAATTAGTACTGTTCATAATAATTTAGATACAATGTATGATTATATGAATATAAGAAAAAAAGCATTGGGTCTAGATGAGATGCATATGTATGATGTTTACGTAGATATTGTAGATGCAGCACCAGATAACATTCCATTTGAAGAAGGAAAAAGTATCTTGTTTGAAGCATTAAAGCCATTAGGGGATACGTATCTAAATGACTTACAAAAAGCGTTTGATGAAAGATGGATAGATAAATATCCAAATGTAGGAAAAAAGTCAGGGGCTTATAGTTGGGGTAGTTACGATACCTATCCATACTTATTATTAAATTATAATGGTACGGTAGATTCTGTAAGTACAATGGGTCATGAATTAGGGCACTCTATGCACTCTTACTATTCTAATAAATATCAGAATTCTATGAATGCTAATTATCCAATCTTTTTAGCAGAAATAGCTTCTACTGTAAATGAAGTATTAATTAATGATTATCTATATAAGAATGCAAAAACAAAAGAAGAGAAGATATTATATTTAACAGAATTCTTAGATAAGGTAAGAACAACGATTTATCGTCAAACTATGTTTGCAGAATTTGAAATGATTATGCATGATAAGTATGAGCAAAATATTCCTATAACAGAAGAAGAATTAAGTTCTACTTATTATGATTTGAATAAACTATATTATGGAGATAATATTGTCAGTGATGATTTAATTCGTTATGAGTGGTTACGTATCCCACACTTCTATACACCATTTTATGTGTATAAATATGCAACTGGATTATCTTCTGCTATCGCTTTAGCTAGCGATATTCTATCTGGTAAAGTTGGAGCACAAGAAGCATATTTAGAATTTTTAAGAAGTGGATGTAGTGATTATCCATTAAATATCTTAAAGAAAGCAGGAGTTGATATGACGACACCTGAGCCAATAGAAAAAGCAATTAAGATGTTTGAAAGTAAATTAAAGGAATTAAAAGAATTAATCTAAAGTAGGTGGTTTTATGAATAAAAGAGATTATTATGAAGTCTTAGGAGTAAGTAAAGATGCATCAGATAAAGAAATTAAAAGTGCATTTAGAAAACTTGCTAAGCAATATCATCCTGACGTAAATAAAGAACCTGATGCAGCAGATAAATTTAAAGAAGCTCAAGAAGCTTATGCTGTATTAAGTGATGAAAGTAAGAGAAGACAATATGACCAATATGGCCACGCTGCTTTTGATCAGATGAATGGTGGAGGCGGATACGATTTCTCTGACTTCGATTTTGGTGATATTTTTAGTGAAATATTTGGAGGAGGTTTTGGCTTTGGAGGAGGAGGTAGATCCTCAGGTCCTCGTAAGCAAAAAGGTCCAGATAAAATTATGCGTGTTAATCTAACCTTTGAAGAGGCTGTATTTGGTACTAAGAAAACAATTAATGTAGATGTATCAGATGAATGTCCAAATTGTGATGGAAAAGGTGGATTAGGGGAAAAAACATGTTCTAAGTGTCATGGTAGTGGAACCGTAACTGCAGAACAAAGAACAATGTTTGGTTCTTTTATGACAAGAACTACTTGTCCAAATTGTAATGGTCAAGGTGTTTCTTATGAATCAACTTGTTCAAAATGTCGTGGTAGTGGTAGAGTTTCTTCTAATAAAGATATTGAAGTAAAAATACCAGCAGGTGTAGATACAGGAAATCAACTTCGCTTAGCAGGTAAAGGGGATTCTGGAAGAAATGGTGGACCTAATGGAGATCTATATTTAGAATTCCGTGTAAAAGACCATGAGTTATTTGTACGTGATGATAACGATATCTACTTAGAAGTGCCAATTACCATTACAGAAGCTGTATTAGGATGTAAGAAGGAAGTTCCAACTTTATATGGTAATGTAAAACTTTCTATTCCTCCAGGAAGTGCAACAGGTGATAAACATCGTCTAAAAGGAAAAGGAATAGAAGATTTGCACTCTGGTAGCAAAGGTAATATGTATGTTGTATTAAATATTGTAGTTCCACAAAAATTAAGCCGTGATCAAAAGAAATTGTTTGAATCCTTAAGTGAAACTAATTTAGAGAGTGGAGATCAATTTAAAAAGATAAGAGATTATATCAAGAAAAATGGATAATCTCTTTTTTCTTGATAAAAAATAGTCATTATGGTAGAATGAAATAGGAAGGATGGATATATGAAACAGTGTAAAAATTGTGGTGCTACTATTCATGAAGGCGATACTTTTTGTAGAACTTGTGCAACTCCTGTTGAAGAAATGCATTTTACAGATAGTGATAACGTAGCAACTAATGATTTTATAAGACCTTCATCTATATCAACTCCATCAAAGCCTACTAAAATTGTATATAAAAAAGAAGGTCAAACATTTTCCGATATGTTAAAAGATAAAATGGGATTACCAGATAATATGCCTAAAGATAATAAGCAGTATGTGGAACGAGATGGCAATGATCGTGCCAAAGCAACCTTGTTTAATTTTTTAGGATTATCTATTTTGGTAATTGGATTAGTAATTCTTTTTATAATGATAAAAAATATCTTTTTTTAATAAAAAAAACTAAAAAAGTCATTAAAAAATAAAGGAAAATATAAAAAAAGAAAGAAAAAATCTTGCTTTTATATTTTGGATATGATATTCTTAGATTGTAAGCAAGATAGCTTATAGAAATAGGGAGGTAAGTCTATGACAAAATCAGATTTAGTTAACTACATGGCTGAAGAAACTGGGTTAACAAAAGCAGACGCTACTCGTGCATTAGATGCAATGATTAGTGGTGTTATGAGTGGATTAAAAAGTGAAGGAAAGGTATCTTTAACAGGTTTTGCAACATTCTCTGCAAAGAAAAAACCAGCTAAAAAAGGACGTAATCCTAGAACTGGTGACGTTGTAAATATTCCTGCAAGAGTTGCTGTAACAATTAAAGCCGGATCAAAATTGAAAGACGCATTAAATTAATATTTAATGCTTTTTTTGTTTTTTTTATAAAAAGGATATATATTTCTTTTTTTTTATATGCTATAATAGTATATATACTAAAACTACGAGGTGATGATAAATGACAGAACAGGAAAAAGCAGAATTTTGGAAAACTCAACAACTTTTTACGGCTAGAGATATTGTTAGAGCAGCTAATGGTATGATTCTTTTATCACCAACTGCTATGAAAAAAATAGCAGATGAATATCAACTAACATTACCGAAAGGAAAAATTTATCCTCTTCGCGAAGCACGTGACTTAATTCTTGAGGCAGAAACTAAAAGAAGAAATGGTACATTAGAAGCAACTGAAGAAAAATCATCTACAATTCAAAAGCCAGATACAGAAGTTACTAAAAAAGAGATACCAGATGCTACTCTTAAAGTCGTATCTTATTTTAGAATAGTACCAGCATCAAAGAAAAATGATAAGATGTTTCTTGCTCATGAATTGAATAGACTTTTTTCTAGAACAAAACCAAGTGAGGTAGTTTTAGGAATAGATATGGCTGAAGAGCAAGGGTTGATAACAAATGCGGAAGAATTGAAAAAAGAATATCATAATCAATTAGGTTTGAGAGCTTTTGCTGTAAATCTTGAAAAGTTTAATGAATCTTTGAAGGATGAGAAAGAACTTGTTTCTAAACTTTCTGGTTTTATGTTTAATAACTATAAGCATGGATATCAGTATGGGCAGTTGCAACTTGCTTTACAAAAATCTTCTTTATCTGATGAAGTTAAAAAAGGAATTATAGATCGTTTTTATGAATTATTGATACCTGAATTAGAAGCTAGATATAAAAATACAAAATTTCGAGGAAGTCTTTTAGCGAAGGATATTTTAAGTCATTATGATAGTTTTGATATGAATAGAATTTACGCTATTCTAGAAATTAGTACCGAAGGATTAAATATTCCATTGGTTCGTTTTGAATCTTATCGTTTAGAGGATGAAAAGTTTATTAAGGATATTTTACTAGAAGGTAGTAGAAAACGCTTATCAGCAGAAGATATTGCTGTAAATTTAAAAGAATTTAATTCAGAATATCCTATGGATTTTATAATAAAAACGGTTCGCAGTATGCAATCTATGGGATTAGTCCTTCCATATGATGCTATTGTAAATATTTTGGCAAATAGGCAAGTGAAGAAGGATGCAGCAGAAGAGATTGAAGAAAGTGTAGAATTAACACCAGTAGTTCATAATAAAATATCACTAACTGAAGATGGTGATTTTGAACATGAGAATGCAGCTGCTGTTGCGCCACCAATTGTTCCTAAAAGTACAGATATAAAACCAGTATCTGTTGGTAAAAAACATAAAATTATAAAACGTGAAAAAGCTATAACAGCACCAGATAAAAAAGCAGTTATAGCAGGGTTGATTATGGCATCAGGTGCTATATCTACAGCAGTTTTAACTTCTATATTTGGAGTATCTCCAATTGAAGCTGCTAAAAATATAGCTGCTTCTATCGGATCATTTACAGCGGGAAACGTATTCTTAAGTCAAATTATTCCAGCAACAGCTTCTCTTGTGACTAGTTTATCAGCTGTTGGTCTTGCCACTGCTGGTACAGTAGCATGGTTACGTAGAAGAAAAGCAAAACAGAAAGAGCAGAGAAAACAAGAGATTCTTGATGTATTAGAAGAAGTAAGAAGAGAGGCGGAAGAAGCTGAAAAAGGAGGAAAAGTCAGATGATAGAACAAGGTGAAATTTGGACATTAGATGATAATAATCCTTATATAGTTGCTTCTATTGTAGAATTAGAATCAAAAAAATATATTTATTTAATTCATAAAAGTGATTATCAAAAATATATTATTGGTGAATTTACTGGTGATGGAATTGATGAAATAGAAGATCCAGATTTATTTGAAACGTTATTAGTAAAATTTAACGAAGATTTAAAAGAAAATCTTCCAAAAATACTTGCAGAATATTTATAAGGTGGATTTATCCACCTTTTTTAGGAGTTAAAATGGAAAGAATAGTTGAAGTATTGGATATCTTAGAAAAAAAAGGCTATCAAGCCTATTTAGTTGGCGGATATCCTAGGGATTATTATTTAGGAAAAAAAACAGATGATTTTGATATTTGTACAAATGCAATTCCAGAAAATTTGAAAATGATTTTTCAAGATATTATAGAAGAAAATTATGGGTCTTTGAAGGTCAAATATAAAGATATTATATTTGAAATTACTACTTTTAGAATAGAAACAGATTATGTATCTGTTAGAACACCTGTAATAACTTATGCTAAATCATTAAAAGAAGATTTAGTTAGACGAGATTTTATTATGAATACTTTATGTATCAATAGTAAAGGGGACTATATAGATATTTTACAGGCTAGAAAAGATTTAGATAATAAAGTTATTCAATCTGTAGGAGATCCTTTTAAGAAAATGGGTGAGGATCCTCTTCGGATTCTAAGAGCTATAAGATTTGCTACTATATTAAATTTTAAAATAGAAGATACATTGAGCAATGCTATTTATAAAAATAAAGATTTAGTTTTTGGTTTATCCTATTACCGTAAAAGAGAGGAATTAGATAAGATTCTTCTTCATGAAAATTGTCAGTATGGGCTATCTTTAATAAGAAAGTATGAATTAGATGAAGTTTTAGAATGTAATTTTGATAATCTTGTATTTGTCCCTTGTTTAGAAGCAATGTGGGCACAAATTACTTATTCTTCAAGTTATCCTTTTACTAAAAAAGAGAAAAAAAATATAGAAAAAATAAAGCACTTTTTATCAAAGAAGGAGATAAATAATCTTGATTTATATTATTATGGAGTAGAATTCTTCTTTTATATTTCTAAAATATTGGGCAAAGATTTTAAACAGTTAGAAGAAAGGTACCATTCTCTAGTAATTCATAGTATAAAGGATATTGCAGTAGATGTTTCTCTTATTAATAATAAATATGTTCCGCTATTAGAAAATGCTATAATAAATCATGAAATAGAGAATAATGTAGAAGGAATAAACTCATTTTTAAAGAATATTTCTAATGATTATGAAATAAGATAAAGTAATATGAAAAAACTTTATCTTTTTATTTTTTTATTGTTCTTTAATATTGGAATATTATATGTTAGAATTTTTTCAAATAAATTAAAGAAAATTGACTTAAATTTGAAAGATGATGAGATTGCTATTATTATTTTATCATTAGAAACTAGTAAAAGTTTATTGATAGATATTCAAGAATCATTTTTGTTATATACTTTTTCGTATTATGATGATAGTAATTTAGAACAAAATATTTCTTTATTTACTGATAAATTAGATTATATTTTTATGAATGAGGAATATCCTCTTAGGTATCCTTATAAAAATGTTATTGATGGTTTAGCAGTTATTCAAAATATTCAATTAGAGCCTAATAGAATTCACTATAATAATAAAACTTTTTGTATTAATGAAACAAAGGAATGTAATTTTGTTTATTTAACAGAAGAAAAAGAATTTGATGATGATATGGAAGTTATTTTTTATGATGATAAACTATCAGATAGCTATATTGAAACTCTCCATGAAAAATGGACTGATGTTTATAAAGTAACATCTAATAGTTATACTATTTTTATTTTAAATGATGATTATGAAGTTATTCATTTAGCTCATTAATATTGATAAAGGTAAAATAGTATGTTATAATTATTAAAGAGAGAAAGGAATGAAAAGGATGAACAATAATATGTATAATCAACCTAATGGGGCAAATAATGTTCCACAAAATATGGTACAACCACAAGTACAACCAGTTTACAATGGGCAACCAGTTGCAACTCCATCGACAGGAGGGGCTTCTATGAATAATTTAAAAAAATCATTATCAAATATTGATAAAGATACTGCTAAAAAGTATATAGGAATGGGTTCAGGAGCATTATTATTGCTATCAGTATTTCTTCCATATATATCTGTTACAATGTTTGGAATGACAACAAAAGCAAGTCTTTGGGATAGTGATGCTACTATTTTTAAAATATTGTTTATTATTTTAGCATTAGTACCAATTGCTACATTTTTCTTTCAAAAAGCAAAGAGTTTATCTTATTTAACAGCAGGTTATACTTTAAGTTTTGCAATTAGTACAATGGATGCAACAGAAGGCTTTTCTGGATTATCATTTGGATTCTATTTTATGTTTATTGCTTCAATAGCACTTATTGTACTTTGTGTTATGGAAGATATGTCAGAAATAAAAGCTATGATTACTTCAAAACCTGCCATAACTGCAGGAGGACCTGTTGCTAATACTAATATGCAAGCAATGGTTCCACCAGTACAACAACCAGTACAACAACCTGTTGTAATGCCAACAGCAATGCCAACTGGACCAGTACAACCAGTTGTACAAAATGTAGAAGTATGTAACTTTTGCGGTCAACCTAAGAGAAATCCAGCAGATACAGTATGTCCAGGATGTGGTCAAAGATATTAAGGCTTAAAGCCTTTTTTTCTTGCCCTTCTAAATACTTTCTTGTATAATATAGCTAGGTGATTAATCATGGATCAAGTTTTAGAATTATTGAAAGAAAGAACTTATCAGATTCCTAAGATTCTGTTATTTAGTTATCATAAATTAGGATTAACAGATCAGGAATTTATTATGATTTTTTATTTGTGGAATAGTGGTGATACAACTTATAATCCAAAGCAGATAAGTAATGATTTAGGAATTAATCTAAATACTGTTTTAGAAGTGATTAATACGTTATCTGAGAAAGGATTTCTAAGTTTAAATATTGTTAAGATAAATAATATTCGAAGTGAGGTTATTAATTTAGATTTATTATATGAAAAGTTAGCTTTTGTATTATTAAAAAGTGAACATAAAAAAGATAGTTCAGATTTATTTACTACCTATGAAAAGGAATTAGGAAGGCCATTGTCCCCAACAGAGATAGAAATTATTCATGGATGGCTTGATAGTGATGCAACAGAAGAGATGATTATTTTAGCGCTTAAAGAAGCTATTTATAACGGAACAACTCATTTTCGATATATTGATCGCATTATTTTTGAGTGGTTAAAAAAAGGAATTCGTACAAAAGAGGATGTTGAAAAAAATAGAAAGACTTTTAAAAAAGCAAAGACTAAAGAGAATCAAAAAATATTTAATGAATTAGAAGGGTATGACTGGTTAAATGATTCCCAAGATAGTTAGTTACCTAGATTTCTTATTTCCAAATCCTCGTTGTGAATTAAATTACCAAAAAGATTATGAATTATTACTTGCAGTTATGATGAGTGCACAAACTACAGATAAGAGAGTAAATATGGTAACAGAAGTACTTTTTAAAAAATATCCAACTTTAGAATCTTTAGCAACTGCTGATAAACAAGATATCATTGATATTATTAGACCAATTGGAACTTATCAACGAAAGGCGACTAATATTCTCATGATTGCTAAGTCTCTTTTAGAAAATACAGATGGAAAAGTTCCTAATGATAGGGAGTATTTAGAAAGTTTAAGTGGAATTGGCCATAAAACTGTTAATGTTGTATTATCAAATTTGTATGGGGAAAATTGTATGGCAGTAGATACTCATGTAAGTAGAGTTAGTAAGCGATTAGGTTTAGCTAATTCTAGTGATGATGTATCTAAAATTGAAAAAAAATTAGTAAAAAAATTTAAAGGATACTCTTTAGCTAGGCTTCACCATCAACTTGTATTATTTGGAAGATATCATTGTAAAGCTTTATCACCTTTATGTGAAAAATGTGAATTAAAGGAGTTTTGTTTAGAGTATCAAAAAAAGAATAATAAAAAAGGGAAATAAATTCTCTTTTTTTATTTACAAAGGATTATTTTTAGACTATAATAAACAACAAAACAACGGAGGTGAGGTCATGAATAAACATCAATTACCAGTAATCGTCTTAAATGACCTCATTTTACTTCCTAATAATGAATTACGTTTAGAGGTTGATCAATCTTTAGGAAGTCAAATTATGAAAGCGCTTGACTTAATAAAGGAAGATAGAGTATTTGTTGTTACAAAAAGTGACCCACTAGAAGAGTCTACAGAATTAAAAGATATGCCATCAATTGGTATTATTGCTTCTATAACAAGTAAATTAGAACTTCCAAATAAAAAATTACGTATTGTATTGCGTGGAATTTCAAGAGCGGTTTGTTATGAATATAGTTATACATTTTCTAAAGTTATTCAAGGAGAAATTTCTGATATAGAAGAAAGCAAAGTTGAATCGGAACTTAATATAGCAGTTAGTAGAAAATTAAAAAAAGAATTAGATAGTTATATTAAAATGGTACCAACTATCAGTAATAGTGTAATAGCTCGAATTGATAGTGCGACTACTATTAGTACAATTACAGATATTATTGTTAATTATTTATCTTTATCTCTTATAAGAAAAAGGGAATACTTAGAGTGTTCTAATCCTTTAAAAAGAACAGAAATGATTTTAGAGGATATTTATCAAGAAGAAGCTTTAGTTGAAATAGAAAAGAGAATTGATAATAAGGTAAAGAGTACTTTAGAAAATTCTCAAAAGGATTATTTGTTACGTGAAAAAATAAAGCTAATTCAAGAAGAGTTAGGAGATTTATCTCCTCAGGAAAAAGATATTCATGATTTATATGAGGAATTAAAGGGAATAGATTGCTCTAAAGAAATTTATGAAAAAATATCTTTTGAAATAAGTAGATATGAAGCTTTATCTCCTTCATCTCCAGAAATTGGAATTACAAGAAATTATATTGATTGCTTGCTTCATTTACCGTGGAATAAAGTAACTAAAGATAGAGATGATTTTGTTCAAGTTAGAAAGAGTTTAGATGCTTCTCATTATGGACTTGAAAATGTTAAAACTAGAATTATTGAGTATTTAGCTGTAAAAAAATATAGTAAATCGTTATCTGGACCAATTATTTGTTTAGTGGGACCACCAGGAACAGGGAAGACAACTTTAATACAAAGTATTGCTAAAAGTATTCAAAGAAGCTTTGTTAAAATCTCTGTTGGTGGTGTAGATGATGAGGCTGAAATTATTGGGCATCGTAAATCTTATTTAGGTGCTAGTCCAGGCAGAATTATAGAGGGAATGAAGAAAGCTCATAGCAACAATCCTGTGTTTTTGATTGATGAAATTGATAAAATGTCTAAAGGTATTAAGGGAGATCCAGCAAGTGCATTATTAGAAGTATTAGATATTGAACAAAATAAAACATTTCGAGACAACTATTTAGAAATAGAATATGATTTATCACAGGTAATGTTTATGCTAACCGCAAACTCTATTGATAATATCCCACTTCCTCTATTAGATCGTTTAGAGATAGTAGATATTTCTGGATATACAGAATATGAAAAAAAAGATATTGCGAAAAAATATTTAATTCCAAAATTATGTAAAAGCCATGGTTTAAAGTATATTAAGATATATGATCAGGTTATTTTAGATATTATTAGATATTATACGAAAGAATCTGGCGTGAGAGAATTAGAAAGACAACTTTCTAAAATTATACGTAAAGTTGTTACTTCTTTTGTTATAGATAAGAGAACTACTAAAATGACGTTGACAGTAGATAATATGGAAGAGTACTTAGGACGAAAAAAATATGGGTGCTCAAGACCTCCATTAGAACGACAAATTGGAGTGGTAAGTGCATTATCCTATACTCCATATGGTGGCGAAGTCTTACCGATAGAGGTAAGTTATTATAAAGGTTCTGGAAAGCTTATTTTGACAGGTTCTTTGGGAGAAACAATGAAAGAAAGTGCATTATTAGCGCTTAGTTATGTAAAGGCTAATTATCAAAATTTTGGTATAGAATATCAGAAATTATGTGATAATGATATCCACATTCATATACCAGCAGGTGCCATTTCTAAAGATGGTCCAAGTGCTGGGGTGACACTAGTTACTTCGGTTATTAGTGCATTTGCTAATATAGAAATGAATCATAAAATAGCTATGACAGGAGAAATTACATTACGAGGAAATATTTTACCAGTAGGTGGATTACGTGAAAAATGTCTAGGAGCTGTTCAAAATCATATTGAGAAAATATTTATCCCTAGTGAGAATATGCAAGATATTGTTGATCTTCCACAAGAAATAAAGAATAAATTAGAATTTATTCCTGTAAGTAACTATATGGAAATTTTTGAATGTATAAAAAAAGAGATAATAGATAGTTAGAGGTGAAAAAGTGCCAGAAATTAATGAAACTTATAGTACAATTTTATATTTAAAGTTTTTACAAGCAATGCTAGTTTGTGAAGATTTAAATGAGTTTTTAAAAGAAGCAGATGAATTAGGAATTGATTATAATTCTATTTCTCTATTGGAGATGTTTAGGGAGATAATTGAAGCTTATACAACCAATCATTCACTTCCAAGTACAATTGAAGCAAATGCTGCAAGCTTTGTTCAAATGAGTAGATTTTCTTGTCCAGAGGAAGAAAAAGAGAATAAATCAAAGAGAGTTCAAATTTGTAATGATATAGTAATGAAATTAAATAATTCAAAAGGAAAGGAAGAATATCCATTTTATCCAGCACTTATTAATCATTTATATCATGGAATTATTTTTAGAACTTGGAATCATTTCTTATATGCTAAATCTCCAAATGAAATGAAGTCTTTATTTGATTCTTATATTAGTATAGAATATTATATTTTCTATAGTCATACAGAATTAGTAAAGGATTCTGAATTTTTAGCCTTTGGTTGTAGTTTCTTATTAAATGGTGCTTACTTAGAAGCTATAGAATTTTTATTAGATGAATATCCAGAATTGGAAAATGATCCAGTATTTATTAATAGAATTAGAAAAATTTTAGTGGAGAATGAAAATCTTTTGAGTGAATATCAAGGAACTCCAATAAAAGGAAGTGAATCATTTCTTGAAGATGAGGACGAAGAGTTTGTAAAAGATAAATATTTTTGGAAACTTCATAAAAAAATGAAAATAAAATTGAATAAATTAAAAAGAGATTCATAGAATCTTTTTTTCTTGCATATTTTTTATTGATAGGAGAGATAATATGCAAAAAATAATTCAATATAAAAAAGATATTGTGTTTAAAAATACAATAGAAGAAATAGTTAGTATTTCCATGGATCATCATTTATCTAGAGAGTTATATAACATAAGAGGAAATTTTATAGTTGAAGGTGAATATATAAGTTCTGGTAAGAAGGATTCTTTTCATTTTGAGATACCATATTTAGGAGAATTAGAACAAGAATATAATGTAGAAAATGTTGTTATAGATATTGATGATTTTTATTATGAAATTACAGAACCAAATAAGTTATCTATTCATATTGATATTTTGGTTGATAAGTTAACAGAGAAACCTTTAATAGAAGAAGAAATTGAGACAATTCCAGTGTTAGAAGAAAAAGATATTCGAGTAGAAAATGAAGTACCATCAGAAAAAGTAGAAGAAGTGGTAGAATATCAATTAGAAGAGAAAGAAATGCCAATCATGGAAGATGTATCACAAGTATTTGCTAATTCCACTGTTTCAGAGGAGTCTTATATGACCTATAAGGTATATATTGTAAGAGAAGGAGATACTATAAATTCTATTTTAGAAAAATATCAAATAACGGAAGAGAAATTAAAAAAGTATAATGTTATTAATGAACTTAATTTAGGTGATAAATTAATAATTCCAAATGAAAAAAATTAATAGTTTATTAAGAAATCTTGATATTAAACCATTGCATTATGAAAAAGTTGGTAAAGCAATGATTATTACTACAAAAGATTCTAAATATGTAGTTAAGAAAAACCTTAATCCTATTTATGAATATTTGAATCAAAGAACTTTTGACTACTATCCTAATACTAGGATTATAGGGGATTATGAAATTTCAGAATATTTAAGAGAAACTTCTATTTCTGATGATCAAAAAATATTAGATATGGCATCTTTAATAGCATTATTGCATATTAAAACTACTCACTATAAATCAATAGAAGAATATGGATACCAGGATATTTATGAAACGATAAAGGGTAATTTAGAATATTTAAAAAATCAGTATGATGAAGTGATGGATAAAATTGAAACAGAAATTTTTATGAGACCTAGTTCCTATTTATTAGCTAGGCATATTACATCGATTTATAATGTTTTAAAGTTTTGTAGTGATGGTATTGAAAAATGGTATAAAAAAGTAAAAGAAGAAAAAAAAATTCGTTTGGTTATTTTACACAATAATTTATCATTAGATCATTTTTTTAGTAATAAGCTTATTAGTTGGAACAAATCAAAGATAGGGCCTCCTATCTTTGATCTGTATAAGTTTTATAAAAATACTTATACCCCTTTTGTATGGGAAGAAGTGATGAAAAAATATCTTACTAGTTATTCTTTAAAAGAAGAAGAATTAGAATTATTTTATATTATGATTAGTATGCCAGAGCCATTAAAATTTTTTGATTCAGAATATAAAAATGTAGAATTTATTCACAAACAATTAGATTATATGAATCAGACTAATCATTTTATTGAACAAATGCAAAAAACAAGCAAATAGCTTGTTTACCATAAAATTCTAAAAATAGATAAAAATATAAAAATATTGAATAAAAATAGCAAGAAAATATTAAATCTAGTAATAAAAAAGAAGGTAATGATGAGTTGGTAAAATAGTAAAATTGAACAAATTATTAACCAAATATACCAACAACCTCTTTTTCTCCACCAATTCATATTACCACCCTACGATAGTTTATGAGAAGAAGTTGATAACGTGAAAAGCAAGGATTATTTTCCTTACTTTTTTTGCATGTTTTCTAGATTGTAGGAATATAATGAAGTAGGTGATAGCTATGAATATTGGAGATTTGGTAACTAGAAACTCTTATGATAATGATCTTATTTTTCGGATTATTGATATTGAAGGGGACGTATATTATTTAAAAGGAATAAATGTTAGATTATATGCAGATAGTCTATTAGACGATTTAGTGTCTTATGATGGTGAATTAGATATAGAGGAAGAAAATGATTTTCAAGAAAGAATTAAAGATAGAATCGATATAGAAAGAGATGAATATTTTTATTTACCAGGAAAAGTTTTACACATAGATGGTGATAAAGAATACTTAAATAGATGTTTAAAATTTTATGAAGATATGAATATTGCCTCTTTAGGAGTCGTTGAAAAAGAAGAACTTGTTTCTTCTAAAATTTATGAATTATTAGAAACTTATAATCCCAATATATTGGTAATAACTGGTCATGATGCTTATTACAAGAGAAAAGGAAATGTTAATGATTTGGATGCTTATAAAAATAGTAAAAATTTTGTAGAGGCAGTAAAAGAAGCAAGAAAATATGAATCTAGCCATGAAAAATTAATTATTATAGCAGGCGCTTGTCAATCAAATTATGAAGAATTGATTAAAGCTGGAGCCAATTTTGCTTCTTCGCCCAAGAGGGTAAATATACATGCATTAGATCCTGCTATAGTTGCTGTAAAAATGAGTTTATCAGATATTAATAAGGATATAGAGTTAAAAAGTATAATTGATAGTACTAGATATGGAGAAAGTGGAATAGGGGGAATTATTACGAAAGGAACGATGTATATGGGGTATCCAAGATGAATGGAAATTTTATGCGAAAAAAATTAGAACCTTATGTTGGAAAGTCTGCTAATATACAATATAGTTTAGGGAGAAATAAATATGAGAAATATACTGGAAAAATTACTCAGTTATTTCCAAATGTTTTTTTATTTGAAGAAGTAAATGGTACTGTAAAGTGTTTTTCTTACAGCGATATTTTAACAAAAACGATTCGTTTAAACTTTTTAGAAAAGAATGGGGATAATTGATTTTTATAGATAGTTATGATATAATGAACTACACATGGGGGCGTCTAGTTTCGACGGATTAGTTGGTGCTTAGGCTGCAAGTCGGAGGTACACGTTACGTACACCAAAAAAATAACTGGAAACAGTAGAAATCAATTAGCTTTCGCTTAATTTAAGAAGGCTGCTTCATCCTTATTTTTCCTACAGAATAAGGAATGAGGCTCATAGTATGTAGGATATATAATTATGATGATTATAAGTAATTATGAATTTTTATAATCTTACTTAAAGAGGGTTGTTAGGTACCAACTCTTTAAGGAATTTGAACTATCTAACTAAACTTGTAGATGTTTAAGAGTTGGCTTTTTCGGACATGAGTGCAAATCTCATCGCCTCCACCATGAGTTTATTAATCCTTAATGAGTAAGGATTTTTTTATACATGAAAAGATGTTAGGATTTTCAAATCGAGTAAAGTACTGCAAAAAATAAAAAGAATACATTTTGATATGTATTCTTTTAGTTTGTAATAAGATTATCTTCTTTGTTATCTTCTTCTGGTAAACCTGGAATCTCTGGTTCTTCTGGCGTAGTTGGTTCTTCAGGTTCTTCTATAGGGGGATTTTCTTCATTAGTTCCAGGATTTGTTTGTTCTTTTGTAGTAACTACTGTAAGTTTAACAGTTTTATTTTTATCTAGCATTGAAATATCTGTTTTTTCTGGAATACTTTGACTGATAACTTGACCAATAAATTGATAACTTTTTCCTTCTACTTCTTCTATTACTAGGTTTATTCCGTTTTTAGTGGCAAAATCTTTTGCCTTTGAAACATCAGTACCTATAAAATTTGGCATTAGAACTAGATTTTTAGTAGAAGTACTACCTTTTCCAATAATTGTTTGTTCATATTCATCATGAACAGAAAACTGAAATGTTTTAACTGGTGTAGCTTTTTTTAATTCTAGATTTTCTTTCATAGCATTTACAACCTCTTCATAACTTTTATCATATATGATAAAATTATATGTTGTTAATTTAGAACCTCGATTATGTAGAAAACTATAATCATAAATATAGGCATCATATCCAGATAAATATAAACGTTGCATATTTAACATTTGATCTTTACTATTAGAATTACTTAAAATACTTTTTCCAAGATTATATAATGATAAAATAGTATCAGTAGACATGTTTGTTTTTGCGTTGTTACTAATAGTCTCTAATAATTTTTCAATAGTACTAAAACTATTAATATCTGCAAGCTTTGTTAGTAGGGCACGTATAATTACTTGTTGATTCTGTCCTCTAATGAAGTCATTCCAGTATCCCGCATGTTGTGTGTATTCAGCACCACAATAGTTTCTTTGATAAGCTGTTACTTTACGATGTCTAGCAAATGCTAAAGCTTGTTCTCCATCTAAATGTTGTAATCCTTCTTTTACAAATATTGTATTTTTTCCCCATTTTCTTTCACTATTTTGTTCACAGAAACTGTATGGAACTTCAACATCAACACCACCTAAAGCATCTACTAAAGATACGACTCCATTAAAATTAATTTTATAATGATAGTCAATTTTAATTCCAAAATAGTTTTCAATGGAATTCATAATACAACTTTCACCTTGCCATCCAGCATTTGTAATTTTATTTTTTCTATTACTCATACAAGAAATAGGGATGTAGGAGTCTCTTGGAATACTTAATATTGTGCTATTCATTGTTTTAGGGTTAAAGGTAAGTAATAGTAAGGCATCTCCATTAAAACTACTACCAATACCATCACCAGTGGTATCAACACCCATAATAAGTATAGTAAAAGGTTCATCTAAACTTTTTTGGACTGTATTTGTTTCCTCTTTTTCTTCTTGATCTTCTGTGTAAATTATTTTTGTGTCATCACTTAAAGTTTCAAATTCATCAGAGGCATACATGACCGTATATTGTGTAGGAACGAAAGCTGCATCAATTTCTTCATTTAATAATGCATGTAATAAATCTACATAATTATCAAATTTTTCAACTTTACTTTTATCAAATTTTTCTTTTTCTATAATCTGCATTGGAAGATCATATACTGCTATATTTCCTTCTTCCTCAATTAAACCTATTATTCCTTTTTTAGCATCATCTATATTTTTAAATGTACTTTTTTTAAGAACAATGATACTAGTAGAATGAGTATTGATGTTTCCTTTTGTGCTACTCATACTAGAAAGACTAGAGTATATTTTTTTTACTTTTGTAGAAGTAAATGTTATTAGACTAGAGTATAGTAATAGGATAATTGCAAATGTTGCAATTATTCTGATATTCTTTTTTCTCCATATTTTATAACAAATCGTTGTAAAAATAGCTACAATATCTATTATTAAAATACTTGCACATATTCTAAGTGGTGTTTCAATATTTTTAAATAGTGAAATAGTATGTAAAATATAACCACTGGTAATTACTAAGATTGCAATTAAGATTGCAAGTATAATTTTAAAGTTAATTTTAGATTTTTTTTTGTTATTTTTTTTCTTCATTAGACACCTCGTATTATCATTATAATCCAAAAATATTGAGATATCAATCTTTTTGACTATAAATAGTATGTGCTTAACAGTTGACTTTTCACTTATTAATTGAATATTTTAAAATAATTTTATATAATTATATTAGATAATTGGAAGTGATATAATGGATATAAAATTATTTGAACATAATGAGAAAGCATATCAGCAATTAGTAAACGTTTTAGCAAATAATCAAATGGCAACTATAGATCACGCAACAGGCACAGGAAAATCATTTATTGCATTAAAATATTTATATAGAAATAAAGATAAAAAAATTTTATATTTATCACCAACTTATCCAATTTTTACGCAACTAGTAAAAAATCATATGGGAAAATTAAATATAGATATTCAAGAATTTGCTACTTTTGATCATATGATTTATAGAACCCTTTTGGGAATGGATATAGAAGAACTGGCTAAAAAATATGATATTATTGTTTTAGATGAGTATCATAGATGTGGCGCTAAAGAGTGGGGTAAAAAAATATCCTTATTATTAAATCTTATAAAAAATCAATATCCAGATAGTAAGGTAATTGGATTAACTGCAACCAACAAGAGATATTTGGATAATGAAAGAGACATGAATTTAGAATTATTTGGCGGAATTTGTGCTTCTAGATTAGATTTAGCGGATGCTATTATACAGGGAATTTTACCAGCGCCAGTGTATATTAATACCATTCAATCTTGTGATGATAGAATAGAGCGCTTGAGAAATTTAATAAATCAAAATTTATCTTATTCTATGGATAGGGAAAAGTATTTGAGCTTATTGGATGAACTTACTAAGTTAAAAGAATGCAATATGCCATCTGAAAATATTTTTTCTCCTTATATAAAAAAAGAAAATGGAAAATATATTGTATTCAATAGTACAATAAATGATATTGCAAAGAATAAAAGAAAAGTGGCAAGATGGTTTGGAAATTGTAATATCACTAGTTATGAGATACATTCTAGGAAAAGTAATGAAAAGAATGAAGAAACTTTAATGAATTTTAGAAATTCAAAAGATGGAATTAATTTATTGTTTGTGGTAGATATTTTGAATGAGGGAATTCATGTAGATGGTATTGATGGAATTATAATGATGCGACATACTGCTTCTCCTATTATTTATTTTCAACAACTTGGGAGATTACTTTCTTATTCTAGTAGATTAGATGAATTAGTTGTTTGGGATTTGGTTGATAATTTAAAGGCTCATCAAGTAATTTATAATTTATATCAAGATGTGAAAGAAAGAGTAAGTAAATTGGTAGTGGATGATCCACAGAATGCAGAAAGATATAATACTATTCTTAGCCGTTTTAAGATTATTGATTATACAATAGAAGTTACTAGTAAAGTCGATAAAATAGAGCAGCTTTTAACAAGAGAAAATATTTTGCGTATTCAATTAAATAGTGCTATTGCAATATTAAATAATCCAAATCATCTTCCAGTTGAAGAGCGAATAAAAGCACATATTGATATTTTTCGATTATCAAATTTTATTACAGCAGCCGATTTTATAAAAATTCAAGATTTACCTATAATGAAACCAGATGTTTTAAACGTTTCTTATGAAGAATTTATGTCTCAATTAGATGGTGCTTCTTGTGTACATGAAAAAAATGAACAGTTGAAAAATAATATTGTTCAGGAATTTAAGTCATTTATATCTAGTTATGATAGAGTTCCAAGTGTATTAAGCGATGACGAAGAAGAATCTTCTTTGGCGATAAAAATGGGTGTTATTTTAGAACAACTTTCTGGAAAGGCAAGAAAAGAAGTTCAAGAATTAATAAATAGTGTTAGTACAATATCTGCATATGATAGAGTATATTATGGTAAAAGGATACCTGAAAGTAAATATGAAGAATTTTTTGATAAATTAAGAGAAATTTTAGATAATGATAGTTTACTAAATAAGAATGTAATTGAATTTTTACGGAAATGCCAAAGTATGGAGAATCTTCAAGCTGCTTATTTCTTGAATAGAATATTTGAAAATCGAAAATTACAAATACAGAAAAAAAGTGGTAGAAGTTTGGGTGAAAGATTGATTGATTTTATGAAATCGACAAATGGAATGCTACCAAGATATGAGTCTGCAGATTCAGAAGAAGTAAAATTATATTTAGAGTTTAATAGTCAGTCAGAAGAATACCAAAAAAAATATAGAAAAATAGCAGAGAGTAATAGATTTGGAATTTATAATCTTGAAACAATAGAAGAAAAGAAAATAGCAGTAGATGCATATGCTAAAGAATTATTAGAATTTATAAATCACAAAGAAAGATATCCTATTAAACATAATGAATCGGAAAAAAATGATTATGCAAAATTCAGAGCTTTTTATAAATTGTTAGTTCAGTTTGGTTATAAAAAACAATTCGATCAATTAATACGAGAAAAAAAGTTGGAGCGAGAAAAGTCTGAAAAAGATTTATTCGTTCCAGAATTAGTACAATTCATTCATGATCATAATGGTGAATTTCCATCTTCTAATGTGAATGATGAATTTGAAAGAAGATTGGCTAAGAAGTATATAAAATATAAAAAATTATTTAATGATAATGATAATTTTAAGATACAAGTAGCAGTACAAGAAGCTAAGAAACAAAGTAGTGAAAATTTTATAGATATCTATATAAATTTTATTATGAAGAATAAAAGATATGCTCTTGAAACTTCAGAGAGTCCTGAAGAGCAAGAAATAGCAAGAAGATATAAAAGAAATGAAGCAAGCTTAACAGCTCAAGAAAAAGAACGAATAACGAAGATATATGGATCTTTAAATAAAAAGAAACTATTTAAAAACACATATCTAGAAATATTAAAAAATAGGGAGAAAAGATAATGACAAATTTTGATGAAGTTAAATTAGTAGAATTTATAGCGAATAATGTTCAATTTAAAAATGGTAAACATGTAGTAGATGAAGAAAGAATAACAGAAATGAATCTATCTCCAAAACTGCAAGCGGCTCTACTAAGAGATTTAAAAAATTATCAAATAACGATTGTAAAAGGAAGTAGTAAAAATAGAGTTCAAAATTTAAATGATGAAAATAAAGCGATTGATAATCATTATGTTGATGTTACAGAAGCTAAGAAGGAAAATAAAACTTCTTTAGAAAAGAATGAAGGAAGTAATCGTTTTAGCAATCAAAAGCATTCAGAAGTTCCTACTTCACAAACTGAAAAAATTACAAGAGAGGATAGAAGTCCATATGTTAGAGATTTTACTTATGGAGAGATATCTACTTATGATAATCAACCATATGATGATCCAGTTTACTCTACAATTGAATATGATGAGAATGGAAATCTTGTTTATGAAGATTATGATAGCTTAGATGAATATTTAGAAAAAGAATTTATTCCAAATAATATTCAAACTAAAAAATATAAAGATAAAGCAACTGGCGATATTGAATTTTATTCCTCTATCCAGCTTAATAGAATTTTACAATTGCGATTGAGTGAGGAAGAGGTAGCATACACAATAAATTTTTTGGAATCAAGGGATATTAGAGTGGCAGGTATTAATAGTACCTTAGATGCTGAATTTAATAATTATGATTATATTACAACTTATAAATCAAAGAATTTGCCAGAAGTAGTACCATGGGAACAACAAGCAGAATGGTTTAAACAATATAGTGAAACAAAAGATTTAAGAATCCGTGAAAAAATAGTAGAAGCAAATATGCGATTAGTTCCTTTTATAACATATAAGTTATCCATTTTTTATAAAGTTGATATTAATGAATTGAATAGTTTTGGATATGAAGCTTTATTAAGTGCAATTGAATATTTTGATGTCACAAAAGGTTTCAAATTCTCTACTTATGCCTATAAAGTTATTAAGGGATTTGTGTATAAAAATTTACCAGTTTTAGCAGATTTTAAACATTTGCAAGTGTATATGGATTTTATTCAAGCATCAGAAGCAATAAAAGAAGTTTATGAAGAAAGAGGAATAGATGCTGATGTATCTCAAAAAGAAATAATAGAATTAATTGGAAATGTAAACGGGTATGGAAAAAAGAAGATGGAAAACATTGAAGATGAAATTAAAGGTGCTTATGTAGCATCTATAGAAGATATTAATGATTATGAATTAACTGATGATAATACATTAGATAATCATTTTATTCAATCTATATCCAAAGATGTCATAATGGATGCGTTAAGTTCTTTAAAAGAGAATGAAAGGAATGTTCTTATTTTGAGATTTGGTCTTGTTGATGGAAGAACAAGAACTTTGGAAGAAGTGGGTGCTAAGCTTAATCTTAGTGGAAAAAGGATACGTGCTATTGAAGCTAGAGCTTTAAGATGTTTGCGTGAACCAGCAGCAAGAGCAAAGTTACGACCTCTTTTGGATGCTTATGATGAAATGAATCCAGTTTCTTCACAGCGAATAATAAAATAAAATGTTAAAAAATCTTGACTAATAATTTAGATTAGTATAATATAGTATATGTATTAATTAATTTAATCGCATATACTATATTAGATGGGTCCGTAGCCAAGTGGTAAGGCATGGGACTGCAACTCCCTGATCGCTGGTTCAAATCCGGTCGGGCCCTCCATTAGTAAAATTATTCAACTTTGTTGAATTTAATAGAGAAATGTAATTTATATTACATTTTTTTATTTTCTAAATATAGTTCTTTATTTTTTTTTTAATACATGCTAAACTTATAATAGAGGAGGATTAAGAATGGAAAATAATAATGAACAAATTGTAAAGGAAAGTAAAAAAACTTCAAAAAAGACTATTATTATAATAGCTATTATAATGGTAATTATTATTGCTGTTTCTATTGGAGTTTATTTATTACTTTCTAAAGAAAAGGAAACTATAACTGGTAAAGTGGATGATAAGCCAGAAGAACAATACTTAACATATCATTTATCAGGAAATACATTAGAAGATTTTGATTTATCTTTTTTGCAATTAGAAAATGATAAAAAGAATAAGGTTTATAGTCCATTATCTATTAAGTATGCTTTAGAAATGCTTAATGAAGGCGCTAATGGAGAAACAAAAGACCAAATTTCTAATATACTAGGAGAATATACTTCTAAAAAATATGCTAATAGTAAAAATATGTCATTAGCAAATGCTTTATTTATTAAAGATAGCTATAAGAATTCTATTAAGGATTCTTATATAAATACTTTATCTGATAAATATAATGCAGAAGTTATCTATGATTCTTTTAAAACACCAAATACACTTAATTCTTGGATAAGTGAAAAGACATTTAAATTGATTGAAAATTTATCAGAAGATATTTCTGCCCTTGATTTTATTTTAGTAAATGCTTTAGCAATAGATATGGAATGGGTTAATAAAATTCAAAGTGAAAATAAAATATATAGCATATCTTATAGTCATAGAAATTATTCTAAAGATGTAGTACCTCTTGAGTTAGGTGATTATACTGCTCTTGATTTTAAAGATCTTTCTTACAAAGCAAAATCTGCTGAAATTGGAGCAGTAATTAACAAGTATGACATTGTAAAAGAGCTTGGGGAAGATAAAATAAGAGAAACTGTAGGAGCAGAGTATAAGAAGTGGTTAGCAGATGGAGCACCTAATTCTTGTGAAGGATTAGAATCAGAATTAGATGTTGATACTTATCTTAATCAATATATCAAAGATATTAATCAAGGTTATAAAGATATTAGTAGTTCAACTGATTTTTCTTTCTATACAGATGATTCTGTAAAAGTATTTGCAAAGGATTTGAAAAAGTATAATGGTACAACATTACAATATATTGGAATCATGCCAACAAAGGATACACTTGATAATTATGTAAAGAATGTTAAAGCATCAGATATTAATACATTAATAAATAATTTAAAACCAATTGAATTAGCAAGTTTTAAAGATGGTGTAATAACAGAAATAAAAGGTTATATACCAATGTTTAAATTTGACTATACATTAAATTTAATGGAAGATTTAAAAAAATTAGGAGTAACTAATGTATTTGATTCTACAAAAGTAGATTTATCTAATTTATCAACGGATAAAGCTACAATTAGTCAAATGTCTCATAAAACAAATATTGAGTTTTCTAATGATGGAATAAAAGCAGCAGCAGTAGTTGAATTGGGGGGAGCAGGTTCTGCAGGATGTGGATTCGATTATCTATATGATGTTCCAGTTGAAGTAATTGATTTAACATTTGATAACCCATATTTATTTATTATTAGAGATAAAGATACTAATGAGGTATGGTTTGTTGGAACTGTATATGAACCAGTCGAAATGATACAAGCAGATTATGAAAATTAATTTTAAGTTTAAACTAACTAAATAAATAGTTAGTTTTCTTATACTTACTAAAATTGACATTACGATTGTTCTATGTTACGATATTTCCAATTTAAAAGGGGGAAGTAAAGTGATGAATACTAATGATGTAGTGAATAACATTCCTATTATGGATAGGATAAGTATTTGTAAAGATGTAGCTAAAGCATCAAGTGATTTTGAAAATACAAATGACCATGTGAAGAGAAGATATATAGTAAAACACATAAGAATATTTAATGATACAGTAAAAAGAATATTAGGAAATTGTGGTTCCTTTGGAACAGGCTATCCATTTTATGCCTTAGGTAAAAATATGACAGGACGTTTACCAGTTATTGTAGAACAATTAAGATATAATCGTGATTTAGTTTATGAAGTAGAAAAAGCAAAGTATCAATATCCAGTCTGGCCTTGTGTAAAGTGTTTAATGAAAAATGCTTCTATCATGCCAGATTTAAAAGCAGTTTGTAAACCATGCCCTAGAATTACTGATGAATTAAAACCGCGAAAAATTATTAATAGATTACCAGATATAGATATGTGGATGGTTTGTGAAGATGGTTATACAGATGTTGTAAAAGGTCATTTGCAAAGATTATTAAAAGAAGAAGGGTTTCGCACATCTGATGTTGATCCACTGAAAACGATAGATGAAATATTACAAATTGTAGATTCTTTAAAAAAAGGAGAAGAACCTGAATTTTTACTTCCATTAGATGCTCATATTGTAGAAAGAAGTTATCTTGCCAATTTAATAGAAAGTACTCCTAATGCATTAAGAGAAGCAAAGGAAGAGGGGATTGTTCCATATTTACCAATTCATCCACTATCGCTTAGAAAAACTTGGCAAAAGGATGATGTTGCTTACAACTTTATCTATGATTATTTATCAGCTTTTACAGGATATAATTTTCCAAGTGATTTAAAAAATTTATTGCTAGAAACTAGAAGAAGAATAGTAGAGGAATTTACAACAGAAGAATTATATGAATTTATGTTACAAGCAGCAACACCTGCTAATAAAAGAAGAATGCAAGAAAAATCATTACAATTAATATTTGAAAGAAGGGTAGAGTCATGGACAAAAAAATAGACTTACATATTCATACAACAGTATCAGATGGAGCATTAACTCCTAAAGAAGTAATTGATGAAGCAGTAAAAAATGGTGTTAGTACAATTGCTATAGCAGATCATGATACCATAGAAGCATATACAGATGAATTAATTCATTATGCGAAAGAAAAAAATATAGAATTAATTCCAGCAGTTGAAATTTCTACAAAAACTAAAAAATGCGGTATTCATGTGTTGGGATATAATATTGATATTCATAATACAGAATTTAGAGATAAATTATCATCATTAAGAAATGCAAGACATGATTATTTATTTAATGTAGCTAGTAAGTTATCAGAACTTGGATATGAATTAAATGTAGAAGAATTAGATAAAATAGATGCTGTAACGAAAGCTCATATTGCATTAGATGTTGTAAATAGTTCTATTAATGAGAAATTACTTTTAGAAAACTTTGGACATATTCCAAGTAAAGGTGAATTTATAGAAACTATTATGAATGAAGGATGTCCTGCCTATGTAAAGAAGAATTCCATTACGCCTAAGGAAGCTTCCGATTTAATTAAAAGTTCTGGAGGAAAAGTAGTTTTAGCTCATCCAGTTGCTTATGTATATGAAGATGGTTTAATAGAAGAGGATATAGAGAATTTAATAAATGAAATGAATCCTTATGGGATTGAAGCAAATTATATTTATGTAGATAGAAATGATAAAAAAATTAATGATATTGATATTTGGACTTCTTTTGCTAAGAAACATAATCTTCCAACTACAGTAGGATCTGACTTTCATAATCATGATGGTCTTCGTCCTATTATAGGATTAATTGGAGAAGATTTAAAAGATATTAATACAACTGAAATTTTATCAAATTTGTGTAGTTAAGAAAAATGTTAAATACTAACTGATTAATTTAGTTAGTTTTTTATTATAGTTATAAAATGAAAAACCACGCATATCATGCGTGGAATTAAATTTATTGAATAATGACAAATTTGTTACTTTTTAATCTTCGTCAAAATGTTGAAAGAATATTCCAATATTGATTAAACCAGCAACACCTACAACAATATAGATAATATTTCTAATCATATCCATATCTCCTGTAATAGCTGTTACTAGATTAAAATCAAAAAGGCCTATTAGTCCCCAGTTTACAGCACCGATAATGGTGAATACTAGAGCAATTTTCTGTAATGTTTCCATAATTACCTCCTATTACTAATAGTGTTATCTAAAAAAATTATTTTATACCTATAATTTCTATTTGATTAGAAAAATCTCTTATAAGTTCTTTTACGAATAGAGATTCTTTATTTTTTGGAACTAGTAGATAGTTTTCATTCTTAGTTCTTGTTAGGGCAACATAGAATAATCTTCTTTCTTCTTCATATGCATATGTTTCTTTATTAGGATTTAGAAACCTAAAGATAGGATCTTCATCTAGTTTATTTGGAAATCCCATAATGCTATTTTCTAGATGAATAATTATTACACAATCTTCTTCTAAACCTTTTGATTGATGAACGGTCATATATTGAAATGAAATATTTTTATAATGATATTTTTCTTGATAATGAATATTAGAATTTAATACATTATAAATATCCTTTCGATTCCTTCCTAAAACTAAAATATTTTTTTTGTTTTGTTCTGATAAATAATCTAATAATTTTTGAAAAATCTCTTTTTGATTTTCATAATAAATAATTTTAATTGGTTTACTAAGATGTTTATTAGAGTATAATTGTTTTTCTATTTGATTTTTATTTTTCATAATAAAAGAACCTGCTATATCAATTAATTCTTGACTATTACGATAAGTGTTCGTAATAAATAAAATATCTGGATTAGGAAAATATTTTTGAAAATTTAAAAATATTTCTAAGTCACATCCTGAGAAGCGATAAATGGATTGAAAATCATCACCAACTGCCATTATTTTAGCATTTGTTTTCTGTAATAATACTTGAATTAATTTACATCTTAATAAGGAGCTATCCTGATATTCATCAATAATGATGTAACGATATGGAAGAGTTGTTTCTTTCTTTTGAAGAAGGGAGATAGCTTTTAATATCATATCATCAAAGTCAATTTCTTTTTGAGAAACTAATTCTATTTTATATAGATTCCATATTACAATTACATGAATTAAAAAATAGTATTCTTGAGTAGAGTAAACTTTTTCTAAATATTTATATAGTAGATTTTCATCTTCTTTATTAGCTTTAAATAAATGAATAAATTGAGATATTTTTTTTTGAAATAAAATAAACTTTTTTTGATTTAATAAGTTAAGATATTGTTTTTTCGTTCCTTCTTGATTGGGATAAAAGTAGTGAATAATCATTTCAATTAATTTTGGAAAATGGAAAATAATTCCATGATAAAATTCATCTATTATAAACTCTAATAAATCAGGATTGGTAATTGTAAATGTCTCACTTTCTAGAATGTTAAGTGCTAACTTATGAAAAGTATAAACTTTAATAGAATATCCATAATGTTTTTTTATACTATCCTCTAAACTTTTAGAAGATGCATTGGTAAAAGAGATACAAAGAATTTCACTTTCTTTTAATCCTAAATATTCTATTAAATAACAAATCTTTGCAATAATAGTAAGACTTTTTCCACTTCCAGCACCAGCAACAACTAAAAGTGCATCTTCTTCATTTAATACACATTTTCTTTGATTGATATCTAGTGAATATCCTTTAATATGACTTAAAAATTCTTTCGTCTCTTCTAATTTCTTATCAATATAGATAATATTATTTTGAACTTTTAATTTATCAATATTCTTATATTGAAAATAAAATTTCCAATTTGAGGGAAGTAATAATAAATATTTTTTGTTTTTTATTCTCGTATATTTATTATTATATTTTTTTTGTATTACATTTAAAGAACTATTTGATATATATTGTTTTCCTAAAAAATAATTGTTAAAATCTGTCATGCGAAGAATATAGCATATTATATAAAAAATTTCTAATATCTAAAAATGAATTTCTGTTAAAGTTTTTTCTTCATTTTTATTAATTTTTTTTCTAAAATTGAAAAAAAGGAAAAAAGACAATAAAAAAACCTAATTTTCATCATTAGGTACATATTCAACAATTGTTTCAAGTTTACACCCAAAGTAATCACAAAGGCGAGCGAATACAGCAACATCCATTTTAACAAGTTCTCCCTTAATAATTCTCTCTAATACTTTGTAGTCTGTATTTGTATCTCTCATTAGTTTATTCTTGCTAACATTTTTTTCTTGGAGTAAATCATCTAATTTAAAAAGATAATGACCATTTTCAACATCTATTTTTACCATGCTAAACACCGATACCTTTATAAAAATATAATAACAATTTACTGTTTTAATAACTATTGGTTGTATAGCCAATAGTGTCTTTAAACTTTATAAAATTCCTTTTACTTTCTATAAAAAAATGATATACTGTTTGAGAGAGGGATTACTATGATAGAACGTTTTGAACCAAATATTCATATTGGATTGAATAGTGAACAAGTTCAAGTTAGGAGAAAAGAAAAATTAGTACATCAGAATACAATGGTTACAACAAAAAGTATTAAGGAAATTTTCTTTGCTAATGTTTTTACATTGTTCAATATTATAAATTTAGCATTAGGAATTTTAATAGTTTCAACAAGATCTTATAAAAATTTATTGTTTTTAGGCGTTGTATTTTGTAATACTGTTATTAGTATGTACCAAGAAATTCATGCTAAACATATTATTGATAAATTAGCAATTATCTCTAGTTCCAAGGTCACATTAATTCGCAATGGAAAAACAGAAAAGCATATGATGAATGATATTGTTTTAGACGATATTATTTCTTATACATTAGGAAATCAAGTGATAGTAGATTCTATTATTCAAGAAGGAACTGTAGAAGTTGATGAATCCTTTATTACTGGTGAAAGTGAAACTATTTTGAAAGAAAAAGGAGAAATGCTGTTATCTGGGAGTTTTATAGTAAGTGGTTCTTGTTTAGCACAAGTAGAACATATTGGTGATGATAATTATACTAATCAAATTTCTAAAGAAGCAAAGTATATTAAAAAAACAAATTCTGAAATAATGAAAACAATGGAAAAAATTATTAAGGTTATTTCTATTGTTATTATTCCATTAGGGATTTTATTATTTTTACAACAAATGCACTTAGATGGAAATACGATAAGTGATAGTATTATTAATACAGTAGCTGCTATAATAGGAATGATTCCTGAAGGATTGATACTACTTACTAGTACTGTACTTGCTGTAGGTGCTGTTCGTTTAGCACATAAGAAAGTTTTGGTACAAGAAATTTATTGTATTGAAACACTTGCTAGAGTGGATACTATTTGTTTAGATAAAACAGGTACTCTTACAGAGGGAAAAATGGAAGTTATAGATATGATTTCTTTTAAGGATGATGATTATCCATTATTGGACATATTTATTGCTTTAGCACATTATAATCAAGATACAAATGCAACAGCACTTGCTTTAAAAGAAAAATTCAAAGGAAAAACGACATATGAGATGACAGAAAAAATAGATTTTTCATCTAAAAGAAAATATTCAGGGATGACATTTAAAGAAAAGGGGAGTTATTTTATAGGTGCTCCTGAAATACTTACTAATGATAAAGAAATTTTAACACGTATTCACAGTTATTCTGACTACCGTGTATTACTATTAGCACATAGTAAAGAATCCTGTTTAAAAGAAAATAGTAAAAAAGAGCCTATTGCAATTCTTTTAATACAGGATAAGTTAAGGAAAAGTGCACCAGCTACTCTTCAATATTTTAAGGATCAAGATGTTGATATTAAGATTATTTCTGGTGATAGTACAGAAACAGTCTCTAAAATAGCCAAAAGAGCTGGCTTAAGTAATATTAAAAGTATTGATATGTCAACAGTTACAAAAGAAACTAATTTAAAAGAATTAGTAGAAAACTACAATATCTTTGGAAGAGTTACGCCAAGTGGTAAGAAAGATTTAATTTTAGCACTTAAGGCAAATGGACATACAGTTGCTATGACAGGGGATGGAGTAAATGATGTATTAGCTCTTAAAGAAGCTGATTGTAGTTTGGCAATGGCTAGTGGTAGTGAAGCTGCTAGAAGTGTTAGTGAACTAGTTTTACTAGATTCTAATTTTGATTCCATTCCTAAAATTGTAAATGAAGGAAGAAGATCTATTAACAATTTAGAGAGATCTGCCACATTATTTTTAACAAAAACGATTTATTCAACATTGTTAGCTATTTTGTTTATATTTATTAGAATGAGTTATCCATTTCAACCCATTCAATTAAGTTTAAATAGTTTAGTAGCTATAGGAATCCCATCTTTTATATTAGCATTAGAACCAAATAATAATAGGATACAAGGAACATTTATTATTAATGTTATAAGGAAATCAATACCAGCAGCATTAACTATTATTGTAAATATTATTAGTGTTATGATATTTACACATATATTTCATCTTTCACATGAATATTCATCCACTATGTCTGTTTTTTTATTAGCATTTACAGGTTTTCTATTATTATTTAAAATCTGTTATCCATTTAACTATATAAGAGGAATATTATTCGGATCATTGATAGGAATTTTCTTAGGTGGTGTCATAGGACTTCATAAACTTTTTGAAATTGTTCTTTTAACTCCATTTATGTTTTTGTTTGTTGGACTTTTGTGTCTGTTAGATATTCCTGTTTTTAAAATTTTAACTATTTTATGTGAAAAGAAAATATTCAAATATCAAGAAAGGATTGTAAAATAAAATGAATGCATTATTATTAACTTTAATTGTAGGTCTCTTTATTTTAGGAGGGACTTTACTAGGTTTTTGTTCTAAAAACAATAAAACGATTATTAATATATCAATAGGAGTAGCATTTGGTGTAATTGTAGCTTTAATGGCGCTTGAATTAATACCAGAAGCTTATGAAAATTTAAATGTGAACGCTTCTTGGCGAGCAATTGTTATTTTAATAACAACAGCTGCTATTGGAGTACTTGTCATGAACATACTAGATAATTTTGTTCCTCATCATGAGCATGAAAGTCATCATGATCATAAACATAAAGATGATACTTGTCATAATGAACATTTAAGTCATATTGGCATTTTAGCTACAATAGCACTTGTTATTCATAACGTTATTGAAGGAATGACTCTTTATGTAACAGCCACATCTTCTATGAACGCAGGTTATTTATTGTGTGTAGGAATAGGATTACATAATATTCCGTTAGGGCTTTTAATAGCTGGAACATTACATACTAAGAAGCAAATAGTGGTAACTAGTTTATTTTTATCATTATCTACGTTTTTAGGAGGAATTATTATTTATTTTATTAGTTCTCTTGTTACTGATTTTGTAGTAGGAATGTTTATTGCGTTAACACTTGGTATGTTAATTTATATTGCATTTGTAGAACTTTTAGGACAAATGATTCATACAGAAAATAAGAAGATAACTATTCTAGGTGTTTTTCTAGGTATTGGATTATTCTTAGTAAGCTTTTTATTGGGATAAAAGAAAGAAAAAACTTTCTTTTTTTATTTATAAAAACAATTGTTCGTGTTATAATAAATTTAGGTGATGGATATGAAAAGAATTATTATGCACATAGATGTTAATAATGCATTCTTATCGTGGACAGCAGTCTATTTATTAAAAAAAGGATATGAAATAGATATTCGCACTATTGAAGCAGTAATTGGTGGGGATGAAACAATGCGTCATGGTATCGTTTTAGCGAAATCTCCAGTTGCTAAAAAAAGAGGGGTTAAGACAGCTGAAACTTTAAGGGAGGCAAAAAGAAAATGTAATCATTTGCGAGTTTATCCACCAAATTATAATTGGTATAGTAAAATGTCTAAAGCAATGTTTAAGATTATATCTAACTATACTCCAGATGTAGAAATTTTATCAATTGATGAATGTTTTATTGATTATACAAAAGTTCAAAATTTACATGGAGATGCAATTATGTTTGCCTATAAATTAAAGGATGAAATATATAGAAAGTTAGGATTTACGGTAAATATAGGAATTGCTAATAATAAATTATGTGCTAAAATGGCATCAGATTTTTTGAAGCCTAACCGTGTTCATACTTTATGGATGGAAGAAGTAGAAGAGAAAATGTATCCTCTTGATATAGGGGATTTATATGGTGTTGGAAGAAAGAGTGCTGCAAAGCTTAGAAATTTAAATATTTTAACGATAGGTGAATTAGCTCATTCTAGTGAAGGGTATTTAAGAAAACATTTTAAAAATCAAGCTTTACATCTGATTTTAAAAGCTAGAGGTATTGATGATACTCCAGTCATTGCTGAGGAAGAGGAAAGTAAAGGAATTAGTAATTCTACAACTTTTTCTTACAATTTAATAAAAGAAGATGATATTTTAAAAAATCTACAAGCTCTTGTTGAAAATGTATGTTTAAGTTTACGCAAAACAAATCGTTATGCTTATGTTATTGGGGTAACAATTAGAGATAAATATTTTAAAACTTATTCGCATCAAAAAAAATTAGTAAATGCTACTTCTAATACAGATGAAATCTTTAAAGTTATAAAAGATTTGTTTTTTGAACTATGGAATGAGGAACCTATTAGATTATTAGGTGTTAGTTTAACAAATTTAACAAGTGTATGTAAAAGGCAATTATCTTTATTTGAAGTGGAAGAAAAAGTAGAAAAGAATAATGAATTAGAAAAAGTAGTTGATCAATTGAAAGAACAGTATGGAAGTACAATTATTAAACGGGCCTCTTTAGTGAATAACAATATTTCTAAAAAATATGATTAAATGTTGAATTTCAAAGGATTGTTTAGTATAATGGAAACAGGTGAGTAAATGTGATTTGGATTTGGCTAGGAGTTGTTGTTTCTTTATTATTGATAGAATATATGTCTAGAAATTTTACAGCCATTTGTTTTGCAATTAGTGGAATCATTAGCTGTATTTTGACACATTTTAATATAAAATTTAATTTTAAAGTTTTGGGACATAAGGTTTATTTATCGCCTTATATTGTTCAATTGCTAGTTTTTTTAGTAGTTGGAATTTTTCTTATATTAATAATTAGACCTCTTTTTTTGAACTTTTTAGAAAAGAAAAAACAAGAAAAAATTGAAAAGAAAGAGAAATTAAAAAAAGAAAAAGAGAATAATAAAAAATCTATAGATGAAAATGTTAAGAAGGAAACTTCAAAAAATAAAACGAAAAAGGAAAAGAAAAAATCGAAGAGAAAAAAATAAGTTTTCTTTTTCTTTTTTATTGTATTTTGATATAATAGAATTACGGTGATGACTGTGGAGAAAATTAGAAATTTAAATATTAATTATATTGACTATGGAAAAGAGAATGGAGATACTATTTTATTTTTACATGGTTGGGGTCAAAATATAGAAATGATGAAGCCTGTTGGGGATTCATTACAAAAAGACTATCGTATTGTTATTTTAGACTTACCAGGATTTGGAAAAAGTGATGAGCCTGATTCTATTTGGACATTATATGATTATGTTGAGTTTATTCATGAATTTATGGTTAAACTAAATATAGAAGCACCAATTTTATTTGGACATTCTTTTGGTGGTAAAATTTCTCTTTTATATACTAGTAAGTATCCAGTAAAAAAATTAATTGTTTGTGGAAGCCCTTATAGAAAAGAAATAGAAAAATTATCAATGAAAACTAAAATATTAAAGTCATTAAAGAAAGTTCCAGGATTAAATAAATTAGAAGAAGTAGCTAAAAAGCATATTGGTTCAACAGATTATAGGCAAGCCAGTAAATTAATGCGTGAAATCATGGTAGAACATGTAAATTTAGATATTACTGAAGAAGTAAAAAAAATAAAAGTTTCTACACTAATCATTTGGGGGGATCAAGATGAGGCTGTCCCTTTAGAATGTGCGTATTTACTAGAAAAGATGATTCCTGATGCTGGGGTAGTTTTATATCCTGGTTGTACACATTATGCATATTTAGAAGGATTAAAAAAGACAATTAATGTAGTAAGAGTATTCTTAGAAAGTTAGGTGATTTATGGTTTTATTTTTAATATCATTATTTCCATACTTATTATTTACTATTCTTAAAGTAAGAAAAGCAATTCATATGTTACAGCAAAACTACTATGATGAGTCGGGCAGATATTTTTTATGGATTATGAATAATCCTAAAAAAGTATGGTTAGAGTTAGATATTAGTTTTATATTATTAATCATTCTTTTCTTTTTTAAGAGTGATGTATCTTCTATTATTTTTAGTATATTTTATTTTTTATTGCTTGCAGAATATCATCATGAGAGAGTTCATGAGCAAGTAAAGAAACCATTAGTTGTTACATCTAGAGTAAAAAGATTATGGATTACTATTTTTATTTTATATGTAATAATGATTGTGCCAATGATTCTTTGTTACTCTAATAATATGTTAGTAGCAAATTATCTTTATTTGGGATTTGTTACATACTTAAGTTATTTACTAGTAAAATTAGCAAACACTATTAATAAGCCATTAGAACAATGTGTCTATTTATATTATAGAAAAAAAGCTTTAAAAAAAATGGAAGAAATGAAAATTCCTGTTATTGGAATTACAGGCAGTTATGGAAAGACTAGTAGTAAAAATGTAATTCATGATATTTTAAATATTAAATATAATGCTTTTGTTAGTCCCAAGAATTTTAATACCCCTTATGGATTAATTCTTTCCATTAATAATTATTTAGATAAATTCGAAGATTATTTTATTGCTGAAATGGGAGCTTTTAAAGTAGGCGAGATTGCTGAAACTTGTAAACTTATGAAACCAACTTATGGAGTTTTAACAACAATAGGAGAAGCTCATTTAGAAAGTTTTGGCAGTAGAGAGAATATTCAAAAAGGAAAATTTGAGTTAATAGAATCTTTACCACAAAATGGCTTTGCAATTTTGAATGGTGATGATTCTTATCAAAAAAGTTATAAGGTAAATAATAATTGTCCTTTATTTTGGATAGGAATAGAAAATAAGGACGTAGATGCGTATGCAACTAATATAAAAATGTCTTATGAAGGAAGTAAGTTTGATATTCATTTTAAAAATGATGAGAATAGCTATTCTTTTCAAACGAAACTTTTAGGAAAACATAATATTTATAATATTTTAGTTGGTGTACTTCTTGGTAAAAAGTTAGGGATGTCTATTTCAGATTTACAAAGAGGTGTCAGTAGAATTTCACCAGTTGAACATCGTTTAGAATTGAAGAAAGTGGGAAATTTGAATATTATTGATGATGCCTATAATTCTAATCCAGTAGGAGCTAAAATGGCTTTGGATGTATTAGAAATGATGCCAGGAGAAAAATTTGTTGTAACACCAGGGATGATAGAATTAGGGGAAAAACAATATGAAGATAATAAAAAATTTGGTCTTCAAATTGCAAAGATAGTAGATTATGTTATATTAATTGGTAAAGAGCAAACAAAACCAATTTATGATGGTCTATTAGAAGCAAATTTAGAAAAAGATAAAATTTATATATTAAACGATGTGCGTGATGCTTTTCCACTAATTCAAAAGTTAAAAAGTGAAGAGGCATATGTTTTATTAGAAAATGATTTACCAGATTTATTTAATGAGTAAGGAGAGATTTTGATGAAGATAAAAGTTGGCGTTATTTTTGGTGGAGAAACAGTAGAGCATGAAGTAAGTATTATTTCTGCATTACAAGCTATTGAAAATATAAACCAAGATAAATATGAGGTTGTTCCTATTTATATCGCTAAAGATAGAACTTGGTATACTGGCCATATGTTATTTGATATTGATGTATATAAGAATTTTAATGATTTAAAAAAATATGCAACGTCTTGTACTTTAATTTCTAAAGATGAAAAATTTTATTTACAAAAAACAAAAGGGATTTTTAGAAAGAATATTACTGAATTAGATGTAGCGTTTCCAATAGTTCATGGAAATAATGTAGAAGATGGTACACTTCATGGCTATTTAAAGACTGTTGGAATTCCTTTTGTAGGTAGTGGGGTACTTGGTTCAGCCCTAGGACAAGATAAAGTAGTTATGAAACAAGTCTTTGCAGCAATGGATTTACCGATTGTAGATTATGTATGGTTTTACGATACAGAATATGCAGAGATGGGAGAAGATATTTTAAAATCTATTAGAAATTTAGGATATCCAGTAATTGTAAAACCAGCTACATTAGGTAGTAGTGTTGGAATCACTTTTGTAAAAGAAGAACGTGATATAAAGAAAGCAATTGATACTGCTATTCAATATGATCAAAAAGTCATTGTTGAAAAAGCTGTTTCTAATTTAGTAGAAGTAAATTGTAGTGTTTTGGGAAATTATTCTTATCAAGAGACTAGTGAAATAGAAGAGGTTTTATCTACCGATGAATTTTTAACTTATCAAGATAAATATATTGGTGGCGGAAAAAGTAAAGCAAGTAAAGGGATGGCCAGTGCTAGTAGAATTATTCCTGCTAGAATCGATCAGAACATAGCAAAAGAGATTAAGTCTTTAGCGGCTGCAGCTTTTCGTTCTCTAAATTTATCAGGAGTATGTAGAGTTGACTTCCTAATTGATAAAGAAACAAAAAAAGTCTATATAAATGAGCCTAATACTATTCCAGGTAGTTTGTCATTTTACTTATGGGAACCTTCAGGAAAGAAGTATAGAGAGTTATTAGATGATTTACTTACTTTAGCAATCAAAGATTATAAGGAAAGAAGAAAGAAAGTTTATTCATTTGATACTAATATTTTAAGTGGGTATGTAATGGGTTCAAAAGGATTAAAAGGAGTAAAGGGAAAACTTAAGTAATTAAGTTTCTTTTTGTTAGGGGGAAGTTGTTTGAAGAAGGTATCTGTTATTGTACCAATTTATAATACTGAAAAGTATGTAGAGGATTGCATTTCTAGTATTCTTAATCAAACCTATTTAAATATAGAAATTATTTTAGTAGAGGATTGTTCCAAAGATTCTACTGTTTCTGTTTTAAAAAAATATCTTAGTTTTTCTAATGTTTTATTTCTTAAAAATGATACAAATAGAGGAGTTGGGTATTCTAGAAATCGAGGAATTGAAAATTCTAGTGGTGAATATTTAATGTTTGTGGATAGTGATGATGTATTAGATCCAACTGCCATAGAACAATTAGTTTTTGCTTTAGAAAAAGCTGATGTTGATATGTCAATGTGCAGTTATGATAAATTTTTTAGGAAAAAATTATGGGATACTCCAGAAAGCAGAAATCCTTTTGAAGTTGTAGATATACAAAAAGACGAAAAATTATTAAATAAATGCGGTGGTGCCTGTTGGGCAAAATTATTTAAACGAGAACTTTTTGAAGATTTAAGATTTCCAGAAGGAATTGTCTATGAAGATGCTCCAGTTACTTTTCCTGCTATGATTAAAGCGAGATTTATTTCTTTTGTGGATTCCAAACTTTATCATTATCGTTTCAATTTAAATGGAATTACGAAAAAAAACAAGAGGGGGCCAAACCGAAATATTCTAGATTTGTATCAATCTGCTTTACTTTTAGATAAAAATTATAGATTAGTTCGTAGAAATGATATACTTGACAATAAAATGAAAGAACTTGGATATAATATATTATTTGTAGGTGCTTTAAATAGTGGATTTTGGTTTCAAATGCCAAGTAGGAAAGAAGTTGCCAATTATTTTTATATTTTAGCAAATCAAAGATATGGATATCATTCCTATCAAGATAGTTCTTATTTGAGAGAAGCTATTCATACCATTCCTCATTTTGCTATTAGAATGAAATATTTAGATTTCTGTGTATTTCAAAAGAAATATCAAATTTATAGAGATGAGAGTGAAATAGTAGATAAAATTAGATGCTGCTTAGAAGAATACTTATCAAGTTCAAAGAAGAAGTGTAAAGTGAAAAGGAAATAGTGTAAACATTCTTTTTCACTTTTTTTGATTGTGCTATAATGTATAAAGTGGAAGGTGTATAAAATATGTCTAAGAAAAGAAAAGTAAAAAAGAAAAAATTTGGTAAAGTATTTGCAGTCTTAGTAATTTTTTTAATAATAGTAGGTGGAGGAATCTTTATTTTTTCTAATAAAGATACTAAAAGAGAAGATTCTTCAAGTTCAAGCAATAAATCTGAAGAAAAGCCAAAAGTAGAAGAAAAAAAATTAAAAGTGGTAAATCAAGATTCTGATAGTAGAAATATTGCAGTTATGTATAATAATATTTCTACAGTATGGGGATATCAAGCAGGTTTACAAGATGCCTATTTAGTTTATGAAATCATTGTTGAAGGTGGTTATACTAGATTGATGGCAATTTTTAAAGATGCAACTACAGAAAGAATTGGTAGTGTGCGTAGTTCCAGACCCTACTTTTTAGATTATGCCTTTGAAAATGATGCCTTATATATTCATTTTGGAGGTAGTGAACAAGCTTATTCAGATATTAAAAAATTAGGAGTTAATAATGTAGATGGAATGACTTATTCTTCATCATTTTGGAGGGATAAGTCACTTGGATTATCATCAGAGCACACTGCTTATACGTCTATGGATTTGATAAAAAAAGGAATTGATAAATATGGATATCGTTCTACAACTAAAATAGATTTGCTTTTAAACTATAGTATTGATGAAATAGATTTAAGTACAATGGAAGGTGCAGTTCCAGCTAATAAGGTTTTTATAGACTATTCTGCAAGCAGATCTACAACTTTTGAATATGATACAGTAAATAAAGTATATTTACGTTCTCAAGGAACTGCAAAAGGAAATTACGTTCATGAAGATGCTGTTACAAAGAAGCAATATACCGCAAAAAATATTATTACTTATCAAGTAGCTAATAGAACACTTGATTCTAAAGGACGTCAAGAATTAACAACAGCTGGAGGAGGTAAAGGATGGTATATATCAAATGGATATGCTGTTCCTATCACTTGGGAGAAAACAGGTCGTACTTCACAGACAAAGTATAGATATTTAAATGGTAAGGAAATAGATGTAAATGATGGAAATACTTACATTCAGATACAGCCTAAAAATAGAACTTTAACAATAGAGTAGTTAGATTTTGCCATTTGTCCTTATTGTGGTATAATGGGAATGTTCGAGGAGAGAGAAAATGAATAAAATAGCTCAAGATGAAGAATACAATTTAATAGTTTCTTCTATCTTAACAACCAAAGAATTTAGTGAAACAATGAGTCAAATTAAACATCATAACAGTACAAGACTTAATCATTTACTAAAAGTGTCTTATTATTCTTATAAGATATCAAAATATTTAAGATTAGATTATGAGGAAGTTGCTAGAGCAGGGTTACTTCATGATTTTTATTTAGATAGTGTTTATGATCAAGAAACTTTAAAAGATAAAGTTCTTCTTTATACAACAAAACATCCGCAAGCAGCAGTTGAAAATTCTAAAAAGTTTTTTCATTTATCAGAAAAAGAAGAGGATATTATTCGTACACATATGTTTCCAGTAGATATTAAAGTACCTAAATATGCAGAAAGCTGGATAGTAAGTTTAGTAGATAAAGGAATTAGTACTGCTGAATTTGGACATAAGTTTGGACGACAAGCATTATATCATGCTAATTTATATATTATATTTTTATTGAATTTTATGAAAATAGGGTAGATTCTACTCTATTTTCTTTACAAAGATAAAAAAAGATACTATAATGTATTTGTATTTACATTTATGTCCTCATAGCATATTTGGATAGTGCGCGACCCTCCTAAGGTTGAAAGGTAGGTTCGAATCCTACTGGGGACACCACTAGTTATTAACCCTTTAAGATAAAGGGTTTTTATGTGTAAAAATAATGCTATTGTAATGGAATAATACACATTGTTGTGGATTATTTAATAGTAATCTAGAATTATTTTTTTAATCATGTTATACTTAATAATAGAGAGTTGGTGTATTATGGGACCATCAAATCGTGATGAAGATAAGTTAAGTGTAGGAGATATTATTTTTCTTGTAATACTTCTTGTAATAGTTATTTTTTTAATTCCTTTTTATTCTTCTATTTTTGAGGTATTAAAATTAGCATTTCAAATTATGGTAGGAATAGATACTTATATAGGACTATTGGGTTCTATAATGGGTCTTTTTATGTTGTTTTTAGGATTTAAGCATAAGAATTGTTTTATTAAAATAGTGGGATTATGCTTATCTTTTGCTTTTTTATTAAGTCCTTTTTATGAATATTTGGGTAGTAGAAATTATTTAAAGAAGACTCTTGGAAATTATACTTTTTCAGGATTAACAGTAGTTCAACCAACATCATGCGAATTGGAACAAAAAGTTCAAGATAAAATAGTAAATACTATCAATGACCAATTTGGTTCAGAATTAGATATAGAAGGGGTAGAAGTTACAAATCCATCTTCTACTGGTGGTTCATGGAAAGATAAAATTAAGTGTATGCAAGTAGAAACTCATTATGTTTATAAAATTTCCTATAAAGATTTTTATGACGAAAGTAGAACTATTCTTTATGATGGAAGAGAAAATTTTGATTCTATGTTGAGGTTACAATCCTATGAAATTATTCAAGAAAAAATGGCAAACTATTTAGATGATTATAAAGAGTTAGGAAAAGTTAGTCATCAGTTTAAATTTTATGGACAGGGAAGAGGAATAAGAAATTTGGATAGAAGTAGTGTAATTAGCGAAAAAATATCTTTTCCAACGCCTAATAAAATTACTTTAAATAATTTCTATCAAGATAATAGACTTATATTAGAAATTACTTTTCAAAACTTAAAAGATAAAAATAAAGTTTATGAATTAGTACGAAATTTAGAGGATACTTCAAAGGGGACTTTTCCTGTAATTGTTCATTATGGTAATACTTCGGAATATTATATGAGAGGTATTTGGTATCCTTTTAATGAAAAAGATTTAGTAGAAAAATTAATAAGAGGTGAGTAATCATCTCTTTTTATAAATTTTAATAAAATTTAAGTTGAAAACTCAACTTAATAATGTTATACTATTATAGTATGTTTAGGTGAGTATATGAATAAGGAGAAATTATTGCAAACTGAAAACTTTTTAATTAATTTTAGATATTTTGCTAAAATGATGGATAAAAGATTTAATTGCTATCTAAAAAAAAATGGTGTTGATAGTTCAGAATTTATATTTTTATTACTCTTAAAAAGAGAAAAAAAAGGTTTATCTATGGTAGAACTTACAAGACTTTCTAAAATGGATAAATCAATGACTACTAAAGTAGTCAAAAAATTAGAAAAAAAGGCATATATTTACCGTAATAGAGATAATGAAAATGAAAGAAATTATAAGATATGTCTTACAGAATTAGGATTGGAAAAATCTTCCCAAAGTGAAAAAATGCTATATGAAGAAAGAGAAAAGTTTTCAAATAAATTTACTTTGGAGGAGCAGAAGCTATTGATAGATTGTTGTAATTTTGTATTATATAAGTGTATAAAACCAAATGATTAGAAAGGAAATGATTATGCTAGAGTTAAAAAAAATAACAAAGACTTATGTAACAGGTGAAGAAAAAGTACAAGCATTAAAAGGGATTGATATTGCATTTAGAGAAAGTGAATTTGTTTCTATTTTAGGACAAAGTGGATGTGGAAAAACAACATTATTAAATATTATTGGTGGATTAGATAGATATACTACTGGTGATTTAATTATTAATGGAAAATCTACAAAAGAATTTAAAGATAGAGATTGGGATACTTATAGAAACCATTCTGTTGGATTTGTATTTCAAAGTTATAATTTAATTCCTCATCAATCTGTTTTATCTAATGTTGAATTAGCGCTTACTTTATCTGGAGTCTCTAAATCAGAACGTAGAAAAAGAGCTTTAGAAGTATTAGAAAAAGTTGGATTAAAGGATCAAGTTAATAAGAAGCCAAATCAAATGTCTGGAGGACAAATGCAAAGGGTAGCAATTGCTCGTGCTTTAATAAATGATCCAGATATATTACTGGCTGATGAACCAACAGGTGCACTTGATTCTGAAACAAGTATTCAGATAATGGATTTATTAAAAGAAATAG